>Ga0075520_1000012_pt1 | contig 51522 bp, 41 predicted proteins | sample NGEPerB_FD_75100 | JGI IMG/M metagenome (GOLD analysis project Ga0075520, IMG submission 75100) | Arctic peat soil microbial communities from the Barrow Environmental Observatory site, Barrow, Alaska, USA - NGEE PermafrostAB12-B | ecosystem: Environmental > Terrestrial > Soil > Wetlands > Peat ... | reverse complement strand
TCGCAGTATTTTGGGGGTTTACCGTCGATGACGCGTGGGTTACGGCGAGGATGGCTTGGCGCATCGCCACCGGATTCGGTTATCGATTCAATACCACCGGGCCTGCCGTGGATGCCGTGACGCCGCTCGGCTGGGTATTTGTTCTTGTGCCTTTTGCCCACCACTCGCCCTGGGGGGCATTGCAGGCCGCCCGCTATTTGGGTGCCCTTGCCTGGATTGCGGCCGCCGTATGGTTTGGCTTTCGCCTGAAGAAAAATGGCAAGAACCCAGCTTGGAGTGCGCCTCTTTTTGCCTCGGCCCCCTTAGGCGCGTGGGCGTCCTCGGGAATGGAGACCGGGGCAATCCTCTCGCTTTCGACCCTAGCTCTGGGCGAGTCCTGGTGGGCGATGCTTGCAACGGGAGTTGTTGGCGCTTTCCGCCCAGAGATGATCCCATTCTGCATAGTTCTATTGCTACGCCGACTTGATCCTAGTCGCGAAAAACTGAAGCAAAACTTGGCAGTAGTCTCACTCGTTCTGGGATTGCCCCTGGGAATTGCCGTCCTCCGACAGTTCCTCTTCGGACAGGGGATACCACTGGCCGCTCTGGCAAAGCCCTCAGACATTGAACATGGACTCCATTACGGTCTGGGCGTTTTGTTATTTCTGGGTCCCACTTGGCTATGGTTAGGACCCGGTTGGAAAGATCTGAGTCGAAATGAGCGGTGGTTAGCGCTTGGCGTGGCGGTGCACTTTGCGTCGATTGTTGTCATTGGAGGCGACTGGATGCCGTTATGGCGATTGGCCATTCCCGCGATGCCGGGTGCCCTTTGGGTGGCGACCTGCCTTCAAAGCGGACGATCGAGACTCATGAACCTCTTTAGTCTCACCCTGGGTATCGGCGTAACTTGGACAATCGGTTACCGGGTGGGACTACCGGGTCGTCACGTGTTTGATGCTCGGGCCGCACTGATTCACGAGGTTTCGCCGCTCTTGGCCGGGTCTAAGCAACTGGCCGGGTTAGATGTGGGCTGGCTCGGTGTCGCGACTGCGAGCGATATACTCGACTTAGCAGGTATCACCGATCCACGCATAGCTAGGCTTCCAGGTGGGCACACGACCAAGAAGATCCCAAATAGTTGGTTTGACTCGCATCAACCCGATGCTCTCATCATGCTTACGGCGCCTGGCGAGCCTTTACGGGTACCATGGGGATCCACTCAGTTTGCCCGCGGCGTCGAAAATCAAGTCAAAAGACTGGATTACTGGCAAGATTGCACTGTTCGCGGCGTTGCAGGTCTGAAATTCACGCACCAGTCGTACGTAGTCATTCGTTGCAGATAAATAGGCGATTCAACTCCGTTGCTGATCTTCCTGCGGCACGACCGTGATGAACCGAAGTCCCATCAAGACACAACGCCGCTTGTCTGGCTATTTTCAGACCTAAGATTGGAAAGTGCTTCCCGCATGGCGCGAGCGTCAGGGTATCGATTACGTGGCAGCGGATCAGTTGCCTTCTCCACGACCTGACGCCAACCGTCCGGGATCGCCTTTAGGGCGATTTGAACCGCACTGTCGGCTTCCAGCCCTTTTGGCTCACTTCGAAACTCAGCACTCGTCAGAGGGGGAGGACGACCCGTCAAGCATTCAAACAGAATGCTTCCAAGTGCGAACAGATCGCTGCGCGCATCAATCTCAAGTCCTTGCTCCTGCTCAGGTGACATGTACCCCGGAGTTCCTAGGGGAGCTCCCGCATTGGTGAGTCGGGTTTCTGCCCATTCGACGCGTGCGATGCCAAAATCGAGCAACTTTACCCGCTCGTCTTGAACTTGCGGGCTATTCGGAAGTATCTCGCCGGTGCTGTCGCCCGGTTCGCGAATGATCGATAGAAAAATATTGCTTGGCTTCAGATCACGATGCACAATTCCAGCCGCATGCACGGCCTCGAGAGCGTCGCAAACTTGCAGGGCGATTTGAAGCAGACTGCCGGGTGAAAGAGTTCCACCACGTTTCACACGAGCCGCAAGAGATTCTCCGTAGAGTCGCTCCATGACAAGAAAGCTTGTTCCATCCGAAAGGCGCCCGTCGTCGTAAACCTCGACTACATTGGGGTGCCAAGCAAGACCGAGAGCTGCGGCTTCGCGGCGAAGTCGATCTGCGGCTACGGTGTCATGGGCGATGGCGGCACGGAGCAATTTGACGGCGACTGGGAAACCATCGGCCAGCCTTGTAGCTTCCCAGATAGTACCACTGGCTCCCACGCCGAGCTTTTCGGTCAATTGGTACTGACCAGCAATAACCACTCCTTCATGAAATCCCGAATCATGTCGTTCTCGAGTTTCGCGCAAGGATACTGAACGTTCTAGGGCGCGAAGTCGCATGAGTTGAGCTGTCGAACGGGCTCGGTATTTCCTGAATGCCGTTACCGCGACTGACGCGAGGAGTCCGAGGGCGGCTCCCAGGGGCGCGTACACGAGGCAAGCGCGATCAGCGAGCTCACCCTGCCAAAAGCCGTATAGGCCCAGCAATAACGCGCAGGCTATGCCCAACGCCGCGGTCAGAGCTACCGGGGATCCACCCCATTTCACGTGGAATCGCTGCTCAAGGAGGTTGGTGCGAGCGCTTGGCCGGATTTCGAATCTCACCTGCGCTTTTGGCAATCCAAATAGGAGAGGTACGCTGGAAAGCTCGGAGGCCCGGGCTAGCGCGCAGAGTCCGTCTCTCTCCTCCGCCATGTCGGCGGGCACCAGTACTTGTCCCGTCCAAGATCGCGAGCCCTGTGAAAGGGTAAACCAACGTTCTGTGAGCGAATCATCCCCCGAGTACGTTTCTAGTCGCCGGTATGCCATCAGCGGATTGTCCGCACCTCGCAATAACCGGGCCCAAGCCCCAAGGTTTTCAGCGTGTACCAGCGAGGGCACGATTCGAGCGATTTCAATTCGCCCCCAGCGGGACGCAAAAATTTGCAAAGCGTGGTTCCATACCTGAACTGAAAGTGGGCGAGTTTCATCTTTCAAGTATTCACGGTCCAACTTCATCGAAAGTAGAAAAGCGTCGCCCTGCGCGCGCCCATAACGCTGTTCAATATGAAGCAACAGGGCTTTGATGCGAAACGTGTTAGTAGTGCCTTTTTGAATTCCGGTTTGCACGACGCCGCCTGAGCGTATCAGAAGCAACGGCTGTTCGGTGCTATCCGGGCAGTGCCTACAAGAGGATAGCCTCTGTCGAAATTGTACAATGGCAGCATAATTAGAATTATCTGAACGGAGGACGGCGAAAGTCAACGCGCCTGCTATGATAAAAGCTGAGAATTCTCCGTAAGGACCTCAAGTCAATGAAATTAGCTTGGCGCCTAATCCTTGCCCTCGCCCTTGGGGGGATTCTGGGCACCGCCCCCGGGGCTCGGGCGGAGCCATTGATGGTACTCGGCGGTGAGATGCTTGACATTTCCGCTCAGCGCCTCGACGTGGAAATTGCGAAAGGCCAAGCCACACTGGAAGGTCAAGTCCATATTACTCTAGGAACGCTTGAGGCTCAGTGCGACCGCGTCGATATTAAGTACGACGAGTTGCCGCAAGTGCGGTGGGCACGCGGTTCGGGAAGTGTTCGTTTGGCAGTGAAGGGGATAGTTGCGACTGCGCAATCGCTGGACGTCGACGTGATAAACAAGCGCGTGCAATTGGTTGGGGCTGTTCGCCTCACGCGCGGCCGTGGTTGGGTAGCCGCAGAAAAGGCGAGCATAGAACTTACAACCAATCGGGTTAGTCTAGAAGACGTCAAAGGTTCGATTCCTGTTGCTCCTCCGACTCGATAGTGTGCAGCGTTGTATGAAGCCAACCTTGACGCGTCTGCGTGCTCAAATTCAAAACTACGGGAACTGCTGCAAGCGCTACTGTTGCAGAACCGCCGTCCACCTTGGGAAATAAAAGACAACCGTTAAACATAGCATGTCTTGCAAGATCATGCCAGGGATTCATCTGCAAATTCAAAACCCCGCCCGTTTTGTCGGCCCGTCCGTTTTTGCGCTGGTTTCTGACATTCTGCGCACTTTAGGCCAAAACCGCGGCAGTCTGTAGATCGCCTAGCCAAAATACATTGCTCACACCACCTTTGCTAACTGCGAATTCGGTCGATTTATTCTTTGGCCCACTTATTGCGAACAGGTGTTAGACTCTGGGTAATTCCGGTTTCCCGGAGCCCGAGAGACGATGGAACTGAAGCAGCACATTGCGTTGAGACTCGAGCAAAAGCTCGTGATGACTCCGCAGCTTCAGCAAGCCATAAAGTTACTGCAGCTGTCGAGGCTCGAGTTGATAGATGAGGTTCGCAAAGAGCTCGACAATAACCCGGTGCTTTCCGAAGATGAACCCGACGCGGCCGCGAGGGCCCGTCAGGAATCGGCATCCCCTAGCTCGGAGAGCGAGGACCGCGCCTATGATCGATCCCGATCGCCCACCGATAGAGACGCCGAACGCGCCGCTCGCGAAGTTGACTGGGAAAAGTTTCTGGAAAATCGCTCCCTGCAGCAGATTCCAACTGCGTCACGGGGTGGATTTGAGGAGCTGCCGCCGATCGATCAAAATCTCACTCGGCCGCGCAGCTTACAGGAGCATCTTCTGTGGCAGCTGCAAATGAGCGATTTTACGGGGGATGAGCGTCAATTCGCGGAACTTGTGATTGGCAATTTAGACGAGCGGGGCTACCTGGACTTGACCGGCGCTGAACAACCGGACGGCACGCGTACAGCCGACCTCACGATTGATGACCTCGCCAACGAAGCCGGATTGCATTCCGATGACGCGCCCTTAGTCCTTGAATTGTTACAAAATTTCGATCCTATCGGAATCGCAGCGCGGGACCTCAGGGAATGCCTGCTGATACAGGCGAAAATAGCCGGGTTTGATGAATGCGAAATTGAAATAATCGACAAACACCTCCACCATTTGGAAAAGCATAATTATCAGGCGATTGCCCGAGAAATGCGGATTCCAATTGAGGAAGTGTATGAGGCTGCTAAGGAAATCCAGAAGCTTGAAAGTCGTCCCGCGCGTGCGTTCACGGATCAGGACGATAGAGTAATTGGAATAACCCCGGATATTTATGTTATTCGAGACAGTAACCGATGGGTCGTTGTAGACAATGACCGCGGCATGCAGCGATTGTTTATTAATGAATCGTTAACTAGAAAACTACTGCAAGATCCTACCGCCAAGAACTTTGTGGGGGAGAAGCTCCGTAACGCGCAGTGGCTCATACGCGCCATCGAGCAGCGCCGAAAGACCATCATTCGCGTGGGCGAGTGTATCGTCCAGATGCAAAGGGATTTCTTTGACAAAGGCGTTGCCCATCTTCGCCCGATGATATTGCGTGATGTGGCGGAAAAGCTCGAAATGCACGAGTCCACCATATCACGTGTCACCACCAACAAATACATGCACTGTCCACAGGGATTGTTCGAACTGAAGTATTTCTTCAATTCTAGCATTCGGCGCGTAAATAGCACTGATGTATACGGCGAAGACTCCATTGCAAGCGAAAGCGTTAAGCAAGCCATCAAGCAGCTAATTGATGAAGAGGACAAATCGGAGCCACTGAGCGATCAGACGATTGTTGAACGTCTCGATCACGCCGCGGGTATCAAGATTGCGCGACGCACGGTCGCAAAGTACCGGGAGATGTTGGGTATTCTTGCCTCATCTAAACGAAAGAGGCTTTTCTGAAGACCACGCGGGCACAAACAAAATGTGGAACTGTTCAAGCGCCAATAAAGCAGGGTGTGCGAGCATTAAGTAGCAGTACCAAATCGCAAGAACGCTCACATTGTGCACTCCGCCCAGAGATCAAGCGTGGTGAATCGAGAAGGAATTGTCAGGAGGAATCATGACTATAAGTTTCACATTCCGTCACATGGACCCGAGCGACGCAATCAAGACTTATGCAAAGGCAAAAATCTCAAGATTGCAGAAGTTGTTACTTCACCCCATGACCGCAAAGATCACTCTGGCCATTCAAAAGCAGCGACATGTTGCCGAAGTTCAACTCGCCAGTGGCAGGGAACACATTGAGGCAAAGGAATCCAGCGATGAACTCTACGCCTCGATTGATCAGGTTGTCCACAAGCTGGAAAGACAAATAATCGTCAACAAAGGAGAGAAGCTCGCCCGGCATCGCAGGACGGGGGCCAGCGTCCGAACTAGCGATCCCCCCCCGATGAGGGCTAAATCACCTGGGTCCAAAAAACCTACAAAAACAAAAAGTATCACGAAGAAAAAAGTGGTCCGCAAGAAAGTCGATGAGTAATGAACTAAATACTTTGCCAGTGTGAAGGTTAACCCATGCATCTCAGTGATATCTTGACGTTACAGCGGGTGATCGTTGATTCCGATGGTTTGATAATCCAAAGTAAGGATGCCGCTTTAAAATTGCTCGCCAATCTAATAGCTCCGGCCTTATCGGCCGATAACGACACTGTATATCGACTGCTTGTGGATCGAGAAAAGTTGCAGAGCACTGGTATAGGGGATGGGGTGGCGATTCCTCATGCGTCCGCAGAATCGGCGTCCAGTCAAGCCGCAGCATTACTGCTCTGTCCGCGCGGTGTTCCCTTTGAGGCAATTGATGGATTTCCGGCGAAAATTGTGTTTGGTGTAGTGGGACCACGAAGGGCTACGGGGGAACACTTGAGAACATTGGCACGCATTTCCCGGTTGCTTCGAGATGCCTCGACCCGAGCCCGGCTGGTTGACGCAAAATCCGCCGAGGTAGCGCTTGCGGTTGTTTCTGATCAGGATTCTAATTCGTAAGGAAATATGGCTGTTTTCGACTCGCCCGAGGTATCTCGAACGCTTACCACGAGAGAGTTGCTCGCCGATCAGGGGCTACAGCTGCGATGTCGGCTAATCGCGGGCGCCGAGGGACTTGACCGGACTATCACCCACCCGCGCATTCAAAAATCCGGTTTGGCGATGGTGGGACACTTGCACGGCATTGTGCCGACGCGCATCCAGATTCTTGGTGAAACGGAGCTAAGCTACGCCGAGTCGTTGTCGAGTGATCGTCAATATCAAGCTGCGGAACAACTATTTAGCGTACCGCTGGCCTGTGTCCTAGTAACACGAGGAGTCTTGCCGCCGCCGCCGTTCGTTGAGCAGGCCGAACGCACGGGGGCGCCTCTTGTTATCTGCGAAGAACGCTCATCTTCGGCCATCACGAGTTTGCACACACTCCTCGATGAACGGTTGGCACCGAGGACTCGAGTGCATGGCGTGCTCGTCGATGTTTTTGAAGTTGGCGTACTTATGGTCGGCAAGAGTGGGATAGGAAAGAGCGAATGTGCCATGGATCTTGTGATGCGTGGCCATCGCCTCGTTGCAGATGACGTAATTGAGTGTGACTACAAGCCGCCGACTTTCATATTTGGCCAGCCCGCAGAGTTATTACGGCATCATATCGAAGTTAGAGGCCTCGGCATACTCAATGTCAAAGACTTGTTTGGCGTGACCGCCATTCGCGAGCGAAAGCGAATAGATTTGGTCGTGCAGCTGGAGTTATGGCAGCAGGACGCGACGTATGATCGAATCGGGCTGGATGATCGATTCACGGAGATTTTGGGGGTTCCCGTGCGAGAAGTTCGATTGCCCGTGCGCCCTGGCCGTAACATGAGCTCCATTATAGAAATTGCTGCTCGAATTGAGCTGCTACGTCAAGCGGGTCACTACCCTGCACGCGATTTTATCGACCGCATAGATCAGCACTTAACTACGGCGGAGCCGCTTGACATCCAGGCTATGGGACCGTCGTTGCCCGTGCAGACGTCCTGGCGTCATGCCGATTACTATGAAAGTTCAGCACCGCCTCCAGTAGCCACTCCTGTTCCGACTCGAGAGGAGGATAAGTGACTACGCAAGTGGTAGTCGTGACTGGATTAAGCGGAGCCGGTAAGTCTACCGCCGTCGCGGCGCTGGAAGACTTGGGCTTCTTTTGCGTTGACAACCTGCCCAGTCCCGTGGTCGAGCCAACGCTCGACGCATTGTCCGAACACGGTGTAGATCGGGTGGCCCTGGGGATTGACGTGCGGGTCGGCGCATTCCTTGAAACGGCCCCGAAAGTCATAGATTCAATTAGGAATACCGGGGAGCGAATAGTTGCGGTGTTATTTCTGGATGCGGCCGATGATGTCTTGATTAGGCGTTTTGGAAGCACACGTCGGCCGCATCCATTGAGTACGATTACGACGCCTGGCAAGGAGCGTGAGGCAACCGCAGTGTTAGATGGGATTTCAATTGAACGGATTAGATTGGCCTCACTGCGATCCAGAGCTTCAATTGTACTCGATACAAGTGGGTTGAGCATCCATGAGCTTCGGCGGGCTGTCATCGGCTACTTTGATTCCAATGCTCCTCAGCGACCAAAGTTGAATATTCGGGTCTTGAGTTTTGGTTTTAAGTACGGCCTTCCGATGGATGCGGATCTGGTTCTGGATGTTCGTTTCCTAAAGAATCCGTACTTCGTCGAGAACCTGAGGAGCAAAACGGGGTTAGATCTCGCTGTGCGCCAGTATGTTCTTGAGAATTCAGAAGGACAGGCCCTATTGCAGCACGTCATTGAGTTTGTGAGGTATTGCCTGCCTCGTTTCGAGCGGGAAGGTAAAAGCCACGTAACTGTCGCTATTGGATGTACTGGTGGCAGACATCGCTCTGTTGCTGTGTCAAGAGCGCTCGTCGACGCAATACACCAACCTCCGCTATGGCCCGCCGACTTGATACATCGAGACTTGGGCAAGGAGATTGAGCCCGCGATAGAATCAATGGAGATATTCGCACCCCATGCACTTACCGAGGAAGGTCGGTAAGATGAGCCTAGCGCGAGGAAGCTTCTGGGTACGCAATCGACTAGGTTTGCACGCGCGGGCGGCAACAAAACTGGTTAGCCTGGCTTCGCGTTTTCCTTGTGAGATATTGATTAGTCGCGAGGGACAAGTTGCCAACGCAAAAAGCGTTATGGGAGTCCTGCTCCTGTGCGGGGCTAAGGGTACCCAGTTAACAATTGAGGCCGACGGCGAGCAAGCGGACCTGGCGCTGGTCGAGATCGGAGCCCTGATAGATACCGGATTTGGGGAAGGGGAGTGAAGGAGTGATCGAACCAGAATATTCGCCGCAGTCCGTCAAAACCGCACCCATTTTGCTCGATGGGATCGCAGGCTCACCTGGTCTTGCCATTGGCCGGGCCTTGGTAATTGAAACTCGCCGTCCCGGGGTCGTGCATCGGCGCGTCGCTAAGCACCAAGCTGATGACGAGGTGAGAAGATATCGAATTGCGGTCGAATCTGCTGCAGCTGAATTGCACGAGGTTGCAACTCGCGCCGTAGGAAGCCCCGTCGAGTCATCGATCTTGCAGGCCTACATTCTAATGGTGCAGGATCAGACATTAGGGGAGGAGGTCGAACGTAGAATCCTTCTGGATTTGGTATGCGCCGAGTGGGCGCTTGACATGACAGTTGGGCAAATGGCGTCCCAACTTGCGCTTGCACCTGACCCTTATCTGGCCGAGCGTAGCCACGATGTGCAATTCGTAGGCGATCGCATTCTTGCCGTATTGTCAGGGCGACGAAGCCGCGTAGCTTTGCCCGAAACGGATGACAAATGGGTCATCGTTGCGCATGACTTATCACCAGCCGAGACAGCCTCATTGTCTCGTGATCGCGTGATCGCCCTAGTGACGGAAGTGGGAACGCGCACAAGTCATACGGCGATCGTAGCCCGAGCGCTTGAGATTCCGGCCGTGGTTGGAACTGTGGGAATACTTCAATTTGTCGCGAACAATGATCTCGTTGTGGTCGACGGGCTTCGCGGTCGAGTGGTTCTGTCTCCAACGGCGGATCTAATCGATCGAGCAAATTTACGTGCTGAACGGTATTCGGCGTTGACACGTGAACTTCGTGAACTTCGCGATCGCCCGGCTACGACTCGTTGCGGAATACATATCCATCTACGTGCTAATATCGAATTGCCGGCTGAGGCGGATGTCGCCTTGGCCCACGGGGCGGAGGGAATTGGTCTGTATCGAACAGAATTTCTTTACGTTGATCGTTCGGATCCACCCAGCGAAGAGGAACAGTACGTTACGTATCGACATGTGTTGGAAGCCGTAGCGCCGCTTCCGGTTACGCTGCGCACGTTCGACATCGGCGGAGACAAGAACGTTCCGATTCATGCACCGCAGGGCGCTAATCCAGCATTGGGTTTGCGCGCGGTTCGCCTGGGGTTGGCCCGCCCAGAATTTTTTTTGACGCAGTTGCGCGCACTGGTTCGGGCCTCGGCACACGGACGGCTACAGATTATGATTCCGATGATATCGTCGGTAGCGGAATTTCGGGCGACGCTTCGACTGCTTGCTCAGGCGGTCGATGAAATTGACAACCGCAATCTTTCGAGAGCGGCATTTATTCCCTGCGGTTGCATGATAGAGGTACCGTCCGCCGCAATTATGGCCAACGAGTTAGCGCAGGAGGCGGCGTTCCTCAGTATTGGAACGAACGATTTGGTGCAATATACACTTGCAGTCGATAGGAGCCGACCTGAGCTCGTGGGACTTGGCTCCTCATTTGATCCCGCTATTTTGCGCTTAATTCGTCGAACGGTACGAGCTGGTGAGCGCCACCACCGTCCGGTTCTAGTTTGTGGGGCGATGTCGAGCGACCCACTTACGGTGTTACTCCTGCTCGGTCTCGGTATTCGAGAATTGAGTATGGAGGGCTCGGCCATTCCCGAGCTCAAGGAGGCGATTAGCCGAATTTCCATATTAGAAGCCGAACAGCTTGCAGATGAGGCACTGGCATGTGCCACCGCTGAAGAAGTTGAACGCATGGTCACGGAAACCTATGCTCCGTACTTTGCAGATCTACTGGACGGTGAGCCGGCCTTTGAGGCGGGAGTGCCTCGCTCCCCGGCCGGGGGCGCTGACCACGGTTGACCCGCTTGTCACTGTGCGTATAATCCGTCGGCCTAAAATTCAGAGGAAGATTTCATGCCGCAAGCACAGGAAGTTAAGGCTTCCGTTATTCAGAGTTACAAACTGCACGATACCGACACTGGCTCCCCTGAAGTTCAAGTTGCACTGCTGAGTCAGCGCATCGAACATCTGATGGACCACTTCAAGATCCACAAAAAGGATTTTCATTCGCGACGCGGCCTGCTCAAAATGGTTGGCCAACGCCGTCGCCTTCTCGATTATTTAAAAACCGCAAATATTGAACGATATCGAAAGGTTGTATCGTCTTTGGGTTTGCGCAAATAGACAGATATATCGCTGTTTTCGAATACGACATAGCGTCGCTTCAACTTCGATTGGCGCGCGTCACGGTGGCGTAGTCACGCACGGCAACCGGGGCTGAAGTCAGGCGTTTGTATTCGCTTTAGACCGCGAAAAGCGGTTCGTCTTTGTAAGGAGCGCCTGGACCATGATTGTTCGTGAATCTGTACTTATTGGTGGACGTCCGTTAACGATAGAAACTGGTCGCCTGGCGAAACAGGCCCACGGCAGCGTACTGCTTTCGTTCGGTGAAAGCGTTGTCCTGGTCACTGCCGTTTCGACTGATGAGCGACCGGGCATAAACTTTTTCCCTCTCACTTGTGAGTACATGGAAAAGACATATGCAGCTGGAAAAATCCCTGGGGGATTCTTCAAAAGAGAAGGCCGGCTGCGCGATGGCGAGACGCTTACATCGCGCCTGATCGATCGGCCCTTACGCCCACTTTTCCCCAAGGGCTTCCGGAAAGACACGCAGGTCATCGCCACCGTTCTGAGCTCGGATAAGCTTAATCCAACGGATGTCTTGGCCCTGACGGGTGGCAGCGCTGCTCTCCACATATCGGACATACCCTGGGATGGTCCAATTGCGGGGATTCGGGTCGCACGAATCGATGGGGAATTCATAGCGTACCCAACATTTGCACAAATACATGAATCAGATATCGACGTGGTCGTCGCGGCAAGCCGCGACGCGATCGTAATGGTTGAAGGTGGGGCAGCGGAGGCAAGCGAGTCAGACATTATTGACGCTCTGATGTTTGCGCAAAAAGAAGTGCAACCGATCCTCGATTTGATCGAACGAATGCGCGCGGCGATAGGTAAGGAGAAACGACTATTTTCAGTACCTGTACTCGACTCCAGCGTAAAGTTGAGAATTCGCGAAATCGTTGACGCGCGCTTGCGTGAAGTTTCGGTGATTCGGGAGAAGAAAGCTCGCTATGACGCCTATGATATGTTGGAGCTTGAATTGAAAAGCACTCTCAAGGACGAGATGGGCGAGGAGGCTTCTACCGGCTTGGGTTCGCTTATCGCTGACGAATTCGAGCACCGAAAGGGTGCAGTCGTGCGAGCTATGGTGCTGGACGAAGAGCGTCGAATCGATGGTCGCGACACCAAGACTATCCGACCAATATCGTGTGAAGTCGGTCTGTTACCGCGTTGCCATGGGTCAGCGCTGTTTCAAAGGGGGGAGACACAGGTTGTAGCGACAGCGACTTTAGGAACGGCCGGCGACGAGCAAAAAATTGATGCACTCATTGGTGAGAGCTACAAGCAATTCATGCTCCATTATAATTTCCCGCCATACTCGACGGGCGAAACTAAGCCTCTGCGAGGTCCAGGCCGACGCGAAATAGGACACGGAGCATTGGCCGAACGTGCTCTATCCAGAATGGTTCCTGAGCATGACCAATTCCCGTATACCATTCGCGTCGTAAGCGAGGTTCTGGAATCCAATGGATCAAGTTCAATGGCATCTGTTTGCGGTGGCAGCTTGAGCCTCATGGACTGTGGTGTGCCTATCAAGGCGCCCGTCGCTGGCATAGCAATGGGGCTCATTATGGAAGGTAATCGCGTAGCTATCCTTAGTGACATTCTTGGCGACGAAGATCATTTGGGTGACATGGATTTCAAGGTTTGCGGCACGTCCAGAGGTGTGACAGCCATCCAGATGGACATCAAGATTCAAGGGCTTTCACGGGATATCCTTGAAAAAGCGTTGGCACAAGCCCGCGACGGCCGGCTCCACATTTTGGACAAAATGCTCGCGGTAATTGCAAGCCCCAGACTCGAAATAAGCAAGTGGGCTCCGCGCATTACGACGGTGAAGGTGAAGCCAGATCAAATCCGAATTATCATTGGGCCCGGCGGGAAAACTATAAAGGGTATCATTGATCAAACGGGCTGCAGTGTGGATGTCAATGACGATGGAACCATTTCTGTAGCGGGTGCCGATCCTGAGGCGGTGCGTCGTGCAATTGATATTATTCAGGGGCTAACGGCCGAGCCGGAAGTGGGTCGCGTTTACAAGGGCACAGTCAAACGCGTCGTTGACTTTGGGGTATTCGTCGAAATTCTTCCGAATGTGGAAGCACTCCTGCACGTATCAGAGATTTCGCACGAGCGTGTGGAGTCTCCAGCGGATGTGTTCACTGAAGGTGACGCAACCGAGGTCAAAGTCATCAGCGTCGATCGCGAAGGGCGAGTACGTCTTAGTCGTCGCGAACTTATGCCTTTGCCTGAAGGCGAGGAGGGAGAGCGAGCCAAGGAACGCATTGCGCGGGCGCGCGAAGCGGGAGCACCTCAGCGTAGTGGTGACCGAGGCGGGCGTTTCGGCGAACGTCGCGATGGTGGTGGCGGAAGGGATAGAGGTGGCCCGCCGCGGCATGGCGGTGGTCGTCCGTCAGGCGGAGGAGGCCGCTAGCTCTGAGCACCAATCGCGCGATTCCAAGACAGCGATTGGTTCCACGGGCGGTCGGTGATGCCGCCATTGCGCCAATCGCCCAGCTTTATTTGGGCTTTGCCCAATCCCGAATTCGCGGAGCGAATTCCTAGTACCTCGATTCGAGGAATCTATGTACTAGACCAATTTCAGATTCTTGCCCGTCAGCAGCTCATTGTGCGACCCAGTTCGATAACCGGTCAAGTCCAGCGTGATAAAGTGAAAGCCGCATTCTCGTCCGATAGCAACGATTCTTTCGCGATTTGGCTCACTAACCGCTCGCGGTATGTCGTTAAGCTCGACTTCGATTCGGGCGATTTGGTCATGCCAACGCACTCGGACTTGGCGAAAACCAATCGCTTTCAGCTCGCTTTCAAAGCGATCAATTTGAGTTAGGCGTTCACGGGTGACTGAAGTACCGTAAGGAATTCGACTAGATAGACATGCGGCCGCAGGCTTGTCCCAAACATCCAGCCCCAGTGCGAAGGCAGCAGTGCGAACGTCTGATTTCGAAAGTCCCAATTCTAAGAGTGGGCTTCGCACTTGGGCATTTTGCGCCGCGAGTAATCCAGGGCGATAGTCGCCTATATCATCGGCGTTCGTGCCATTAATAATGTGGTTCAAACCCAACTGCGTTCGCTTAAGTTCAGCCAGCTCATAGAGTTCCGTTTTGCAGTGGAAGCACCGATCAGGCGCGTTCAAAGCATACAGAGGTCGATCCAATTCGTGGCTTTCTACAAAATGAACCTCCGCGCCGAGTTGTCGGGCAAGGCGTTCGGCCTCGGCTCGTTCACCGACGGGCAGACTGGGACTCACGGCCGTCATGCCGATGGCTCGATCTTTAAGTTGCTCGGACGCAACAGCCAGGACCAAAGTACTGTCAATTCCCCCCGAAAAGCAGACTACAGCCGAACCAAGATTCCGAATGTATTGGCGCAAATCGTCAAGTCGGGACGGAGGTATGGGGGCAGTAGGGGCCATACCCCGAATATTAGCGCCAATTTGCCGGGATCGCTACGCGGACGTTGTCAGGGCCCAGTCGCAATTCGCTGTGAACGGCGCCGCTTTCAGGACCAACTTGCTCCGAGCGGTGAGCTTTGGCAATGATAGTGGTCGGAAGGTGGAAGATGCAGCCTATCAGAAATGACGTCGCGTCTAGCAGCGCTATCGCACGTGGAACGGGTAAGGCCAAACGAGATGCATACTGATGCGGTGTCCCCACAAAACGGGTTTCGCCTTCCCGCCGGAAATGGCGCCCTGATCGCGGAGTTGCGCGGCTACGTTTTACGACACCGCAAGGTCATGGCCGAGCATATTCGAAAGGCTGGGGATTTTGGAGGGTGCCAAGCGAGTCTGCATTATTCGCGCGCACTAGACGGCTTATTGGGTGCGCTTTTTGGGGCCGTACGTGCGGTCGCGATGGGCAACCAGCAATGGGTGGAGTGTTCGTTGAGTGCAGTCGGTAGCTACGGTCGAGGGAACGTTGCCTATTCAAGTGATCTGGATGTTCGCATCTTAGGGGAATCTGTCGACGCGACAGGTGCCGTGGCTGAAGCGCTCCTGTATCCTCTTTGGGATGCTGGAATTGCCATAGGGCATCAGATTGTCACTGTTGACCACGTGCTCAATCTGGCCAAACAGGATTTGCCGACCGCCACTAGCTTGCTGGACTGGAGGTGCGTCGCTGGCGATGAAACGCTGGTGAAAGAGCTGGATGATCGCGCATTTTCAACGCTATTCGGCATCGGAACAGTAGAAAGGTTCTTGGCGCAGCTCGACCAGTCGGCAAAAAATCGCGTTCAGCGTTATGGTGGCAGCGTTTACCTATTGGAACCGGACGTGCGCAATGGGGCCGGGGGCTTGCGTGATAGCGATGTTCTTCATTGGACAGCACGCGCCCGTTGGCGAGCTCGTTCGTTAAGAGACTTGGTTAAAGTAGGTGTCTTGATCCCGCGTGAGTTTGAGCCTATCGAGAAATCAATCAACTTTATGATGCACGTTCGAAACGTGTTGCACCTATTCGGGGAACGCAGAAACGATCGGTTGAGTTTCGATCGCCAGGAGCAAGTATCGGCAATGCTTGGTTACGGCAATGATGGGGTCGCGGTAGAACGATTCATGAGTGATTACTACCGTCACGCTCGAGTCTTGTCGCAGGCGCGCGAAATGCTGTTCCTGCGTGCGGCCCCGCCACCCTTGCATCGCCCTCACGAGGTAAGCTTAGGTCAAGGATTGAAGCTGATCAACGGTGAGTTAACGTTATCAGTGCCTGCATCCCTCGAAAATGACCCTGCCATCACTCTGCGACTTTACCACGAAGCCGTTCGTCGAAATGTGAAAGTGTATCCATTCGCGCGAGCTCAAATTGCGCGCGTCCTTACAGCACCTTCCTTTTGCCAAAAACTGAGGCAGTGCGAAGAAGCGTCTAGATTGTTTATTAAGCTGTGCCTATGGATACCCGAAAGTCCGTTTGCCGAAGGATCGGTACTTAAGGAACTGCATGAAGTTGGCTTAGTAACCGCAATGCTGCCTGAATTCATCCCAGTCGTTGGTCGAGTACATCACGACGTCTATCATGTCTATACAGTCGATGTCCATTCTTTGAACGCGGTCGATCGGCTGCGCCAACTGTGCCGGGGTGAATTGGCCGGGCTTCATCCAATTGCATCAAGATTAGCGGCTGAAGTTGCGCGCCCGCAAGTTGTGTTTTTTGCCACCCTTTTGCACGATGTTGGCAAAGATATTGGCGGTCGCAACCATTCAGACCGTGGCGCGGACCTTGCTAGCGCCATTTTGAAAAGACTTGGATTCTTGGAGGACGATATTGTTGAGATTCAGCACCTCATTCGTCAGCATCTTGTGATGTATCACACTGCAACGCGGCGTGACCTTGAAGATCCGCGCACCGTCGAAGAAGCGGGCCGTGCGGTGCATGGTCACGAGGGGTTACGTGAGCTTTTCTTGTTAACCGTGTGTGACGTTGGCACAACCAGTCCGGAATCGTGGACCAGTTGGAAGGCTAAGATGCTCGACGAGCTCTACTTACTCGTTGAGTCATGGCTCAATTCGGATTTTGTTGATGTAGGGAGTGTCACAAGTTCCTTGCGTGTGAATGTTCATCATTGCGTTCCGGATCAATCGCTGCACACGGATATCGATCGATTTCTAGACGCTATGCCAGAACGGTATGTATTGGCGAATGACCCAAGTCATATTGCGAGTCATGCCCGACTTGTCATCGAGTCTCGAAATAAAAAGTCGGCCGTGCGCCTAATGAGTCTTGAGCTTCCTTACGCCGAATTTGCTGTTGTCGCCGATGACCGGCCCGGTCTCTTGGCGATGATCGCCGCAACGATTGCTACCTCCCACGTAGAAATCGTGGCAGCCCAGATTTACTCATTTATTGACGCCCAGGGGCTTCCTCGCGCATTGGACTTGTTTTGGCTTCATGCGGGCGATCGAGTGCGTACCGGTCGTACTTTGTCGATGCGGATAGAGAAGGAGCTAACGCGACTTCTCGCGGGTGAAATTCAGCTTTCCGATCTCTTCGGATTCGGCATTGCGCGAAGTCGGGGTTATGTTCGTCCTTCGCCACCCGTTGCGACTCGGATTGGCTTCGACAATCGGGGGGCTACCAATGGCACAATTATTGAGGTAACGACCCGCGACAGATTCGGCCTGCTGTACGAACTGGCCAATGCGTTGCAGCAATTTGGCCTTGTAATTTCTCTGGCCAAGATCAATACCGAAGGCGCTCAAGTGGCAGACGTTTTCTACGTAACCGAAGCCGGGGGTGGTAAAGTCTTGAATTCGTCGCGCCTTGAAGAGTTAAGGCAACGAATATTATCTGCGGTGGAGTCGGGAGATACGTTAATAAAGGAGTAGCAATGATGCTCAGTTGCGTTCGCGAGACCTTCGCTCGGGTACCCTTGGTATTAGCGCTTATGTTTTGTGCCTGCGGTTCTGGCACTAAGCCTCCCGACACTGCAAGCGAAATTGTTCCGCTCGACGATAAGTCGAGCAAGACTGCGGGGCCATCTTCGTCCGCCGGGAGCCACACGCCGAGCGAGACAGTTAGCCATGCAATGAAGGCAATTGAGGCGAAACAGTACGAGGAGGCTAAGGGCCTATTGTCTAAGGCTGTCTCGAAGAACTCGAGCGATGTCCTTGCTCATTACTACTTGGGGGTAGCTTGTGCTGGGCTCGCTGACAATTCAAGTGCCGTGACGTCATTCAAACGTGCCATCGAGCTCGATCCTAAATTCGCTGAAGCCTACGTGAATCTTTCTGCTCTTCAGCTGGATTCAAAGGATTCAGCAGCGGCGTTAGCGACAGCCGAATCCGGCCTAAAAAACGCGAATAATCCCGATTTGTACCTCAATCGGGCTATCGCTTTGGAAGCGCTTGGCAAAAAGGATGAATCTGTGGTCGCGTACGGTACAGCTGTCCAGCATATGCCGGAGAATTTAAGTTTACGTGTGACGTATGCTCAACTTCTCGCTGGCAGCGGGAAGAAAGAAGAGGCGCTTGAACAGCTGCGTCGCGTGCGGGAGGGTAACGACCCAAAACTACTGGCGATCGCGGCCATTGTCGCTCGCCAGCTTGGGGCCCATGCAGACTGTGTTGCAATGCTGGATCGCGCGATCACCATCAAAGATTTAGCCGCTCTTAGGGTTCGGCGTGGCATGTGCCGCGAGGACCTCAACGACGAAGCTGGGGCCAAAATCGACTATGAACGTGCAATTACGATGGACGGCAAGTTTGCGCCAGCCCACTATTATTTTGGAGTCTTACTTCAGAAGGCGAAGGAGCAAAAGAAAGCATGTGCTGAGTTTGCTCTCGCCGTTGAGCTGGGAGGGTCACAGGGAATCGGTCCGCAGGCTAAGAAAGCTATCTCTGACCTTGGATGTCACTAAGGAATAGTGTCTGGACCAATCAAAGAAGAATATCGAGGAGACGATCGAGTTCTTCCAGCGAACTGTAGTGTATGGCTAATCGACCCTTGCCACTTTGATCCAATACCTCGCATCGAGTTCCGAGATGACGACTCAGTCGTAATTCCAAATCGCGTACGCTGGGTGTCTTTACCGTAGGTGCGCCTTTGACATCCGAACGCCTATCGCGTTTGGCACCGCGGACCAATTCTTCAGTCTGTCGGACATTAAGATGCCCCCGTACGACCTTCTCCGCGAGTAGGACTAACGTCTGTTGATCTGGGGCCCCCAGCAAGGCCCGAGCATGACCTTCACTTAACTCTCCATTTACAACGCGCTCCCGCACGTTTGTCGGCAGCTTCAGTAGACGCAAGGCATTAGCAATTGTTGATCGGTCTTTGCCTACCCTTTGAGCCAGCGAGTCCTGGGTATAACCGTGTTCGTCGACCAGGCGCTGCAAGGCCTCTGCAAACTCAATGGCATCAAGATCCTCCCGCTGTACGTTTTCAATCAGAGCAAGCTCAAATGCGTCCTTACTTGACACATCACGAACTACGACTAACACCTCATGCAGACCGGCCTTCTGTGCTGCGCGCCAGCGACGCTCGCCAGCGATTATCTCCAGTCGATCCGTATTTGGTACTCGGCGAACAACTAGCGGCTCGAGCAAACCATGTTCCCGAATTGACCCGGCTAATTCTTCAAGTGCACCCGCATCAAAGTGTCTGCGAGGCTGTAATCGTTGTGGCTGTATCTTGTCGAGAGCGCAACGAAAGACATTATTATCACCATAGTTTGCGGACTCGGATCGTGTTGCTGTGCCGGCGCGCGGCGGCAACAACGCGTCGAGTCCACGCCCCAGGCCGCGCGGTGGCGGTTTATTCGGCGGAATTTGAGTCACGACGTAGCCTCAATGACTTCTCGGGCTAGGCTTAGGTAACCTTGTGCCCCCTTGCTCTGAACGTCATACAAAAGCACTGGTAAGCCATGCGATGGGGCTTCACTCAATCGAACGTTTCTCGGGATAAGCGATTGGAAAACATGAAAATGCTGGCGCACCTGCTCGGCGACTTGATGTGCCAATCGGTTGCGCGGATCCCACATTGTAAGCACTATACCAAGCACAGTAAGCTGAGGATTGAGCGAATCCCTTACTCGATCAACGGTGGCCATCAGGTAAGTAATGCCCTCTAATGCGTAATACTCGGGCTGCAGCGGCACAATTACAGCTTGGGCTGCAGTTAGTACGTTGAGGGTTAATACTCCCAGTGAAGGCGGGGAATCGATCACCAAATACCGATATTCGGCAAGGTCATTTCCCATGAGCAGTCGACGCAGGTGCGTTCCACGTTCGACGTCAAAGAGTTCGTATTCCGCGGCCGTGAGATCCTGCGTGGCGGGTACTACGTCCAGACCCGGTAGAGAGGTCGACCTAATGCAATTACGGAAAGACGCGCGGCCAATCAAAGCGTCATACACAGTCAGTTCCGCCGTACCGGGCGCAACACCGACGCCGCTTGAAGCGTTGCCTTGAGGATCCATGTCGATCAGAAGCGTCCGTCTTTCCGCGGCGGCGAGGCTTGCTGCCAAGTTGACAGCCGTCGTTGTCTTTCCGACTCCGCCCTTTTGATTAGCGATAGCTATGATTCTTATTGAGCCGGTCATAGAGCTCTGCTCGAGAAGCTGCTGACTATTACCGGATTCAGAGAAACCTGAACCGTTTTCTTGGTGTTCTTACGATCTTGGCCTACATTGTAGTTGTATGTAGGTGGACCGAGACGAGTTGCAGAAATTACAAGGAAGCTTGCTTCCGAGACATTCCCGAAGCTGATAGACCCAATTCTGCGCTCAGTACTCAACTATTTGTAATTATTCATTTAATCTTGGAAGGAGCGAATCCAAATGTACGGAACCCGCAGCTATCCCAGCTTTGCCGACTTTGAAAGAGAGCTTATTCGGCCATCCATGAGAGCCGGATGGTCGGCTGATGAACTAGAGGAATCCGGCATCGATGACCTTGATTTCGACCTTGACCCGTTTGAGGCGGCACTCCAGGCCGCGGAGTCAAACAAACTCTAAGTTCGCGTTGCAGACTTACAAAGGCGGACTCAACCAACGTTAAACAGTTTCTCTCGCGGGAAACTTCGCCCCCGCAGATGGCCTCCCGCGGGGGCCGTTTCATCTGGTTGGCCGAAAGTAATGCAATCTTGACCGCCAGCACGCTGAGTGGCAAACACGCCGTCCGACATGCAAGTAACCGTACAAAAGCTCAGTTCTGTGCTTGTGGAATTTGACGTTGTCGTCGACGCGGCACGAGTTCACGACGAGTTAGAAAAGTCGTACGTGAGCGTCGGTCGCTCGGCCCAGGTGCGTGGGTTTCGTCGAGGAAAGGCCCCCAGACAAGTCATCGCGCAGCTATTTGGAGCTCGCATCGCCTCAGATGTAGCAAAACGCCTAGTCGATGAAACATTTCCACAGGTGCTCAGTGAGCGCCAGATACAGCCGATTAGCGCACCAGCTATTGAGTCGCAGCCGGTAACGCAGGATCAACCCTTCGGATATAAGGCGCGGTTTGAGGTATTGCCGGAAATATCCCAAGTAAATTACGATCATTTGCACGCAAAACGCGCGCCCGTCGACATTCTGGATTCGCAAATTGTTGAGGAAATTGAACGTATACGCCGTGAGCACTCAACGCTGGAAGCCATGAGTGACGACCATGCCATTGAGAAAGGGGACGTAGTCACGATCGACTTCACGGTCTGGGTTGGGGACCGCATGATCCGCGATGCTGGGGCGCAGGATTTTACAGTAGAGGTGGGATCAGGATCTTTACTAAAGGATATCGATGATACACTAGTGGGAAAACGGACCGGCGATCAAGTGGCTGCCGAGATGGATATGCCGGCTGAGCACCGTCACCCAAAACTGCGCGGAAAGCGCGTGCGATTCAAGATCTCGATTCGAAATGTGAAAGTGCGAGTTCTGCCCGCTGTGGACAACGAGTTCGCGAAAGATGTCGGTGATTTCGAGACTCTGGATTCGCTGCGCGACAATGTACGGGAACAGCTAAAGAAAGTTAACAAGGAACGCATTGAGAATTCAGTTGCCGAGCAACTTGTTGCCGAATTGGTAAAGGCAAATCCTATTGACGTGCCCTCCTCCTTGGTCGAGCAGCAAATGGAAATTACCAAACAGGAGATCCTCCAACGCGCAAAATCGATGGGGAATTCGCCGCAAGGATTGGGCGATCAGTTGCAGGCCCAAGTTCGAGCGGAAAGTGAGATGAAAGTTAGGGCCGGCCTTCTGATGGCAGCAATTGCCAAGACAAGCGGCATTAGCATCGGCGATAAGGAAATCGAAGAAGGTATCACAGAGCTTGCTGAACAAACCGGTAAGAACGTTGCCAAGCTGCGTGCTGAGTATCGCGAAAAGCAAAAGCGCGACATGTTGATTGGCATGATCCTGGAAAACAAAGTTTTGGACCTCATTGAGGCCAAGGCTCATATCGAAGAGAGCTAGTCAAATGTATCACAAACGACCGGAAACGCGCGATCAAGCTCTCGATGTTTTGGAAACTGGTGCACGTGACCGGCACCCGTCATTGACCCATGGTAGCGTCATATATCCTCACGTCGTTGAGACGACTCACCGCGGTGAACGAACTTGGGATATCTTCAGCCGCTTGTTGAAGGACCGAATTGTCTTCTTGGGCAGCAGTGTGGACGACGATGTCGCAAACATCATAATCGCTCAATTTCTTTTTCTTGAGAGCGAAGATCCCGATAAAGATATTCAGCTCTACATCAATTCCCCGGGTGGAGTCGTAACAGCGGGTCTCGCCATATACGACACGATGCAATACGTCCGTTGTTGCGTGAGCACAATTTGTGTTGGGCAAGCTGCGAGCATGGGCGCCTTACTCCTCGGAGCGGGCCTCAAAGGGCGACGCTACGCCCTTCCCCAATCCAGAATAATGATTCATCAACCGCATGGCGGAGCTAGAGGCAACGCTAGCGATATTGAAATTCAAGCGAGGGAGATACATCACATCAAGGAAGTCTGCATCGATATCCTTGTTGGGGCGACAGGTCGCCCTAGGGAAGAGATAACTCGAGATATCGACCGAGATTTCTTTATGGGCGCTGAACAGGCCCGCGAGTACGGGCTCATTGACGAAGTATTCGTCCCAAAGAAAAAGGCCCCCTGAATCCTACCCCCAAACAGGGTTCCGGGCGCTTATTGTCCGGGGGACGGCAGCCGTAAGGTGAGGTGACCCCCCCACCGCGCGGCAATCTGCACGGCGAACGCCAAAAAACTTGGCTGAGTTGTGCCGTTCGCTTGCGACTGGAAGTCGCGAGACCTAGAATAACTAATCGATAAGGTTATCGAGTCAATGGTTGGGACGAAGATACAACGTCCGAGGTAGAACACGTGGAGCGGCGACGCGACGAGTCCAATGGTAACCTGTGCTGCTCCTTCTGTGGCAAGTCGCAGAAGGAAGTAAAGAAACTTATTGCGGGACCTACCGTTTACATCTGCGATGAATGCATTGCTCTTTGCAATGACATCATCGCCGAAGAAGGCGAAAAGGACGAGCCTGTCGAGGGAGGGGTGCCTATACCTAAGCCCGTCGAGATTAAGTCGATTCTCGACGAATACGTTGTTGGGCAGGAACGGGCAAAAAAAGTCCTCAGCGTGGCTGTTCACAACCACTACAAGCGCATAGACAGCAAGGTTTCAGCCGATGACGTGGAGCTTAGCAAGAGCAATATCTTGTTGTTGGGACCCACCGGAAGCGGCAAGACACTCTTGGCACAAACATTAGCTAAAATACTCAAAGTGCCATTTGCAATCGCCGACGCAACGACTCTAACGGAAGCCGGGTATGTCGGGGAGGACGTGGAGAATATTATCGTCCAACTCTTGCAGAATGCCGATCATGACATTGAGCGAGCGCAACGCGGAATTGTGTATATTGACGAAATCGACAAGATAAGCCGCAAGAGCGATAATCCTTCGATAACCAGAGATGTTTCTGGGGAGGGTGTCCAACAAGCGTTATTGAAAATCATTGAAGGTACTATTGCCAATGTTCCACCAAAGGGTGGAAGGAAACATCCGCAGCAAGATTTTCTTCAGGTCGACACTACGAACATTCTATTTATCTGCGGCGGAGCATTTGTCGGACTTGACCAAATAATCCAACGACGTCTCGGTCAGTCGCGCATTGGTTTTGGTGCGGATGTAAAAGGCAAGAAAGAATTGAAACTTGGCGATCTGCTAAGTCGAGTTCAACCTGAAGACTTGCTCAAGTTCGGACTAATTCCTGAATTTATTGGGCGGCTTCCGATGATCGCGACATTGCACGAACTCACTGAAGATGCCTTGGTGGATATTCTCACTAAGCCCCGCAATAGCTTAGTGAAGCAATTCCAAAAGCTATTCGAAATGGATGGAATAAAGCTGAAGTTTCACAAGAGCGCACTGACCGCTATTTCAAAGCGGGCCCTCGAACGTGAAAGTGGCGCTCGTGGACTACGAGCTATCCTTGAAGAAGCAATGCTAGACATCATGTATGATGTGCCCAGCAAACAGGGGATTAAGGAAGTCGTCATCAGTGAAGACGTCATTCTGAAGAGCGAAGCTCCGATTATAGTGTATCAAAAGGAAGCAGAAGCGGGCTGACGCCGCATGACGTCGAACACTCGCGCACTGGCTGAACATTGTGATTCCAGGTACTGCTACGCTTTAGCATTCCGGGGCTACATACAATGCGCGAGAGCATGCTTCGCGCAGCCAAGTGCGCTACGTTGCCAACCGGCGACTCAGGAATAATGCCTCATGTTCTTCAAGACCGAAAGCGATAAGACTCAAGCTCGTCGATCACTTCCTGCGCTTCCATTGCGAGACATAGTGGTCTTTCCTCACATGGTCTCGCAACTCTTCGTGGGTCGAGAAAAGAGCATTGCGGCCTTGGACGAAGCAATGGCTCGAGATAAGGAAGTATTTCTGGCAGCCCAGAAGAGCGCAAAAACGAACGAGCCTGCGCCTGATGACATTCACACAATAGGAACGATTGGAATCGTAGTTCAATTGCTGCGCTTAGCTGACGGTACCGTCAAGGTTCTAATCGAGGGTCGCAGGCGTGCAAAAATTCGACGTTTTGCCGAAACGCACGACTATTTCCTTGTGGAAGTCGATGAGTTGCCGGATGTCGTTGAGACCGACGTTGAAGTAGCTGCGTTGATTCGAAGTGTGCAAAGTACATTTGAAGTTTATGTGAAGTTAAACAAGAAGGTTCAGCCGGAAGTGCTGATGACGGTACAAAGCATCGATGACGCTTCCAAACTTGCCGATACAATTGCCGCAAACTTGCCTACAATCAAACTTAGCGATCGACAAAGCCTGCTCGAAACGCCAGAGACGAAGTTGCGGCTTGAGCGATTGTACGAGTTGATGCAAGCTGAAATTGAAATTCTTCAGGTTGAGAAGAAGATTCGCTCTCGCGTCAAGAAGCAAATGGAGAAGACGCAAAAGGAATATTACCTGAACGAACAGATGCAGGCGATACAGAAAGAACTGGGCGGGGAACGTGACGAGCTAAAGACGGAAATTCTTGAAATTGAAGAGAAATTGAGAAGCAAGACTCTGAGCGAAGAAGCACAAACAAAGGTCAAGAAGGAGCTTCGAAAACTCAAACTTATGCACCCAACCAGCGCGGAGGCAGCAGTCGTCAGAAATTACATTGATTGGATTCTAAGCCTTCCGTGGGCGGAAAAGACCGAAGAGCGCTTTGATATAGCTGAGGCCGAAAAGATTCTTGACGAAGATCACTATGGCCTAAAGAAGTGCAAAGAGCGCATTGTGGAGTACCTTGCCGTTCAGGCGCTGACCAAACGACTAAAAGGTCCAATATTGTGTTTCGTGGGACCGCCGGGTGTTGGAAAGACGAGTATTGCCAAGAGCATATCACGTGCAACGGGTAGAAAATTCGTACGGGTGTCTCTGGGTGGTGTTCGGGATGAAGCAGAAATTCGCGGACATCGACGCACATATATTGGAGCATTGCCTGGAAAGATAGTTCAGAGTCTGAAGAAAGTCGGCACGAATAATCCCGTGTTCCTACTGGACGAAATCGACAAGATGAGCGCCGACTTTCGGGGCGATCCCGCGGCTGCATTGCTTGAAGTGCTAGATCCCGAGCAGAACCACAGTTTCAGCGATCATTACTTGGACATTGATTACGATTTGTCGGATGTCATGTTCATAACGACTGCAAATACACTTGGCGGCATTCCACTGCCTCTTCAAGATCGCATGGAGATAATCCAGCTTACCAGTTATACGGAATTCGAAAAACTCAATATTGCAGTGCGATATCTTGTTCCTCGACAACTGACTGAATGCGGTTTGTCGGGTGTGAATGTTGATTTTTCGGAGAATGCGATCCGCACGATCATTCACCATTACACCAAGGAAGCCGGCGTCCGATCGCTAGAACGGGAAATTGCCGGGCTCTGCAGAAAAATCGCCTTAGACGTCGTTAAGGGTGGCAAAGACCGTGCCTGGGCATTGAAAGGAACGGACATTCCCAAGTATCTGGGCGTGCCCAAGCATCGAGTGGGTCGCACCGAGGAGACTGATGAAGTGGGCCTTACGCACGGGCTGAGTGTTTGGATGTACGGGGGTGACGTGCTTGACTGTGAAGTAAGCGTTGTTCCTGGCAAAGGCAAGCTAGTCATTACGGGTCTGCTTGAAAAGGGAATGGAAGAGAGTGCTCAGGCGGCAATGAGCTATATTCGTTCGCGGGCGGAGCGAATGGGGTTGGCCAAGGATTTTTACCAGCAGGTCGATGTGCACGTGCATTTTCCGGAATTCATTCAAAAGGATGGTCCAAGCGCCGGCGTGACTATGGCAACCAGCATTGCAAGCGCATTGCTGAAACTCCCTGTGAGGACCAACGTTGCGATGACGGGCGAGATTACGCTGAGAGGTCGCGTAATGGCTATCGGTGGGCTGAAGGAAAAGCTATTGGCGGCTCATCGCAATCGCATTGAAACAGTTGTTATTCCCCATGAAAATCGGAAGGATCTTAAAGAGATCCCTCGACGAGTCCTGCGGGGTCTCCGAATTGTTCTTGTCGATCACATGGATGATGTCCTGCGTGAGGCCTTAGTACTAAGGGATGCTGACCAAATGCTGGGCCCGCGCCGTGTGTTCTTGGAGTACCGCGCAGGTGAACTTTATGAAGGTCCGGCCGCTAACTTAGCGTCGGAAAAACCGCCGCCAGAGGACGCGCCTTTGGAACCGATAGTTGCAGCTCGAGTTGATGTCGCTGAAGGTGGCGTCGATGCCAATTTACCCTAAGATCAGTCTGATTTCTCGCGCTTCCTGGGAGCTTGTGGTATCGGACCGGCCTTCGTGGCTCATTATATTGTCCAGGGATTCCCAGGGCGGGTAGCTCAGCGGCAGAGCGCTGGCCTTACAAGCCGGATGTCGCAGGTTCAAATCCTGTCCCGCCCACAAGATTTTCTGGATGAATGCTTTTACCGCCGGAAGAGCTCTTTCCAGATCGAGCCGTTCAGCTGCGTTGACTTCCTAAGCCAATAGCGGAATTTCTGCGCAAGTTCCTGATTGACCGAGGCGGGCTCGAACCAAAATGAGTCAAGGGAGCCTTGATGGGTGAGACCTTCGATGTCGTATATCGCGTTTCCGAGACATTTGGTCGGTGTGTGGTGACAAATGGAGGAGAGTCCAACCGTACTGTTGATGACGACGGTTCCACGAGCGCGGCGCAATGCCGTGGGAAGATTTATCATGTCGACATAGAGAAGGCGTTGTCCTAATTTGTGTTCATTGCGAAGTTGATTGATGAGCTGGGAATAGTCGCGATAGGGACGGTCAAACGGGTGGTGCTTTAGAATGAGAATGCACTCTTTTGGAGCATTGAGTGTAAAAGATTTGACGACTACCTTGATGAAATCGGCAATATCGCGAAAATCTGAATGCGTAATTTGTGAATCCGAGTGCACTTGCAAGGGTACTAAGAAGTACGGCGGCAAATACCCTCCTTCGAGGCTGGTTCGAATGTGTCGATCGCGTAAAGTGTGAATAGATCTTCGAATCCCGCCCCGTAGCCAGATAATGCCTTGCCGAAAGCAGTTAATGTCTCGGTGATGTCGATATTTCGGGGTTAGCCACCAAAACAATGTCGCCAAGACTGAATAGGTTATCGAATGAAGCACACCCCAAGCGTAAACATTGCCAACGGGTAGGGGGACTGGCAGTGGGTGTGTTTCTAGTGAGTGATAGAATTCTGGCTCACGCGGTAGGCTGGAATGACCATTGACTCCGTCCTTTTCGAAAGTCACAAAGTCAGGCCGCAGATACCCTTCTTCGAAGACGTAGATGTCGATTCCAAGCTTACGCGCCCGATCGATGGCAGATTGGTGAAGGGGACGGCAGTCACCAAAGAGAAACAGGGCGTTTATCGAAGAATTAACAATCAGACGCTCCAAATAGTCTGGCCAGTTCTCAAATTTTCCGCGATATAAATATGATTTGGCCGAACCCGAGAAATACGCAGAGTCCGACAAGTTGAAGTTGACCTTGCTGACGAAGGCTCCGTGAAGGCGCAAATGTTTGGAAATGTGGCGAAAGAACGGCCCCATCGGGCCTTGCAGCAACAGGACGTGTTTGCCACGAAATTGTTCCCATGCCTCAAATGGCTGGGGGATATTCGCCGATTGTACGACGGACGGCGTGCGCCAGTTACTTAATGCGGTCGAATTTCGATCCATTCAATCATTGCCGAAAAACAATAAAAAACCCCCGAACTGCTCGAGGGTCTTTTGTGCCGCACTGCGAGTGCTTTGGACCAATGTCAATTCGGGCGGGCTGCGATCATGGGGCGGCGATTAAAGCGGCCGATGCAGTAATTGGGTCCACGCCTGCATCCCCGGTTGCGGCCGCGCTACATGCCGGATTCTTCCTTGCATCTGCTTCGGTCATCAACTGGATATTGTCCAATTTGACGTCAAAACTTACGTTTGTTGGTGTTTGTCCCCCGGGAGTTGCTGCAGGCTGAAACATGTCCCACTGCACTTTAAGTGCTTGCTTTAAAGTTGCGTGATTCAATGGTGGTGGCGTGGAAAGAGCACCTTTCCAAGTTGGGGAAACCAACTCGCTCCAGAGAACGCAGTACGTCTGCCAGATGTCATTGCCTGCACGGCTTGCAACTGGGAACAGTTTACGATAGTTCAGGAAGCACGTTTGAGTGGGATTAGTAGCGAGAAAATTCGCTTGGTCAGTGAGAGTAGAATCAGCCTTGTTGGGGTATATACAGCCATCGGCCGGAAATTCATCGGAAAAGGTACTGTCAGCGAGATCCGTCCCCACCACGGGCACAGAAACCGAGACATCGTTGGTATTGCCAGTAGTCTTCATGTCGAAAATGAATCCGATATACTTGCCCTGTACGACGTCATAGGGATGGTTGTTCTTTTGAAATCCAAACCCAGCGCCGGCCGCAGGAAATGCGGCAATCAGTGCCTTCGGGTAAAGTGTTGGCCAGTACGTGTCAAACCAGGCAGTAGCGGGAGCAACGGGAACATTGGTTACATCAGTCCAGGCTGGGGCTGGCGCCACGTCTCCATGAAAACGGATAACATTGCCGTGTGCGGCGTCGGAGTCAACCTCCGGGACCAGTCCATGGGTTAAGTCCGTTTGCGGTTGAATCGTAGCTCCAGTGTGACCCGATTTAGTTTGGGCGTTGTGATCGGTATACGTCCACCAATAACCACCGCTCGTTAGAGCGTTGGTATCGCCCGTGCTTAGCTTTGATGTATCAAGTGTAATCGAAGTCGTTGAACCGCACGCGCTCAAAAGGACCACGCTAAGCGTGGCGGATCCCAAACAACACATCGTCTTAATCATTTTTCGTTTCCTGTCGAAGCGGCACCGAATACCGCGGCACCTTGGTTTACGAGTGGCACGTTCACGCGGTGATCCCAAAAATGCCAACACCGCCTGCGTTCGAACCGTGTCGCAATTCTCGCAGAGCAACCGACTGACGGCAACTCTCGAAAGGTTCAAAGGCTCGAAGCGATTCGCGGCGCGCAGATTATTCACTCGGACTGTAACTTTTGTGCTTTGCAACAAGGAAAGGATACCATTGTATATCTGCACACAAGACTCGAGTTCCCTTTATAGCGCGATTCCATCGAAACGATGGGCCCTTCGGGCGGGCGGCTTTGCCGCTATCGCGCCAATAACCTCGTTTTCTTGGGCTTTGCCCAAGCCCGATTTCGCATTGCGAGCTCCTAATATGTCGATTCCGTTGAATCGATGTACTAGTTGTAACCAAAAATCCTGCTTTCTAGGTCAAGCTTTTCGTGGGGCATTCTTGCGACTGAAGTGACATTTTACGGGATGACCGGGAGAACGTTTACAGACTCGAAGCGAACGCTGAGATTGGATGGAACGCGGAATGACAAACCGTTGCACCTGCATATCCGCCGGCTTCTGCAGATTCTCAATTAAATTGTCGCCCACTTTGCGCTTTTTTTGACGCAGTCATCGGCCTCACCGGGTGCGATCGCATCTTGAGTGGATGTCAAACATATCAATGCGCCCGGCTGACTCCGCTCGACAACGGCGGCGGATTCCAAATGCGATGACGGCCACATCCACGCAATTCTCTCGGGTGCAAGCTCCTGAACTTCAGACAGCGCAGGTTTCCGCTGGCACGATTGGCGAGAATTGATGGCGAGAATGTTACGAAAGACTCTTGCGAGCCGGTCTCTAGCAAACTGGACTCTCCTCGACTGCCATTGGTACCTCGCCATGTGAAATTGAATAAAATAGGTTCACTCCAGACAATGATCGACGCCGAGTGACAACAAGCTCCGTGTCGCGATCGCGGCGGCACCTAGCTGAAGGATGGCACCGAAATTGACTTATCGGCCGCCCGTGCCTGATTTGTATCGCATAAAGTGTTTCCGCTTGTTGGGGGAAAGGACCGTGCTAATAAGGCCCTCCCCATTAGGGGCGGTAGTTAAGTCGGTTATAACGCCGGCCTGTCACGCCGGAGGCCGCGGGTTCGAGTCCCGTCCGCCCCGCAACTGCGGTTGCGTAAGAAATTCTGCTGCAATCTTGTACGCTCGCTGAGGGACAAAGGCTCCAGTTCTGACCAATACCGCTGAAATTACGGGTGGGACTGCACTGGGGACTTTCACGTCGCCTGTCCCATTTGACGATTTAGGGCAAAATTCCTACCGAACTAGATAGCCTATAACTAGTGATTGCGCCACGGAAGCACGCTCCGGTAAGCGTGGGTGGGTGAGCGTGACAAATTTGCGAGTTGTTCAGTCCGACAGGCGATCCGAATCAAATTCGCTAAATGCAGTTCTGGATGCCGCCCGATTGGAGTTTGTCGCCCAGTCAAGGGCAGTTGCGTCACTAGCGGATCGAGTGGATGACGATTTTTGCAGTGCCATTCAGCTAATTATCCAATGCAAAGGTCGTCTAATTATTTGCGGCATTGGAAAGTCGGGGCACATTGGCAAGAAGCTTGCTGCAACATTTTCGTGCTCCGGTACTCCAAGTTTCTTTCTTCACGCTGGTGAGGCAGCGCACGGAGATCTAGGAATGGTGGGTTGCGCGGACGTTGTCATGCTCATCTCCAACAGCGGCGAAACCGACGAATTGGTATGCCTTATTCCATTTCTGAAAGAAATCAACGTATCCATTGTCGCGCTCGTAGGTAACTTGAAGTCCTCGGTTGCTCGCGTTTCCGATTGTGTACTGGATATTTCAATCGAACGAGAAGCTTGTCCCCATGATTTAGTGCCAACAACTTCATCGCTCGCGGCGTTGGCCATGGGAGATGCTCTTGCGATGGCCGTAATGCGGACGCGTCAGTTCTCAAAGGGCGATTTCGGTAGATTTCATCCCGGCGGCTCCCTCGGACGACAACTAAACGGTCAAGTGCACGACGTAATGCAGCGACAGCCATTGCCCACATGTTCGCCTCAGTGTTCCATTGGTGAAATGCTGAATCGAATGTCGAATGGCCATTGCGGTTTAGTTATCGTAATCGACGAAGCGAACACGCCAATTGGCTTGGTAACCGATGGCGATCTCCGTCGGGCACTGCAGCTGCATGCGAACCTGACAGAGCAGAAGGCCCGCGACGTCATGACCATGAATCCCGTTACCATTCAAGAAACCTCGAGCACCCGAGAAGCAAGAGCCCGGATGCACAGACTGCGACTCAAAGCCCTCCTGGTCGTTAATTTGGATGGAAAACTCACCGGCATAATCGAAATATTTGGCGATCATTCAATTGATTAGACCGTGCATGCAATACTGGTCCAAATTCAAGTAGTTCACGCGCTTGTACTGCGCGAAACACGCACAAGGTTTGGCCAAAATCGTCTTGGCTACGTGTGGGCATTGCTGGAGCCCTTGCTGCTTATTGCGACATTCGCACTTTTATTTGCGGTATTTGGCCGTTCTGCACCGGAGCGGATGCCCACTGTACCGTTTCTTGCCACGGGTTTCATGCCATACTTGCTGTTTCGCGAAACCAGCGGCCGAGGCATGCATGCCATAGAAGCAAATCGCGGTTTGTTGTTTTATCCTCAAGTTCGGCCGCTGGATCTCGTTCTGGCTCGCGTGGTGCTTGAGGCGGTCACCAACGTTCTGGCGTTTGCAATTATTATTGTTGTGTACGCTGCCTACACCGGACAAACCGAAATCAACGATCCATTACAAGTCCTGCTTGGACTCGGGTTGGCAGCTGGCATCGGTGCGGCACTCGGACTCACCTTGTGTGCGGCAAGCGTATTCTCAGCGCTTATTGAGAGATTGCACGGTCCCTTGATTCGCCCTTTGTTTTGGTTTTCGGGACTCATGTATCCGACGGGTCAACTTCCCCTACGATATCGCGAGGCACTCACCTACAACCCAATCGTACATGCTGTGGAACTAACGCGAACCGGGTACTTTAGTGGGTACCGGGCGGATCAAGTTAACCTAGCGTATCCATTAATGTGGATTGTGGCACTTGCATTTCTGGGTTTAACGCTTGAGCGAGCCGCGCGCAGACGCTTGGTGTTAACTTGATTACCTTGCATGACGTCAGCAAGACCTATCCAACAAATCACGGCGTTAATGTTGTGCTCAAGAGTATCAACGCCGTATTTCCAGAGCGTCAAAACGTAGGCATTATTGGGAGGAACGGTGCCGGGAAATCCACTCTAATGCGACTAATTTCTGGGTCCGAGCAACCCGACGCGGGCACCATAATTCGTCGAGGCCGCGTGTCCTGGCCTATTGGATTCTCTGGAGGTTTTAGTGGATCTCTGACGGGCGAGGAAAATACTCGCTTCGTATCGCGTATTTATGGCATGGATATTGATCTCGTGCTTGCCTTTGCCTATGAATTCTCGGAATTGGGCGACTATTTTCAAATGCCCGTCAAGACCTATTCGTCGGGCATGCGGGCGCGGCTAGCCTTTGCGTTGAGCATGGCAATTGATTTTGACGTATATTTAGTTGACGAAGTTACGGCGGTAGGGGACTCCCAATTTCAGAAAAAGTGCAGGCGGGCTTTTGACGCCAGACGTGACCGCGCCACGATAATCATAGTTTCCCACGACATGGTCACAATACGAAGCTACTGTGATAGCTGTGCGGTACTCCGAAATGGCCACTTGGTCTTTTTTGATTCACTTGATGAGGCCCAACGTGTCTACGAAAGCTAGTGGCCTCCAGATGGATTCCACTCCTGACAATCGAGCTCTTCTTTGATGTCCGACTCGCCCCACAAGAAAGATTTCCGAGCCGAGTCAGACAATCCGTTCGGACTTTTCCCAACGCCAACTGCAGAGCAAATTGTGCGGGACTTGCGTCGCAAGTGGGCGCGTAAAATCGCTTGGCGCATTTTTTGGTTTGTTGGATTGCCTACTGTGCTTGCGATTATCTACTACGCATTTTGGGCTAGTAGCCAGTACGAGTCTGTTGCAATCATCGCGGTCCGGAGTAATGATCAGGGCATTGGGTCGCGCTCGGACTCGTGGCTTGGTTCAGCCGTGGGATCCAATGGTAGCAGCCGGGAAGTGCTTTCAGTTCGCGACTACATTTTGTCACGGTCAATGCTGGAATCGTTAGCTCAAAGCCAGCGCTACGCTCAGCATTTTCAAGATCAAAAATGGGACGCCTTTTCAAGACTCGCAAGGCGCACGACTAGGGAGCAGACGTACCAATTCTATCTGGGTAAGGTAGCCGCCGATTATGATTCTGCCAGCGGCTCTCTGACTTTGCACGTGCGGGCATTTGATCCCGAAAAGGCCAGAGATTTCGCCCGGGCAATAGTAACGCACAGCGAATCGATGGTCGATGAACTGGCCGAGCGAGCCCGTCAAGATGCCCACCGCTATGCAGAGACTCAGATGACGCACGCAAGGGAGAGGTTGAGCATTGCGAGACGTCGAGTGACGGAATCAGAGCGCCGAATCGCAACGCGAGACGCTGAAGTTTATCCTAACAGGAATCCCCGTGGGCGGCCAACGCCGGTCGCTGAGTCCCAGTCCGACGAATCTCGGAGTGTGGATGAGAGCCTCGACACCGCCCGTCTGGAATGTGACTATGCTGAAAAGGCTTACGAATCATCTGTCTTGGCGATGGATGAAGTGCGGGCGAATGGGGCCCGTCGACAGCAATCGCTAATCACGATAGCAATGCCTTCTCTGCCAGACTACTCAACGTATCCAAGAAGGCTTGCGTCGGTAGTAACAGTGTTTGTATTTAGCTTCCTAATTATGGGTATCGTCTCACTAACTTTGTCGGCCATTCGCGAACACGCACGTATCTAGAGTAGCGAACCATGAAGCTATTTGACAACCCGATCCAGAACACAGCCCCTTTGTTTATGATCGCGGGGCCTTGCGTGATCGAAACGCCGACGCTCACACTTGAGACGGCGGAAAGACTGGTAGAAATTGCTCGGCGTTGTAATGTGTTTCTAATATTTAAGTCGAGTTTTGATAAAGCAAATCGGACATCTTCTGAATCTTACCGCGGGGTGGGGCTGGAAAAAGGCTTGGCGGTGCTCGAGACCGTTCGTACGAAATTTGGTGTTCCTATCTTAACGGACGTTCATGACGATACTCCAATTGAAGAGGTGGCTGCTGTCGTAGATGTTTTGCAAACCCCTGCGTTTCTAGCGCGACAAACAAATTTCATAGAGCGCGTGGCACGCACTCAGAAGCCGTTAAACCTAAAAAAGCCGCAATTCATGGCGCCTTGGGAAATGATTCATGTCGTGGACAAATGCAGAAAGGTTGGCAATGACAGGCTCATGGTCTGTGAACGTGGCACATCGTTTGGGTACAACGATTTGGTGGCGGACATGCGATCATTGGCTGTGCTTCGTCGTACGAATTGCCCAATTGTTTTTGACGCTACGCACAGCGTCCAACAGCCCGGGAAACTGGGCGCTTCGTCGGGCGGCGAGCGGGCCATGGCCGCGGTACTGGCCCGGGCGGCAGTTGCTGTTGGGATTGCCGGAGTATTCATAGAGACGCATCCGGCACCGGATCGAGCACTGAGTGACGGCCCGAGCATGTGGCCACTTGATCAACTCGAAGAATTGTTATTGGTCCTTCTGGAAATAGACCGTGTGGTCAAGAAACATCGCTTTGTCGAGGCGGTTGTCGACGAAACATTGCGAGGCATGAGTTCATGCGGCAAGTGAAGGATCAGAACGCCGCGGAGCGTGCTCGAAATGTGCGTCTTGTCGTACTTGATGTCGACGGTGTCTTGACGGACGGAGCTCTTTATGTAGCCGCCTCTGGCGAGGCGTTTAAGCGATTTGATGTCAAAGATGGTCTGGGGGTTGAGCTTCTGCAGCACTCCGGAATTGAAGTGATCTTAATGTCAGCCCGTGATTCCCCGTCGCTCAGACTTCGTGCTAGGGACCTTGGTATACATAAGGTTATTGCGGGCACCAAAGACAAGTTGTCCGGCCTCGAGGAACTTTCGGCGAGGCGAGGTATCGCGATGGCGACAATTTGCTTCATGGGTGATGACCTTCTTGACGTTCCATGCTTGAAAATCGCTGGTTTTGCCGTGGCTCCATACAACGCCAGCGACTGCGCTAAGGCCTGTTCGCACTTAGTCACAACATGTGAAAGCGGGAAAGGGGCGGTGCGTGAGGTGGCTGAATTCATATTGAGAGCCAAGTCGCAGCTAGAATTTTCACAAAATAGTCTGTTGAGTCAAGTCAGCCATCGGGGCTCACAGGCTACTGCATCGGGATCGAAGATTGGAATTATAATTCCGTCGCGATTTGGTGCGACTCGATTGCCAGGCAAGCCCTTGCGAATGATATGCGGCAAACCGTTGATAGCGCATGTTTACGAAAACGCGTTACGAGCCAATGCTGACTTCATCATAGTAGCCACGGACGATTTGCGAATCGCCGAAGCCATTCAAACTATCGGGGGTGACGTTGAGCTGACATCTTCGGATCATGTAAACGGGTCAGACCGACTTGCCGAAGTTATCACGCGACGCAATATATCGCCAGACACAATCATCGTAAATGTCCAGGGGGATGAACCGTTGTTGGACCCGGCATTAGTAACTCTTGTGGCCACAGCTCTTATGAATCGTCCCGCTGCGGGCATGTCCACGCTAGCCACACTCATTTCACACTCTCGCGAGATTTTTGACTCTAACGTGGTCAAAGTTATCGTAGATAATCAGAGTTATGCTCGCTATTTCACGCGGGCTCCAGTTCCATGGCACCGTGACGAGTTCCCACTGGCGATCGGCACCGAACTAGCTTCAGATCTGATGCGTACTTTCATGCGCCACGTGGGCGTCTATGCTTATCGCGCCAAAACGTTGGTAACAATTGCTTCGATGCCAAGTTGTGCCTATGAGCTGGCCGAATCGCTCGAACAACTTCGAGCGCTCTGGTGGGGGGTTGCAATTCATGTATCTGTCATAGACGGCAGTCAAATGTGTGGAGTTGATACCGAGGAGGATCTGGCTGTGATTGAGCGGATATTGTTGGACCGAGCTGCGGGCGTGAGTAAGTCAAACACTACGTGCGAATGATACGCAGTAATCGCAAAAAACTACCGCCAAGCACTAATTGAATTTGGTCATCCGTAAGCTTCTCATTTTGCAGTGCTTGGACAAGCATTGGAAGTTCGAGACAAGTCGGCATGTCAAGTGGAGTTGCGATCATACCATCCCAATCACTACCGAGAGCGACGTGCTCGGCACCAATTGTCCGAACCGCGTGAACTATGTGCTTTGCGATACCGCACACGCGTCCGCCAAAGGGGCCGCTGCCCAAGAAGGGGCCATGAAAGAAAACTCCAACAACTCCGCCCGTATCGGCAACCGCGCGCAATTGATTATCCGTCAAATTTCGCCAATGATTATACACAGAACTCATACCAGTGTGTGATACAATAAATGGCAACGAGCGGTCGTGTAACGTTACGGCGTCCCAAAAGGTTTGTTCGGAAGCATGGGCCAGGTCGACCAGAACCTTTTGGTAATTGAGATACTCAATGAATTCACGTCCTAGCTTGCTAAGTCCCCGATCGCGTCCCCAATTTAGCGGAGAACTGGTACAACCGAGGGCTGAATTGGTCAGGTGTACCAGTGTAACGCGCAGCACCGTCTGGTCATTGAGCAATTCCCACGAGGCAGGATCTTCAAGGGCGTTTCCGCCCTGAATACCAACAAACGCAGCGTGCCTGTTGGCCGTGCGAGCGGCAGCGTATTCGGTCAGTGTCCGCACGATGCAAACGTCGTTATGTGCGGACGCGAGGATTGCGGTCAACTTTTCCCGGTTCCTAGCGAAAGCCTTGGCGCGACCTTTGGCACTTCTCCAAGGGTTGGTGGTGATAACCCATGTGGCCCCAGTTATCTGAGCATCGCGTATTCGAGGAATATCTACTTGGCGACAATAGCGAGCGGCCAACAAGCCCCGAGTATGTCGCAGCTGCAATTGATACCCGAATATTCGCGTCCATATGAAGCTGTCTATATGCAGATCGATAACGTCGCTGCTCAAATAAAGATTAATGGAATCTCTGGAAATCTTAAGCGCGCCGGCCCAGGCGGCAGGGTCCTGCCGAAAACTGGGTAGCTTGCTTGCAGCGCATAACTCAACCATCTTGAGTCAACTCTTTCGGAGTCTAAAGTCCCTTATTACTTATTGCGCCACAGAAGTCGTGTCACGTGGTTGCGAGACCAGCGCCTCGCAAGCAAAATCTACAGTCCACGAGGAACTTGATCCAAATCAACAACGGAAAGCGCATAACGTATCAGCGCGCTGCGACTGGCCTTCGTAAGTCCACGTGCCTTGAGTTTTGACACCATCTGGTCGAGTCTTTCGAGATCGTCGTTGTAGAGACTAATGCAAATCACTTTGTAGTGGTTGGGTTTTGGTTCGGGGTTGGCCGCCGGAATGGTATCCCGCCTACTTTCGGCATAGAAGCAATTGCTTAGAATTTGCTCCACATCATTAGTTTGTAGAACTCGGTTTGCTGCCTGTCGAAATTGTTCTCGCTCGATCATGACGCAACGCTCAGGTTAGTTTCGGACATGGTCACTGGGCTTTCTGCCTCGCTTAGAAGTCGCGCAATTACTCGCAAATAGTCGCGCGCCGCGGTTGAGTCCCCGGCGTGCTCAAACAGAGTACGTCCTAAGGAAGGGGCCTCTTTGACTCGACTTGCGACACGGATGGGTTCAAGGCAGCGGTCGCCAAAGTGTTGTTTTAAGGATGATAGAGCGTCGGTACACACGCGTGCCCGTCCGTCGTAGAAAGTCGGCAAAACACCCCATAAGCGAACCGGGTGCAATAGTACTCGGTTGATTTGCTTTATCGTGCGCAGTACTTGGCGAACTCCAACGAGAGAAAGGTAGTCGCAGGCCACTGGGCAAAGAATTGCATCGGCGAATACCATTGCATTTTGATTCATTAGGGATAAGCTCGGCGAACAGTCCACAATAATGTGGTCGTACTCCGCGCGTAGTGATTCAAGGCGCGCAGCGAGTATTCGGTCACGACGTTGTCTGCCAGCCAGATACAACTCCGCTGCAGCGAGCGTTTCATTCGATGGTAACACATCCAGATTGGGACGTACATTGACAATAGCTTCTCGGGGATCCTGACCCTGGACGAGAACGTGGTATAGTGTCTTTTCACTGTGAATGTCTAAAGAAACGGCGACATTCCCTTGCGCATCGGCATCGACCAACAGCACCCGTCGGTCACACGACGCAAGCCCTGCCGCAAGTGTAATTGAAGTCGTCGTCTTGGCTGTTCCACCCTTGTGATTGAATACTGCCAGCACGCGAGGTGCGCCGTCCAGTTCGCCGGCGATACGTTGCCACGTGGTGCTTTTTGACTGGTTGGCCTCCACTTCTGTGGCTGCTGTAAGAAGCGTGACGTCCGGTTGCTCTCGTTTCAATGGGTCGACGGCCACCGCCCGTTGTGACGCACTTTGCAATGAACGCAACAACTTGCCCCGGCAATCCGTGCCACAAGCATGGTAGCGTCGACCGGCGTGATTGATAACTTGCGACACGTATTCCACGGTGAATGTGCCGGTACAAACATCGCAAATTACCCTCGGTGCTGTCAGGTGACTTTGATTAACGCAATCGACCGAGCAGTAATAGGACACTAAGGTATTTGAGCCTCCCCTTGCATTGGGCTCGCTGCTTCGTTCCACCTGATAGCTGAATTCAGGCACAAAACTCTGTGAACAAATTGAGCAAATTCGCGAGATGTCCTTGGTCATTGCTTGTCTCGTCGGGTTGGCACTTGCAGATGCGGTTATAGAAGTGCCAGCCTTCGAATGGCATGGACGCTGGGACTGGGCCAAATTTGTGACAAACTTTCGACCCGGCCCATGCCGTGTGTTTGGGTAAAGCCCAAGAAAACTAGGCTAGCGGCGCGATGGCCGCGAAGCGGCCGGTCCGAAGGACCCAGCGACTCGATGGAATCGCGCCGCTAGGGCCTGCTGGGTTTTGCTTAGGCCTCTGGACATGCCGTCGCGGCTTATTCCATGGGGACAGCAGTCAGGCCTCAAGGGCAGCTCAGTGCCTAAAATGTCTGACACCAGTAAACAGCATCGAAAGCCCCTGAAGGTCCGCTGCAGCAATAACGTTGCTATCGTTCTTGCTACCACCAGGCTGAGCAATTGCAGATATTCCGCGGGAGGCCGCGGTCTCGATACCATCTGCAAAGGGGAAGAAGGCATCCGAGGCTAGCACGCTACCGATTGCGAGATCCCCTGCCTTTTCGCAGGCGATTTGCACGGAAGTTACTCGAGCGGTTTGGCCCCCACCAATGCCCACTGTGACTTGGCTACTCGGAGAGTTGCCTGGCCGCGCGAGGACAATCGCATTGCTTTTTACATGTTTGCAGACCAGCCATGCGAACTGAAGGCTTGCCAATTGGTCGGGCGAAGGCCTGGCTGCTGTAACAACTCGCCCCGCGAGAACTTCCTCCGCTCCCGTGTTGTCGCGGTCTTGAACCACGAAGCCCCCGCTGATGCGGCGAAATTGTCGTCGTTTGAAGTTCGATGTCAACCAATGGCCCGTGGCTAAAAGCCTGAGCGCTTTCTTTTCCCGAAGCCTTTCCAACGCGGTATGGGCAAAGCGAGGAGCAATGACGCATTCGAGAAATGTTTCAGCAAGGATATTCGCGGTTTCAACATCTACTTCTCGGTTCAAGGCTACAATTCCGCCAAACGCGCTTAGGGGATCTGCGTCGCGTGCCAGCCGATACGCGTCGGCTAACGTATTTGCGATGGCGACACCACAAGGGCTATTGTGCTTGATGACGACGGCTGCGGGCGTTGAAAACTCAAGAGCAGCGTCTAGGGCAGACTCGGCATCTACCAAGTTATTATAACTGAGTTCTTTGGCGCCTCCACCCAGACTTTCCGCCCGCGCCAGCGTGCCTTCGAGAGCCGCCCGCTCTCGATAGAATGCCCCGGACTGATGCGGATTTTCCCCGTAGCGGAGACCGTAGGCTTTCTCGAGCGCAATTGCAGCAAAACGCGGGTAGCCGTCCGATTCGTTCTGTGCCGATAACCAACCGGCAATTATTCCGTCGTACGCGCAGGTATGGGCAAACACCTTGGCGGCCAAACGCTGGCGCGTCGGTGCGGTCGTATCGCCATCCGCTTCCAATTCCTTGAGCACGTGTTCGTAATCGCTCGGATCGCAGATGACCGTGACCCGATGGTGGTTTTTTGCCGCTGATCGAAGCATGCTCGGGCCACCGATATCGATATTTTCTATGAGTTCATCAAACGACGTGTCGGGTCGCGCTAGCGTCTGCTCAAAAGGGTATAGATTTACGGCAACGCAGTCGATATATGCACCGCCCAGCCGCGCAAGGTCTGCATCATCAATGCCTTCTCTTCCCAGTAAACCCCCGTGAACGCGCGGATGCAATGTCTTGACACGTCCCGCCATGACCTCCGGTGAGCCCGTGAAAGTTTCAACGGCGATGGCAGCGATCCCTGCTTCGGAGAGTGCCTTGTAGGTACCACCCGTGGACAGTAATTCAACTCCGCGTGCCGCCAAGGCGCGAGCAAAGTCAATCAGGCCTGTCTTATCGGAAACGGATAGGAGCGCACGTCGAATTGGCATTGGGTCCTCATAGCACGCGTCCCGACAGCACAATTATGCAAAGTGTTTTGTTTTTGGTTATTGCATCACTTGGACAATTAAACTCATCGGGCGCGTGCCGTCACACCATAATGTCGGACCCCAGCCCAACCCTGCTGATCGCAAGTTCTTGCGCTGAGTGATTGCCACTTGCGCTTCGTTACCCCAGAGTGCTAGAAAATCGGGGCGGGCTTGGAGCCCGCACGCGAATTTGCGAAGGGAAGCCGGTGTAAGACCGGCGCGGCCCCTGCCACTGTTACCGGGAACGAAGCAACTTCACCACTGGGCGACGAGCCTGGGAAGGCGTTGCGGAGAATGATCCGGGAGTCAGGAAACCTGGCAGTTTCGTGGGTATCCACTCAATTCTGAGTGGGTACAAGACCGCAGGCGACTCGCGGGGTGTCGAGCGTCCGGATCGGAAGAATGGCGTCCATCAGGGGCGCCAGCGATCTGGCGTTTTGGCAACCGCGTGGGCCCCTGATGCGAGGTGAAACTTGCGCAGCCGTGGAGATGAACATGAAGCAAAAGCGAACGATTGGGATCCTGATGAGTTTGGGTGCGTTGGTGGTAACTGCCTGCAGCAGCGACAACGACCCAACAGCAAAGTCAATAACGGTCAATGGCACCGGCGGCAGCTCAAGCGCGCCCAGTACCGGTGGAACCGCTGCGGTATTGCCCGATGCGGGGAACGCGGACGCCGGCAATGACAGTTCAGTGCCGGTTGACGCACCTAGCATTGAAGGTGTCTACACAGACGGATATTTCGAACAGCGAATTACCGCTGACACTTGGTACGTTGATGTGAGCGTTTTTCGCATTAAGCTCGTGAATAATACGGAGAAATTTGTGATAGCGTTGAACGATTCGAAGAATGCATATAACCCCAATCTTTGGAGTCGATTCGATTGGGCCACAAATAGCAACAACGTGCTCATCTACTGTCAGACTGCGTATGATGCCGCAACGGAGCAGGAGGCGCTCAATACCACGCCAGCTAACGCGCAGGATCTCGCCAAGGGATGCGACGGTTTCCCCTGGTCGCCTTTGACCCCGATTGAAAATACGGACGCTGGGGCAGACGCAGGTCCCTAGAAAAATCCAAGTAATCGCGGGGGAAGCCCAGTTGGATCATTCCACGGGTACTCAGTCAGGGAAAAGCTATTCGATTGACTCAATGTGAACTCAAATATGCCAACCCGTTGCGTATCGACCAAGAAACATACGCCACAATCAGCATCGCAAGGACCCACGCTCAATGTAAACGGAACATTTGCCGATTGCAGTACCGGCGTCGACGCGGAGGTGTTTGTGTCGATTAGGTATACGGTGTCGTTGATCAACGGAGGACCAAATTCCCCCAGCTGCGAAGCAATCACGTGAGTCGAGTCGACGAATCCTAGCGCAAATCCAAAGGCACGTTTCGTTGATCGGCTTGCCGGGATGCGCCAAATCTCCTCCATTTGAGGGCGAATCCGCAAACCCACCAGGGCCGATGCACTAGCATCTGCGGAACTTGAACCTTGCCACCGTCCCGAGCAGGCGATGGCAATTGAGGTCTGATCCGGCGATATGTCCAGCCCACTGCAGCCCGATAAGCCAGCAAGCAATATTTGGTCGACGGGGGCGTCTGTTGCCGGATCAATGGCTATCACGTAAGAGGGGCCAGCATGGTAAGCGGAATCGTAGTACGGTACCACAACGTAAAGTCGGTCGCCGGCGAGCCGCGCACAATCTGGACTAGGGTTGTACCCAGCATAGGGAGGCAGCCCGCTTGCAGCGTCGATTCGGCCTTTTATCGCCGGAATACTTGGATCCAAAACAAGAATATCGTGCCCTTCGTCATATGGTTCACGACCAGCATTCGAATTCGAGCCAAAGCGGGTGACGTAGGCCTTGTTAGGGGCTATTGACACATAGTCATGGGGATTCGCATTGAAACCGGTGGCAACGGAGAGCTGTGCGCGAACCGTTGCCGTTTCAATATTTACCCATGTAATGACGCTTGCTAACGATCTATCGAGAACTACCAATTCATTGCCCGAAGCCCGCGTGGAAGGAAAACCAACGTCGCCACTTAAGGCTGATGTGAGCCCCACCGAATGACTGGCTGAGGAAATCAAAGACGGCGATAGAACGTTGCCTGACAGGTCGATTGCGCCGATGTTCGTGGACTTGTAGTCGGTGGCTGCAATGGCGAGCCCTCGGGGACAAGCAGCGTCCGATAAATCGCCAAGACCCACGGCCTCGGGCCGAATGACAGGAACGTCGCAAGCCTGGATTAGCCACAGGATTATGGGCAAACTAGCCTTCATTGTCTCGATTCCCAATTGTACTCAAGGCCAAAGGCATACGTACGCGGCGGCAGAGGGAAGCCGACGATGTCGAAGGTTGGCTGATTGAAGAGATTGAAAACACTCGCCCGCAGCGACAGGGCAGCGGGTGTCACTAGAACGTGACCTTCAAGATCGAAGGTTGTCGTGTGCGGAACGATGATAAGACCTGCGGGGTCTTGGTACCGCGAGCTGCGATGCGTTCCACGCAAGGAGATACCGGCCTGAGATAGGCCAAACTGTGACCAGGCCTGCGTTGTGTGCAGACCCACGGCTGCGTCGGCGACGAGTCGGGAACGGAAGGGGAGCAGATCGTTCTTAAGCGTGTTGCCCGGGGTGGTGTCGCGCGGATCAAGCAGCGTGACAGCAGATTCGACGTGAATCACAGAAACGAGCTCGACTCCGGCGTATATCTCGATGCCTTGTAGTCGTGACTGTCCGACATTGTACGGTTTGATTTGGCCGAAGCTTGAACGCTGCCAACCTACCAGGTTATTGACGTCCTGACGAAACAGATAGGTTTCAAACGCCGCCGACGCGCGTCTTGCGCGAAACACATATCGTGTACCTAGATCGCGACTGAAGCCCTGCTCTGCCCGCAGAGCAGGATTTCCGACCACAATTGAGGACGTGCCGTAAAGTTCCCCTAGCGTTGGCGGGCGCCCATAATAGCCGGCGTTTCCGAGCAGCAACCAATGCGGAAAGAATTCGAAAGACAAGCCCAATCGTGCCAGGGGATAAGTTGCCGACACTCTTTGGTCAGCCGCCTGCGTTGATTGCACGTTTACGCGGCCAATCCCCTGCAATGTTACGGCGTCCAGAGGATCCCATTGTAGATTGGCCCCTACCGTGCCTTGATTGCGTCGGGCAGCGAGGCTCCTGTCGGTAGGGCGCGAAACGTCTAGAGTCTCGTAGGCAATTGCACTCATTGCGGTGGCCGAGAATCGTTCGGTCAAAGGCCAAAGATATCCGATGTTTTGCGAAACTCGATTAGACTTTGACGTCAACGCAGGGCCTCCCAAACTTAGTTCGAATGCTGGATCAGTCAAAGTTACGTTCGCGCGTTGAAAGCTGGTAGTGCTTGTGAGTTGACAGGGACGTACGGATGAACAACCAACTTCCGTGCTCGACGAGACTCCGAAAAGTTCGCGCCCGATATGAGCCCTAGCGTGCTCGGAGGGAATGACAGATAGGCCGGTAATACCTTGTTCTCGGTCAAAAACGTTGGAGAGAATCACGACCTTACTTGAATTGGAAAGCGCTAAACGCCCGATGGCCCAGGCGTCCGTCGTTGCCTGATCGGCATTCTGGCGCATCACCCAACGATCGTCAGCTGTGGTAAAAGCTGTGCCTCGGTTGTCGAGGTAGCCATAGTCATTGCGAGCCGATTCGCGGCGTACCGCAACCAGGGAATTGGCAACCGGCGACCCTTGACCCATCGAACCGTAGACGGAGCGACCTCCCCAACTGCCGAAGGTTGCTCCGCCTCGCAGCTCAGGCCCCGATGGGTAGCGTGGCTCGAAGAAAACCGCGCCGCCAAGGCCTAGCGTATCTGCCTGAGCAGGCGCGTGACCACGGTATACTTCAACCCGGTCGAGCATCCACAGCGGCACGGTTGAGAGATCGGCCGTGCCGGAAAGGTCGTCGTTTAGGCGAATACCTGCCAGATAGACTGGGGTCTGCGCGCTGGTTGTTCCGCGAAGACTCGCCGTGGCAAGTTCGCTGCCTGTGCCCGTGCGCTGTATCTGCATTCCCGGGACCCGGGCCAAAACCGTACTGGCTGTGGCTCCGGGTGCGTCCAAATCAGGCCGACGCAGCACAGTCGAGGCTGCCGATGCATCACTGTTAGAATGCCGATCCACCTGAGTTCCGCTAACGACCACTTCCAACTCGTCCTCGGCGGATGCTTCTGTTGCAAATGTCACCCATAAAAGCACGCCAGAACACAGCAACCTAAGGTGAGCACAGCTCGTCGACGTCCTAGGGCGCCGCATTGAGCAGCCCTACTGCCGCCAGGTCAAACCCCGCGCTGCCCGAGGTAGGGTAAGGGTCATAGACGACATGTCCCAGACTGTCGCGGACACGGCCGTCGCCGACTATATCCACAATGCGCACAGCGTTGATGCGCGACAGGTCGACAACACCGGCTCTTACCTCGGGTCGAGCCTTCAACCAGGCCAAGTCGAAAGGTGTGCCGAATCCAACCCGATATTTGCCTGCGAATCCCTCGAGGCTTGTCGGATCCGTCGTCCCGTACGCGCTTACGCTTGCGTCGACCAGGCTCGACGTGTCGAAGCGAATGAAGTGAGAACCGTCGCTACTGACTTCCACGAAGGCCAACTCTAGGTAGTCGTCGGCGAAGCCATTTTCGAATACGGCAAAGTCGTAACCGTCAAGATCCGTGAGAGTGACGTCAAATCCCAACGTAATCGTGCCACCTTCGCCCAGACTGACCACGTCGGTGACGCTGTCCGTAGCCGGACCGATTGCATTGTCAGGAGTTTGCCAGGCGGCAGTTACATTTTCTCCGTAATTTACTGCGAGCACTCGAGTCGCCCAAGCCTTCAGTCGCGCATCGTCTTTTGAAATCGCCGTAGATCCGGCGAGCCCCGCAGCAGGGGCAAAAGATGATACGGCCGAGTATTTTTGAGCAAATTCAATGGCTATGGGACAGCGTTTCGCTGGCACTTGAGCGAAAACCATCACGTCTGAGGGATCGGACGGCAAGGCCACGCTCGCCTTAGCGATCCAATCTGTCGGCAATGTCGAATCTGCCGCGCCCGTGCCTACGGATAAACCATCTGTTGAATTGGCAAAGACCGGTAGCAATGCGCCCGTTGGGACTGCCTCGAGCACTGGGGCGTACGGGCTTGTGCAGGGCGCAAGTGTCGGCGAACTGGGTGCAATGATGAGCGGGACTTCTGCCTCAGCATCGGAAACAGAATCGAATCTGCTCGTTCCAGAGTCGCCGCTCGACTGACTCCAATGTGGCGGGTTGTTGCACGCCGTAAGCGTGCCGAACAAAACATACCCAAAAAAACAACTAGTCCGTAATTTCATACCGGAACCTCCGCGAATCAACCGTTGCGAAGGACCACGCCGTGGGCCTGCTTAGCCCCACACGAACCTCACGTCGGGTATTCCGGCTTGCGCATCATTCTACTTCCGGCACCTTCCCACGGCCTTTCGGCCGCAGTGGCAATTTGCCGGGTTCGTCCGCGCTTACGGCGGCGGGACCGCGTCGGCATTTAACCGAGCTTCCCCGTTCGCGAGTTCTGACGCTGCCTAACTTCTGCACTCTTAGCAGCGATGCCTCGGTGGGTCAATGCCGTGCTAATGTGTTCTCAGATTGCTAGTAGCAAAAAGCGGGATCTGACTTGGGTCTAGGGCGGCATCAAAAAAGGATTTCAAATCAGCCGCCAGGGGCGAGACGACTTCAAAGTCCTGTTGCGTAAACGGGTGCGGCAATCGATACCGATAAGCGTGCAATGCGTGGCGCGGAAGTTCGAGCAATTCCAGATCAGCCACTGTCAATTCCCCGTCGGCCGCTCGAGCAAGCATGCGTTCATTCGGCCCATAGAGCTTATCGCCGACTACTGGACAGCCCAGGCTCGACAAATGCACCCGAATTTGATGTTGGCGTCCGGTATGAAGCTGGCAGGCTACTAGGGCATAGCGACCCCGGGTTTCGATCACGGACACCTCCGTTTTTGCTTCGAGACCCTTTCCCTGTGGAGCGAGACGCATCTTTACGCGAAGCGGATTATCAGTGTCTACTTCCAACGGTTGTTCTACGAGCCCTTCGGGTGGAGTCCCCCACGTAAGCGCCAGATAGGTCTTTTCGACGGGAACTGCCACACGCGCCCGCTTTTCCAAGGCGGCACGCTCGCTTTTCCGCATCTGCAGGTAGGTTGCATTTCCAGCAACAACCATGGCCTGAACGCTACGATCTTCGAGCAACCGCTTGAAAGCGCGCTCCGCAGCTCGTGACTTCGCTACCAACAAGAGGCCACTCGTTTCTCGATCGAGGCGATGAATAAGAGAAAGAAATTCATCGGGACGCTGAACCTCAAGGCGCTTAATTAGCGTACTGTGATAGTAGCGCGCCGTAGGATGCACCGCGACGAATGGTGGCTTGTCGACAACGAGTAACCATTCATCTTCATAAAGAATCGCCAACGGGGCATCTTCCGATTCTTCCTCGATAGGTGGTCGCCACAAGATAACGTGTTGTTCCGCTTGAACACGGCTATTGTGGCGCAAGTGAAGGCCTTCGGGCGAATACGCACTATTTTGAATGATAGCCCGCGCTCGCGTACGGCTCGTATTGCGGAGCTGCAGCTTGACAAAAACATCAAGGCGCGTTCCTGCAAACTCCGGAGGGACGCGCAACACACGCCGTATGGCGTCATCCGGTACACCCTGGGGGCGCACCGTGCCTTCCGGTGCTTCGGCGAAGCGACACGATCGGCGCGAACGTCCGTCTTCAAACCTGGCGCCTCGGACCGCGCTCAAATCAGTGTATCTCCGTGCCGATCCCGCAATCTGTAAATATTTCCAGTAGGAGCGCGTGCCGACGACGTCCGTCAATAATATGCACCTTTTCGACCCCGCCGTCCACCGCGTCCAGGGCGCAGCGGACTTTGGGCACCATTCCGTCCACGATAGTGTGTTCGGCGATTAGGCGTTCAATGTCACCAGCACGCAATGTCGGGAGCAGCTGTTTTTTTGAGTCGAGTACACCATCGACGTCAGTCATCAGAACGAATTTTGCGGCTCTTAGTGCCGCGGCAACGGCGCTCGCCGCCGTATCCGCGTTGACGTTGAGAGCCTCGCCATTAGGGCCGACCGCAATCGGTGCAATGACGGGAATGAACCCCTCACTGACGAGCCTTTCGAGCAAGCCGCAGGACACCTGAGTGATATCGCCGACGCGGCCCAAATCCACGTCGGTCATTGTACCATCGGCAAGCTTTGACTGGATGGCTTCGGCACGCTCGGCCTTCATGAACTGGTCGTCCTTACCGGACAAACCCACAGCGCGCCCGCCGTACTTGCATATGCTGCCGACAATGTCTTGATTAATGGCGCCCCCGAGAACCATCTCAACTACGTCCATTGTTTCGTCGTCCGTTACGCGTAGTCCGCCGGAGAACTTCGAGGCGATACCGAGCCGGGCTAGGATTTGACTGATTTGAGGACCGCCGCCATGTACTACCACTACTCGAATACCCACATATCGCAAAAGGCACACATCGCGAGCAAAACTTTCTTTTAGAGACGCGTCGACCATCGCGTGGCCGCCATACTTGACGACGAAGGTTCTCTCATGAAACCGCCGAATGTAAGGCAGTGCCTCGTGCAATATGGCGGCCTTGCTAACCAGCTCATCCATGAGAGCCGAGGTTAGTCCATGCTAGAGCGCCGGCCAGCCTTTTTGACGAATTTTAGCGCTATCCGCCGTGCTTTCCACAGGTGGCCCAGGCCGCAGCCAGCCCGGCCAAAGGGGGTGGCGCCTCACAGAATTCGCGACGCCGTTGTCTGTCCGTGGTAAACGGCCCCGAAATGGACATTCTGCTGGTCGCTTCCGAATATGCCCCTTGGGTCTGCCACAGCGAGGTCGCCGAGGCTTTGGCGTCATTTAGCAAGACACTCAAACAAGTGGGCCATTCAGTTACCGTATTCGTGCCGTATAGTACTGCCTATGAGGCGGGTGGCCTATTGCTAGCTAGGCGGCTCACTCCGCTCAAAATCAATGATCACGACGATTTGACGGTCTACGACACGCAGTTACCCTCAGGTGTTCAACTGGTCCTGGTCGGGCTTGGGGCGAATACTGACGATCACCCTACCGCAAATGCCGCGTCAATATTCGCCCAGGCTGTGGCGGCTTTGGTTAAGGAAAGAAGCGACTTGAGCTTTCAAACTGATGTCATTCACGTACACGATTGGTTCGGAGGACTTTCGGCCTTGGCGCTCGATAAACTCGATGGGCCGCGACCTCCGGTTGTGTTCACGATCTACGATATCAATCAGCAAGATCATGTTGCTACATCCAGCAATGCTCAATTAGATCTTGGACCGTTTGCGGGAATGCCGCAGCTAACATTAAATGGAAAATCAAACATCCTGGCGGCGGCATTGCGAACAGCGAATAGTGTCACGACCGTAAGCAACACTTATGCACGTTTGCTCGGAGATGCAGTCCATTCGGGGATATTGGCAAGTGTTGTGCAAGAGCTCAGCTCACCCGTGGTGGGTATAGTGGGAGGCATCGACTACGCTCGCCTGAACCCTGCGATTGATCCACTGTTGATTGCGCGATTTGATGCTGAAGATTCCTCGCAAAAAGGAACCTGCAAAACCGCGTTGCAACGCGAACTTGGTTTGGAACTGGATTTGCATTGCCCTTTGCTTTTCGTGCCAGGGCCACTTACAGAAAAGAACGCTGGGCGTGCCGTGAGTAGCAGTCTACCCGCACTTCTCGGGCAACCGATTTGCCTGGTGGTCGCAGCACAAAGTGCGGACGACGATGATATTGCTGAAGCAGTTCGGCAGCTGGCCAATCAGTGGCCGAAGCGAATCGCCCTGCTTCCAATAAATGGTGACCGGCCCTTACATCGCGCCATGAGTGCCGCTGACTTTATATTGTTTACGAATCAGCGTACTGCGCTGGAATCCGGCCACTTATTCGCGCAGCGCTACGGGGCGGTGCCAGTGGCGAGAAGCAATGGTGTCTTTGGAGACAGCCTCGTCGATTGTGATGCAAAGCTTGAAACTGGAACAGGATTTTTGTACGATGAGCCGACAGTCGAGGAGCTAACCGGCGCGGTAGCGCGCGCAATTTCCGTATGGGGACAGCCCGGATTCGACCGCCTGCGGCGGCGTGTCATGCGACAAGACTTGGGCTGGGAGCGTCCAACGCGTCGCATGCTGCAAGTATACCGCCAGGTGCTTGGAATACGGCTATAGGCCCCATGCGGTAGGAGTGGGGCCTCAAGAGTTCCCGAAACGCGAGCGCAGTGCTTAGATTACCGCCGCCAATGGCGCCATTCAATCTGCGTGCAGCCTTGATGGTCGCTACCGCCGGTGGCTGCTGCACCGCCCGTGCTGGAAGCGCCGCTCCTGCACGATCGACCGCCCGTGGCCTTAGGACCACCGGTGCTCGTACAGCCACCCTTGCCTGATTTACCACCATTGATTGCGGCGCCACCGAGATTCGAATTCCCGGCGTTGCCATTCATACCACCGACGTTGGACGCACCGGCATTGCTTGGGCCTCCACCAGCAGCACTCGTGCCGCCTCCAGCACCGGGATGCTCGTCGATTGCGGTCGCGCCGCCAACATTCACGCTACCGCCAGCCGCGGACTCACCGCCGACGTTCGATTGGCCACCCGCAGCGCTGTTGCCCCCAGCGTTCGACTCACCGCCGAAAGCCACTGAGCCGCCCGCATTCGACTCGCCACCGATGGCCATCGCACCGCCCAGGTTGGCTTCACCGCCCGCAGCGGTCGCTCCACCGATATCCGATGGTCCACCCGCGTTGGCTGCACCGGCAACGTTCGTTTGTCCTCCAATATCACCGGAACCGCCGAGGCTTGATTCACCGCCGACGTTCATCGCACCGCCCAGCGACTCTCCAAAGGCCGCCGAATTATCGTCCGCTCCGCATCCAACCGCTAAAATAGCCAATAACGCGAATGCAGCTAAGTTCCTTCGATGGGAAAGCTTCATGGCTCAATTACTCCGGCATTGCTTGGGCCTCCACCAGCAGCACTCGTGCCGCCTCCAGCACCGGGATGCTCG
>Ga0075520_1000011_pt1 | contig 52219 bp, 42 predicted proteins | sample NGEPerB_FD_75100 | JGI IMG/M metagenome (GOLD analysis project Ga0075520, IMG submission 75100) | Arctic peat soil microbial communities from the Barrow Environmental Observatory site, Barrow, Alaska, USA - NGEE PermafrostAB12-B | ecosystem: Environmental > Terrestrial > Soil > Wetlands > Peat ... | reverse complement strand
CTCTCAAATATCACTATGGGCACGAATCATCGGAAATCCGCAAGGCGATGCTTGCCATGCTAACTAGCGGTTTGGTTCGTCCGGAGCCGGGGTCGTCAGCACTTTGGGTGCTTCAGCAGCCGTCAGGTGGCAAGGCGGGGTTCGTCGATCGCCTCATTTGTCATAGCTACGAGGCGGACGAGCTCGTGACGCTTACCGTCGATAAGGCACAATCGAAGCGGTGCAAGGCCGAGTATTTGGGCTAGCGGACAATGAGAAAATTCGTGGTAAATTCAGCGGCTTGCCACTACTAAGCCGTCAATGTCCTTCGATTAATGCTGTCGTGTCGGTCTGCGGGTGAAGGACGAGCACGCGGGTTGAACTTGGGATTTCGGGGTTCTTCGGATCTTCGCGTACCAGCACGACGTCGCCTTCGCGAATTCTATCGACTCGCCAGTTGATCTCGTAGGCCTTGCTTCCCTTGCCCTCGCCCTGAATGACTTCAGCTCGACCAATGAATTGTCCTCGATGAACTACATGGCCGAAACCGCGCGGGTCGACCAACATGGCGCGAGGCTCCACACCGCCGGTTACAATCCCGATTATCCGCATATCATCGATTGAGAAGTCCTCCATAACGACCGCGCGTTGCGATTTGGTCTGAGTGCGGGCCTCTTCAACAAAGCTAGAGGTGTAAGCACGGAATGGGTCTCGGCTTCGCTCCGATTCGGTAAACTCGAAGTCCTGCATCTCCATCTTGGCAGGTACACCCGCGTCAACTGTGGTGTCCCTAACCTCCGGTTTGCGATCAACGACTACACTGGGACTATTGTCCGAATTTTTCACAACCGGACCCGAACAGGCAATACTCAGCACCCAGGCAATGCCGGCAATTCCTCGGGTTCGCGCTTGGTTGCGGCGATTCACGGTTTGTCTCCTGCAGGTCGCTTGTCTGACGAAGCCGTGTCCGTTGACGCCAAGGCACGGAAGGCAGTTGCCAGGGCCGTCACTTTTACCACATAGTCCTTATCGACTTCTTTCGGATCCGTCATCACTATGTTTTCCATGTTGATGATGCGGTCCAACTGACCCACGCCGTTGAAGAATTTGGCAATTTGGTGAAACCGTCCCTCCAGATCCAAGCGCATCGGGACGCGGGAGTAAAACTTCTCCGTCACTTCTGGCTGGGGTGCCCAAGCAATTAGCGAAACGCCCGAAACATTGGAGACATTCTGCAATGAACTCAGGAAGGCCGGGTATTCCGTACTGTTGGGTAGCACTTTGGCTAATTGGTTCTGGCGCTGCTGACGTTCCGTTAATTCGGCTAGATCTCTCTGGTAAGCAAACTCGTTTTGGCGGGCCGTCGCCAAATCGGAGTGCAGAGTTATCTCGGCGCTCTTGGCTCTGTCGATTGATTTGGCTAAGTCGTCGTAAAACATCAAATAGTAGGCGGCAGCGCCAAGTAACAGCACCCCCGATACAACGCCAATCTTGGTGGGTAGGCTAAGTTTGTTCAGGCCCAGGCTTGCCATGCTAATACCTCACCTTTGCCTGAAGTTCAAAATTCACTAGTTCTAGGCCGTATTTTGCGTCAGTTGCACGATGTCCCGGCAATAATTGGACATCGAAAAAGAGGTTCGATAGGTTCAAACGCCGCGCAAATTCACTGACATCTTCGCCATCACGCGCGACACCGACGATCCGCACACTTCGCTTTTCTTCAGTATATTTTTCCAGCCACAGGCGGCGCGGATCCCAGGTCGGGTTGTAAACTGCCAGAGGGTTTTCGCGACGCAATTCATCTAGCCTTGCCGCCTCAACGGTGGGCCCTTTGCCTGGAGTCAAGATCCGAGCAAGCTCCAGCAGAACTGCAGTGGGCCCGGTGCGTGCCGACTGCAGCCTTGCAATTGCTTCCTCTTTGGCCCTTAACTGTTCCAGTTTGGCCTTCACATCAGCGTGGTTCGCAACCGCGCGTTTTGACTGTGCTATCTGGTCGGTTAGCTGCGCATTCTTGGTTTCCTGTTCCTTGAGTTTGCCGTTCATCCAACTATGAAAGCCAAACAGTCCGGACACTTCAAAAAGTACCATCACGAGCAATACAATGAGCCAGGTCTGACGGACGTCGCTGCGTTCGACCTTCTTCTTCCGTGGCAACAGGTTGATACGAATCACGGCCGCTCCTCACGATCACGGCGGAGCGCCAGCCCAAGCGCAACTGCAAGCTGGGGAGCACGCTGCGTCAACAGGGCCACATCCACCGATTTCGCGTCGACTTGTAGTCGCTCGATGGGTGACCATATTTCCACGGCAACTCGGGTACGTCGCTGGATGGCCTGGGCTAAAAACGGCAAATTGGCCGTGCCGCCGCTTAGAAACACCGCGGATATTTCACTTTCGCCGCTAGTTGCCATGTAAAAGTCTAGGGATCTCTGAATTTCGGCAGCTATCGTGTCAGCGGCAGCCTCCATAACGGCCACCGCTTGCTGCGGGACGATACCGTGCGGCGTCGTGATTCCTGCTTGGCCTCCACACTTGTAGGCCTCCGCTTGATCATAGGGGATGGCAAGCTGCTTCTGGATTTGTTCGGATACAGAATTGCCACCAGCCGCGATCTCTCGCGTAAATCCGCTGACGCCCGCGGACACAATATTGAGGGAGGCCAGGCCGGCCCCCACGTTAAGTAGCGCAACGGTCTTGTCCTCGACGACACCGCGCGTGAATTCGAATAGATTCTGCACGGTAAACGCGTCTATATCGCATACAATTGGGCGCAACTTTGCACTGCGCACCAAGGCCGCGTAGTCGTTAATATGGTCCTTTTTTGCTGCCACCAGCAATAGGTCCATTTGGCTCGATTCGGGTCTTCGTTTCAGAACTTGGTAGTCAACTTCAACATCTTTGATGTCGAAGGGAATGTGTTGCTCCGCTTCCCATTGAATCTGCTCGCGTAACTCGGCGGGCGTCATCATCGGCACCGTAATTTTTCGAATAATTACGCTTTGGCCCGAGACACTAACCGCTACCTCCCGCTCGCGGACATTCGCTTCGCGCATTACTTTGACCAAGGTCGAAATGACCGAGGCTGCGTCCATCACTTGTCCATCGACAATCGCTTGTGGAGGCAGTGGTGCGTAGCCAAAACGCACGAGCGTTGGCCCACGACGCCCATCCCTAAGTTGACAAACTTTGATGGAGCTTGTCCCGATATCTACACCGACTAGGTTTTTTCCTTCGCCCATCGTTCCTCGAGGCGCTTGGGTAGCTGCACCATCGTCGCATCTTGGTCCACGTGACTACAAATAACCGGAGGTCGGAGGCAAGGAGGGCCCCCGTCATTTTCACAACTCCAGGCGTCGAAGCCTTGACCAGGTCTAATTTGACCTGGCCCTGAGGAATTATTGCGAATTATGGCGGCGAATTTTATGTCACATATGCGTGGCGGGTCACAAAAAACCCATATTCAACTATTTGAAATCAATAAGAAATAGTTGAAAGAGTATCCGGTGACTGAACACTGGGTACTTGGTAACCCATACGATGCCGCCTCCCAACTGCTCAGATTCTACAAATTCAAATAATGTTGATAATCGCTGACTTGTATGGACACCACGCTTCGATCCAACTCCTAAAAGAATCAGAGCCTGTGTTTTAGCCCGGCGAAGTCCAGGTGCTCACTGACCTGTACCGTCAATAAATTGGCACGTAAGTACCGTAATATCAGTTACTTACGTGAATGGCACATGGCTTGCTCAATCCTCTGTCGAATTCGGAGGAGGCTATGGATATTCAGGCGCTGCGACAAAGTAACTCGTCCTCAGACAAGTTGGCTGCCCAATCGGCGCAAACGGCATTCGATCTGGACGTTGCCAGTTGGCTACTGGCCCCGGAAGATCGGGCCCAGCGACATTCGATTGCTCCGAGGCCATCGGTAATACCCCGTCCCGCCAGGCGCCACCAGTCGAGCCGAGAATTGGTTCGGCCTAGTGAGACGCGCCTCGTTTCGCGACGCACTAGAAAGCAACTGGCACGCCAGAAGAGTGCGGATGATCTCAAAGCAGCCCAAATGCTCCAACAATATGCGCCCCTCGTGCGGCAGATCGTGGGGGGCTTCCAGCGCAAATTGCCGCGAAATGTGTTACGAGACGATCTTCTTGCCGCCGGAATGAGTGGCCTTTGGGATGCCATACGCCGCCAGAATGGGCAATGTGACGACAGCTTTGAATGGTACGTCCGCGTGCGCATTCGCGGCGCGATTTTGGACGAGTTGCGCGCACAGGACTGGTTGCCTCGTCGTGCACGTGCCGCTGCTGCGGAAGCACAGGAATCAGGCAATACGTCAATTGCTCCTCCGTCGGTGGTACGCCTTGAAGACGTAAGTGAATGGGAGCAAGGCCGCGCACTTGGCTCCGGGGACGGATCTAGTAGTGAGTCAGCCGTGCACCAAAAATTCGTCGGTGAAGCCTTGGCTCGCGCCGTGGAACAACTTCCCGACCGAGAACGACATATCGTATCGATGCACTATTTCAAGGGCATCAAGTTTAAGGACTTGGGCACGCAGCTTGGCGTCAGCGAACCGAGAATCTCACAACTTCATTCGCGAGCGATGAAACGACTCCGAACCTTGATCTCTCGACAGGCTGCGTAGATATCACGAAGGGCCATCGCTTCGATGGAATCGCGCTACTAGCAGGACGCTAGAGCCATGGATTGGCCACTGACACGGACCAGCCGGATCGCAGGCGTTGAATCGTCTGCCGAAGGAGTACAACTATTGCAACGGCGAGCAGCCACAGCATGACCCAGTGAATCACAGCGTCTGCCCACAATATGGCCCAATAGCGAATGCCCAAGGTCCATGCACAGGTCAAGAAAGACGTGGCAATTGCCAAAAGTAACCCCCAACGCAAAAGCCAACGTGTTGAGTGTCGCAGACTGAGCGAGCCAACGGAACCACGCACGATTGATACCACGCCAATGATTGACCAGGTTTTGGTCAGCAGAATAGCAATTGCAACGAGCTTGACCACACCCTGGTTGTTGCTCGCATTCGATACGATACCAGGCACCGACCAACCACCGAGCAAGAGAGTCGACAACAAGAGTGCCTGAACCCATACGTGGACTCGGTTCGCAACAAAAGAGACAAGCAAGGTACTGGGGGATACTGCAAGTCGCGGGGCGGCGCGGGGTACGCACGAATTTGCGACCATCGACGGCCTAGGCGGCACTATGCTAGGAATCAACGCAGCCATCACAAGGACTGCGGCAATTGCTAGAGCCGGATCGTGTACTATCAACCAATCTTGAGGCCACCCACCTTGAGCATGTACAATATCCGCCAATCGAGACGTTTTAGTGATGAAAATTATCGATGCAATCAAAGTCAATAGCGGAACTTGGTGAAGACTCGCTTGGGCCGCAAAAACCAAGCTTATGCCCAGGCCACCCCTTCGCTGCGTTACGCTCAGTACGAACGCTGTTATCGTTAATGTAATAGTTGTGACGAGCCACCAAAGTGGTAAATCGAGATCAGCGGAAATCAATTCCTCTCGAACGGCCATCACTGCCGAAAGGCTTCCCAATGCCACAACCCCTAGGAGACTGGCCACCTTTGTCGACGCAGACTCGGGCAAGGGCACATCAGAGGTACACTGCCTCAATGCCGTGTACCAGGTACTAAGTCTTGATTGGAGTCGACCTTGTCTAACATGTTCGTCGAAGCCGTGTGCCAGGGCGCCCGCCAACAACCAGATCAGCCTCCGAATCGGGGAGATCGCCGCCAAGAAAATGCCGAGCGCGGAGACCAGACACCCAAATGCTGGCGCGAGTTCACTTGGAATCGCCCATCGAAATCCCTGAACATCGATGTTGCGAACGAGCGGTGGCTGCGACCCATTACGTCGCACGGTAATACGCGCCGTGCGATTGCGGCCGGAAGGAACCAAATCAACTGGGCGGATCACAGAAACTCCGTCAAAATCTAGGAGCCTATCCCCTGGTTTGATGCCAGCCAACAGAGCCCGCCCTTGCGCGTCCGTCACCGTACAACAATCAGAAGGGACCGTGTCGGCCAATATCAGTCCGAGGAATCTTTGTGCTTCGGCCGATGCGAGCTGTCGCTGCTGCTCGACCTTGTTTGATTTCACTTTTGGCTCAATCTCGAAATGGACGTCGCGCAGGGTGCCTGAAACCGGCGCCATTGCGCTCGTGGGCGCCGAGAATGCGACGCTGACATTTCCACGAAATGTCGCATGAGTGGCCAGATCTCCCACGCCACAGAAGGCTTTTTCTAGCTCGTCAGTGATTGACAAAGTGACGGTATCTTTTGAGGTGTCTTGCGTTCGAACAATGATGTCAACATTACGTTCTGGTGCTTGCCCAGCTCTGAAGACATCACCTCGAAATGACAGACGCGCAGGCACGCCTTCGGGGAAACCGCGCCCCGACACTTGAAGAGTTTCACCAAGTTCGACAACCTGCGGGCTTAGTCCTGACAGGCTGACTAAGTCCGGGGTGGTGGAGCTCTCGATGCAGGCGGTCGCCGAAAGTAGAGCCAAGACCGGCATTGAAGCGGCAATGCGCATTGGCCCTAAATACCGTGCGGCCATAAGTTCGGACCAGTTCTCGACAATTGACTCCTCGCCCGAACGAACAGTCCGCGCTTCCAACCAATCGTTTGGCCGATACACCAGGGGTTGCCCAAATTCTTAAGAGAGTCTCTTGCGCCGGACGAGTCAAACGGGCAGAAAGTCCAGTAGTTAGGAAACGGTACCTATGGCAGAGCCGGAGGAACAACCTACGCAGTCCTTCGCGGGATTCGCATCAAGGCGAGTCATCAAACGCTATTCGAACCGTAAGCTGTACGACACCAAGGACAGCCAATACGTCACTTTGCTCGAAATCGCAGACTTGATCCGAGCGGGGGAGGATATTCAAGTCATCGATAACGCGTCCAAAGAGGACAAGACGGAAGTAACCTTAGCTCTAATCATTTCGGAAGAGTTGAAAACACAGCCTCGAGGTATTCCCCTGGCTGCTCTGATGTCCTTAATTCGGGAACGCGGGGAGAAGTGGCTTAGCCAGTTGCGCGAAGGGCCGATCGGCAAGTTAATGCCGAAGGAAGTCGACGGAGTTTCTCCCGAAGAACCGGAAAAGCTAGATGACCGAGGGCTCGAGACCCAACCGCGCGATACGCTAACTAAAGGGATTCGTGCAACCCTGGAGCAGTGGCAGGTAGCGATTGACGAGCGTGTTAGGGCGATAATTCCAACGGGGCCAAGTCTCGTAGAAATTCAGCAGGATTTGACAAAGCTCTCCGACCGGCTTGCGGCCCTAGAAGCTAGAATTGGCACTGATCTGCCTGAAAGCGGACCCAAGTAGATCCAATTGAGAATTAGTTGAGCTAAAAAACCCGGGAATAGTCGAAAACGGTACGGGGTTGATTGGGCGATGTCGGCACTTAGAATCCACGGAGGCTCCAGTGGAACTACTCACGGCCTTTGAGCGCGATGCGCTGAGTCATTTGCCAAGTTTGCTAGCGGTCGCCACCCGACTGACGCGAAGTACTACAGAAAGCGAAGATCTTGTCCAGGACACGCTGGTAAAGGCCATGCGGGCGAGGGGACAATTCGAGCCCGGGACCAACTTAAAGGCGTGGCTTCTTCGCATTTTGACGAACACCTTCATAAATCGCTATCGCAGAGGCTCCCTGGAACGCAGTGTTGTTGAAGGCGCCGATGCCGACCCGCTTTGGGATGGTTGGATGAGTACGGCCTCTATGGAGGCAATGCGCGATCCGGAGTCCACAGCGCTGCGGCCCATGCTCGAAGCGGAGATTCGGGGTGCCTTGGAAGGATTACCAGAAGATTTCCGGCTAGCCGTCGTGCTCGCCGACGTCGAAGAACTGTCATACCGCGAAATATCAGATATCCTAGGCTGTCCAATTGGCACGGTGATGTCGCGATTGCACCGTGGACGACGCATTTTAAAAATGAAACTCATCGACCACGCTCGTGAATTGGGAATTATTCCAGACAGTAATCAAGCTGAACACGTTGATTACAATTCGGATCCTCAGCCTGTCAGTCTAAATGCCTATCGTTCAAGAAAGTCTGGTACTTCATGACCACTTGCCGCGAAGTGGGCGCGTGGATTGATACCTTAGTGGACGGTGAGTTGTCATTGGATCACGCGGTCGACGCTGAATGTCACGTGGCACAATGCCGCTGTTGTGCCGAACGGTTGCGTTTCGAAAGGGCATTCCGCACCAGTGTGAAACAGGTAGGTCGGGACCACTCACAACCGTCACAGACTCTTGAGCAACGTTTAGAGAAGGTGTTGATTGCTGAGCGTTCAGCCAATTGTGGGTATGCATGCACGTCAACGTCTAATTTGAATCATGCGAGTATTTCGAAAGAGTATGGGCTTCTTAGTCGTAGGCACGTAGGGTTTTCGGCAAAGGGGCTCAGCGCTAGGCGCCCGGCTGCGACGAACATTGTTTCGTCCTCTTGGGGGTCCTTGCGGTGGCGAACGCTGCTTCCGGTTGCTGCAGTTGCAGCAGGGGCGATTCTATGGGCTGGTTTTTCAAATCAGCCGCAAGATTTAAAGGATAGGAAGGTTGCAAGCGATTCAGATCTTCGTCTTTCGCAGCTTGATTCCTATTTGGACTTGATGGTTGATCGGCACCGTGGCAGCCGGCCACAGGTGCAATCAATTAAGTTTTCGAATTCTAATGAAGAACGTTTGGATCCGCCGTTTCAGCTGCCGCCTTTGCAAGATGTTCGCAATCTCGAAGCGCGGCAACTTCCGTATCGAATGCCGGCAACCAGTCTGTGGTTATCAGCCTTGCGCGGTGCCTCTTCGCCGTACCAAATTAGGGGGCATCGCGTTACGTTTTTTGCGTATGAGACTGCCGCAGCACCATTGCGAGCTCGTTTGGAAGGGCGTCCGCTGCGTGATCATGTTGTGTATATCGGAAAACGCCAGGGCTACTCGGTAGCTACTGTGGAAGAGGGGCCGGTTGGTTATGCGATAACCTCAGACTTACCCCCTTTGGAGGGCGCTGAACTCATAGCTTCGGCAATCGACGCCCGGGTGCATCATTGACCTAAACCCCAAGTTCGCGATTGACCGTTGCCACTTTGCCGGCATGGTGGTGATATATTGAACGTGGAACCGTTGCCTCGACTCGACGGAGTTCGTCTCGTTGAGCATATCGCGACTGAGAATGTCGCCGAGATATACGCAGGTATTCAGGAACCGTTAGGTCGCCCCGTCATTGTAAAGTCGCTGCGCCCCAATGTGCTGCCCACCTCACCTTTCGCGGCGGCGCTTGAAAGGGAAGCGCGCTTACTTGGTGAATTATCGCACACCTATGTTCAACGACTTTACGAGTTCCGGCGCGAAGACACTCGGATGTGGCTGGTGTTGGAACGAATCGAAGGTCAATCGCTTGATCAAGTCATCAAACGATTCGGCCGACTCTCGCTGCCGGCGGCCGTTAGTCTCGGAGTCATGATTTCTGCGGCTCTAGTCCATTGTCACGAGCGGGGCATCGTACATAGGGACATTCAACCCAAGCACATAATCCTGGCGGCGGGTGGCCGGGTTGTGCTCACCCATTTCGTTGGCGCGCTGAAGGAGCGTCTGCCTACCGCGCCTGAGTTATTGGACGGAATTGATCGACCGGCAATCTTACCTTATATGTCCCCGGAGCAAATTTTGGGCGAAACGACCGACGGACGAACCGACATGTTCTCACTGGGTTGCGTTCTGTATGAGACAATTACGGGGCAGAGCCCCTTTGAAGGACCTGACGACAGCAGTGTGGCTCAAAGAATTCGACACAGCGTACCCGCGATTCCATCTAGGCAGGTTGCCGGAATGCCTAGCGGCGCGGATCGTATTGTTCAGCGCTGTCTCGAAAAGCTATCCAGTGATCGCTATTACGATGCGGCCGAACTCCATTCGGCGTTGGAACAGTTGCTGAGGCAACTGGGCAGCGATAATCCGGAAACATGCCTAAGAACAGAGCTTGCTCGCGTTGGATTGTTTCTGTCATCTGCCGGGGGGCCTTTGCCGCGAGGAAGGAAGCCCACGCGCGTCCATTACGAAAGTGGAGGTCGCACAGTGTGGGGTCTTGCAGCATGCTTTGCCTTGGTCGTCGCAGGAGGTTTTGCCGCTCAACGAGGGGGCGCGCGCGGTGGGTTCGCATCCCGCTTTAGCGGACGCCTTCAATTACGGCCCGATCGGGCCGGTTACTTGCGCTTGGTTGCCGATCCTTGGGCTACGGTGACCGTTGACGGTCAGTTATTTGATACCACGCCTTTTTCGCGTTCGATTCCGCTTTCGGCCGGAACTCATTACGTTCACCTTGAGCATCCGCAAGCAGCGCCGGAACGACGCACGGTGCATATCGCGAATGGGGAAACCGTGCTGTTAGATGTCAAAATGAAACTCTCGGAAGGGGCCGTCGTCGATGCTGGACCACCACCTTCGTTGACCCAAACAAGTACCGACAATTCGCCCTAGAATCCGCTGGCGCGGATTCCCTAGAGCGGTTTTCGTGTTTGGTGTCCATTGCAGTGAAAACCGCTCTAGTCGCGCGATTCCATCGAAGCGATTGGCCCTGCGAACGCTCTAAGTTGACTAGCGTCCCTGGTACTGACGGTAAAAGGCCACAACTCTCGCCACGTAGGCTTGAGTTTCTGGATAGGGTGGTATTCCTCGGAACTTGACTACTGCTCCCTCACCTGCATTATAAGCGGCAAGGGTGAGAAACAAGTCGCCGTTGAATAGATTCGCCAGAACGCGCATGTAACGAACACCGCCGAATATATTCTGTCGCGGATCAAATACATCATCAACGAGCATTCGGGCGGCGGTCGCCGGAATAAGCTGCATTAGTCCACGCGCGTCAGCCTTTGAGGTGGCCCTTGGGTTGAAGCCACTTTCGACCATGATGACAGCGCGAACCAAATCTTCTGGAATTTGGTACAACAGCGCAGCCTGGCCTATGTATGAATCATAGCGATTGACTGACAGCGGCACTGACTCGCGGTCCTGTCGGTTTTTCACTCCCACGTATTGACGCGCCGGATTGTTGGAAAGAGAAACTACACCGTTGTCGCCCATGCGCTCAGCAATGTCGGCACGGGCACACAAGGGAAAAAGCATCAAACTTGCAATCGCACCCAACCAAACTTGACCCTTTGGCCCCGATATCCAACGTACATCCAATTGGCCTAATGACCGGTCGCGCATAGAGTCACAAATATTGTAACGTCTGCGGCGGACAATATATTCCAAATAACTTCAAGCCTTAGAGTGGCTTTCACAATAACGGAACACCAAAATGGAAAGCCGCTCTAAGGAATCCGCAAGAGCGGATTCTGGGGTGACGAGCACAGCGAGGAGAAAGGGGCGAGCTTACCCTACAAGCAAAAGTTAGAGCACTTTGCGCACGAAGTGCGCCCGCAACAATGGCGTTCCACGCCATTGAAAAGTGCTTTATGGGCTCGGATAGGCGGACTGCGACGCGGTACTTGAGGGGGCTGAAAGCTCAAGCTCCGCATACAGAGGTTCGTCGGGGGAAGTGTTGACGATACTGAAGCCGAATTTCTGGAAGAGATGCTTCAGGTTATCGTTTTCCGGCAAGAATGCCGCCCTAAGCAGGGTTAGGCGTTCAGCTTGTGCGACATCAATAAGCTTGCGCAGGAGATGGCCGCCGATTCCACGATGTTGCCAGTGATCCGTGACCACTATCGCAAAGCGAGCGCGATGCGAGAACGATGATTTCTGCATTTGTGTAAGGCCCGCAATCGTTTTTGTTCCGTCATTCCCCTGCACAACCGCCACCAATGCCATCTCGCTAGCGTAGTCGATAAAGCAAGCTCGACGTAACCGATTGTGGTCCGTTCTTTCATTGACACTTCGAGACTCGAAGTACCACGATCGAACGCTGCTTTCCGATAGGGCCTCATGGAACTGGACCATCAATGATTCATCTTCAGGACGAATTGGTCGATATGTAACGGGTGTGCCATCAGACAATTGCCCCCTTTCAACATACCGACGCGGGTACGGCTTGATTGCGGGCCGCTGCAACGTCACAGGGGTTTTGCTGGATTCAAACATCACGACACGAGCATCAAGTGCCAACAGCTGCGATCCTTCCCCCACCAGTAGCGGATTGATATCACATTCCTTTATCCATGGGTGCTCGACGACAAGTTGACTAAATCTCACTAACAGCGTTTCCAATTCGTGCATGTTGACCGCTGCACGGCCGCGTACTCCCTTGAACGCCGCATAGATTTTGGTGCGTTCCATCAGCCTTCGAGCTAGCGTCGTATTGAGCGGCGGCAACGCCAGTGCAGAATCCTTATAAACTTCGACGAGCTGTCCACCAGAACCAAACAACAAGACTGGGCCGAATTGCGGATCGATCGAGCTGCCCAGAATTACTTCATAGCCTTCGAGTTTGATCATCGGTTGTACCGTGACGCCCTCGAACGCAGCTGAACCAAACTTCCCAACCACGCTGTCGCGCATTTTCTGAAACGCCCCAATAACCGCATCGGTTGATTGTAGGTTCAGCACGACCCCGCCCACGTCGGTTTTGTGCGTTATCGTTTTCGAATTGATCTTTATGACAACGGGTAGCCCAATCTCAAGAGCTAAGGCCGCAGCTTCTTCTGCTGTCTTTGCAAGCCGTGTTTTTACCGTAGCAATCCCATAAGCTTCGAGAATTTGCTTTGATTCATATTCGGTAAGGATTGTGCGCCCTTCCGCAATCACCCCATCCAGAATTGCACTGGCCTTTGCAGCATCAACAGGATTCTCGTCCGAAGCGTCAGTGAGTTCCGGGGTCTCATAGAGAGCCCTAAGATTGGACTCATAGCGCCACATGTAGTTGAACATTCGCGCCGCGGTGTCGGGGTATTCAAATGTTGGAATTCCTGCGTGCGTCAGAATTTCATTTCCAGACGCAACTGCATGTCCACCCATCCAACTCGCCAGAACTGGTTTGCCAGTCGATACCGCATATTGACGCAGTCTTTCTGCCGTCTGCGTCGGGTCCGTCATATCCTGGGGCGTGAGGATCACCAAAGTTCCGTCAGTCTGTTCGTTTTTTGCGGCAATCTGAAGGGCTTTGCCATACCTATCGGCATCAGCGTCGCCCAAAATATCAACGGGGTTGTTGCGACTCCAATGCGGCGGCAAAAACTCATTGTAGGCTTGAAAGGCATCCGGAGACAGCGGGGCCAAAGTGCCACCACCAGAAACCAGCTCGTCAGTTGCGAGCACACCAGGTCCCCCCGCATTCGTAATAATAGTGAGCTTATTACCCTTAGGTAAGGGTTGCTTGGCCAGTACCTCGGAAAGGTGAAAAAGATCATCAATATGTGATACGCGAACGACGCCGCAGCGACGAAACGCCGCGTCAAGCACCGCATCAGACCCGGTAAGAGAACCGGTATGTGACGCTGCGGCTTTTGCTGCGGCTTCGGTGCGGCCGGCCTTAATTATGATGATCGGCTTCGTCAGGGCAATTTCGCGGGCTGCTGAGACGAACGCACGCGCATCACCCACTGACTCCATGTAGATAACAATGCTCTTCGTGCGCGAATCGTGCCCAAAGTATGAAATAAGGTCGCCCCAACCTACGTCGATCATTGAGCCAATTGAGACGAATCCGCTAAATCCAACTTGTTCTTGCACACTCCAGTCGAGCACAGAGGTACACAAGGCACCCGACTGGGAGATGAACGCGATGCTACCAGCTAAAGCCATGACGCCACCAAATGTAGCGTTGAACCCAGTCAAAGGATTGATTACACCTAGGCAGTTCGGGCCAATGACACGCATGTCGTAGCGGCGCGCTGAGGCTAGCACCTGACGTTCCAATTCTTCGCCCGGTGCGCCCATCTCCTTGAAGCCCGCGGATATAACAATAAGACCTTTGGCTCCGTGCCGACCCGCCTGCTCTGCGAGGTCTGGAATCGAGGCGGCGGGCGTCGCCATTACCACAGTCTCAACTTGCTCAGGAAGCGCCGCCAAAGACGGATAGGCCCTGACACCAAATACATTCGCGCGTTTTGCGTTGATGGGGTAGACAGTGCCGCCAAAGGGATTACTAATAAGATTCCAGAATACAGTCCTGCCTACACTGCCTTCGCGCTCGGATGCGCCAATGACGGCAACATTTCGCGGGGACAGCAACGAATCAAGCCCCGTACGTTGAAAGAAACCGAGTCGGTGACCTTTAATGGGTGGAAATACTTCGTTTCTGTTCATTGGTGCTACTCATCCATCAAGCAACGCGGGACCGAATCCGTCAATATTTCGCCTCAATCGCGCTTTATCGGATTTAGGCACAACAACCTCAAATACCTGCGACACGACCCCGTCTGGGCAGGGTTCTTCGCGCGAGTACTCTGAAGTTGGACCATCATCGATCGAGCGTGAGGAACGTCGAAACAGATCGTTTGATGATTCTAAAGCTGCATCGCGAATCGCACAAGCAACAAAGCCTATCCTTTTCCAACATTACGTCGCAAGACTTGCCTTAATAAGTGCGATTGAGCGTCGCGCTGACACGGCTGTGCAAAACCATCGCCGAAGAACGGGTGATTCACCGTGGCTGCGCAAAAGTTGCGCAATTTAGCGAGTGGGATCGCGTCGCTCGGGAATTCGTCGCCATAAAGCATGTGACGTCAGACGTAAAGGGACACAACGCTATTGCTGAGCACGCGGATGCAATCCTCGCTTGCCGATTGCCCATGCAGACAAGTTGAGGTGCGGACCTGGGGCTTAGTCGTCGCTCGTTAAATATGTGTAGCCGCGCAACGACTCTTCGTAGTGTTGCATTAGGGTCTTCACTTGCTGATTGGTGAGTTTTCCAGCTGCAACGGCTCGTTCCGCCTGGTGGCGCACGGCTTCGACCATGCTCGCGGGATCATAGCCCACATAACGCAAAACCTCCGAAACGCTGTCACCTTTCAGGACATGTCTGACCTTATAGCCGTCTTCGGACAACTTGATGTTAACGGCATTGGTGTCACCGAATAAGTTGTGCATATCACCTAAAATCTCTTGGTAGGCTCCGTTCAAGAACATCCCAAGATAGTAAGGCTGATTGGGGTCATAAGTATGCACGTCCAGTGTGTGCTTTTCGTCCTCAAGGTCTATGAAATGATCGATGATCCCGTCACTGTCGCAAGTCATGTCCGCCAACCGTGCGCGAATCGTCGGCTCTTCGTCGAGCCTATGAATGGGCATAATGGGAAATAGCTGATCAATGGCCCACACGTCCGGCGCGGACTGAAATACGCTGAAATTGCAATAGTAGATCGAGCTTAGACTGTTCTCGAGATGTTGAAGTTCCTCCGGAATAAACTTCATGCGGCGCAGTGTATGCTGAAGCTTTTCGCAGCAATGCCAATACAGCTGTTCAGCTTGGGCACGTTCGCGCAGCGACAAATAGCCGTACTTGAATAGGCTCTGTGCTTCTTCTTTGGCCTGATTGGCGTCATGCCACGACTCTTGTACGTTCTTCGGAACGATTCCCTGATACGTTTCATACAGCTCCCGTAGCAGTCGCTGACCCTCCTTTGGAGGTTCAAATGCATCCCCAAAACTGACTTCGTTCGCGCCAACGACTTCAAATATCAATACGGAGTGGTGCGCGGCAATCGCGCGTCCACTTTCGCTTACGATTGTTGGAGGCTCAACATCAGCCTTGCTGCAGGCGGCTTGAATGTGTCCAACGACGTCCGCTGCATACTCATGCATAGTGTAGTTACGGGACGCGTGAAAGTCCGTTTTGGATCCATCATAGTCAATAGCAAGGCCTCCTCCGATGTCTATGTAACCCATGGCGGCCCCCATCTTCGCCATTTCTACATAGATGTTCGAGGCCTCCTGCATCGCATTTTTGATTGGAATAATGCTGGAGACCTGGCTGCCAATATGAAAGTGCAATAACTGCAAGCACCCCAGCAGGTTCTTGTCACCCAAGCGATCAATGACATGGACAATCTCCGCCGTTGTCAGCCCAAATTTCGCCCGTTCGCCCGCAGAATCCGCCCAACGACCTACGCCCTTTGTCGTCAATTTAGCACGGAGACCGAGCAGCGGAGCAATTTCGAGCTTCTCGGACGCCTTGAGCACCAAATCGAGTTCTTCAATGCGTTCAAGAACGATGATAACGGTCTTATCGAACTTCTGGGCAACCAGTGCGGTTTCGATATACTTCGAGTCCTTGTAGCCATTGCAAATAATGAGACCCCCGGCATCATGCATGGCAGCAAGCGCGATGAGCAATTCAGGCTTTGACCCTGCTTCAAGACCAAACTGCCAGGGGCGTCCGGCTTCGACAACCTCTTCAACGAGGTGTCGTTGTTGATTCACTTTGACTGGGTAAACTCCCCGATAGGTTCCGCCATACTCGTACTCCCCGATCGCCCGGCGAAAACACTCGTTTATGCGACGAATTCGATCCGCCACAATGTCGGAGAATCGAATCAGCAAAGGCAAGTCCAGACCCCGCACTGTCAACTCGCCAACAAGTTCGTATAGATCCACCGCAAGTTCCTGGCGCGGATCGGGCCGCACCGTTACGTGACCGAGGTCGTTGACTGAAAAATAGTCGCTGCCCCAACCCTGCACTTGATAGAGTTGAGCGCTTTTGTCGGATGCCCACGGCACATTGTTGCGGTTGACAGGATCAGTCACGGAAACCTCTCGGCGAAAGCAGGATCATGGTCGGGGGCCCCGATTGTGCCACGTACTCTGCGGGATTCACGCCAAAGCGAGTCGCCGCCGAGGTTCCGCCGGGGTCACGCTGAACAATCGTACCGCCCGGGCTCCCAGTTTTGGCCGGATTTGCCGAATTGTCCCAGGCAGATATGGCTCCCGACATGAGTCAGCGCAGAGCAGGCCGAGGCATCGGAAGGATAGGACGGACGCGTCACTACGGTCCGCCGAATGATGGCATGAATACTGTGGGCAGCGCATGGCGATGCCAAAGGGCTAGCATGTCCATGGAAAGAGCCACCGTAATGTGGATCAGAAACCCGGCATATATGCTGCGAGTCTTTGCCGAGAGGGAGCCGAGCACGATACCGGCAACAATGGCTCCATGCGCCTCGAGATAGGGCTTACCGTAGTGGATCATACAGTAAGGCACGGCCATGGCAAAAATGGCGGCTGCTCCCAGAGTCCGCCGCAAGGTACCAATTACAAAGCCACGAAAAAAGAGCTCGAGGGCAAAGAATTGGACGAAATAAATGGACTCCCACATGAGCAAATCGAGCCAACTTCTCGAGCTCAATTTGTAGAATGGATAGTAAGTGCCAAAATCAGGTTGGTTCGCAACAACCAACATTGCTGGCACAACGACCGCAAGGCATATGCCGTAAATCCAAAGGTGCTTCGAAAAGCCGCGGACGCGAAGCCCTAAGTCAAGGAGGCTGTCTTTCGGATAGAGTAACTTCCAAATTGGAAACGGCAGGAGAACATAGCCAATAACGCGCGCTATCACCCACCAAGCGTAGCCGTAGAAATCGTCGAACTGGGCTAGGTGCAGCCGATGCAAACCCGAAGCTTCTAACTGCTGAAGCCAGGGTCTAATCGTGCCGTCGTAGAGTTTGCGGCCTCCGTAATACTCTTGCACGGTCAAAGTGACGGCAACAAAAATTAGGCAGACGAGAGGCCGCGTGTCGAATCGATTCGCCAGCGCCAATCGCGCTCGGTAGTCTGAAGCCTCATGCTCGAGGTCACGCCAAGTCGATCGGAAGAACCACCAAACTACGGGCAATACCGCAAGGAGTATCGGAACGGGGACTAGCGATTTGATCGGCGCGTATGACAGAAGCGCGTCGAACCAAGAAATCCGCGCAATCAGTTCAGTCGGCAACTGGATGGGAACCTGAACGGGGGCACCCCCGACACCAATTTGGGCAAACATCAGCGCGAGCCGCGGGCGAGGTCCGCCCCTCGTTGAAGACGTGTCAAAGTCAGGTCGCGTCCGAGCACTTCCATGACTTCGAAAAGTCCCGGACTTGCGGAACGCCCTGTGACGGCCACCCGGGCCGGCTGTGCAACGTGCTTCAATTCCAGCATTTTGTTCTTTGCCGCAACCGTAAGCCAATGTTCGATTTGTGGCGCGCGCCAATCTTCAACTTTGGATAGCGAAGCATAGGCACAGTCCAGGAGCCCATCAATTTCGGGCTTGAGGAACTTATCGCGCGCAACCGGATCCATCTTAGGTGGTTCCCGGAAAAAATAGTCCAATGCCTCCGCGGCATCCTTAAATGTACGTGCTCGCTCTCTTATAAGCGGCAATGCACCGCGTAACCGATCAACATCGGAATCGCTGAGAGCATTCTTCTCGAGATTCTTGAGGAGAAATGGGAGCGTTTGCCTCAAGTAGTCTTCCGAATTAGTTAGATTCGGTTGCTTGAGATGCTCAAAAGCGACATCCGCAAACTTCTTGTCATCGAATTTACCATCGCTCTTATTCACGCGATCCCAATCGAAAGCTTGAATCAGTTCGTCGCGACTAAAAATTTCTTGGTCTCCAAAAGACCACCCGAAGCGAGCGAGGTAGTTGAGGACACCCATCGGGCTATAACCTCGCTCCCGGTAGTCTTGCACACCTACAGCGGCATGCCTTTTGCTCAATTTCTCCCCCTTCGGGCTAAGCATCATGGGCAAATGAGCAAAATCGGGGATCGGCCAATCTAGAGCCCGATACAACATCACCTGTTGCGGCGTATTACCAATGTGGTCGCGACCCCTGGCGACGAGTGTTATTCCCATAGCGTGGTCGTCAACCACCGCAGCTAAATTGTAAAGCGGGTAACCGTCGCGCCTGACCAAAACGAAATCTTGCTGTTCACGATTCGGCGTGCAAATCGAGCCAAATACCTTGTCAGCAAAATCTGTGGATCCTTCCTTTGGCGCGATGAAACGCACGACGTGAGGCCGAGTGGGGTCGTCAGGCAGATTGCGGCATGTACCCGGGTAAAAGAATTGTGCCTTCGGATCCTTTGCCTTTAAGAGTTCCCGCTCTTCATCAAGGTCCTCCTTGGTGCAGTAGCAGCGGTAAGCTTTCTCGGTTGATATGAGTTGATCTGCGACTTTTCGGTAGATCTCCTTGCGCTCACTCTGAAAATAGGGGCCCCTGTCGCCGCCAGCTTCGGGCCCTTCATCCCAGTCGAGGCCCAACCACTTCAGCGAGTCCAAAATCGCTCGAACGCTATCGAGGCTGCTCCTGTCCTGATCGGTATCTTCAATACGCAAGATAAATTTCCCGCCCGTCCTCTTGGCCCAAAGCCAATTGAACAGGGCCGTGCGCGCACCACCGATGTGCAAATAGCCGCTGGGCGAAGGGGCAAATCGAAGACGCGGTATCATAGGGAGCCGGCGACTAGTACCGCTGAGGAAAACTTCGGCCAGGGCTTTTGGATTGAGGGAGGCGTTAGGGTCGGCCAAGCGGCCTTAGCTCGCCTTTCTGTTGCCTGCCGCGGTCGTCGCTGCTATTTGCCCGCCCCTTCGCGCTGCAAGCAACGCGTTCCGTGGAGTTGAACAATGAAAAAATCGCCGCTCACCGCCGTCAAGGAACGCTTCGAGTCAAAAGAGAAGCTCGTCGCAGCCGTGGAGGCACTTTCGAGCTCGGATCTTTGGATCGATCGGCTCGGAGAAAAAGGTCTCATTCGCGTCTCGAACGCGAAATTATTGAGCCTTCACGACAAACTCAAAGACGCGCAGGCGCGTTTCAAGGATCGTGATGCGCTGGTCAGCAGCCTACTTACACTACTGAGGCGCTCGCAAGACGCCGGACTTCGGACGGCGCTTGCCGCTTACCCTCTGCCACGCTTGCTAGATCTTCACGGAAATTTGGCAAGAAAAGCCAGGCGATCTGAGAAAGCCGCAAAGGCCTAATCGAGCAATCCGCTTGGCCTCCGACAAGAAGTCTGGCGAGGCATTGCCATCTTGTTGGACTGCGACAGATACCGGTTGCCATTTTTTTGAATTGCCGGCACTTGGCTACGCTTCCAAGACGACACAGACGCAATCTTGACCAACCCTGCGCAGCATCATTTTCTGCTTAGGTTCCAGTCAGGCCGTGCTTCTTCAAGTACTCGATAGTGTAAGTCGCTCCCGCATTGTAACTTAGCTGTAAATCCGCAATCAGCCGCTTTTCGATGAGGTTGCCCACACCGAAAACCTTGACCGAGATTTGAGCGTCGAATACCCGATTGCACTTTGTCGGTCCGAGGGGCTGCAACCAAGTCTCCCCGCGGACCGAAATTTTGTCGTCTAGCACTGTTGGTACGACGCGAATCCGATATCGGCGCTGCTTCTTGTCGAAGGTGCCTTCTTCCCGATAGCCCAAATTATCGCCAATCAATGACTTGATTGCTCCGGGCAAATCCCCAACTTTTGGGATAACGTTGACCGTTCGAATAATGCTCAATTCAGTTTCCTGCGATTTGGCGACTTCCCAATGCCGGAAATTCAAGTGATCCAAATACATTCCGCGATTAAAATCCTCGTTAAAGAAAACTTTTTCCCAGAACGTATTTTCACTGCAATCAAAACGGTGCTCGATTCGAACGTCGGTCATGGCAGGCAAACGCTAGTAGCAAGTTATCGCAACTTCGTCCGCAAATATCGGGTATCTAGTCAGAAGTGACCCCAAAGTTGGCTACCCCTTGCGAGGTTGAGAGACCCAGGGAGCCGTCCGAATCGGGAAAATTCTCGTGAAAGCTAATATTTTCCTGGAAAACTGGGGATTCGGCTAGGTTGATGACAACTCGGCGGTATCCCTGTTACCCTCGAATCCTGATGCTGAGAAATCGCGATGATGTCGAACGGTTCCTGGAGGCGCGCGGCCGTGCTTTCACCGTGCTCGACGATGCAACTTTTTTGGTCACATTGGCGCCGCAACAACCTCCCGCCATCTTGCGAGTCCAATCGCCGGTAGTCGTCGTGCAACTGGACGTGGGCAAAGTCGAGTTTCAATCGCTGGCCAGTGAGTGTGCTTTTTACAGAAAGCTTCTCGAGCTCAATGCCACTGATCTACTTCACGCCTCTTATGGGCTGGATAAGGATCAGGTGCTACTGAGCGCCGCACTCGAGTTCGATCACTTGGACGAAAACGAGCTCGAAGCCGCACTTTCGGACGTAGCTCTCGCATTGGTCAATCACATCCCAATGCTACGGCAAATGGTTACTGCAAAGGCCTAAGTCAGATGGGAATTCTTGCGCGACTCGCTCAACTCATAAAGTCAAATCTGAATGACCTGATCAGTCGTTCGGAGGACCCTGAAAAAATGCTCGAGCAGATAGTGCTCGACATGAATCAACAACTCATGGAGGCCAAGACGCAGGTTGCGTCTTCGATAGCTGAGGAGAAAAAACTACAGCGGCAGACCGAACTCGAAGCCAGCCAAGCCTCCGAATGGGAAAGGAAGGCGACGCTGGCCGTGCGCGCGGGAAACGACGAGCTAGCTAAGGAAGCGCTGTTGAGGAAAAAGGAACATGACTCCCTCGCCCAGCAGCTTCAACAGCAATGGTTCAAACAAAAGCAGGGGGTGGACCAACTGAAACTTGCCCTAAAGGCCCTGAACAGCAAGATTGAAGAGGCCAAGCGCAAGAAGGTGCTGCTGATCGCCCGAAAGAAGCGCGCCGAAGCGCAAAAAGCGATCCAAGAAACGATGAGCGGACTGAGTGGCACCAGCGCTTTTGAGTCCTTTGATCGCATGGCATCCAAGATTGAGCATATGGAGGCAGAGGCGGAAGCCAGCGCTGAACTTTCCGAGCAAATGACGGGCGATGTGCTTGCCAATAAGTTTAACGAGCTTGAGGCGACAACAGGGGCGGACCAAGATTTGCTGGACTTGAAGCGAAAGATGGGAGTCTTACCCCCCGAACCGGAGCAGCCCAAGGCGCCCGCCGTACGCGTGGAATCAACAGCAGCCTCGGCCGAGTTGGACGAAGCCGAGCAGGCTGAATTGGCCCAGGCTTTGGCCGAACTAGACACGCAGGAGCCGATGCGGGCCAAGACTTAGGACGTCGACAAACGTAGCATTAATAAATTGAGCTACTAGGATTCGCCGATGGACCTGCGTTTGATTGCCGCCACGATGGCCGGGGTCGCATTTTCATTCTTAACCACCGCTGCTGGCGCTGCCGAAGGAGTAATGATTACGGCGGACAACGCAGCCGATGTCAAAGTGCGCCTAGATGGAGTACCCAGCGAGTTGCCGGGTGCTTGGTCGACACTTGGCACGGTCATTTCGGGCAAACGAGCCGGGAAAAGTAGCGCGCAAGTAGCACTAGCTTACGACGACAATAATCTGTACGTGGCAATGCGAATTGCAGATTCTAGAATTGTGCGCACAGCAAGTGCTAGCAATAACGACGACCACGCTACGCTCCATTTAGCGTTTCCCCTCGGCAAGGGACATTATCATACTTATGTTGTAGAGCTATTCCCGGGTGATCCGGGCAAATTGCCGGGACTCGTCAAATTGTCTGGGCATAGCCTGAGTGGCGCACAATTAATAGAAGCCCCCGAAACGGGCGGCCTAACCTTTGAAGCTAAAATACCTTGGCGCTCATTTCCCGAAGCGACAAAAACGCGAATTGGAATGCGCGCTGGAGTTCAATGGACAGACGCGGTTTCGTCCAACCGAATTGTTTCTGTCACGGCGACCACTCCGGGCAAAGAAGGCAAAGACCTTCCCCAGCTTCTCACAGAACCCGAGCAAGGGCTGTATGAGGGGTTGATTCGGGCACAGAATCTGGCCGTAGAGCCCTCCCGCGAGATCTTTGCCGATCTTGCTGGTGACTCTCTATTCGAGCGCATTGCGCTTTATGATCACTTGCTAACAATTGTTGGTCCGCATTTTCGGGGTGGGAAGGAATTCGTGGTCTCTGACTTGCAAGTTCAAGACGCCGCAAAGGTTCGTCGCTTGCAGTCTGCGGATTTTGACGGTGACGGCCATGATGAAATAGTAACGGTGGTACGGATTGGCTCGGATGACCAGTATCGCGACGTCGTCGAGATCTTGCGGATGGACAGCGACAACACGCTAAAACCCGTATTTTTGCACGAAATCGGTTTGGCAGCGTCGTCGGGTACTATTCAAAATGAGGTGACTGTGGGTAAGAGCGGAGGACGCGCATCGCTAACAATTGCCCAGGGATCCTCTGAAGGGGTGGACCAGAATTCTTACAATGAGCCCAAACCGTCCGATATGGAGAGTGCTCTGCTACCATGGGACACCGTAGGTAGCCTGACATTCGGGTGGCAAGGTGGCCATCTGGTCAAGGTATCCGAAACTACGCAGTCACCAAAATCGAAGGGCAGCGCTAAGCGCGAACATCACCATGAAAAGAAACCCGCGGCGCCGTCGGTAGTGTCCCCTCCCCCACCCCGACCCCCAATTTCCGACGAGCTGCTGGACCAGGTGTATGCGCTCTATCGTAAAGAGCGCCACGTCAAGAAAGGGAAACCCCGCTTTGACTTTGTCACCGACGTTGCAGGGGATACCGTCAACGAACGGATATTAGTGCATGACAAGGATATAGTGTGTTTTGGAAAGGGCTTTCGCGAAGGAACCAGTTACGTTTATACATCAGTAGGCGTTGCTTCCCCGGATGACATCATTGACGTGACGGCGCGCGATCTAACGGGAGACGGAAAGGCTGAAGTCATCGTTCTTGCCACACTGCACGCCAAAGCCGGCAAAGAACTCGACGACGTTACTGTAGATCGCTCGATACTGTTTGTCTTTCAGATTACGGATTCGGGTATCCGTCGCATATTTGCCGCGGAAACGGGGCGCACTCTCGGCGAAAAGCTGGTGCTCGCTGGACTTCGCTTCGTGCCCCAGGCTTCAGGGTTGAAGATTGAACTAACCGCAGGACGTTCGGTGGGGTTTACCGCCAAGAACTACCCTTTTCCGGAAGAAACCGAGGCTAGTAGTGGCGTTGAGCCGCTCATATTGCCTTGGTCCAAGAGGACGTCCCGCGCTTATCTGTTCGACGGCTCTGGCTTCAAGCGGCAGTAGAACTCTAATTAAGGACGGTGAGCATTGCAGCGGTCCAGCCTCCCGCCTCAAGGTTAACGGTTGCACGCTTTCTCACACCGCGGGAGATGAGTTCGATAATGTGTTTACCGGGTGGCACGCGCACCCTGCCCAGGGCAATTCGGGCAGGAAGTGTCGACCAGCTGCGCGTGTCCGGCGTGTCCGTCGCCGTCAATGTGGCTTGCGTTCCGAGTCCTAAAAGGAAACCCGTTAACCCGTCGCCCGTCGCTTTTTGCACAGCCTGCCCTGCAATAATACGCGTAATCATGCGGGTGATGGCCGACGCAATAACCGTACCCTTTACGGAATCCCAAGCTTGTTTGGCCGCCACATCGACGGCTAGGGCCTCGTCCAATTCTTGTCTAACACCATCAATACCGAAGGCAGGCCGATCGTACTGTCCGTGCGGTTTTCCAAGAACCGGAAAATTGACCCAGGTTACCAATCCTTGTGCCGCCAATCGATTCGCGCGGTCTTGATTGAAGGGGCTGATTGCCCCTGAGGCATAAGTAAGCGCCAGTCCAATGGGAATGCGTTCCGCAATTTTGGCGGGCACACGACCGTAATTAACAATAACCAATATCTCCGCGGATTCTGTTGAATTTGCGGATTCCTTGGGCTCGCCAGCACCCGTTATGAGTTTTTCCAATCGAGGCGATTGATACGATACTTGGGCGGAGAGCCTCCTGACGGCATCCGTCAGACTGACGAATTTTCCGAGTGACAAGGCTTCATCATAGTAACGCAAGGCCTCCTGCGGCTGCCCGCTCTTTTCAAAAATAAAGCCCGCAAGGTAGTCGCCAGGTCCCATTAGTGCGTGACCAGCATCCCCTGTGTCGCGGAAATAGCGTTCAAGAACGCTTAAGCGCCGAGCTTCGACCCGGGCCCCGCGTAGATCTCCACGGGCTAAATAGCATTGCATGTTAACAGTGTTTACGAGGAGTTTCTCATAGCCTGGTGAACGGTAAGGCCCTGTCTGATCCGAAAACAGGTACTTTCCTATATCATCCTGCGTGCCGCGCTTGAAATCCAATATCTCCAGCTGCTTGTCGGCAATTTCGAGATCCCGTGAAACAAGCTGGTACTTTTCGAGTTGCGACAGCACCATGGCGCGGTCCATGAGCAGCAGGACTTTATCTGACTCGATCTTGGCCGGCAAATCTTCAGCACGCTCGACTTCAAGCTCCTTATTGAGTAGCTTCACGGCTTGCTCGGCCTGGCCGGCGTCAAGGGCGGTGCGGGCTCGCAATGTGTGGCTGGCATGATCCGCGCACCCCAGCGTAAGCGTGCCGTACAAAACAAAACTCAAAAAAATGGGGCACTTCATGGGGCTTGCGAGGCGCCTTACTTCACAATCGCTTTGGTCAAAGAGCTCTTGAACTGAAATAGGATATCGCCCGTTTCCGAGTCGAGCACCTGGGTAAACAAGTAATATTGAACACGACGCTCTCCGGACATTCGCTCGTCTGAGGTAAACACCTTGCCCGTGAAGAAATAGCGTGCCCCAACTTGCTTGCCCCAACGGGCGACAGCCGCAGGATCAAAAGCATCGCCGTATTGTTTGCGAACTTCCTCGATAACTTGGCCCTGTCGCTCGAGGCTGACGACCCGCACGTGGCCGGCGTTCACGAGCGTCGTTTCCACATCGCTAATCAATGCTTCCAGTTCGCCATCTATATGCTCAGAGGTTTCATTACGCAGCGGCATTATTGCAACTGTTGGACGATTTTCACCTTCCCACCTTTTGACAACGGCGGAGGTTTGTAGGGCCTCCATGTTCTGGTGGAGCAACTTCTGAAGGTCACGCCGATCGAGGCCAGTGCTCATGGCCTGGTCATCTAGCCCGGCAACATCCTCGCCGCGCACGGCTTTTGGTCCACCACAAGCCGCCACGAACGCACTGAGCAGGATGACCGGCGGCAGGCTTTTCATCACAAATTTTACGACCATGGCTTTGTCCTTTCAGATTAAGTGGCAAAATGTCTTAGGCTATCGGCGCACGGGAATGATCTGAACGCGACGTTCGTCGCCCTCGCCTTCGCTCTTGGTGATTACACCCTCGAACTTGGCTAGTGCTAGATGGACGACCCTTCGGTCGCGGGGATTCATCGGCTCGAAGGTTATGATCTTACCCTCATCTACGGCCTGCTGTCCGAGACGGCGTGCCATGCTGGCCAATGTGGACTCCCTGCGGAGTCGGTAACCCTCGGCGTCAACTACGACATGCCGGCGGTCCAGAGTGGGTCGATTGACGGCCCTATGGGTCAGGAATTGAAGCGCTCCTAGCACTTGACCGCGCTTGCCAATGATGCGCCCTGAATCCCGCCCGAATACTTCTACAACAATTTCAGGCGCTTGGCCTTCCTCTTCCTCCTCGCGAGGCTGAAGTAGCCGGGCGCTGCAATCCATTCCCATTTGTTGGAGCACAGCGGCAACAAATTGCAGTGCCCCCTGAGCGCGCTCGTCACCCTCGTAGGGGGCAGGTACGTCCTGGTTCTGATGGTGCTGCCGCCTACGCGACTGGCCGCGCGGAAAATTGTCGCCGGACCCATTGTCCTCTTGGGTAGTTTGTTCCAGCACATCCATGGTTGCGTTGTGAGTATCTTCAAGACCGGGGTTGTCATTTCCATTGGTCATGTTCTCAGACCTTTCCTTTACGGGGCGAAATTGAAGCCCGAGATTTGTTCTTTGTGTCAGGCTTAATATTCGCCAAAACTGTTGTTTGGGTCGCATGCGATGTGCGTCGCACATGCCATTCAACCGTCTGCTGTTGAATGATTCCGAGCAGTCCGTTGGTGAACATATAAACACCAAGACCGGCTGGCAAAAACAGCATGAATACAGTGAACATAGCCGGCATCATGTAGAGCATCATCTTTTGCTGAGCCGGGTCGCCACCTTGCATGGGCATCATACGTTGTTGCACAAAAGAGGTAGTGCCAATGATGAAAGGCAGCACAAAATAGGGGTCAGGCATTGATAAATCGGGAAACCACAAGAACGGAATATTATACAATTCCACCGCCGTCTGCAGCGTGGTGTAAAGAGCAAACCACACCGGCATTGAGGCCAATTGGGGCAGGCAGCCCTTGAGAGGGTTGACTTTATGTTTGCGCCACAACTCCATCTGGGCAAGCCCGCGAGCCTGTGCGTCGTTCTTGAATTTGGCCGTAATCCCGTCGAGTTCCGGCTTGAGCTCGCGCATTTTAACCATGCTACGAATCGAAGGAATCGCGAGGGGAAACAAGAGCGTGCGGGCGGTCAATGTAAGAATGATGATCGCGACACCCCAATTGGGCAAAAATCCATGCACCGTGAGTAGAAACCCCACGAGCACTTTTGCAATAACAGCGAAAAATCCCAGATCGATGAGTTCGATCAGCCGGGTATGCCCGCCTCCCGCAGCGGAAAGCACCTTACGTTCTTTGGGACCAATGTATGACAGTATCGTGTATGACGCCGACTCGCCGGGTTCTAAGTCTTTTGCGGGGTAAGCCAGACGCGCGCGGTAAGCACTTGCAAACTTCGGGTCATCGCTGCGCTTCTTGTATTGAGAGGGATCCCAGTAGTCTTCAATCTGGAGCTGGCATACCGGGGAAAGATCATTGGGCGCGCGTTCCGGCACTAGCGCGTGAGAGAAATAGGCATTCGAAACGGCAGCCACATCCGCGGTCCCTGGAACCTGATGGACGTCGCCGGGATTTAGCGGGCCGGGTGCAAATGGAGGTTTCTTGAAGTCATCGGGGTCAAAGTCATCGGGTCGTAGACGCGTCGCCTTGCCATCTAACCCCACACACTCAACATGAGTCAGAAACGGACTCACGCGAAACATGCCACCGGTAACTTCCTTCTGAGTTCGCCAAGCCGCTGTATCGACAACGAGGGCATGGCGCCGCTTGGCTGAATCACGATTCTGAATCGTCAATTCAACTTCAAGCTCATAGGGCAGTAGCGTTGAGTGAATTTGCTTAACGATGTCGACTTTGGCATCTTGATAGTGAAATGTGCAACTCTTGCCGTCGCCACCCTGCAACTCATAGTCCACACTGTCGTAATCAATTTGCCAGTTGGCATCCGCGCTCGGCAAAACTGCTTCATTGCGCAGATTGGTCCGCAATTGCTGGCGCAATTCCATGTCTGGCGTTGTCGCGAGATCGATAGGCGAACCTTTACGTTGATACTTGGCAGTCATCAGCTCAAAGTGTTTGAGTGACGCCCCGCGCGTTGTCATCACCGCCCTGAAGCGGTCGGTCCACACGTCGCACGTTACCTCAGGCAGTCGAACTTCGGGTAAGCGGCGACTCTCCTGCGTCAGGGGCTGAAGCTCAGACTTGCTCTCTCCGCCGAATAACTTCGGTCCAAACTGTAGGGCCAGGAAGATAGCGAGGCCGATAAATATCCAACGGGTCAGGCTTCCTTTACTGCTTTCCATGTGTGCTCAGCAAACCTTTGTGCAATCGATCGAGCGAGGGTACTTTCCCTTCGCACAATGCATTTCCATGGGAGATGGCGAGTTGCCAGACATCGAGTCCGGCAACGAAGGCCGACGACTGGGGGGAGGAGGATCGTGGCCGCCTGGGTTGAAGGGGTGGCACCTGAGGACACGCCGAAACCCGAGCCACGAACCCAAGAACGGGCCATGGACGCGAATACACTGAATCGCATATCGAGAACAGGAGGGTTCAAAACGGCAGACGTTTCCAATCAGCGGAGCCAAAGTCCACTGATACACACGAATTAGGATGATCAAGAGTTGGGCCAACATGAGGCCGGGGCCAGTTTGTGTCGTTTAGATGGGTTGTGCCAGCACAAGACGCTCAACATTGCGCATAATTCGTTCTGAAGCCGTTTCCCACTCAGAGATTACGTCGGAAAGGCGCCAATGGTCTTTGGGTGAACGAGCGATCACGACGACGTCGATCCGGTCGCCGAATTGGGCTCGCATTGCGCGAAAGGCTTCTCTTACCAGTCGTTTAACCCTGTTACGGATGACTGAATTTCCGATTTTTCGGGACACAGCAATTCCCAAACGAGGTCCGTGCTCGGGCGCAACGCCGGCGGGGCGGCTTGCCAGCACGAACACGAAATGGGGAGTCAGCAGACGCCTTCCCCCTCCCTGTATCCTCTGATAGTCAGAATGTCGACGAACTCGCTGGTCCCTCGATAACCCGCCCAAAGGGGGCCGCGAGGCACCCGTCACTTCTGGTATGCGGTAACGGCGAGGCGCCTACGGCCGCGCTGCCGACGATTCTTAAGCACCTTTTTGCCGCCGCGGGTGCTGTTCCGCTTGCGGAACCCGTGGGTGCGGAGGCGGCTCGTGTTGCTCGGCTGGAACGTGCGCTTCATGGGTCGTCCTCCCTCGAAAGGGCCGGAAGTCAGCCACGCATCGTAGACGTCGTCAAGGACCGATCGGAGCGGACAGATTCATGAGGTCCGCTGCGGGTTTGACCGACCAATTGGCCGCTCTTATCATCGGACACGGCCGCGATACTCGAGACGATTCCTGGGGACAGGATTAAAGTCGGGTCATGGACCGACTCGCCCTACTGCAGAGACTCCCCTTGTTCGCAGAGCTTGCACCGGACGACTTGGAGCAATTAGCGCTGAATCTGCAACCACGATGTTTGCATCAAGGGCAGATCGTATTCAACAAGGGGGATTCCGGTACCACCCTGATGGTCGTCACGAGCGGAACCGTTCAAATCGTACTGCCAAGTTCAGATGCCGAACCGGTGTTACTGAAGGAAATCGGTCCAGGGGAGTATTTTGGCGAACTCTCGTTGTTCGACGACCAGCCCCGCTCGGCCTCCGCCGTGTGTGGGACGCCGGTCGAGTTGTTGGAGCTAGATCGCAATATCCTGACTGAATACCTGCGCGGCCGTCCGCATGCGGTCATTGCGATCCTGCGCACGATGAGTGAACGACTGCGCGAAACCAACTCGCTGCTCTCGAGCTCTGTTAGCAGAAATGCCGTCGAAGAAGCCGAAGGTCAAATGAGTTGGCGTGACAAGCTCGCGGACCGCGTGGCAGACTTCAATGGCAGTTGGAGCTTCATCGTTGGCCTCGTGATCATTACGCTCGCATGGATCGGTATAAACAGCCATTGGCTCGGGGACACATTTGATTCCTACCCTTACCAGTTCTACAATCTATTTTTGGCAATTCTCGTGGCCGTTCAAGGCCCACTCATCATGATGAGTCAAAATCGCGAAGCCGTTCGCGACCGGGCAACCGCCGCCAACGATTACCGCGTCAATCTTAAGAATGAAACCCACATTGAAATCATTCTCCGTGAGCTCCGCGACTTTCGCGGCGAGACCCGGGAAGTAGTTCGACAAATGGACAATCGCTTGAGTGCGGTGGAAAAAATGTCGTAACGCGGACCGCCTCACACAGGCCCAAGTATTTCAGCCGCGTTTCCGGCTTCGATTCCGAATTTCGAACCGTGAATTTGTTCGGGTGGTTTACCCCCCATTTTGCCCGCCGCTGAAGGAAGGCGTCACCGAGACGGGGCCAGCCTATTGCGCAACTTCACAACATAATTGCGCAAAGTAACGCCGCTCACTGGGCAAATGAATCGCCGGGCCTTACCGATCCGAGACGCCCAACACTTTCCAAGGAGTGGCCCATGAAGCAGGTCGTCAGCAGGAAGATTGAACAATTGGTTGAGGAGCAAATTCATAGGGCCGCTGTGCGCAGTCACTCCCGAATGCCTGCCGAAACTGCTCGTTCGCACTGGCCCGTTATCACAATTTCAAGAGAACCCTGTGCCGGCGGTACGACATTGGGACATAGTGTAGCCGAACGGCTAGGGTTCGCCTGCTGGGATCAGGAACTCTTGACTCGAATTGCCGAGCAATCCGGAACGGTTGAGTCAATCCTCGCAGCCGTCGATGAACGTGTCCATTCATCGGTCATGGAATTCGTCCGGTCGCTGCTGGTAGGTTTTGAGTACACACAGGACGAGTACCGAATGGTTCTGACCAAGGTCGTCGGTGCGATTGCACATCAGGGCGCTGCAGTTATCGTGGGCCGCGGCGGCCACTTGATACTGGGGCCGGCTCGCACGCTCCGCGTTCGTGTGGTTTGCCCAACTCCGCAGCGTATCGCTCGCATGGTGCAGCGGGATGGCGTCAGTGAGTCCGTTGCCTCACGCCGGCTTCGTGAAATTGGCTCGGACATTGCGGCATTTATGCGGCATCACTTTCAACAGGATGCCGCGGATCCGCACAATTTTGACTTCATCGTCAATTCGGGATCGCTCAGCGTCACTTCGGCGACGGATTTGGTGGTTGCAGCTTATCGCGCTCGGTTTGGCCAATCCCTTGAGACGTTAGCACCACCACCGCCGAATAGCCGAATTGAAGCAACGGCCACACCTCTGTCAGTGAGAAGTGCATAACTCCAACGACGTTTCGACCCCGCGAAAAGGTCACTAGACTGGTCAATCTTCGTCGAAGAAAATGGGTTCGCGGCGCGCCAGAAATTGTTCGATTGCCTCGACGCTATCCGGTTCCAATTGGATGAACCGTACACCCATTCCCGGTGGTACGTTACTGCGCTCAGAGTACTCTCGCACCCACCTAACTTCACCGGTGCCGCGAATCATGGCTTTACTGCTCGGAATATGAATCGACACGTCGAAGACTTCGCCGACGGCGCGTAGCATGTGGGTCGCGATGAACACGCCGCCTGCAGACATATTTTCTACAAATCCTACGTAGAAATTATGGTCGCTGCCGAGACTGACATCCAGTTCCACCTTGTAACGCGCGAATTCGCGCTTGTGCTGTGGGTGCGAAAGCTCGCCGCTGCCCGAATCGTCCAGAACGCGGGTAAATTGGGCCACCGCGCGTTCCTCACGCTTTTGGGACGGTTCTGCTGTCTTCTTGGCTGGCATCATGGCTCATTACCTTCGTGGCTACAGAAACGGCCAGTTGCCGATTCACTAAACATCCCTAGAGACAATTGATGTCATTTCGCGCCTGACGGGGTCAACTACCCATTGGCTGCAGATTTTGGGCTGATGTTTACGGTCGCCGAGCTCAATCGCTTCCGACGAACCCGCAAAAGGCCAATCATGGCGAAACTGGCCCACACGAGCATTGAGGCTTGGGGGCCGCGTGAACCACGCCCCAAGCTGCAAGCAGCAGATTTATTGCCTCCGGTCGTATCCTTGGCATAGAGATCTGCTAGAGCCTGTTTATCATTGTCGCTCAGGCATTTTCGCCGACTATCACCGGGGTCAAAATAGGGATACATGATGGCAGTCGGGTCATCCGGGTTGTCAGGAAGGCCAAACCAATGTCCGAACTCGTGGGCAAAAACGTCGCCTAAGTCGTACGCGCTGTGCTCGGCGTATGACCCGCGCTGGCCGCGGAACTGCCCGTTATTATCGAACTGATAAATCCCATTGATTATGATATCAGCGTCATAGATCGTGGAGCTTTGCTCGTCGTAACTCACCAGGGTAATGGCAAGTGCGCCTTTGGCGCGGGGTTCACCGGCGGCGGCATATCGAAGCGTGTTGCGATTGGCCTGACCAGGTACGTAACCAACGTCGTCAACGGCGCCGACGGAAGGCCACACGCGGGGCAGCCGCGCATCGGCAGTACACCAAGTTTCGATGGCGTCGGTCACCGCCACGTATGCATTAGGGAGCTGCAGCAAAGACTTGTCGATGTAGAGCGCAACGTCGGTCACATGCCAAGTGGCCGAATGACTCTGACCGCTATCGCCGACGGCAATTCCCGCAGTGGCGTCCGCGCTCCTGAGCAACGCGACCGTTGTCAGGGCAAGCGCGACCGTCGTCCGACCCAGCAGGCCCATACGGTATAGAACGGCCAATTCTCCCAATAATTTAGCGACTTCCGAGACAACTGTAACTAATGGAAATATTTGAACTATATGGCACCTACCTGAACGTACGTCGCATTACTGTCCGCCGGCACCTCACCTTTGGTGTCCCGTCGTGTCAAAACGCCCGACGCAGATGACGTTTCGCGAAGGCCTCAGCCGAGCAATTGCACTGTTTGGACAGCGTAAGCGCCGTGTATGGGTGGGTCCTAGCCGCGCCCACTTGGAGGTTCGCGAACTCGACGCCGACGAACTGGTCATCTTCCGCGAGTCCATATCCAAACACCTCTCGAAGCTTCCCGGCGTGTTGTGGGTGGAAGTCAATCCGTACACGCGTAGGGTCGTTGTAGCCTTTCAAGACGGATCACTAAACCCAAAATCACTCGAGAAAGCCGTGGCAGATGCCGAGCACGACGCCTGTTGTGCCGCAGCTCCGTTTAGCGCTCTTCGCGCCCCTCACCCTGCCGATATCGAAACACTTACCCGCCTCGCGGTTGAATTGGCGGCGGATGTTTTTGGTTTTGCCATAGGAACCGTATTGCAGGTATTGCCCGTGGCACCATCGCGCGCTGGCGCAGCACTGGCGAGTACACTGACAGTCGTTAAGGCGTCTGACCGTTGGCGGAAACGCTTTGACGATGCGATTGGACCTGAACGAACTGATGTGTGGCTTAGCCTAGCAATCGCCTACGGATACGGATTAGCACAGAGACCGATCGCATTGGCGGCGGACGCCCTTCATAAGACGGCGCTGCTGCGCGAAGCCCGAGCCCACCACAGCGTATGGCAAAAGCGCGAATCTGAATTTTGCGCTGAGCCCGCAAACCATGGCACACTAGTACGAGATACCTCGCGCCGCGCCTTTCCCCTGCCGCGTGGACCTATTGAGGAATACGCCGACCGCGCGTGGATGGTCTCGCTGACGGGATTTCTGTTTAGTTTCTTGACAACCCGAAGCCTGCGACGCGCCGGTGCAGCCATATACGGCGGAATTCCCAAACCTGCGCGTCTAGGACGCGACGTGTTTTGCGCAGAACTGGGTCGCACGCTGGCGAATAGAAATGTACTCGTCATTGATCCAGATGCCTTGAGACGGCTCGACCGCACGAATTGCCTCGTGCTCGCAGAGGATGTCGTCTCACAAAGTCGATTCACATTACACGAGTTCGTCTGTGTGGAGTCTTGCGATGACCAGCAATTGCGAGCGCGATTTACCCAAATCTTCGACGCTGACCACGCACTGGAGTCTCAAAGAGATGGCGAGTGGACGCTTCAACCCTTTGGACTCGAGCCCGTCGTATCAGATGCTCTGACCGTTCAGGCCTCCCATCTTGCTGAGTCCGGCAATCTCGTAGTCGAGTTGCTGCATCTTGGTACTCGTCTAGCAATTGGCGCCGTTGAGCTTGAGCCGCGCACCGGGCTCGAGGAACTTGTCGCCGTCGCGCAACGGGCAAATATGCGGGTATTCGTTGCCTCGGAAGATTCAGAGGTTTTAGAACGGCTGTCGGCGGATGATCGAATCGGAACTGGTGGACAACTGTTAGACACGATTATCCGGCTTCAAAGTGAGGGTCATGTCGTCTGTACGCTTGCTTCCCACCAACCAGATGCACTTCGCGCATCAGATTGCGGCATCGGGCTTTTGCAGGAAGACCAGCCTACCCCGTGGGGCGCGCACATCATCTGCGGGCCCGATCTCTCGGACGTTGAATTCATCATTTCGGCTACGGTCACTGCGCGCCAGATTGCACGACAGAGTGTCAATATAGCGCTGACTGCCGCCACCATGGGTACAATTGTTTCGGCTGGCGGGCTTTTGCCATTTACCTCACGCCGCGTTGTCAACGTTGTCAACATAGCCTCGCTTATTTCGATGCTCAACGGCATGCGGGCCGCGCGCACTCTCGCGCGACAACCCTCAATGCCTCCCCGCGATCGTACCCCGTGGCACGTCTTGCACGTTAAGGGCGTCATGCAACGCCTGGGAACATCCGAGCTGGGATTGAATCAATCGCAAGTCGTTGCGAGGCGGCCAGCCACGGTTCGCAAAAAGAAAGCCTTTTTTGAGCTAGTCGAGTCGGTTACTGACGAACTGTTCAATCCATTGGCGCCATTACTTGCAGCCGGCGCCGGTTTGTCAGCCGTAGCGGGGTCAACGGCTGATGCAGTAATGGTGGGCGCCGTCATTCTGCTCAACGCATGCGTAGGCGGGATCCAGAAATTTCGCACCGAACATCAGATCCGCGACTTGTCCGCCATCGTAAGACGACAGGCGACTGTTCACCGTGAGGGGAAGATACTGCAGGTCGAGTCCATCGACTTAGTTCCCGGCGATATCGTGGTTCTAACCAGTGGCGACATGGTTCCTGCTGACTGCCGAATCCTGCACGCAGAATCCGTTGAAGTGGATACGTCCAGTCTCACTGGCGAGTCGCTGCCGGTCGAGCGTAACGCCAATCCTTGTTTTCAACCGGGACTGGCGGATCGAAGCTCGATGATTTACGCGGGCACGACGATTGCAGCGGGTCGCGTTACGGCCATCGTAGTTGCAGCCGGGCATGATACGGAGACGGCCCGCGGCGGAGCCATAACTGGAAGAATTGCACCGCCGAGTGGCGTCGAACAGCGCCTCCTTTCGCTTATCAACCTAACCGCTCCCGTGGCGCTGGGAGCTGGGCTTGGATTAGTGCTTGCGGGGCTATTGCGAGGTCGACGCGTCGAGCACCTCGTACCGGCAGGCGTTAGCCTGGCCGTTGCTTCGGTTCCTGAAGGACTGCCATTGCTCGCCACGGCTGCCCAATTGGCGGCTGCTCGCCGCTTGGCAGCCCGAGGGGCTCTGGTGCGCAACCCCCGCTGTATCGAGGCCCTCGGGCGTGTGGACATAATTGGGATCGACAAGACGGGAACGCTTACCGAAGGCCACCTGGAGCTGGTGGGCATTACGCGGGGCACCCTGTTAGTACCCGTTGATGAATATGGAAACCTCGAACGGCAAGTGCTGGCCAGCGCAATCCGCGCTGCACCCGATCCCCGCTATTCGCTTGCTCACAATGATCCAACCGACGCCGCGCTATTTCGGGCCGCATCAGCCGCCGGGGTTACGGTAAACGAAAGTAATTTCGAGTGGGAACGCGAGCAGGAGCTCGCGTATGAGCCCGGGCGCGGTTACCACGCCGTACTCGGATCCGTTGAAGACATTCGTCGCATTGACGTCAAAGGTGCCCCTGAAGTGGTCCTCCGCATGTCATCGCATTGGAGGACGAGCGACGGTGAATCGCCGATTGACGAGTTCGCTCGGGACTCGCTCCGGAACCTGATAAATAGCTTAGCGCGCCGCGGGCTGCGTATTTTGGCCGTTGCCACGGCAGACGTGGGAGAAGGGGAAGATGTAAATTTACAGTCTCTACAGGGATTGCGCCTCCTTGGAATCGCGGCATTTTCGGATCCAATTCGCCCGACCGCCAAACTTGCACTGGAACGGTTGCGGCGCGCGGGTGTCGAATCACTTTTGATTACCGGTGATCATCCGGAAACCGCCGCCTCCGTCGCCAAGGAGCTCGGGATGATTCGCGATCGACGAATTATGTCTGGAACAGAGATACAGCTCATGGATGATGACGAGTTGGATGCGTCCATCAGTGCCGTGGGCGTATTTGCTAGGGTCACACCTTCACAGAAAGCGCGCATTGTCCGTTCTTTGCAGCGTGTCGGCCGTGTGGTGGCCATGGTGGGAGACGGAGCCAACGACGCGCCGGCAATACGATTGGCGCACGTGGGCATTGCCCTGGGAGAGATGAGCACAAGTGCCGCCCGGGGTGCCGCCGACGTGGTCCTCACCGATGAAAGAATTGAAACTCTTGTAGAGGCAATTACGGAAGGTCGCGCAATGTGGGCCTCAGTTCGCGACGCGGTTTCAATTCTGGTTGGGGGCAACTTGGGTGAAATCGTATTCACGCTGGGTGCTGGCCTCGTCGATGGCCGTCCCCCGCTGTCCCCTAGGCAACTCTTGCTCGTGAACCTACTCACAGACGTTGCGCCTGCCATGGCCATTGCGCTTCGGCCGCCACCGCGCGATCGCTACGAAGCGCTGGCGAATGAGGGCCCAGATGCGTCCCTGGGGCGCCCGTTGAATCGTGATATCGCCACGCGCGCCTTCATCACTGCATTTGGCGCGGGTTCGGCTTGGACTGTGGCTCGCTTGACGGGTACCGCCGATTCCGCACGTACTGTCGGATTGTTGGCCTTGGTCGGCACGCAATTGGGTCAAACCATTGCTTCAGGTGGGTTCACGCGGCCCGTCGTCGTCACGAGTCTTGCTTCGAGCGCGTTGCTAGCGGCAATTGTGCAAACACCAGGGCTTAGCCAATTCTTTGGCTGCCGCCCATTGGGGCCCGTGGGATGGGCCACGGCAATTGGTGCCAGCACCGTAGCAACGGGAGTCGCCTTGGCCTTCCCGCAATTGACCGCCGTCGCAGCAACCCGACTGGGATCGATCGACAAGGTTCTCAATGAGCCAGTTCGGGCGTCCTTGGTGCCGCCGGCCCCGGCAGCCGTCGACGAACAGGGTCCCCTAAGTACCCTGGATAAAGTAAAAGGACTGTTCAGCGAGCGCCCGTCGCGGCCATCAGAAGTCTGAGAAACCCGAGCTTACTGAATATTGAGTAGTTCAATGTCGAACACCAGCATACCTGAAGGGGCGCCGGGGCGCGGGTTGCTCCCGTAGGCAAGTTCGGCTGGGATCCAAAAGCGAGTCTTCTCACCGACAACCATTAGTTGCACACCTTCCGTCCAACCCTTGACGACCTGATTGAGGCTAAACGTTGCAGGCTCGCCGCGCGCCACCGAACTGTCAAACATTTTGCCGTCCTTCGTCCAACCTGAGTAATGCACCGTGACACGACTGGTTGCGGTCGGATGGTCTTGGCCCTTCCCTTTTTGAAGCACTCGATAGACAAGACCGCTCTTGGTCTTCGTTGCGTTCTTGGGCGGTTCTTTTACATCCGACGGTACCTTGGGAGGTTTGGTAATTTCCAACAACTCAACATCAAACACCAGATCTCCCATAGGAGCACCTGCCATGGCATGATCGCCATAGGCAAGTTTCGCGGGGATCCAAAGCCTTCGCTTTTCACCCGCCACCATAAGTTGAAGCCCTTCGGTCCAACCGGGAATTACCTGAGATACGCCAAACGCCGCCGGAGCATGCCGCGGAATGGAGCTGTCGAACATTTTGCCGTCTTTCGTCCAACCCGAGTAATTCACTGAAACGCGATCTTGGGGCGTAGGACGTTCCTTGCCCTTTCCAGGTTGCAAGACTCTTGTAGCAAGGCCCGAGGCTGTTCGCTTTGCATCCGCTGGGGGCGCCGCCAGGTCAGGCGGGGCTGGAATGTCTGTGGGCGCAGGTTGTTGTGCTGCAACGGGAGTCCCAACAACAGCACCCGGAGCGATACTGGGTGCCGGGGGCACACTTGAGATCGGCGGTGCACTCGACGCCGGTGGGGCCGCCGTTTCCGATTCGGAAGGCTGATTCTTACAGGAAAATGCAAGGACAGCGAGCACTAGGCAATAGCGAATTCTCATGGCGCGGCAGTGTAGCCGAAGACCGTCCCGCGAGTGCAAATTTGATTGTTATTACGGCACAAACCCGTAATTTACTGGCATTTGCCGTCCTTGGTCTCCCAGGCGGAAATATCATTAGTTGCGCTTGGCAGGGACGTACCGCCGCCCAGCGGCATGTTGCCGCCCGAGTTGAACCACGTAAGCAAGTCTTTCATGCTTTGCGCGCCCTGGATGTACCCCCAACTCGTGAGTACCGTGCACAGGCTCGCCGCACTATTGAAGGCGGGACTGGTCCCACTTCCGTGGCAGGTCACGCAGTCCCCGTCGGTACCGGAGGCAAAGTAGCTGTTATACAGCTGCGTCCACGTTGGGCCTGCGGCGCTCAAGTTGCCTCCCGTTGCGCCATTGCCTCCTCCTGATGCGGTTGCTCCGCCCGCGCCCGATGATCCTGTAGCCGAGGTAGACCCGCCTGTTCCTTTTGTTCCCCCGCTTGTCGAACCTCCAATTGATCCGAATCTGCCGCCCACTCCGCTACCGGCGCCGAGATCAGTGCCGGAACAACCAACGCTAACTGCAACAATGGCCAACACGCATGTTAAGGCAGCCTGGACCGATTGGGATACGTTGAATTGATTCATGGATCTGTTTCCAAGAGTCAGGGCTGGCTGGAGCTAATCAAATTCGATTACGTGGGACATGGCCAATAGGTTTCTGCCAATCGCTGCCGTTCCGCACGGCAGACTGGACAATCAGACATTAGAGCCCTTTTCAATGGTTTGGACCGCCATTGTGGCGCGCCCTTCGTGCGCAAAAGGGCTCTACTTTTGTTTGTATGGGCATTCGCCCCTCTCTCCTCACTTCGTTCGTCGATTCACCCCAGAATCCGCTTGCGCGGATTCTTTAGAGCGGTTTTCGGATTCGCGGTCCATTATTTATTGTGAAAACCGCTCTAGTCAGCAAATCCAGCAGACACACAAAAGAATATCTTGTGTGCCTACCTTTCGACGCCGTTCGCGTCACATCTTTATGGGCAACTAGCACCAGCGGTTTGCCAAGCCGTAATATCAGCGACAGCGTTAGCCGGAGTGGTGCCGCTAGGTGGCATGTTGTGCTGGCCAGAACCCGTGAACCATCGGAGAACACCAGTCAAAGCGGCCGCGTTTCCGTTAATGCTCATCGCCGAACACATCGTGGCAGCATTACTAAAAGTATAACCTCCCGAACCGTTAGTGTGACAGCCCCCACAGACCGCAAAGTAGCTACTGTACAGTTGCGCCCAAGTTGGGGCGGTACTTGTTGCGCCACCAGTGGCCTTGGCTCCACCCGTAGCTTTCGCGCCACCGGTTGAGGACGTACCACCTGTAGCCCTAGTTCCACCAGTCGCTTTGCCACCGCCGGCTGCGGTCATTCCGCCTGATGCTTTGGCACCCCCGGTTGTCCCAGCACCCCCGGTTGTCCCAGTATCCCCGGTTGCCCCAGCACCGCCCGTGCCCTTTGCGCCACCTGTGCTCATGCCTCCGCCGGTACCCCCGCCGCTTGAACCGCAATCGCAGGCTCCCCAACCCATGCCCGTTGAGTTACAGGCCTGCGCCCCGGTGCATTGAGCCGAACCAAGGCAGGGTTGTGTGATTCCCGGCGTACAAATTTGTCCAGGAGACCCACCCGTCCCTGAGGTACCTAACCCTCCCGTCGCATTGTTCCCAACGGAGGTAGTTCCGCCAGTAGCGTAAGCGCCGCCAGTCGCGGCGGCGCCACCTGAGGAGCTCCCCGCCGCGGACGCCGAGCCTCCGACGGAAACTGTCCCTCCGACCCCCGCGTTACCTGCACCACCCGGCCCAGTGCTAATGATTTCGGACCCAGAACATCCGACCATAATCATGCCCAAACTGATAAATACATAGGGCGTTTGAGCAAACGATTTTGATAAGGTCGACTTTCTCATGAACCGACACTCCTCGTGGCTAAATTCAGTTCCCCTTCCTTTAGAAACCTGAGGGCTATTTCGTGAAATAGTGGAACTGATGACGGTATAGTGCCCAGCGAGCAATAAAGTTTCACAGGCCAGATCAAATCATTCCCCGAGTTGTCGGTGGAGGGGAGGCTTCCCCCCCAACGCCCCGTACGGGCATTTCAGAGGTGGCGCTCTTTTTCACGCCGGGTGCGCGCAAAACCCACAAAACAGCGTCCAGGGGGGAAAATTATTGAGCCGAGGTACGGGGGCCGCATTGAGGGACTTAATTTCAGCTGCCTAAGGGTGATAGGCTGGGGGTTAACCATGGGAATTGGCCTGAGTTTTTGGGGCGTTCGCGGCAGCATCGCTTGTCCTTCGCCTGATCACGTTCGATTCGGCGGAAATACAAGCTGCCTCGAGATTAGTGCTGGAACAGAGCACATCGTGCTGGATGCCGGCACCGGCTTGCGAGAACTGGGCAATCAGTTCATGCGACAGGACGTACGCCACGCTTCGCTACTCCTGACTCACACGCATTGGGACCATATTAATGGCTTTCCATTTTTCAAACCGGCCTACATGGCCAATCGGCGATTCCGCATCATGGCGGGTCATCTGAATAGTCGCGGCGTTCGGGATATCCTATCCGGACAAATGGCGGAACCCACGTTTCCCGTACCTTTAGAAGCTATGCGTGCAGAACTTGACTTCCAAGATTTTGCTGCTGGCGATGCCTTTGATTTGGTAGCGGGTGTACATGTGCGCACCGCCCCGTTAAACCACCCCAATCGGGCAACCGGGTACCGCATTGAGCACGGAGGCAAGGCCGTCTGCTACGTGACCGACACAGAGCATGTCATCGGAAAACCCGATCAAGCCGTACTGGGCCTAATCGAAGGAGCTGATTTAGTTGTTTACGATTCCACTTACACCGACGAGGAATTCTCGGAACATCTAGGTTGGGGGCATTCAACTTGGCAGGAGGCTGTAAGGTTATGTCGTTCCGCGAACGTCAAACGGTTAGCTATATTTCACCATGATCCGGACCACGACGATAATTTCATGGAAGATATCGAGATGCAGGCCAAAGCCCAATGGTCCGAAACATTTGTGGCGCGTGAAAAGATGAGCCTTGTTATCGAGTGACGAGTGACACTAAATTGAAGCGTTTGGTACAGCGCGCTTCAGAAGCTTACGCGTGTCCGAAACACGTTTCCAGACCGTCGTCTCCGTGGCACCCAAAGTTTGCGCAACTTCTCGCGCGCTCAAGCCTTCAATTTCACACAAGACAAAAGCACGTTGCTTGTCGGTATCCAGTTTCTGCAGTGCGCGGTGGGCCATCAATAGTGTGCGCTTCGCCTCAATTCGCTCGGCAAATCGCGCTTCCTTGCCTTCGCCAACGACAAGTGACAAACACCGTTCGAAGCGTTGTCGTCGCACTTTTGAGCGCAAATGGTGCTTAATGACGTTCGTGGCAATTCCCAAAAGCCAAGTGGAAACCAAAGAGCGGCCATCGAAACGCGAAATGCCCCGAACGACATTTACAAATGTGGCTTGAACGATATCTTCCACGTCGGCCTCAGAGGGAACGTGTCGGCACACATATCGAGCCAGTGTGCGCTCATAACGGTCAAATAGTTCAGCAATCGCTGTGGAATCTCCCTGGGCACAGGCGCAAGCAATTGCGTCATCCGATAAGGGCTTGGCATTCGGGGTCGATTCGGGCAATTGACTGACTTCCCAATGGACCCCCGACGGCCGGGAAGTTCTAAGACCGCTGAGCAGGGACGGTTCCTCATCATTTGAATGCTGCAGACTCGGATTCATCGAACCAGGATCCTTCGGCACAGATGGCGTCAGACTTGTCGGAAAGCGGGGACTTGGCCTTGAGGCCCAAATGCCTTTGACTCAGAAGACCGCGCTACAAGGACTCCCCGTCTAGTTCCTCGGACGTCCTTAGATCAGGCAATCGGTTTTGGATTTTTTGGGCTCGCACCCACAAATGGGTGAAGCAGCCATCATTATGCGAGGTAAACGAAAAACGGGGCCTATATCCCCCTTTTGAGATGATGCCGTGCCGCAAGCGCAGAGCGATGCAGGTTCATTACTCCGACCTACCGTTTTAGGTTGGCTGAATGCTTCCGTTGGACGGTTTACTCATCTCCGGGGCACCAAACCAAACCTACGGGCAGTTCTTCGCCGTACTGCAGCAAGCTGTCGCTGGCAGTGGCAGCAACTACCTCTGATACGCTGCGAACCCAATCCGTGGGCGCCAGGGTTCGCTCAAGCCTGCGGATGACATCTTGGCGAACACTGGCCGAGATGTCCCGCGCACGATCGCCCGTCATGCGGCTAAGGTTAACCGCAGCCCTCGCCGCTGATGCAAGTTCTTCCCACTTTTCGCGCATCAATTGTTCCAGCCAATTTTCGGCCTCAAGCGAAGCTATCGCGTAGTGCGCGCTCGCGTAAAGCGGAACCCGCGAGCCGATGCGTCCTATGGCCTCCCACAAGCGCGGCTCGCGCTCGGTCCAGGTCCGCTCGAGTAATGAGTTTCCGAGCCTGACACGGTGCGCCGCAGGCAACCTCTCGATGAGTCCGACTAGGTCGAGCAGCTCCGGCTGGACGATTCCCTGAAATCCTCGAGGAGCCCTGCCTCGGCCTGCGGATTTTGCAACGAGTGGGCCCAAGATCTGATGCGCGCGTACCTGTTCGCTCTCGGTCATTCCGGGCAAAATGCGCCGCCAGGCGATGAGGAACTGCTGCCAGCCACGCACTTGATCGGCGAAGGCGAGACCTTCGGCCAATAATGGGCACAACAGCGAAATTCTTTGGCGATCCAGGACATGTCCAAAACCGGGCCGCAATGTGTATCCAATCAGCATAAAATACAGTCGTTCGTGATCGAGGCTTCGGCGGCGCGCCTTAAATTTGGGGCCGATCACGTCGAAAAGCGCCCGATTAGTATCCAATGTCCAACTGCCACGAGCACCCAGCAACCGTTCCAAATTGCGAAATATATCCTTAGTTTCACGAGGTTCGACGTCGCCGCGACCTTTGCCGAAAACGCGCTGAATGAGTTCATAGGCTTCACCAAGTCGCTCTCTTTGCGGGGGCTTGCTGGCGCGCGTCAGACTACTCGTTTCAACGTAACGTTCCTGACCCCGTAACTCGAAATCCAGCTTGAACGACGCGTCCTTCGGTCGTTTGAGAAGCGGCACGCAACACAGAGCCAAAGTGCCAACGGCCGTTAGCTCCCCTTCCAAGTAGACAATCATGTCTTCTTGCGTTGGGTCGTCGACATCAAGTTGTGTAACTAGGGGCGGCAGAAGTTCAAACTTATCGTCAAGATCGACGATCGTGCCCGCCGCGTGTATCGGCGCAACGTCGGTGGAATAGAGCTCAAACCGTACCGGAACACCTAGCTTCAACGTAAATCGCTGCGCCTGAGCAGAGTGAAGTTCACCCTCTCCACTACCACGCGGTACGATACAAATCGCCGAGCGTCGAGCTTCCTTGGCGTGAGATTCGAAGGCCGCGTAATACCCGTGGGCCGCGCCCCCGCCGATTCTTAGCCCCTGCCCGTTTAGGGACAGTCCGTATTTTACCGCTCCGCGTGCCACGGCTAGATCAGGATGAAGGGGAGCCAATTGCTCACAGGGGTGACCCAGCTTGTCGAGCACCTGAATTACTCGCTCTACCAATAGCGGTGAAAGAAATACGCCGCCGTTGAGGAGCAGAGCGTCCACGCGCTCTTCGCTCGAAAGGTGCCGCGTCAAAAATGCGCTTATATGGCTGGAAATCGATGGATCGGATTCGTAGGGAAGGCCAAAGCCCAAAAGGGCGGAGCGCTTTGGCAAAGGCATAGTGCCGGGATCAACAAGGGGAAAGAATCCGTCGACGACCGTGCTAAGTACGACCTCGAGCTTCAGATTTACGCTTTGCGTCTGCCCCACCAATTGTGAACCGCGACGACCGACAGCCACTTGGGCCTCGCTCGGGCCGTCTTTTTGAAGCAATCGCTCTTTGGCCTCCCGACAGACAAGAACCCACTTCACCAACTCTTGCGCATCAAAGCGGTGATCAAGGCCCAACTGTAATTCTGCCAAGTGCGCTATCGCCAGGTCCATGTTGTCGCCGCCGAGCAAAAGATGTCTACCGACGGCAATACGATTAATGTGAAGTTCTTCGGTGTGACTCTCCACACTTAGCAACGTCAAATCTGTCGTTCCTCCGCCGACATCGCAGACAAGTATGCAAAGATTGGGGGTAGAATGTTGCGACATCAGCGGGTAAAGGGACTGTTCTCCCCATTGATCCAGGTAGTCGTAGAAAGCTCCCTGAGGCTCCTCAAGGAGCCGTACCGACAGCCCAGCTTTGGCAGCAGCCTGGACGGTAAGTTGCCGGGCAATCGGATCGAAGGAAGCCGGAACCGTCAAAATCACTTGCTGCTCTACCAAGGGATTTTCTGGAAAATGACGGTCCCAGGAATGACAAACGTGCTCCAGCAGGTAGGTGCTCGCCGCAACCGGGGAAAGTTTGGGCGAGTCGATTGGTGCTCCCCAGGGTAGGATGGCGGCCTGTCGATCTACCGCTGCATGACATAGCCAGCTCTTTGCCGACGTGATGGCTCGCCCCGAAACCTCTTGACCGCGGCGGAGCGCGTAATCTCCAACAAGCCAAGGATTGGTTTTCTCGGCGACTTCCTCGGGCAGCGGAGCGTAAAGCACGCTCGGCAAGGTCGGTAAACGCTCGAATTGCGAACGTGCCACCAGTCGGTCCATGTTCAGAACTTGAATCGTCTTGGCTTGATTCAATTCCGCGTACGCCACGACGGTGTGCGTCGTGCCCAAATCAATTCCCACTACGAAACGCATGCTCACGTGACTACAACCCCGCGCCTCGTACGCTAAGTTCGACCTTCCAACGTTCATTGGAAACTGCTGGCGTCAGCGGAACAGCTTCCAATAGGAGTGACCCGACTGATGTCACAGATGCCTGCAGACGAACCGCCACAATATCGCCCGGAGCGCGATTCTCTGCGGGCAGCACAATTTCGATCGGGGAAAGTTCTTCAATTTCCTTCGGCGCGATCGGGTCCACAAGTGTTCCGGCACGGTCGTCGCGACGCACACTTGAGCCAAAGAACTGAAATGTGACCGGTTGGCCCACGAGGACCCCGAACACTTGCTCCGGCAAGTCGCAAGCCGTCCCTTCTTCGACTCCAAAGGGCACAACGCATAGGGCCGCAACTGGAGGCTGCACGCCCGGGACCGCGGGCATTGGGCTTTCGATGCCAACGTAATAAGCGCGCGCAGTGCCTCCGCGAATTCGGAGCCCAGACCCGCGCCTCACCGCGCCGTAATAGGCCGCACCACGAGCCACTGCCAGGTCGAGATCTTCACCTGGCAAAACCCGCACGGGTGGGCAACCTGCCTGGGCCAGCCAATCATTGATATTAGACAGTACGCGTTCGCGGAATAGGTTGCATTTGAAGGCCCCGCCGTTAAACAGGAGCGTCGTTGGCTTCAAGAAATCGGACGGAACCACAGAACCTGGCAGATTTCCGCCCGGTATTGCGCTCGCCTGGCGACCTAGGAACTCGGCTAGATGCCGGGTAATCGCCGCATCCGAAGCGTAGGGTAACCCGATTTGAGTCAAGGCCGTTCGTGCTCGTTGCTCGGGCCGAGCCGTAACGGGTACTTTCGGGAAGAACCCGTCGAGCAGTAGCGTCTCGACTTCTTGCCGTGTCACTTCTGTCCGAAGCGCATGCCCCAACAATTGCGAGCTGCGACCCGCGATTGCCACCGGAATTGCGTCGAGATCCGGTCGCGACAGTAATTCTTCCTTACCGTGCCGCGCCGCATGGCACAATGCCGAAAGCTGCGCTGGATCGACCGTGTGTCCCGCGTGCTCGAGTTTGGACTTCAGCGCGTATGCTAGCGCCAGATCCATATTATCGCCGCCGAGCAAGATGTGATCACCTACAGCAACGCGCAGTAGTTCAAGCTCACCGTCGCGTTCCTGAACTAACATGGCGGAGAAGTCGGTTGTACCGCCCCCGACGTCAACGACTAAGACTACGTCCCCCACGTGCAAGTGATTTCGAAACTGGGCACCCATCGACTCAATCCAAGCATAGAGAGCCGCCTGCGGTTCCTCCAGTAGGTGCACGTTCTCGAGCCCCGCCGCGAGCGCCGCCTCGAGTGTCAAATCGCGAGCAGCGGCATCAAAAGAAGCGGGGACGGCCAGCACGACCTCTTGATCGCTGAGCTCACCTCCCGGTCGCTCAAGCGAACGATACGCTTCGCACAAATGATCAATGATCCGAAAACTGGCTTCTACCGGTGAGATCCGCTCGACATCGGGGGGGGCGGCAGCAGGAAGCACGGCGGTCCGACGGTCAATTCCGCTATGCGAGAGCCAACTTTTGGCGCTAGACACGACGCGACCGGGCGCCTGCACCGCGCGCCGACGAGCATATTCTCCTACGGAATGGCGACGGGATTTATCCCAAGGAAGTGCGAGATGCGCTTCGCTATTATGGGCGAAGTACACAAACGAGGGCAGTAGCTGCTGTGCTTCAAAAGCACCCTGGTCCACGAGCTGTGGGACTGGAACAACCTGGACACGTGGGAGACCAGATTTGCCCCAAGTGACTTCAGCTAAGGCCGTGTGTGTCGTACCTAGGTCGATACCGATGCACCCGGCGTCGCTGGTAGTATTGCTCTCACTCACAACTCAACCTCGGCCGGCGCGACCAGCGTACAATCAATATCTCCAATGATGTCCGGTAGTTTCACGGTGCTCGCGCGCCAACCGCGATGCCGCAAAACACCGCGAAATGGCGCGGTTCCGCTAACGTTCCCGGTAAATAGAATCCTCGTGGCATCGTAACCCTCAGGTACGGTGATCGCATTTCCTTCCATCTCATCCTGCACCGGAGCAAATTGGACAACGCGTTGCAAGGCCCGACGGCAACCCTCGTGAACAACACGTGCCGCCACGCCAACATCGGCGTCACTAAACGAGAGAATATCTTGTTGCACGAAGTCCACAAGTCGCCCTTCGCGCTGCAAAACTGACAACAATTGCAGCGCTGGGCGCAGATCTCGAACAGGCTGAACGCTCTGTGCACCTGTCGGCGATACCTGGTTCGGCGTGGTCGCGCCGGCTTCAAGCCGCAGCACGCGTCTCGCGTACCTTCCGTCAGCCACAATGCGAAAGAACGTTTGAAGCGCCACAATGAGGCGCGCAAATAGGGGTATGGTAGGGTCTGCCACGGCGCGCCGGAGCATACCTCAGTTGGCACTCGGAGGGCAGCGGGGTAATATCGCTTTGCCATGAGTCGCCCCCTTTCCGATGTCACTGACGTTCTGCAGGCACGCGCACCCCTCGAATGGGCCGAGCCTTGGGACAACGTCGGGCTCTTGGTACAACCGGCCGTCGAAGACATTACGAGTATTCTACTCACAATTGACTTGACCGAGTCGGTCCTCGCCGAAGCGCAAGCCAACCGGGCTAATCTTATTGTTGCGTATCACCCGGTAATTTTTTCAGGGCTTATGCGACTCACGCGCAAAAGTACCAACGAACGAATCGTCATTGATTCGATTCGCGCCGGCATTGCCATCTACAGCCCGCACACCGCCCTAGATGCTGCACCGGGCGGGATGAATGATTGGTTGGTGCAAGCCATTGGCAGTGGCAAAATCACCCCAATTGTCGCCATTGCCAACGCGCCCGTTGCAACGGGGCAGGGGCGGCTCGTCGAGCTTGACGCGCCAAAGTCACTCGATGAACTGCTGCCTGTCATTAGACAGCACCTGGGCTTGTCGCAGCTTCGCGTGGCTGCTGCGACCCAACATGCAAACGGTGCACCGATTCGCAGCGCAGCCGTTTGTGCAGGTGCGGGAGGCAGTGTATTTCAGCAATGTCCGGCAGTGGACCTGCTACTGACGGGGGAGATGCGCCATCACGACATCTTGTCCCGCGTCGCCGCAGGGACTTCCGTCATATTAGCGGATCATACGAACACGGAACGCGGGTACCTAGCACAATTCGCGACCTTCCTGCGTGAGGCGCTCGGTTTGGACGTGGCAGTTCATGTGTCGAGCAGCGATCGAGAGCCTTTGCGGATTCGCTAGTGGCGCGTCTTCATCGAGCCGATGGGTCTTTTGGACACTTGTCTTCTCGCGAATTGTTCCGGCTGGGATCGATGCGTGACTTAACCTTGCGGTTTCGGCGTCGACGGCCGAGCAACATCATGCCTGCCACAGTTACGATCAACGTACCGATGCCCTTCGAATCAATGGGACCTCGGGCAACGCGGGCACCACAGCCATATTTCTCCTCGGGTACGTTCAGTTGTGCGCCGCCGGTATTTGGATCACCCCCTTGCTGCAGTTGTACAATGTCCGGAATGCCGTCATGATTCGAGTCGGTGTTATTCGCAGCAAGCGCATCGAGTGACTTATCGAGGGACGGGATGCTGAGGGTTAGTCCGACAGCCACCATGGCTTGTCCAAATTTGGTGGTCATAGGTCCACCTCCCAGTGATGTCGCGTGGCACAAAGTGCAGGGAGGCGTGTAGTTGAGACCCAGGTGCGCCTTGATTTCGTCCGGAAAGGCAGGCATAGCTGTGGCGTTCCGTACATATAGAAGCGCAAGCGGTACGACGAGCAAAGCCATGGAAGCGTGCCGTTGCTGAAATGAGCCGGCATTGGGGTGAGCGTTCTTCATGGCGACCTTGGTCCAATCATAAGGAAACATGCAGAGTGCCCATGGTTGCCCAGGAATTGAGTCGGGTTGGTGGCGTCTGCACTTCTGACGCCCAATAAGCATCCCCACGAATGTCAATATGAGGAGTCATGAACCAAACAAGTGAAAGCCAATCGCGATTCCACCAGTGGTGTCCGGTGGCATCATTGAGTTCTGGCCCATGGTATATTTCTCCAGTTACCATGGTGTGAAGGCCGCGGACCATCTCCCAGTCAACCTGCGACATGCCTGCAAATCCATATTGCGTAAGTACTTGCGTTGCCGACAGATGCGTCAGATCGAGCTCGGTGAGAATGGCGAGTTTGTCGACCGGCGACCAACGTAACATTGGACCTTGGGCGCCGGTAATTGACGACTTCATGTAGGTAGTCGGGTCAAGTTTAGCGTAGGTCACCATGCTGCTAAACCCGAGTTGCATTCCCTGTTGGACGCTATACTCGATGTACCCGGCATAGCCCCGTTGACGGTAGTCATCCGGTGCAATCTGATAATTGCCCGCAATTGCCATTATTTCCATACGGTATATTTCGCCGTCATGGTAGAAAGAAGCACCCCATTGTTGCTGCGAGTCGATATTCGTACCCGTCTTTGACCTTACATAGAAGGGATGTTCAATGACTCTAATTCCGAAGGGCACGTACATGCGCCCAACCCGGATTACCGTGTTCTGATCTTCCCCCAGGCGCGCGCCTAACCAAAACTCCCGCGAAACGAGCACGTTAGTGGTGCCCGACGTGATCTGTGCTGCGTGGTGACCGTTTTGCAAGTAACCGATGGATGCGGTGAGGTCGACACGTCCGACAGTAAGTGCTGCACGAAAGTCCGCCTGCATTAGCAAGGGTCGAGTTGTCAGCTGCCCGCCAGGCTGAAGCTCTTTTGAAGCCAGGAAAGATTGGCGAAAGGTAGCCCCCAAGTTGAGCCATTCGGGATGGGGGACCAAGCCGAAGGCAAAGTCGCTTCTCTTGTCGACCTCATCTCCTTCCGGCCCCTTACCGGTGCTGCTCAATAGCGCTTGCGTTTGAGCACGACCGTAGGCCGTGAGCAAGTAGCCTCCAGAAGGGTCCATGTGGCATACGGCGCAGCCCGTGTACTGATGCTGAATCATCCAGGTGTACGCTTGGCTAGGCCTGGTCCAAAGAAGCAGGGCTACGAACAAGGCAACGTGAAGTAGCCACGTAATTTTTTTGATCATCGGTTTCTGTTGGTGACTCATGACGTCAGCGACAGGTGCCTGCGTACCCTGCATGGGCATCCATTCATCTCGCTGCCAATCAGTACGCAAACCGAGCCACTTTATGTTTCAGAAGAAAGCCACAGCCCGGACGCGAATCGCCACTTGCCTACATTGGACCAGGGTTGGTCGGGGCTTGAATTGGATGACATTGGAAAACCTGCTAATTGAGCCTATCGACCTTATGAGTTCCCACAGCGCGTGGAACCTGAGATTGAGGGGGATAAACCCTTTCAAATCGACGCATGTATCACACATCGGATTACACATCGGATTGGGCCGACCTTACGGCCTATTCAATTCCTAAATCCTGTGCTAAGTCGTCGCCCGTGTCGTCTTGGCTCCGAGGTATTCGAGTACTTAGAGTGGGGCACCGAGCTTGCTCGACCCTGCTCGTCGCACTGTGCATCATCGCGTTCAGTGGTTCAGCAATGGCCACGATCGTTGAGCGCGTGGTCGCTGTAGTCGGCGAGCGAGCCATCCTGATGAGCGACTTGCGTGAGCGGGCGCGACCTTTATTGGTGCGAATTCATCAGGAACTTCCCGCCGGAGCGCAGCGAGCGGCCGCAATATCACAACTTTACAAGTCCATCGTCGAACGTCTGGTCGACGAAGAGCTGATAATGCGCACGGCTCGGAAATCGAAAATCAATATTGCCGACAAGGATGTTGATCAGGCCCTTTCGACCTTGGCGCGTCAAAACAACATCACTATCGAACGATTGATGCTGGAATCGCGGGCCCAAGGTCAAACGGACGCAAAGTATCGCGACGAGATTCGACGACAATTGTTGGAATATCGTGTGATGAATCTACGTCTTCAGGGCCGTGTTCAGGTCCGAGATGAGGATCTGCGGCGCGCCTATCGGGAAATCGTCCTACAAGAGCGCAAGAGTCTGAGCTTTACTGCCGCATGGATCCTGATCCGACCGCAGTCAGGGGCAGCTTCCGTGGCTGACGTTGCGGCTTCGATATTGCATTCCCTGCGCGAGGGCGGAGATTTCGCGACACTTGCTCGGCAATACTCGTCAGACAAAAAGACGGCGCGACACGGCGGAGAATTGGGCCGTGTTGCCCCGGGAAAACTGCCGATGGTCGTCGAGCATGCCTTGATGAGAATTGAGCCGGGTGAATTCACAATGCCGGTTCACATTGGCGATAGCTTAATTATTGCGCGACTCTTGGCGCGAGATGCCAGCCAATTGCCTTCCCTTGAGGAAGCTCGGGCTGAGCTCTCCGAGCGCGTCTACTCCGATAAAATGGGGCAGGCACGCCGCCGCTGGCTTGACGGCCTTCGCCATCAAATGCACGTCGAAATTCGACTCTAGTCGGGAAAGAGTAGATCCGCTTCCTACTCGCGCACGAGATCGAGTAAGTTCTCGTCTACTCGCATCGAGTACGTTTGCGACTCTGGCACAGAATCGTCGAGCAGGGACTGAACCTCCCCTCGCTCTTCGCTCACCATTTGTTCCAAATGAGACCGCGAGACTTCACCTTCGAGACGAAGTCCGTTGACATAGAGCGTAGGTGTCGCGTGAATTGAGTAGCTCAAGGCTATGAGTCGGTCACGCTCGAGCGTCACGGACCCACGAGCGTTCGCTGCCGACTCGCTCACGCCCGGTCTTTTGGCTTGCAAGGCCTCTTCCAATTCACCGAGCTGGGCGTCCGAGGCAGTGCCTTGCAATTCACTGACGGCGAACACGAACCGCCAGAATGCGGACTCCCCAGACCGCGTTGCCACGCGCTCCGCAATTCGAG
>Ga0075520_1000010_pt1 | contig 52593 bp, 42 predicted proteins | sample NGEPerB_FD_75100 | JGI IMG/M metagenome (GOLD analysis project Ga0075520, IMG submission 75100) | Arctic peat soil microbial communities from the Barrow Environmental Observatory site, Barrow, Alaska, USA - NGEE PermafrostAB12-B | ecosystem: Environmental > Terrestrial > Soil > Wetlands > Peat ... | reverse complement strand
GTCGTGCTCCAGTCATACCCAATCGACAGCCGCGGACTGACTTAGATTCTCCTGTGGTAATTCACCCGATGGCACGCAGTGTCAACATGGAACGTATGGAGTAGCGGCCGTGCAACTGCAACGCGAATTTAGTCAATTGTTGTGCCGCCGAGGCCTGCTGAGCGAAGATGCAGCTGAGCAAGTTTTGGAGCAACAACGCGATAAGTTTGCCCCGTTGTGCGACCTCATCGTTCAATCCAGAATCGCCAGCGAGGTTGATATTGCAAAGGCACTCGCGTCCGAGTGTCGCCTTCCCATCCTCGAAACCATTAGTCTTGACGAGGTTGAAATTGCGGCAGCAACACGGATTGGAATCGGCTATGCGAAATCGCATCGATTGCTCGTCTTGTCCGAGGGTGACTCCGTCGTCCGTGCCGTCTGTAGTGATCCATTCGATGTTGAAGGGCTTGACGCCATTCGCAGCGTCTTTGGCAAGGCCGTCGAAATGTACGTGGCGCCCGTCAGCATCGTCAGCGATGCAACCAATCGGGTCTACGAACGACAGCAGACCAGCGATGAACTTCAATCAGAGGACCAGTCCTCCGAAACTGAGGAAGTCGACATTTTGGAGTCGGATGACGACGCGCCCGTCATTCGGTGGGTGAACAGCCTCTTTTTTCAGGCCGTGAAGGAGCGAGCCAGCGACATTCACATTGAGCCAGAGGAACGCGAAGTTATTGTGCGCTACCGGATCGATGGCGAACTCTATGTCGCGCGCCGCGCGAGTCGCCAATTTATGAGCGCGGTAGTGGCGCGAGTTAAGATTATGGCCGGGCTGAATATCGCTGAGAAAAGGCTGCCGCAGGACGGGCGCATTTCACTTCGAATAGCAGGCCGCAGCCTTGATATTCGTGTCTCCACGGTGCCAACAAGTCGCGACGCCGAGCGGATAGTTATGCGTCTTCTTCACAAGACCAATATATTGCTCGAGCTATCAGAACTTGGCTTTAGCGATCGCGACTTTCACTTGATGCATCGTTTGATTGAACGTCCCGACGGGATTATTCTAGTTACGGGGCCAACTGGAAGCGGCAAAACAACTACCCTCTACGCATGCTTGAACAGGATTAATCGGCCCAACACAAATATCCTTACCGCCGAGGACCCAGTAGAATACGAAATTGGCGGAATTCATCAGGTGCCGGTGCAGCCAAAGATCGGGCTAACGTTCGCGAGCGCACTTCGCGCGTTTCTCCGGCAAGATCCTGACGTTATCATGGTGGGAGAAATCCGCGACAAGGAGACTGCGGAGATCGCAATTCACGCTTCAATGACCGGCCATTTGGTGCTGAGCACATTGCACACCAACGATGCAGCGGGTGCTGTAACCCGCTTAGTCGAAATGGAGATGGAGCCATTTCTAGTACGATCAACGGTCATCGGCATTCTGGCTCAGCGACTTGTACGTCGGTTGTGTGAGTTCTGCAAAGAGCCGTATACGGCGACACCCTGGGAACTTGAGCAAATAGGAGTAGATCCTGAGCGTTCTCGGTGGCGAATGGAGCGAAAACTAAATCCCCGCTATGTCGTTCCGGAAATAAACTACGTGCCCAGCGGCTGGAGGGAGGCAACCATGCCCACTTTGTATCGCGCTAAAGGCTGTGAGCGTTGCGAGAATAAGGGTTTTACGGGTCGCATTGGCATATACGAACTTCTCCTCATGGACGACAGTGTAGGGGCGCTCATTTTGCAGAAGTCCGACGCGCAGTCGATCAAACGTGCTGCGCAAGGGCAAGGAATGGATTCACTCCGCGATGACGGTGCCCGAAAGGTATTCGAAGGAAGAACAACGGTTGAGGAAGTAGTCGCGGCGACTCAAGAAGACATTCTTCTGGACGTATGATCATGGCGGTCTGGGAGTTTCGCGGTATTCAGATTCGCTCGGGCAGTGCCGTTAAGGGTGTGCGGGATGCCGAAAGCCCGAAGGCTTTGCGTGCTCTGCTTCGGCGTGACGGCGTCCTCCTTACTGAAGCAACGGAAGAAAAGGAGCGAAGACCGGGTACTCGTCGAGATTTCGATGTATTGGCGTTTTTACGTAAGCCCAGTGCTTCCGACGTTGCAGTAATGACCCGACAGCTTGCAACATTGGTTCGCGCCGGCGTTCCGCTCGTTGAATCGCTGTCCGCATTGATGGACCAAGTTGAAAAGGATTCACTCGTTAAAGTCTTAGGGCAAGTGCGGGAAAACGTTAACCGGGGCACTAGTTTTGCAAAGAGTCTGGAACAGCATCCCAAGGTGTTCCCTTCTCTGTACCACAATATGGTCGCTGCCGGTGAAGCGTCCGGAACCCTCGAATCAGTTCTGGAGCGACTGGCGGATTTCATGGAAAGCCAATCGCGACTGCGTGGAAAAGTTACAGCCGCACTTATGTACCCCGCGCTGATGAGTGTTGTCGGATTCGCAGTGGTTACTGTGCTGATGGTCACGGTCGTCCCCAAGGTAACCGCGGTATTTGACAATATTGGTCAAGCTCTACCGTGGTATACGCAGTTGCTGATTTTCACGTCGAATGTGCTCGCCAATTGGTGGTGGGCCATCGCAATCATCGCGGCCGCGGCCTTGTGGTTCTTTCGGCGTTGGAAGAGGACGGAGATTGGGCACGTTAAGTGGGATCGGTTCCTGCTGAACGTGATCATTTTTGGCCGTCTCAATCTTCTGACGGCAGTGGCGCGATTCACCCGCACGCTGGCAACCCTGCTGTCGAGCGGCGTGCAACTCCTAAGAGCCATGGAGATTGGCAGTAATGTTCTGCAGAATACATACCTGCAACGTATCGTCGTCGACGCCATTGCATCGATTCGGGAGGGAGAAAGCATCGCGGAGCCGCTGAAAAGGAGCAAGGCGTTCCCTCCGATGGTCACTCACATGATTGCCATCGGAGAGCGTACGGGTCAGCTGGAGCAGATGCTCGAGAATGTGGCGCGCGCCTACGAGGCAGACGTTGAAACTCGTGTGACCGCACTGACAAGCCTGCTTGAGCCACTCATGATTGTTGTGCTCGGTGTTACCGTCGGCTTTATCGTGATTTCGATTCTAATGCCGCTGATGCAAATGAATCAATTGGTGCAATAAACATGGCAAGAAGGCGCGCAACCGACGTAAGAATCTTTTTTCCATGGGAAAGTCATGGTGGTGTGCGTCGGTGGCTAGGCCTCGGTCGCCTCCGTCCGATAATCGTCTTGGCACTACTGATGATTGGCGTACTTGGGATCGCAAGTCGTGAGAGACGGCATGCCGGCACGCGTCAGACGCGGGCGATTCTGCAAGAAACGGGGCGTGCGGTGGAATTCTATATGGCGGAGCATGATGGCGGATGCCCGTCCAGTGCACAAGATGTTGCTTTACACATGAAGCACCAGTTGGTGAAGCGCGATGCCTGGGGAGAGCTTCCGAAAGTCATATGTCCGAGTCGCCAGACCGGAGTTGGCTTTGAGGTGGTCAGTGACGGCCCCGACCGAATTCCAGGTGGGCTAGATAGAGTTGAGTGAGAGAGGAAACTGTCATGAAATTAAGCATTTTCGACAAGAACAGTCGCGATCACCTGATACAGGTCATGCTGTACCGAGTCCCGAAGCGACGAATGACTCGGGGTGTTACGCTCGTTGAAGTTCTAATTGTGGTCGCAATTGTCGCAATGGTTGCCGGTGGGGTGACAGTCTTTGCTCTACCCAGATACAAAGAGGCCCAAGTGCGAAGCGCGGAAACTTGGGCGCGCACGATTCGCGCGGCCATCCAAAATTGGCAGGCCGCAAATAACGAAACAGGCTGCCCAACGATTAGTCAACTTGTGCAAGAGAAGCACTTGGACCCTGGCACATCACTCAAAGACCCTTGGGGTCAGGAGTTCTCGTTGAACTGCACTGAGGATGAGATATTCGTAGGTAGTCCCGGTCCGGATAAGAAGAAAGGAACCAAGGACGACATACAAATTCCCAAAGTTGCTACGCCTACCGGAGAGCAAGGCAGTTAGATGCGTTTGGCTACCAGGCAGGATTGCCGAGATAAAGTCTCATGCTGGCACTCTCCTGGCATGACCCTCATCGAAGTACTCGTTGTCCTGGTATTGGTTGGTCTACTTACTAGCGTTGTTGTTTTGGGCATTGGGGGGATCGGTAGCGCGCGACTAAGAGGGTCCGCAACGCTTGTTATATCTCTGTCCAAAGTTGCAATCACTCGCGCAAACGCAACGGGACGTCCGGTAAGAATTGTCTTTGATCTCGAACAGAACCGCATTGCCCTTGAGGAGGCAACAGGAAGTCGATTGCTGCGTGTAAAGGAAGGGGACAAATCGACTGGAGCTGGGGCAGAGGCCTCAACTGACGCCGAGAAACAGGCCGAGGCGCAGGCAGAGAACTTCCTTCAAGGTGCTCGTGTCGCACGGCCAAACTTTGTACCGACCAAGCGAGTCGAGCTTGGCGGCGAAAATATGGGTGCTGGACGCGCGCTTGAATCGGGGATTGTCTATCGTCAGATTCAGACCGATCACGATTCAATGCCACGCACTGAGGGGCGAGCCTATTTGTATTTCTGGCCGGGCGGAGCCACTGAATGGGCCAGCGTGCAACTTAAATCAAAGGGCAAGAAGGACGTACTTACGGTCCTAATCAGTCCTTTGACGGGTCGCTCGCAAATTAAGCTGGGCGCCGTTGAGTTACCGGAACGCAAATCGGACGGTGACATAAGTGAACGAGAGGAGTCCCTGTGAGAGAGGGGACTGCTGATCATGGCTTTTCGCTATTGGAGGTCTTAGTGGCTCTTGCCATACTCGGTCTAGGGCTAACTTCTATTCTAAGTGCGCAGGCTGGCCTGTTCTCGAGTTCTGCGCGTTCCTCACACGTCACGGCAGCCTCAAACCTTGCCCGCTGCAAACTCGCTGAACTAGAAGTCAAGCTACTACGCGAAGGGTATCAGTGGACTGAGCAGAAGGGTGAAGGGACGTGTTGCGAAGAAGAGAATGAATCAACGTACACCTGCACTTGGGTGGTTGAACCGGTGGTATTGCCTGAAATGAACATGAGCCTCAATATGGGCCAAGATGCAGGCACGTCCCCTTCGCCGGGGGCGTCATCACCAGGGGCCGGGTCATTCTTGAGCGGCTTCAATCCAACCGATACGAAAGACCTGGGTGCGGGCAGTCCTTTGGGCGCGCTGGGTGGATTGATGCCCGGTCTAGGAGGGGCCAATGCTCCCTTCGGCATGTTGAGCAGTGGCTCGGGCTCAACCTCCGGCATGGGCGGAATAGCAACGATGGCACTGACCATCATTTACCCAACACTGAAGCCCATGCTCGAAGCGAGCATACGCCGAGTGACAGTCAGTGTGAAGTGGAATGAAGGATCGTCGGCGCGAGATTTTAGCGTTGTGGAATACGTGACGAATCCAATGCAAGGTTTGCCGCCGATGGGGTCAGCTTCATCCAGCGCCGGCCCCTTTGATTTTCTTAAGGGTCTTACCGGCTCTGGACCTCCAACCACGCCAGGCGGCCGCTAGCAAAGGTTGGACAATGGTCAATCCCCACCCGCATTCAAGAGGCTACGGTTTCACGCTCCTAGAGGTGCTAGTTGCGATAGCCGTCTTGGCTGTGCTTTCCATGTTGTTGTACGGTGCCTTTTCCGGGCTCAAGCGAACCAAAGAGGGCGTCGAACGCATAAACGACCGTCAGCGAGAAGCTCGTATGGCCATGGCACGTATGGTTCGCGAGTTGCAAATGGCTTACCTATCTGCGCATGAACCCGTTCCGCCAACCAGACCAGTGCAAAGGACAGTATTCAAAGGGGCTTCCGGAATACCCGGAGATCGAATCGATTTTGTGGCCTTCGCTCATCGCCGGCTGGACCGGGATTCACGCGAATCGGATCAATGCGAAATTTCGTATTACTTAGCCTCCAATCCGGATAATCCCGGTGTCGTGGACCTGCTGCGGAGGGAGAGCTCAATCATCGATCTTGACCCCGAACATGGCGGCCGCTTGGAGGTCCTAGCCACCGATGTGGACCTGTTCGATGTAGCCTTCCTAGAACCCCTGACGATTCAATGGCTTGAAACGTGGGATTCAACGCAGGCAACTGGACAGCTCGGGCGACTGCCGATTCAGGTAAGAATTGCGCTGGAACTCAATGGTGGAAGGCGCTCCGCAAGAGGTCGCGCCCAAGCGCCTATCAAGCTTATCACAAAGATCTCGATACCAATTCAACGCGCACTGACGTTCGCTACCCAATGAGGCTGCCGTGACGATGGTGCATCGACCTTACCATAAGAAGAGACAGCGTGGCGTCGCGTTGGTCATGGTCCTTAGTGCATTGACAGTCCTTGCCGTCATGCTGACGGAATTTCAGCAGGAAACTAGTGCGGAGTTGGGCTCGGTGCTCGCGGAGCGCGACGCCGTACAGGCCGAGTATGCGGCACGCAGCGCAATCGCTCTTTCGCGTCTGCTGTTGGCGGCGGAGCCGACCATTAGAAAACCACTGTCTTTTCTGCTTCAGAATGCTCAGATCCCCGTATGGGAACATGCCGACCTAATCCTAAGCGCATTCAATGATGCCAAGAGCGTTCGTGACTTTGGTGCGCTGATCGGTGGAGCCATGGATCGGACCAAGGCTTTAGGAATTCCCGGGGCAAGTTTTGAAGTATCAATTGTAGACGAAGATTCAAAAATAAACCTGAACGCTGCCTCGCGCGGGGCCGGTTACAAGTCCCAAGTTATTCAGCAGGTGTTAGGCCTGATATCTCCCCCGCAATATGACAAGCTTTTTGAAGGCAGGGATGCAGAAGGCAATTACAATGAACGCCCCACCGTGTGCAGCGCGATCATTGATTGGACTGACACGGACACCACGAGTGACTCTTGCCTGAGTACCAGTCAGGCCCAATCTACGGAAGGCGGTGCCGAGGATTCATTCTACCAAATGCTAAAGCGCCCCTACGAACGAAAAAATGCGGCTTTTGACAGCCTGGAGGAACTCCATCGTGTGCGAGGAATATCCGACGACTTTTGGGCAACGTTCATCGATCCAGATCCGGACGACGCCAAGAGTCGGATCATTACAGTGTGGGGTAGCGATAAGCTCAATGTGAACACATCAAACGCGGTGGCAACCTTGGCGGCAGTCTGTGCAGCAGTACCTATTGGACAAACAACCCCTGTCTGCAACGACATGGTGACGCGTGCTAAGGCCGTGTCGATGATGGAGATGTTCCGCCAGCTCTCGGCAGGCATTCCTGTTTTCCACTCAGTGTCTCAATTCACGAGCATGCTGAAGCCCGCCGCCAGCGCTGCTGCAGCAGGTTCGAGCGCCAACCCCGCCGCATCAGCGATGGGGCTCGGGGCTATGTCGTCGCTGATGTCCGGTCCGCCCTCCCTCGAAATGATGGGCATTCCTCCAATTACTGGACTCGTGGACGCGCTGTTGCAAAAAACTCTAGGCGTTCAAAGCCAAGTATTTAGCATCTATGCGACGGGAATCGTAAAGAATGGACGGAGAGAAACGCGCAGTCGAATTCACGTGGTGGTCGATCTCCGCGGTGCTCCCCCACCGGGCACATCGGCGTTGTCAATGGCTCTGGCAGCGGGCATGGGTAGCGCAATGAGCGGGGCACCCGCAGCCGCGCCAACCGTCTCAGCTAGCGCGTCATCCCTCCCTTCGTCACTTCCGACCGGTCCCCAACCCGACGGAAATGTGATTTACTACCGTTTCAATTAAGGAAGAGAATTCATGGCCCGAGCAGTTGGCATCGAGATTTCCACAACCCATCTGAGAGCGGTAACTGTAGTAACTAGTTACCGAAACAACAGTATTGAACAGGTCGCAGAGGTGGAACTCAATCATAAAGGGGACCTGCGGGAAGCACTAGGATTGGTGGCCCGGCCCATGATGGGGCATGGCGAATCAGTTTCGATAGGAATATCTGGCATCGGCGCGTACCTGCTTCGAATCGAATTGCCCGCAACTGCGCTGCGTCAAATAGAACAAATCGTTCCGTTTGAGTTAGAGGCCCGTGTTCCCGTTGATATCGAAGATCTAGTTCATGATTTTGTGCTCAACCGAAGCCAGGGTGAAGATGAGACATTTAGCATCTTGGTTGCCGCAGCGCCCCTGCAGCAAGTGAAGAAACTCGTTGACGATTGTCGATCCATACTGGGAAAAGAGGCGGAAAGAATTGCGTGTGGACCACTCCCACTGATTAACCTTATCCGATACTTACCGAGAAGTTTCTCCGATGATCCAGCCATTGCGATTCTAGACTTAGGCGAGAGGACCAGTGACATTCTCGTAGTACAGCGTGGACGACCGGCATTTGCTCGAACCATTTCCCAAGGTGTGGAAGATATTCCTCAATCAGCAGAGGCACTGGTTGCGGCTATTCGGCAATCACTCGCGGCTTGGGTATCTCAAGCAGATTGTCGCGTGTCAACGATATATCTGACGGGTTCTGGGGCCAACATGGTTGGAGCCGAAGCATTCTTGTCGCAGCGCCTGGAGGTGGCTGTATTACCCTTACCGCAGTTGGACGTAAATATGTTGCCGGACGGCAACTGGGAGTCCTTAGCGCGGTATACTAAGGCGATAGGTATTGCCCTCGGCCTTGGCGTACGACCGATCGATCCCGATCTAAGAAGCGGCCCCCTTTCATATCAACGTGGCTACGCATTCTTGAAAGAAAAGGCTCCGCTTTTTGCCGGTCTAGTCACAGCAATGTTTATAAGTTTTCTCTTTGCCAGCTGGGCGGGTCTGCGTTCACTGAACCGCGAGCAAAGGTTTCTTAGTGATGAGCTTGAGAACATTAGCCAGCAAGTCTTGGGCAAAGCAATCACGGATCCAGCGGAGGCGCGGGAACTTCTCTTGAAACGTAAAGGTCTTGAGGAGTCGGATCCGATGCCACATATGGACGCTTTCGACGTATTGGTAGCGATTTCTAACGCAATTCCGAGCACCATAACGCATGATATTGATGAGTTTGACATGCAGCGCGAACACGCCAAGATGGTTGGAATTGTGGGTATTGCTGCGGAAGCACAGCAAATTGCATCCAAGCTCAAAGAGCAGCGCTGTTTTCAAGATGTGCGGCTGTCCAAAGTCGTACAAGTCGTGAATAGTGATCGCCAAAAGTACGGGCTAGAATGGGATGTGCGTTGCCCAGAGGATGAAGTTAGTAAATCCAAGAAGAAGAAGCCGGAAGAATCCGCGGGAGGTGTCCGATGAGCTGGCAAGATCGACTCAGTCGGATGGACCCTCGCGAGAGACGTCTGCTAACGGCGTTTTTTGGCGTGTTGGCAGCTATCGTATTAATCGTGGTGCCTATTGTAACGCAGCGGGCGGTCCTGTTGAGGCAGGGCGAGAACGAACAACTCCGCAAAGTCATTGATGAGCTGTCGGAAAGTCATCAGACGTTGTTGAAAGCTGATGCACAAAGGCAGTCCATTGTTGCACGCTACATGCATGCTTCGCCTCCGCTCAGCGCGTTTCTTGACTCGCAGGCGCGACAAAATGGCTTTGAAGTGCCAGAAATTCAGGACCGCCCCGTGGTGCCACACGGCAAACGGTTCGAAGAACGCTCTACACGAATGCAACTAAGAAAAGTTGATCTCGGAAGTCTAGCGCGATTTATGGAAAGCGTTGAGCGCGCACAGTACCCAATTGTATTCACACGCCTTGATATTAGAAAAAGGCTGTCTGAGACGAATTCCTATGACGTGGAAATCATCGCGAGCGCCTATGACCGCAAAGAGGCAGCGAAGAGCGACGCTAACTCGAGCAGCACCGGTTCCACAGTTGCTAGTGGGACGGCCAGCTCAACACAGAAAGTGGATCTGCCATGACTCCGCGCGTTAAAAAATGGCTTACTTGGACGGGATATCCGCTGGCGTACCTTTGCCTCTTAGCGTGCTTTGCGCGGGTGACGTTTCCATTTGATCGACTACGTGATCGAATTGTCGGTGACTTCAATACTCATCAGCAGCCGGCGTCACGGATACGGATTGGCGATATGAGCGGTTATTGGTTAACTGGGATTGAAGCCGAGAAAATCGAAATCACTCAAGCCACCAAAGCAAAAAGCGGGGGGCCCGATGCTGAGGCTAAGCCCAAAGTCGTAAAGGTTGACGCTGCGCACGTAAGCCTCTCAATGTTACGTTTGCTATTGGGAACGGTGGCCGTTTCGTTCGGGGCTGAGGCATTCGGTGGGAATGTGTCGGGGACGGTTGGAAATGGGGCGAGCGAACAGGCTTTTGACATCCAGTTGGACCACCTAAACGTTGGGCAGATGCCTATTCTTGATGATCTAGTGGGGTTACCGATGAAAGGCACTTTGGAAGGTCAGACGGATCTGGTATTGGCTGATAAGAAGTGGTCCAAATCAGATGGCAAAATTGGCATTTCGATCGTCGGATTGAAGGTGGGGGACGGCAAGGCCAAAGTATTGAATACAATTGCATTACCGGAAGTGAGCGCGGGCAAGGTGGATTTGAGTGCAACGGTGACCGCAGGGCGACTAAGAATTGAAAAAGTTACCGTGAAAGGCACAGATTTGGATTTGGGCGTCGAAGGCGGGGTACGCCTACGTGACCCGGTGGGCACGAGTATGCTCGATTTGACCCTTCGGTTTCGATTCAGCGACGCGTACCGAAACAAGAATGACATTACTCGAGGTCTTCTGGGAGCACCGGATTCAAAATCACCGGGACTATTTGAGCTGACACCACAAGTGCAGCGATCCAAACGCCCGGACGGATATTACGGCTGGCGAATCGTCGGGACTTTGGACCATCCAGTTTTCGAACCTTCGTCGGCGGTTGGCTCAGCGGGCGCCACAACTCGGGCCGTTGGTGCCACACCTGGGGCGATGGCGCCATCACCGACGCCGTAACTTGCGATTTTCAGGAATCGACCGCAATACCTAGTCTCCGCCGCAGGCCGAGGTAATTGGGGCTAACCGAAAATAGCGCCAGAGATTTAAGTCGATCCTGGTTAGGCACCGACGTTGCGTTCTCATCTGAGGCCCGGATAACCTGTGCAGCGGTATCGAGGTCGTGCGCAATGAAGAACCCAACTCTATCCGCCGTCTGGTCGACACCTGCAACCCAACGCTTTAAATCCAGTGCTGCACCCTCCCGGAGCAACGTAGACACGACTTGGGTGAGTTCATCGCGCCGCGTCCCTTTAAGATTAGCGTCAAGCGAGTGATAAGCCTCCATGACGGATCCTTCAATGTCGGAGGCAATCGGAAATTGGGGCGATATCAATTTTATCGCAGCAAATAGCCATGAGCGCAGGCCAGACCCGGATGCCAAAATTTGGCGCACGTAAAAACCAGGGCGATAGTAGGTTAGGTGACGAGCTGCAATAAACGCGGCGGCTTGGGGCGGAACCTTCGAGCTCATCGCAACGCGCCCAAGACCAACGCCGCGCGGTCGAGCAACCAAAAATGACAACCCGCCCGGATCATCGGGAACAACATAGGACGCAGGCAATTCCATGCCGAGGACACCGCCCGCATAGAATAATGTCTGAGGCATCGGTAGTGGTGTCTGGCCAACATCGATGACCGCGTTTGGGTCAACGCCGAGACTAGTCAATTCCGGTGCGCGAGCGGCAACAATTGCGGGCTCAATGACAGCGAACAGATGGGTCAGAAGCGGATTGATATCAGCATGAATGAGAGCTTGCCAATCCTCATCTTGAAGCACAGAGCGTGCCGGGGCTGCAGTTTCGGCCCGCATCCGACGGTAGAATCGCTCCTCATCCGCCTCAGCTAGGTTGAGCACGGTCAAGGCTTGACATAGACACCAGGCACCGTCGGCGTTCTTACCTTCCGTGTGCAACCGCCGCATGGCCTTGTACGATTCGACGCGAAACGGATTTTGCTCGAGCAATTTCAACTGGGACATTAGCGCGTTGTGCATCCAGCGAGCTGGGTCAGTTGCATACAATGCGGCTAGCTTTTCGGTATGCTCCAACCTGGACGGCTCAAGCTCCTGAACTTTTTCGTAGGCAATAATTGCGTGGTCGACCCAGCCAAGTTCGTGCTCGTACAGACTTCCCAAATTATTCCAGGCTTCCAGCTGAGCCGAAGTATCATTGTCCCCAATGGCTGTTTCGAGCTTGCGCCGTAACAAGCGTTCAACTCCATTCAGGTCACCCTTCGTCCGCAAGAGCTCAATGGCTTCATTGAGCGACTTGGTAATTGTTGGGTCGAGCTCACTCACTTGTTCGTAGAGTTCCAGGGCTGTGTCTACGTCACCCAATTGACGCGCCGTGACAATCGCCGCGGTATTCAAGTACTTCGCCTTTTGCTTTGAATCATCCTGGAAATTCGCTAAGCGCATGACGATGTCCACCAAGCGGTTCCAGTCCTTTTCTTCGCTGTAGAGCTGCATTAGCTTGGTCAACAAGCGTCTATCGTCAGGGCGATCTTCGAGCGCTGCAACGAGAATTTTGGCCGCTTGCCGGCGGTCACCTAGCTTTTCGGCAGTAATGTCACCAATATCTACAAGGAGCTGTCCGCGAACATCACCCAAGGCAAGGTCCAAATGTCTGGTTTTGGTTCGAATGACGTCGTGCCAACGCTGCAGCGCAGAATAGCAGCTAGCCAGTGCAACTAGGGGCTCTGTGGCTCCTGGATCAGCATCCAGTGATTCTTCAAGAATCTGTATTGCAGCCTCGGGCCTTCCGGTGCGCCGCACGGCTTCCCCGAAATGGTATTGGAGTTTCGAGTACTCGAGGCTTGAAAGCGAGCTGCCAAATTTCTGCACCAGCGACTGCAAATGAACGCTAAGCCGCGCGGGGTCCCCTTTTTCAAAGAGTGAACTTGCCGCCGCTACGAGAACTTCACCGTTGTTAGGTGCCAATTCGGTGAGAGCGTCGAGGGCGGAGTGAGCTCTGTCAATATTGTCCGAATGTACCAAGGCGACGACGGCGCGCGAAAGCACGCGCACGGCCTCGTCATTTCTCAAGATTTCAACTCGATCAATCACTTGGCCCAAGTACTTGGATGCTTCAATGAATCGCTTGCCATCAAAAGCAATATCGCCCAATGTCGTCAATGCGTCGAGATTTGTCGGATCTAGCTTTAGGGCGGTCTTTGCAGACTCTTCGGCGAGTATGAAATTTCCGGTACGTTGAAAGGCAATTGACGCTAGCTCGCCGTAGAGTCGTGCTTTTGCGCGCTCCCCCTCGGTATGCTCGATTTCCTGCTCAAGCAACTGCGTTGCTGCATAAGCGTCGCCGCGTGCCAAGTATGCTTCACGCAACGCGATTCCAGCCGTGCTGTGGCGAGGGAAAGCATCCAACGCCTGCTTGTAGCGCTCAATGGCGGCGTCGAGGTCGCCTCGGTTCTGCAATAGGCGCGCACCTCGCAGATATTGTTCGGCCTTTGCTTCAGGTGTTGGCGCTTTTTCGGCAAGAGTATCCATCGCCGCCAGGGCGGCGTCTGCATCGCCCATTGATTCACGAAGTCGAGCGAGGCGCTCGAGAGCTTCGGCCTGTAGTGGGTCCTGCAATAGTACGTCTTCAAAAGCCAGCATTGCCCGCTCAGGAGACAGTAGTTGGTCAGCGAATACTCGACCTAGCTGTAAACCAAGAGCGACCTTTTGCAATGGGGTTGTGGCCAGCATAAGATGGCGTTCGGTATACTCTGCCACTTGCTCCCAGTGGCTCTGGGCACGGTGGGCCCGCACCATTCCAACCAGTGCAGATTCGTAATTGGGGTCGATATCAAGGATTGCTTTGTAGGCCTCCGTTGCCAAATTGTAATCCAAGAATTCCTCTTCATAGATGCCCGATATTCTTTCGAGCAGAAGAATTTGTTGGCGAGGGGTTGTGGCTAGTTGCAATTGACGATCAAGTACCTCGACGACGTCGCGGTAACGACCCGCCTTTGCGTACAGTCGATCCAAGGCCTTGAGTGTGTCCAGGTAGTCCGGGCCTTGGGTGCGAGCCGCCTCCAGGACGCGAATCGCTTCCGCGTCATTCAATAGACGAAGTTCATAGGTTTCCGCTATTTTGCATGCAGCCGATAGCTGTTCCTCATCACGAAGCGCCGCCCGACGCGCCTCGAGTACTTTTATGTAGCCCCCCCAGTCGCCGGTTCGTTCGCAGATTCGACCGAATCCATCGACGGCGCGGGCGTGGCTCGGGTCGTCGGCTAGAACGGTCTCGTACAATTGTCGCGCCGCACCAACGTCGTTCAGTTGTCGTTCGAGCAATTCGGCGGCATCAGTCCGCAGGTCGCGTGCGCGAGCGGGCGTGCGTGCGGCATCTGCCGAACGAGTCAGTGTTATACCGAGCTCCTGCCATTGTTGCGATTTTCGGTAGATTTGCGCCAGAGATTCGAGGGCGGATTCATTTGCCGGATCAGTCGAGATTACCAGCTGAAAACAGGGAGCAGCCATATCCGGGCGGCCTGCTTTGTCGCCGTACCAGCGACCGACTCGTACAAGCAACTTGTTTCTTACGTCTGCGGGAAGTGTCTTGTCTTCCAATGGACCATTGCACGCTTCGAGGACTTCCAACCAGGCCTGGTGCCGGGAACCCGCGAGTCGCTCGATTTCCTCGGCGTACTGATCATTTTGCACCTCTTCGCAAAGTGCCTGGGTGTAGGCCACGAGTGCCTGATCAATATCGCCTAGTTCCTGCAGATAAATCCGGCCAATTTCCGCAAATGCGCCAGCCCGCTCCGTCCGACTTTCCGCTTGCTGGCCACGCTGTAGCAGCACCTCAATGAGCTCCTCGAACTTACCTTGGCCCCGCAAAACGCGCTCCAAGGAGGCAGCTGCTTTCCTATCCGACGGTTCCAATTCGAGCGCCATCGCGTAGACTTGTTCGGCTTTTTCAAGATTACGAACGGCATGTTCGAAGAGACCTGCTGCTCGTAGTAAAAGATTCTGACGCGCCTCCAGACGAACAAAGTCGTGTGCTGGTATTGAGCTTGCGGCGATGAACAGTGCATCTGCAATCCGACTGGGATCAGCTCCGGCGTCAACTGCCGCGTCGAGTGCGGCAGCGGCCTCCGGATTCTCAGGTTGCACAAGCAATGCTTCAATGCGGGTGTCGATTTCAGCTTCAGGTACTTCAGAAACACGGTAGGCCGATGTCCCGAGGTCGAGAGCTTGCAGGCGGACCATCAGCGCATGGGCACTGTTTGGCCTCTGGTGTGGATCCTTAGCAAGCAATGAAAGGACAAATTCGTCCACGTCGCGAGTCACCCAGCCGCGCGGGGCGATGGCGCTCGGATGGGGAGGTTGTGCGCGAAAGTGTGAATATAGAGCATCAATTCCATCCAATTCAAACGGGCGCTTTCCCGTAACGATTTCGTAAATGGCGGCACCAAATGCGTAGACGTCCGTCGCCTGCGATGCATTGTGTCCGGAGATAAGCTCGGGCGCTATATAGCGAAGTAAAGGTGAACTTGACGGAGTCGCCAGCAGTTGCTGTGGTGAAATCGAGATTCGATCCATGCCACCATCCAGCAACACCGGAATCACATTTCCGGAGGCATCGTGAGCGATGATGATGTTATTGAGGTGTATTGCGCCATGGACAAGTCGAGCTTCGTGAAGCTCTGCCAATCCTTCCAGCAAGTACTCAAGAATCGGTCGAGCCTCGTTGAGGTGCATCGGACCTGTGCGCTCAAGACGCGCATGAATCGACTGCCCTTCGACCCAGTCATGTACGAGGGCAACTTTGCCGGAATCTTCCAGCAATTCCAGATTAGCGGCCAACGCAGGGTGGGCGATTCTCCGGGATAATCGAGTGAATGCGCCCAACCTATGTAGACCGCGTCTGTCCCGTAATGCCGGGCGACTAAGCACTTTCAAGCGAAGCAGTCGCTCGCCGTATCGGCCCGCATAACTATGTCCGTATCGACCTGACCCGACAACTCGAAGTATCTCGATTCCGGCAAAGGATTGACCCGAGGCCAGCGGTTCATCAAGGTTCAATCCTCCTGCACGCACTTCGTCAAGTTCTAGTGAGGCATGTGGGCGCAGGATTCTTACGGCGTCGCACAGGGCCTCCAATGCATCTTGATCGATGCAGAAACTAACGAGTCCGCGAGCGAATGACCCGCCCGCTGCGGTGCCACCAATTCGATTCGGGTCAAAACCCAGAACGTTCTGGGCCAGCTCGAGAAGCGAGTCGAGGTCGAAGAGTCGTTCCAGTTCAGCGTGAAGCGTATCGATCTGCATTTGAGTCCTTGTCGCAAGAAGACCATTCTGGGTGCCGTGCTTCGGACGATCCAGACACGGTCGCGGGGCTCGCGAGGGCGGCAAACATACCTCGACCGCCGCGTTCGGGGGCACGCCAAATTGGCGCGTCGCGCCTGCGCCGTCCCATTATGTTGCTATTTTCTTCCCCTGGCGGTAGAGGCTACTGATAGGTCCAAAATGTTGCTGAGAGATTGGCTGACCCCAGATCGGGTGCTGCCCGCAGCGCTGCTTGTGCTGTCGGCGGTGTCTGTACCTATACTAGTCATGTCGCCCAGCGGATTTTCGCGGCTTCACCATTTAGAGGCGGAGCAGACCCGGTCCGACCGGGAGGTCGCCCAAATGACCCAGCAAATCGAGCAACTCAGGGCCGAGGTTGCCCGCGCGAAGTCCGACCCGGCGGCGGTTGAACGCATTGCTCGCGACGAGTTGGGCATGGTACGGCAAACTGAGATTGTCTTTCAGTTTGGCCATTGAGTCGCTGAGGTGCTTGCGCAACGCCCCGAGGTCGCGCAAGCATCCTAACTGTGGTCGCTGGGCTGGTCTATCGATTGTTGCAAGCAGGGCTCGTGTCGCGGGATACGTTAGCGCTAGCACTGTCCGATTCATTCGCGACGGGCACACACCTACTGCTAATCCTCGCCGAGCAACATCGCGGGATTGTCGCGTCCCTGGATGGCGAACTTTCACGTTTCAGAGGTCCGAGTGTTGCTGGACCTTTGGCGATTGATGTCCTTCAAATCGCACGACTTCCTGATGGTCTTTGCAAACGTTTCTTGGCCGTGCCGCTGCAAGTAGAACCGACCAGCACCCGCTGGGCGATTGCCGTTGCCGATCCCTTCGACGAGCACGTCAGCGCTGAGATTTCGTTCCACTTAGGCGGAGCCGTGGACGTTTTTCGCGCGCCGCTCGACGCAATCTTCGCTGCGGTTCAACAAACTGAGGCAGGCAAGTACAGCGCTTCTGCCATACCGCTATTAGAAGTGGACGACGAGCACACTCCAGCCTTCGGCACTGCCGTTGTCAAGGCGTCGAGGCGCCCGTCATCTCATTGGTCCTCGGGAGAAAACACCCCTGTTGAAAGGCGACACACTCCCCGTCGAGGCTTGAGTTTGCCCCCAATTCAGATAACAGAATCGCAGAGCGAACCACCTATTCCCCTTGTTCGACCAATTCCGCATCGTTCGGCGGAAATCGGCAATAATCCGCGCCGACACTCGGAACCCCTGGCCCCATTGAAAACTGCCAGGTTCATCGAAACGCTGCGACCTCAGGCACCAATAAGTCCAAGTGTTACTACACCAACAGAAGCCACGACACAGATCTTGACGGACTTGGAGAACAAGCAGACGGCCCGAGAAATTTTACGCGGTATTGGAGAAGCGGTGTCCGCTGTGGCAAAACGGGCGGCGGTATTTTCGGTGCATACCGGGAAGTTCGAGCTTGAGTACATCTTCCCCTCTGATTTAGCTCGCAAGTTTTCAATCGCCACAAATGACCAAAGTCTACTTCAGATCGCGTGCCAGGCTGGATATTACTTGGGTTCGCTCATGCGAGGCGTTCAATCTGATGCGCTGGCGGAATTACTGGCAATTTCAACCGACAGCGAGATTTACGTGGTCCCAGTGGTTGTTGCCGAGCGATCTGCGGCACTCATTGTCGCCGGGCTAATCGATAACACTTTTGCTGCAACACGGTTGATCGATCACATCGCAAAACGCGGTGGAGCAGTGCTCGAGCAGCTCGTCCATCGACGGCGGCGGCAGCGCTAAGCGACCAGAGCTTAGGGAAAACGAGCTTGGATCCCGATATCAAACTCCATCCATGTCTGAATTGCGCGCAAAATACCGGCGGTAAGGCCCACCGCGCCATAAGCGCCAACCCCCGGGGAAAAATCGTACTGTGGACCTGCGAGCAATTGCATCAGGAAATCTTGCTTATACTCTGTGCCTCGCCAGTTCGCGTTGCCGGCCCCTTTTTCGAGCTCCCAACCAATAGCGGGCTGAAGAAAGAACTTGAACGCCGAATCGTTCAACGTGTAGAGGCGTGCGCCAACTCCCAGAGCAACCAGCGGTTGCGTATTCGTACTGCTCTCGCCCGTGAGACCGAAGCGAACCCAAGCAAAGGGTTCAATGGCATTTAGCGGCGCGAATCCGATGGCCACGTCCAATGCTGGAGGGGCTCCAAAGTGGCAGAGCTTTATTGGTTCTCCGGTACTGGCTGCTCGGTTCTCGCAATATGGGGAAGTGTCGTAGCGAGAAACGACTCGATAAGCGCCCACGAATCCAACGCGCAATGAGAACTGACCGGCATGTGGAAAGGTGCGGTCTTGCTCGCCGGGTTTCTTTGTCGCATCTTCCGCAGCAGGCGCCGTATTCGGCTCGGTTTTGCTGCTAGCATCCTTAGCCTCGTCCGATGCATTCGACTCGCCTGCCGAGTTGGTATCAGATGTTGCAGGTTCCTCCCTGGGCTCCCCCGCGTGCGATGCTGCCGATATCAGTGCTGATACCAGGTACGCTGAGGCCCAGCCCGAAACTAGATTGAATCGCATGGGCCGGACGGTAGCACTCTCGCGGCCGTGGAACTTGACCAACAGTAGCTGCCTGTAAACGGAAGTGAACCGAAGACCGAGGAAAAGCGGCCCGACAACCAACCCGCTACGCAACAGGCCCGCTAGCCGTAACGCAGAGGATCGTCTACGAGAAATTCACCGCGGTGAAGAAACCGGCTACGCTGGAAGCTATGTTCAAGGAGGCATTGGAGAAGATCGTAGAGGGGACCCAAGGTGGACTTGCTGGCCTGCTCATGGATTTTGAGGGGATTCCACTCGAAACGTACAGTCGCTCTGAGTCTGAATTCGACATCGAAATTGTGGGCGCTGAAGTCAGCGTTATCGTAAAGGCGATTCAGCGTGCCTCTGAGATGCTTGAAGCAGGCGAAGCGCGAGAAGTAGCGTTCAAGACTGACCGCATGGTGACACTTATACGCATCATCAATGACACGTACTTTCTCGCGCTAGCCCTCAAACCGGGTGGCAACTTTGGCAAAGGGCGTTACTTGCTACGCGTGGCCGCACCGGAATTAAAGGCAGAATTGGAGGCTTAACCCGTTGGCATCGTCTCGCCGCCGCACGGCGCAACCTACACCCCGTCGACACGCAGGCCGCGGTGTTGTAAAGCCGACAATACACCGCCACGCATCGGCCGCTGACGTCATTTTGCCCAAGCTACGGATCATGGTTTTGAGCGGTCCCAATCTGGACAGGCTGGGTCGGCGCGAGCCCAGTATTTATGGAACGGCGACGCTTGATGATATCCACAGACGGCTTGAGGCCGTGGCGCAAGAACGCAGTGGAATCGTCGATTGCCGACAGAGCAATCATGAAGGTGATCTTTTGGATTGGATAGGTAAGGCAGCGGACGGAACGTCCGACGGCATACTCATCAACCCCGGCGCCTTGACGCATACCTCCTACGCCTTGTATGACGCTGTACGTTCTGCACTCATTCCAACCATTGAAGTTCACCTCTCCAATCCTTACGCTCGCGAGGAGTTTCGGCGCAAATCGCTGATTGCACCCGCCTGTCTTGGAAAAGTTGCCGGCTTCGGCGCAATGTCCTACCAGCTTGCGTTATTAGGGCTTATCGACCACCTCCGAACCGTCGCTCAGTCTCGGCCAATCGTCAGCGGCACTCGCTAACGGTTCTTTGCCCGCTGTTCACCCGGCTCGCTAGTACACCGACTCCACGGAATCGATGTACTTGGAATTCGCGGAGCAAATTCGGGTTTGGGCCAAGCCCAAGAAAACCAGGCTAGGGGCGAGATGGCGGCGATGCTGCCCATCGTAAGTGCTGCCACTGGCGGGTCGGTATTGGCGGCTTTATAGGGAAATATTGAAAAAAAGCACGGTCCGGGTTCCCCCTTCGTGACTAAGCGGTATAAGTTCTAGCCTTGTCGGCATATTGAGCGTTGTGTTCTCAGGTGAATGATGTCGGTATCCAATCGCCTCGGAGAGTTATTAGTTCGCGAGAAGCTTATCAGTCTGCAACAGCTAAGGCAGGCGCAAGATGAGCAAAAAATATCCGGCCATAATTTGGGGTATACGCTAGCTAAGCTTGGCTACGTATCCGACGAAGAAATAACCAACTTTCTGAGTACTCAGTATCGGCTTCCAGCCATCGATCTTGATGAGTTCGATGTGGACGCTGAAGTCATTCGCTTGGTCAGTCGCGAGGTATGTGAGAAGCACAAGATTCTGCCAGTTTCACGCTCCGGTTCATCGCTTATAGTCGCGATGGCCGATCCAACGAATCTGCACGCCATTGACGATATCAAGTTCCTAACTGGTTACAACGTGGAGCCCGTCGTTGCGAGTGAGACGGCGATTCACGGCGCCATTGAGCGATACTACAATGTCGGCCCCTCCTATGACGAGGTAATGGCAGAGTTCAATATTGATGATGAGGATATCGACTTTACTGCCAGTGATGAGGAGCTTAATGCGCTAGAGCTCGAGCGAGCCAGCGCGGACGCGCCAGTCGTACGCCTTGTCAACATGCTATTGATCAATGCAATCCGAAAGCGAGCGAGTGACGTTCACATCGAGCCCTACGAACGCAAATTGCGCGTAAGATATCGCGTAGACGGGGTGCTGCACGAGGAAATGACGCCGCCTTTGAAATTGAAGAACGCCCTCGTTAGTCGCCTAAAGATCATGAGCAAGCTCGACATAGCCGAGCGACGGTTACCGCAAGACGGGCGGATAAAATTGAAACTCGGCAAGGGTCGTGAAATGGATTTTCGCGTATCCGTACTGCCAACGTTATGGGGCGAAAAGGTCGTGTTGAGGTTACTCGATAAGAGCAATCTGCAACTCGACATGACCAAGCTTGGTTTCGACATTAAGCCCCTGGGTGATTTCAAATGGGCAATCGGCCAGCCCTGGGGTATGGTATTAGTAACGGGGCCAACCGGGTCAGGTAAGACCACGACGCTCTATTCGGCACTGAGCGAGCTGAACAAGGTTGATGTTAACATCAGCACCGCTGAGGACCCGGTTGAGTACAACTTGGCAGGTATCAATCAGGTGCAAATGCACGACGAAATCGGCCTGAACTTCGCGATGGCGCTACGGTCGTTCTTGAGGCAGGATCCAGATATCATCATGGTGGGGGAGGTTCGCGATTTTGAGACCGCCGAGATTGCCGTAAAAGCGGCGCTTACAGGACATCTAGTGTTGTCTACGCTGCACACCAACGACGCGCCTGCCACAATCTCCCGCTTGCTCAATATGGGTGTTGAACCATTCCTTATCACCGCCAGTGTTAACTTGGTGCTCGCTCAACGTCTCGCCAGGCGAATCTGCGCGGACTGTAAGAAACCGCTGGAAATCGAGGAAAAATCACTCAAAGACATGGGGTTCTCGGAAGAGAACATGAAAGACGTGGTAATTTACAAAGGCGTAGGCTGCAGCAATTGCAACGGAACCGGCTACAAGGGGCGAATTGCGTTATACGAGGTCATGCGGTTTACCGATGATCTGAAGGAAATGGTTCTTCAGGGCGCTTCTTCAGCGGAACTCAAGATGGCAGCCGCAAAACTTGGCATGAGTACGCTGCGAATGAGCGGAATTCGCAAAATCGTCGAAGGCATGACGACGCCCGAAGAAGTACTGCGCGTTACTATGGCTGACTGACGTTCTGACACGGCTTGGAGAATAGTCCTATGGCAGACAGCTCTGTTGAAGGTCTCAAGGTCAACTTGCACCAACTACTGCGCGCAATGATTGACAAGGGCGCGAGTGACATGCACATTACGACCGGGTCACCACCCCTGCTCCGAATCGACGGGGAGATCGTACCGCTCAAACTGCCGCAGCTTTCGGCCATTGATACCAAACAGATTTGTTATTCGGTCTTGACCGAAGAACAGAAAATCCAATTCGAAAAGACCAAGGAATTGGACTTATCGTTTGGCGTAAAGAGCTTATCGCGATTTCGAGCTAATTTCTTCTTGCAGCGTGGCGCAGTGTCCGGTGCTTTTCGAACGATTCCCTTCAAAATACTCAGTTTCGACGAATTGGGACTGCCGCAAGTGGTAGCGGATCTGGCGTCAAAGCCCCGTGGATTGATTCTAGTCACGGGCCCCACAGGCTCCGGAAAGAGCACGACGCTCGCGTCGATTATCGACAAGATAAATTCGGAGACGCGCCAGCACATAATGACGATTGAAGATCCGATCGAATACCTTCATCCGCACAAACGGAGTATCGTCAATCAGCGCGAAGTGGGCACGGACACTGGCACCTTCAAGCAAGCTTTGAAATACGTATTGAGACAAGATCCGGATGTAGTTCTCGTTGGTGAAATGCGCGATCTTGAGACTATTGAAGCCGCGTTGACGATTGCCGAAACGGGCCACCTGGTATTTGCTACACTGCATACCAATTCGGCCCTTCAGAGCATCAATCGAATCATCGACGTCTTTCCGCCGCACCAGCAGCCGCAAGTTCGCGCCCAACTTTCCTTTGTTCTGGAAGGGGTTCTGAGTCAATTGTTGATGCCGCGCGCAGGTGCGCCAGGCCGCGTTTTGTGCCTGGAAGTGCTGGTGCCGAATCCGGCAATTCGCAACTTGATTCGTGAAGACAAGGTCCACCAAATTTACTCGCAAATGCAGGTTGGGCAGCTAACCAGCGGCATGCAGACCATGAATCAATCGCTCCTTTCGTTGTTCACGCGGCGCTTGATTACGTTGGAAGAAGCGCTCGGGCACAGCAGCGATCAAGACGAGCTACGCAACATGATCGAAAGCCGCGCAGCTACGGCGGGGGCGCAGGCAGGCTCACGAAAGTGAAGGGCGGCGCGTCCGAAGTCCACGTCGCCCACTGTTCCGCGTTGATTCAAATTCTAGTAGCGCGATTCCATCGAAACGCTGGGTCCTTCGGACCGGCGGCTTCGCGGCCATCGCGCCGCTAGATTCATTTTCCTAGGCTTCGCCCAGACCCAAATTTGCTACGCCTCAATTCAATAGAATCGAGGTACTAGTTTGTGGTGGCAACGACCCCGAGCGTTGCGGTATATTGGGACTGTTTTGACGTGTCGATGTACTTCGAGGGGAAGATCGGCTGATCCGCATGATCGGCGCGAAGATCCAATTTGAGAACGAAGTTGGGTGAGGGAGTGTACCCGGCTGTCAGTGTGGCGTCTGTGAAGGTGACCTTGTTCGCTAGTCCCGGAAAATTGAAATGGTCATCCACGTAAATCTCGCCACGAGGAGCGATGAAGAATTCATCCGAGGCTTTGACGCTTATGACAAGGTTTGCGCCATACCACTTCGCTGTGGTAGTGCCGTTGGCCGCACCTGCAGCTAGCTTCTCCGTGCCATAGTCGGCATTCGCGAGGAACCTTAGCGACGGTATCGGATCGATGTCGGCGACAAAGTCAACAAAATGTCGAAGGCGCGTCTTGGCGTCGCTGTCATACGCGGCCGGAACCGGCGGGGCCGGGGGTGCAATGACCGGCGCAGTCACGTCATTTTGTTCCGCCCCGACCATGTAACCAAGCATGAACATGGTTGGGTTCGCGGGATCGGGCTTGACCATGATTTGTGTGCCGAAGTTCTGTATCCCCAAGCCGCCCAAGGAATTGTTGGCCACGACGCGGTTCCAGCCGTTGGCGAGAAAGAACTTTATGTCGAATTCAGGAGCCACGGCATAGTCGACGCGGAGCCCGGTAAAATGCAGGGGCTGGCCGAGCCAATACAGGAACGTTCGCGTGTAGTTAATGTTCAATTGCGAGTCGGCAACCTCGGAACCAAAGGGCTGATCATATTTGCCCAAATCAAGTGTCAACTTGCCGTCGGCTCCCAAGGGCTTCCACGTAGCAAAGCCTTGCTTTATGAACTGAGCCCCACTTGGAATATCGTTTAGGTTATATCCGACTGTCGAAGGGCCAAAGCGAAGACTAACCGTGCCTCCGACGTTGCCATAGGTGTATACGGCATCAACACCGGCCCAATGCAATGAGAAGCCATTATTGAAATCGTAGGCACGACCGCCATTGCCGCCCGGCACTCCAACCGCCGCGTTTGTGCCTCCTTGCGGATGCGGGAAATTGAAATTCACCGAGTAATAGGCATCGGCAAACGCAGATACCTTTAGGTTATTGTACCACGGGGGAGGCGGAGGAGTGGCCTCCGCGGCTGGAGCTGGAGGTGTTGGAGCTGCAGCCGCCGCGGGCGGAGCCGCGATCGCTTCAGGCGCAGGTGCCGCGGGCGTTGGTGTGGTCTGCGCGGCGGCTGCAGATGTTGCTGATTCGGGTCCCGCGGGCGGCGTTGCTGCGGGTACTGCCGGTGTGGGGGGCGTTGCCGCGGGTGCCTGGGCTGCGGCTCCAGGCGGCGCAGCTGCGGGCGCTTGTGCCCACGCAGGGTTGCTAACATTCAGCAGCGCTAATGTCGTTAGCGGCCCAGAGAAAATGCTGGCGGCGAGTCGTATACGAACTGTCATTTTTGCATCTCCTTATTGTCGCAGACGTCGTCGTTATACAGACGCTGCTCGCGTTTCCGATGTGGCATCTGTACCGTGCGCCACATTGCAGGAATATTTCTTGTTGATATCCGCGATGCCCCACGTCGTTTCCAGGTCCGTTGTTATTTTTGACGTCTTAGTCGTCTCCTTTGCGAGACTTCAGCGAGATGCACTGGTAAACCGGCGACGCAGTCGGCGGATTTTTAGTGACACTCGAAAGGGTGAGCGGCGAACGGTAAATCAGCCTGTGCGTTCCGCGTTCGTCACGGCCTGTATTGGTTGAAGCCGCACAAACTGGGCTCGCCCTGCACCCGGCCCGCGGTAACAAACATGTCGTAATCATGGCGAGCAGACTGGCGGCCAGACGCCCAAGGGTCCGGAGTGCACCGAGCTCAAGGAACAACGGGCGCGCCACGGCTTGCGGCGTCATCATTGCGACCGCTGGAAACCGGGTGACGATGTCGGCTCTGGCCCTCGAAGGGTTTCGAGGATTCCGTACCTCTAATAATTCGATCTAGGTAGACGGTTATGTGTGGTGTTTTTGGGATCTTTGGCTACTCCGAGGCAGCCAATCTGACCTATTTGGGTCTTCACGCTCTGCAACATCGTGGGCAGGAAAGTGCCGGCATAGTTACCAGCGACGGCGAACAGCTCTATTTGCACCGCGGCATGGGGCACGTCATTGATGTATTTCCTCCCGATCAAATTGCCAAGCTCAAGGGAAACATGGCAATTGGCCATGTCAGGTACTCAACTGCTGGCGGCTCATTGCTCAAGAACGCGCAGCCCCTCGCCGTTGACTATGCGCGTGGTTCCATTGCCATTGCGCACAACGGCAATCTGACCAACGCCGAGGCACTGCGTGAAAAATTGGAGGAACGCGGCAGCATTTTCCAGAGCATGAGCGACACAGAAGTCATTGTTCATCTGGTGGCCATTAGTACCCAACGCGCCGTCGAAGATCGCGTGGCAGACGCCTTGACCCAAGTTCAGGGCGCCTTTTCCCTGGTGTGTCTGACGGAGCAGACCCTAATTGCCGTCCGCGATCCCCTCGGCATTCGTCCCCTGTGCTTGGGAGTAATGCTGGCAGATCCCTCTTGCTATGTCGTTGCCAGTGAGGCCAGTTGCTTCGAACTCATTGACGCAAAATTCGTCCGCGATATCGAACCGGGCGAAATGGTTATCGTAGATCGGCGAGGTCTGCGCACTTCACATCCCTTTGCTTCTGCCCGCCCGCGGCATTGCATCTTCGAGTTCGTGTACTTTTCCCGTCCGGACAGCGTTATTGATGGTGTCAGCGTCTATGAAGCGCGCAAAAATCTGGGACGGAGTCTGGCGGATGAGCACCCCGTCGACGCAGACGTCGTTATTGCTGTGCCTGATTCGGGTGTACCCGCAACAATTGGTTTTGCGGAACGAGCGAAGCTTCCCTTCGAAATGGGGTTGGTTCGAAGTCACTACGTGGGTCGCACGTTTATTGAACCGCAACAAAGTATTCGCCATTTCGGTGTGAAACTGAAATTGGCTCCGGTAGCTGCGGTTCTAAATGGCAAGCGCGTCGTCGTGGTCGATGACAGCATCGTGCGCGGCACGACGAGCCGGAAAATCGTGAAGATGCTGAGGGCTGCGGGAGCTCGTGAAGTTCATATGCGGATTTCTAGCCCCCCGAACCGATGGCCTTGTTACTACGGGATCGATACGCCGACACGCTCGGAGCTCATCGCGTCTAGCCACAATCTTGCGGAGATTAATCAGTACATTACGAGTGATTCACTGGCCTATCTGTCGCTAAAGGGCATGATCGACGCGGTCGTGAAATCAGGTGGTGGCAACAACGGCAGTTCCGAGCGTCATCTGCCGACGCTGCGGGAAGTACCGTCCCTAAATCGAGAATCATTCTGCGATGCCTGCTGGAGCGGGAAATATCCGATCGAATTTATTCCGCATCCGCGTCATCGTCAAATGCGGTTGCTGGACACTTGAGACATCGGTGAATCACACTCGGGAGCCAAGTGAACCCGCCGAGATGCGCAGAAGGGTGCCGTGTGTCTCAGTGTCGGATCGACATAAAGAAATATTTCACGGACCACAAGTCAATGGCACAAAAAACGGATATCCAACCTGACCGTAAGTTCGCTCGCGATAAAGCAAACCTAAGCCAGCGCCGCCATTGGCCAACCCCGGATCGACGCAGTCATAAGCTGTTTCGGCCAACGTTTGCACGGTGACTAGCGCCACAAAATTGGTGCTATAAGTAGCGAAGCGCACTCCATAATGGCTGAAGGATTGGCGATCATCAGTCCAAGCCAGGGCAAAACGATCGCCCAATGAGAGTAGGCTGGGTTTTCTCGCGAAATTTGCGCCCGACGTGATGGTTTGGGCGGACTGAACGAGGCCACCCGCTGCATCGACCGACGCTGCCCATATGGCATTGCCTGGCAGCTCAAGCTGCGTGCTCCACACGATGACATAGCGATCGCCCACCCAGTCGGCGGAGTAGTCGCTGGCGCCCGTGTCAGATAGATAAATCGAACTACCGCTCGGAGTCATGTCGCTTCCCAATAGTTGTGCAGTAAGCCTTTGACTGTTCGCCGATAAGTAGAGCAGTAAACTGGAATTGGGGCTCTGCAGCAGAGTGGGTGATCGAGCGTCCGACATCAAATTAGTCAATGCCTGGACTTCGCCCACGAACTGACCGTCTGCCGAGACTTTTCGGCCGAAGATGCGATTCAGATTGCCTCCATTGTCGTCTGACCATGCGATCCAATAATTGGTGTCGTCCCACAGCACTGAAGGTTCAACGGAAAAGCCAGCGCCGTTAGAGATACGCAGATCGGGCCCCAGCTTCTTTCCATTGACGTCGAATTGATTAAAGTAGATGTCGTAGCCGTGTTCGCCGCGAACCTCCCAAGCACTTGCGAACACCGATCCGGTCCAAATCAGGGGGCCACCGTAGCTGTCGTTGGAAGTCTGCGACACGTTTGTAATGGGGACGACTCGGTTCCCCGAAATATCGAAGCCCGTAAAATAGCCTTGGAAGCGAATATCGCTTTTTTTGCCAGTAAACGTGAGAGCGAAATAGCTACCGTTGAAAACGAAACCGCGCGGACCAGATTCAGAGAAAGTATCGTCGGTCACACGAACCGCTGTACCCATGGTGCGGTACACGTTGACGCCTTCGTCAATTCGGCCGTCGCAATTGTTGTCAAGACCGTCGCATAATTCAGGGGCGCCGGGATACACTGCCGCATTTGAGTCATTGCAGTCATTGCCGCAGGAGCCAGGTGCTCCAGCTTGAGTGCCGGGCAAGTGCCCCAAGTAACCGTCGCCATCGTTGTCGTGAACTTTCAACGGAAAGTAGCACGCGCCGGTGGCGGGATCGCACAGATCCGACGTGCACGGGTCCCCGTCATCACAGGTTGTTGTTGCAACCGTGCTGCAATAACCCTCGATACAGGCTTTTGTGACGCAAAGATTGCCGTCAAAACAATCGCCGTTGTGATTGCACGCAATCAATGGCCCGGTTCCATCCCCTTGGGGCAGGGCGGATCGGCCGCCACATTGACATAGCAGAAGTGTAAACAGTCCGATCGCGACGGGTGCATGCAATCTGCCAGCTACGAGCATGTACCGACTCCAGCCACATCAATTGGATCGCAGAACATGCCGGGCGAGCAGCTCGCGGTGCCGGACAAAGAGCACATCTTTTGACATTTAGTTCCCGTATTGGTCACGACGCAGACATAACCTTGGGCACAGTCGTTCGACCCGGAGCAGTCGTCCCACTGCGTGCCATTACCAGCGAATGAGCAGACATAAGCGTATTGCTCAGGTTGACAGGGATTAGCCGTTGAGCGAATTGTTGGAAAACAGGCCTGACCATCCGGGCAGCCCGATACGGATGAAAATAAGTCGCAATTGGTAATGACCGCAGGCGTGGCGGCGTCGGGACATCCAGTTGCGGCATAAGTCGAATAGGGTTGGCCGCCCGTATGAGTACCTCCCATACCTGCGTCGGGTGAGTAGTTTCCATTGCCGCCAAAGCTTGCTATTGGGTTGCGACCCGCCGCCCCCTCAGCAGCGGAATTGTCAGTGGCACCGCCGCAGGACACGAGCAAAAATCCTAGGCTACCTAGCCTCCAAAGGCGCATGGCGGAACCATACCAAAGTCATAGCGTAGCGCCCACCCCGTCAATCATGGTAAGAGCGAAGCCCCATGCATCGCCTGATTACTTGCACTATCATGGGTTTTTCTGCCGTAGCCTGTCGCCAGCCCGACCGCCAATCCACGCTGGAGCCGAGTGTACAGGCGCCGGTGGTAAATAGCCCCAGTGGCCCGCGTCACGGCCCGGGCACATCTACCGAGTCGCCACGCACAGCGTGCGTCATTCCAATGGCGGAACCGGCTTTACCTCAAGCGACAGGTACGGCCACATGCCCGATTGCACCAGAATCCACGATTACGCTCGCCCGAGGGCAAGTCACCTTTGACGATGCTCCTTCGAAGCCCACCCTCCTAGTGGAGCTTGCGCGAACGGATGAGACACGACAGCGCGGCTTAATGTACCGCACTAACCTCCCTGCAGAAGAGGGCATGCTGTTCTCTTGGGACGACGAGGCTCCACGAGCTTTCTGGATGCACAACACATGTATTCCCCTCGACATGCTATTCATCGGCAAAGATGGGGGAATTTCCGGTATTCTTGAGCAAGTCCCTGTCCTAAATGACGCGTCGCGTGGCATTGCGTGTCCGGTGGCACATGTGTTGGAAGTCAACGCGGGTTGGGTGCGTGGACACAACGTCAAACCGGGACAACATCTCACCATTTCATTGCCTTGACTAGAAAGGACGGCACCATGGGTTTCCGCTACGCTAATAGATTCCTTTATGGGCTTGCTGCTTTGTCCATATCCTTAATAGCGGTTGACTGCCGAAGAACTGTCGCGCCGCCGCAGGATGAGAAGATCAGCGCGCCTCAGCCCTCTGGCTCGTCGGCGGGAAAGGCAAGCATTGGGACAACGCCGTCAAGTACGGTTGTCGTCGCTTCACAGGCCTTGGCAAGTGCCCATTCAGCCATTGTCAGCGCTCAGGCAGTCCCTGAAAAAAAGGCTGCCTTCGCAGGCAATGGCGACCCGTTGCAGGGACAGTTTCCCTTGTCTGAGGCCGTTAAGGGTTTGAAAACTAAAGGTCGCCTTTGGGCTGACATTGAAACGGACAAGGGCAAGCTTCACTGCGAATTGTATGAAGACAAGGCGCCGGTCACTGTCGCAAATTTTGTGGGACTAGCGCGCGGTCTTCGTCCGTTCAAAGATCCCAAATCATCGGAATGGGTTAAGCGCCCCGGCTATGACGGCACCGGATTTCATCGGATTGTTAAGGGTTTCATGATACAGGGCGGCGATCCTGCGGGGACCGGGGCCGGTGAACCCGGTTACGTCTTCGCGGATGAGATTTGGTCTGGCGCGACACACGATCGGCGGGGGTTGCTGTGCATGGCCAATCGTGGGCCGAACACCAATGGCATGCAGTTTTTCATTTTGGACGGGGAAGCAAAACACTTGGACCATAGTTTCACAATTTTTGGCCAATGTTCACCGAACTCCATCATCGAAAAACTGGCGGGCAGCGAAGTCCGAGGTGATCGAGCGGTCAGTCCTCCAAAGATATCAAAAGTCACGATAAGTCGGAAATAGCCTCGGACTGGGTTTAGTCGGGTTCGTAAATGACCCGCTGAGTAGGCTCGACATAGTAGTACCTGTTCCAATCTTGACGTTGAAACGTCAAAGCCCCAAACAAATTGACGATGACGCCAAAACCTGCGAGCGCGTGGAATGCCAGCCCGATTCGTTGGGCGCCGAGCGCCAACAACGCAAACAACCAGGGCGCATAGTCATTTGAGAACCGCGGCCCGAATTGAAGCCAACCACTATTTTGATACAATAGTGTTGGCAAGCTCGTCAACACTAGGGTCACGTAGCAAGCAAAGTGCAGGGGGCTTCGCCGTTCTGGCCATAAAAGCCAAAGATAGATGGGGGTCGTAAACCAAAGCGCCAGACCATGACCGTTGATTTGAAAGAGAGGGGAGTGATTGCTCAAACCGATGTACGGTAGGCTTGTCAAGAGAACACCGAGATTCCGAGGTAGGTAGTGGTAACTGAGCATGCCCCACTTCTCGATGCGTCCGCGCCACGCGATTTCAAGAAATCGGTATCCGACTTCAAAGGGATCATGAAATCGCGCCCAATTATACCAAAATAAACCAATTGTGGCGCAGCCGCACATCAGCAAGAACGGTGTTGTGCGGCGGAATATGACACGCCAATCCCAACGGGATTCAATGGTGGTGCCCGATCGTCGAGCGACGCGAAATACCTCAAGTATGAAGAAGATTCCCGCTAGGCCCAAGTGACTGCGAGTTCCCAGAGCCGCGCACAACGCCAACCCGGCTAAGAGTGGGTGCCGTGCCCCAATGGACGCAGCCAAGTATATTGTTATCGCTGTTGTCGCGACGACGTGTGCCCCAAACCAAACTGTCCCCTGGACGGCCGTAAAGAAGTAGACTGTGCCCAGGGCGAACAAGGTGGAAAAAAGCAGGGCGGTACGTTCGCTAATTACGACGAGCTCCATACGACGCATGCGCTGCAATGCTAGGAATTGTGCCGCGGGCGCTATTCCGGCCACAAATAAGAAGAATACGCCGTCGCGAAAGGCATCCACCCGTTTGACGATTGCTATAAAGGGCAATAAAAGCAGCGCCGGAAACGGTGGGAAAACCACATACCAGCGGTTTTCGAAGTGAGCGAAGTCATTGCCACCGGCGTACGCTGGAGGTCGGCCTTCCAAACTTAGTCGCCCGTGCAAGAAAGCGTCAGCCAGCCAAGCAAAATGGTTATAAGGCGTATGCGATGTCCAGAGGCTAAACGGCGCACAGAATGCGAAAATCATGGTTACAAACAAATAGAGAGCGACCGCCAGCCAAAGAGTGCGATACTTTTCGATTCGAATTGCGCTCAACATCGGGCGTTGTACACCTTGCGTCATGTTTGCGAACTACGTGAGACTAGGCTAGCCTTGAGGTGGATTGAACGTGAAAGCATTCGTTGTTCCGCTGGCGGACCTTGAGCGGGGACCGAAACACGCAGAGTGGCCAATTGACGCCAGATGGTTGGATTTGGCTCTGGAAGGTACAGAGGCTCAGCCCCGCGGCACCGGCCGTGTTGACGTAATTCTGACGAAGGATGGCCAGCAGGTCATTGTCAAGGGTCGGGTAACGGCGCCGCTAGTGATGCCTTGCGCCCGTACCCTCGAACCGGTGCAAGTGGACATTGATGCTGAATTGCTGTTGATGTTATCCCCGACGCCTGGAACCAACGTCAATGGGAGACGCGCCGATGGGCGTCATTCTCATGCGACAAGGGTCCGAACTGTCACTAAAAAAGGCCCATCGGCCAATATGAGTCAGGTGGCCAAAGATCGAATCATGGCGGACGAGGATGCGGCGCAGGATGCCTATTCGGGCGATGAAATCGTGCTGGATGCATTCATCCGGGAGTCCGTTCTTCTTGAGCTTCCCATGGCACCCCTGCGTTCCGACTTGCGCGCGATCGATAACCCCGCTATTGCCGGGCCACTGGCGAAGGCAGAATCTGACGCCGGTAATCGGATTGACCCGCGGCTTGCCCCGCTCGCGGAAATTGCGGGTCGCCTGAAGCTAGAGACGAAGGAGTAGAGATTAGGTGGCAGTCCCCAAGCGACGCAAGTCCAGCAGCAAACGCGATATGCGGCGCGCACAACACGACAAAGTTGTGGCACCCAACGTAGTACCTTGTGCAAACTGCTCTGCACCGATGATATCGCACCGGGTTTGCCCTTCGTGCGGTCAGTACAAGGGCAAGGTAGTGAAGGTAGTCAAGACGACGGAGCAGCAATAAGGGTTGACGTGATCCTTTCGAGCTGCGCCTAAGCGAAGCTACCCTCGTTCCGCCACGAGTCTGACATCTACGGCGATGCCTATTGGCCGGTCCCGTGGCAAGCAAGGGAGCTTTCGCCCCCGCGCACGACGATCGTGCCTATTTCAGTGATCTCAACGATGTCAAATTCTATCGAATCTTGGCCACGCAGTCGCATCAAAGGCACAGGATCGTACCTACCCGAACGGGTCGTTACGAACCAAGACATTGCCCAAATTGTCGACACATCGGACGAGTGGATTCAGAAACGCGTTGGCATTCGCGAACGACGCTACGCAGCCGAAGATCAGGCGAGCAGTGATTTGGCCGCAGCGGCTGCTCGGAAGGCCATACAAGCTTCCGGTCTTGATGCTTCAGACATAGACATGATTATAGTGGGGACCATTACCGGGGACATGCCGCTGCCCGCGTGTGCAGCGTTTGTACAACAAAAACTTGGCTGTCGAGATATACCGTCGTTTGATGTTGCCGCCGCCTGCGCTGGTTTCATATTTGCATTGTCGATCGGTGATTCATTCATAAGAACCGACGCGGCACGCAATGTGCTTGTCATCGGCGTTGAAGTATTAACCAGGATCACAAACTTTCAGGACCGCAATACTTGCGTATTGTTTGGGGATGGCGCCGGTGCAGTTGTGCTGACTCGGGCGGACAATTCCGACCATGGCGTGCTGATGTCAACTAATCTTTTTACCGACGCTACGCTCGCAGATATCCTCAATGTGCCGGCAGGCGGCAGCAGAGAACCTGTAACGCATGAATCGCTCGATGCGCAGCGCAACAAGATTTACATGAATGGTCAAGAAGTCTTTCGCATTGCGGTGCGGAGGTTGACGAGCTCCTCTCAAGCCGCAATTAAGCAAGCCGGATTGGAACCGGATCAAGTTGATTGGGTTGTCCCGCATCAGGCAAACCTCCGGATCATAAATCAAGTAGCGGCTCGGCTCGGAATACCCTATGAGCGCTTCGTCTTGAATATTGCCGAACGCGGAAATACTTCTAGCGCATCGGTGCCAATCGCCCTTGATGAAGCGGTTCAGGACGGTCGCATCAAGTCCGGACACACCGTATTGATGTGCGCCTTGGGCGCGGGAATTTCGTGGGGTAGCGCTTTGGTTCGCATGTGACGCACACCTGAGGAGTATCCAATCGTGACAATTGCGTGGTTGTTTCCCGGTCAAGGCTCTCAAGTAGTGGGCATGGGCAAATCCCTTTTTGACGAGTCACGCTCGGCAAGAGAAGTTTTTCAGCGCGCCGACGAGTCCCTCGGCTGGTCACTATCGAAATTGTGTTTCGCTGGTCCCAGCGGCGAGTTGCTCCAGACAGCTATTGCTCAGCCAGCAATACTTACAACTAGCATCGCGGCGCTAGCTGCGCTTCGGGAGGCCTACCCTGGGCTAGGGTGGCCGCGCTTCGTCGCAGGCCATTCGCTTGGGGAATACAGTGCACTCGTTGCCGCTGGCGCTCTCAGTTTAGAAGATGCAGTTCGCGTGGTAAATTTACGCGGAAAGGCAATGCAGGAGGCGGTCCCGCAAGGGATCGGCGCAATGGCTGCGGTCATTGGTGGGTCGGTCGAGCAAGTCAAAGAACTTTGTAGCCAAGCGTCCGAAAACGAAATCGTTTCATGTGCCAACTTCAACGCGCCGGGTCAGGTTGTCATTGGCGGGCACTCGACCGCGGTTGAACGCGCCAGAATTGCCGCGATTGCCTCCGGTCTCAAAGTTATAATGCTGAAAGTAAGCGCGCCTTTCCATTGCTCCTTGATGGCTCCCGCGGCACGTGTCGTGCGGGAGGCCCTGGAAACCGTATCTTTGGGTAATTCGCTCGTACCCGTCATTGCAAACGTGGAGGCCCAGCCTCATAGTCGTGCCGACGAGATTGCCAATTTGCTAGTGCGGCAAGTCGATGGTCCCGTGCTATGGGAGCAATCAATTCGGCATATGGCGGACGCAGGAGTACTGAAGGCGTTAGAAATCGGCCCAGGAAACATTCTGGCCGGGCTTGCGCGTCGCATTGACAAGCGAATCGTCGTACACGGCGTAAGCTCCCCGGTTGGGGTCGTTCAAGCCGGCCAGTTCCTGAACTAACCTGGGTAAATTCACGTAAATTTTGCTCTGAATAGCCGTGCAAGTACCTAAATATTCGGTGCAAACTCACTGCGAATCTCCTTTCGCAGGAATTATTTGGACTAAGGTCGAACGGGGACTAGCGATTTCCCCGTGAATCACGGGCTGGCCGTGCTAAACAGCGCCCGGTCACGCGTCAGTCGACCTTCTAGGACCTGGCCGTAATCTCAACAGAATTTGATTATTCAATTTGTCGTCAGTACTCAGAAAAATATATAAAAGTCGGCCATCGCGACTTTCACGGAGGCAATATGGCGGAAGGGCGTAATATCGAAGCCGAAGTCAAACGAATCATCAAAGAACAGCTCGACGTAGACGAAGCTGATATCAAACTCGAATCCTCGTTTATCGACGATTTGGGTGCAGATTCTTTGGGATTGGTTGAGCTCGTTTTGGCGTTTGAAGAATCTTTTGAACTCGACATTCCTGATGAAGACACGGAGAAGATCAAGACCGTGCAGGATGCGATTGATTACATCCAAAAACATTCAGGCGGTTAGGCGCCTGATGTAGAAGTCGTCAGCCCTCATCTAATTGGTTCTGGGTTTAGGTATGGAGCGCGTTGTCGTCACCGGAATTGGCATGGTCACCCCCCTGGGGCTTGACGTCGATTCGACTTGGAATTCTTTGGTTGCTGGCAAAAGTGGAGTCTCGGGAATTACACTTTTTCCGGTGACTGATGAGTATCCAACTCGGATAGCCGCCGAAGTTAGGAACTTTGAGCCCACGAAATTCATGGAGAAGAAGAAGCTCAAAGAGGTGACGCGCTTCATCCCCTTTGCGCTAGCGGCAACGCAGATGGCGCTCGAACACTCTGGATTGGAGTTGACTGACTCAATCAAGGAACAGATGGGCGTATTTATCGGGGTGGGACTTGGTGGCCTGGAAGGTCTTGAGGAAGTTGCAATTCTGTGCCACACGAAGGGGCCTAAGCGAGTTAGTCCGTACTTCATTCCTTCGCTCATCGCGAACATGGCCGCCGGCCAAGTGTCTATAAAGTACGGATTTCGTGGTCCAAGTCTCGCGCATACAAGTGCCTGCTCATCGAGCGCCCATGCCATCGGCGAGGCGTTTCGATGGATTCAGTATGGCCGAACCCCGGTCATGCTTGCCGGTGGCGCGGAGGCCACCATCACGCGGATTGGAATTGCCGGGTTTGCTGCCATGTTCGCGCTGAGTCGCCGTAATAATGATCCCGAGCGCGCTAGCAGGCCCTGGGATCGCGCACGGGATGGATTTGTTTGCGGAGAGGGCGGCGCCACCCTTGTGCTTGAGTCGCTGAGTCACGCGCGCTCAAGAGGTGCCAGGATTCTTGGAGAGATTACGGGGTATGGTACGACAAGTGACGCCTATCACATAACGAAGCCCGTGCCCGACGGTATCGGAGCGATGCGTGCCATGCAGCTCGCGTTGGACGACGCAAAACTTCCACCAGATTCAATTGACTATGTCAATGCCCATGGGACGTCAACGCCGGCCGGTGACGCCGAAGAGGCAAAAGCAATTGCCCGTGTCTTTGGGGATCACGCGATTAGCAAGAGACTCTGGGTCAGCTCGACAAAGTCCATGATGGGTCATTTGCTAGGTGCAGCTGGAGCCGCTGAAGCATCAGTTTGCATCAAGGCCATCGAAACGGGTATTATTCCGCCGACAATAAACCTCGATGAACCCGATCAGGATTGCCCTATTGACTGTGTTCCCCATCAGGCTCGCAGTCGCGACATTCACCACACAATGTCTAACTCCTTCGGCTTTGGGGGTACCAATGTTTCGCTGGTTGTTTCGGCGTTCGACGGTTGAGACTCTAAGTGTTTGAGCTTAGCGGACGTGTCAACGTGAATGGATTGGTAAGCCGGCTGTCACGGGACCGATTGCCGGAAATGGTATGGATAAATGGAATGCCCCTATTGTCGACAGCTCGATAGTCGTGTTCTCGACTCAAGACTGGCCTCGGGAGGCACTGCAACCTGGCGAAGGCGGGAGTGCGACGGCTGTAATCGGCGGTTCACAACCTACGAACGGGTGGAGCATACGCTGCCCACCGTCGTCAAGAAGAATGGTCAAAGGCAACCCTTCGACCGGCAGAAGATTCTTCGCAGCCTGCAAATTGCCTGCAACAAGAGACCTGTTTCGACGGATGCTCTCGAGGAGCAAGCGGCAGCAGTGGAACGCGAACTGGCGGCAACTGGGGAAAAAGAGGTAAGCTCGCTTACCGTCGGCGAACGCGTGATGGATCGACTAAAAGGATTGGATGATGTGGCTTACGTTCGGTTTTCGAGCGTATATCGATCATTTCGCGACATTGACGAATTCATGGTCGAGATGAGCAAGCTCGTTCGAGCTCGTAACGCGGATTAGGCGCATGACGGACAATCATGCCCAGATGATGGCTCGTGCCATCGACCTGGCAAAATTCGGGGACCCAAGCCCGAATCCACACGTCGGTTGTGTCGTCGCTCTGGGCGATAATGTGCTGGGTGAAGGTTTCCACGAAGCTGCGGGCTTTGACCACGCCGAAATAATTGCACTTCGAGCAGCGGGGGAGCATGCCAAAGGTGCAACGCTATATGTAACGCTGGAGCCGTGCAACCACCAAGGTAAGACTGCTCCTTGCGTTGACGCCGTTCTGTCAGCTGGCGTGGCGAGTGTGGTCATTGGCTGCCGCGATCCGAATCCTAATGTTCGGGGCGGTGGTGTTGAGCGCCTCCGCGAGGCGGGGGTGGAAGTCATTCTCGGCGTTCTGGAGACTGAGGCGAAATCGCTAGTTCGGCCGTGGTCAAAGTTCGTCTTGACGGGACATTCGTATTTATCCCTAAAGCTGGCAGTGTCGCTCGACGGCCGCATTGCTACTCGCACCGGAGCGTCGAAGTGGATAACCTGTCCCGAGTCGCGTGCACGCGTTCAGGAACTTCGAGTTAGTCATGATGCAGTCATGGTCGGTATCAACACCGTAAGTTCCGACGACCCTCGACTTACGGTGCGAGATGTGCCAGGCCGCGATCCGATTCGTATTGTTGTCGATTCGAAACTGCGATTGCCCATGAATTGCCAATTGGTGACCTCCGCGCGTGACATTCCAACATGCGTCATCACAACGGTTGACGCATCGCGTTCCACGGGGGACGGACTCGAAACGGCAGGCGTTAATGTCATTCGAGTACCCGCGACCGCGGAGGGACGGTGTGACATGCAGACGGCACTGGGTGAATTGGCGGTGCGTGAGGTGGTAAGTGTGCTTTGTGAGGGCGGTGCCGAATTAGCCGGGAGTTTGTTGGCTGCTGGATTGGTTGACGAATTGCACGTATTCGTCGCCCCATTACTGCTAGGTCCCCGTGGCAGGCCCGGTGCCGTTGATTGGGCTGGTCCAGAAAGTCCTGGAGACGCGCCACGAATTGACAACCCGCGTTGGGAACTTTGTGGGGCAGATGCTTATGTTTCTGGCCCCCTGCTGTATCCAAAGCGTGCGACGCGACCAAGCACCACCGGATGAGGTGCAAGCTATCCTCGGTTTGATGTTAGCGGAGGTAGCGGCAGCTTCGCGATTGCTGACCGTCATTCGAGGTGTTAAGATGGGTCGTTAATGGCTCTGCTAGGGATACTTATATACCCCGATCCAAGGCTTAGAGAAGTCGCACGCCCGGTTGATGTTGTTGACGACTCGATTCGCGCGATTGTTAACGATATGGCTGAGACAATGTATGCCGCTCCGGGCGTCGGGTTGGCAGCGACTCAAGTTGGCATCCCGCTCAGGATCTTCATCGTTGATACTGCGACCGAGGATGAGCAAAGCAGCCTACGTATTTTCATCAATCCGGAGATCGTTGAGCGTCGCGGGAAGCATATGTGGCGGGAAGGTTGCTTGTCGTTTCCAGATGTAGCCGAGGAGGTCAAGCGCGCGGAATGGGTGAGGGCTCGAGCGCTGGACATTAATGGCCAAGCGTTCGAAGTTGAGGCGGATGACCTATTGGCCGTTGCAATACAGCATGAAACAGACCATCTGGACGGAATCTTGATGATTGATCAAGTTAGCCCGTTCGCGCGTCGCAGGATAGGTCGCAAATTGGCCACGCGCTCAAGGTCAGCGCCCGCAGGTGGGCAATGAAGATACCGTGAGTTCAGCGCGGTGGGCTTCGCCCAAACAAGTTGGTATCGAAGGGAACGCCGCGGGCAACAAGTTCTTCGACAACGCGCGGAATGGTTCCTAGGCCCTTGAATGTGCCTTCCACGACGTCGCTACCACCGCCCGACGTCGTTACGAACGTGAAAACGTCGTCGACTTCGATTTCATCGCTTGAAACACGGCCAACTTCAGCGAGCCTAACGACACGCTGGCGCCCGTCGCGATAGCGTATGACTTCCAAGACCAGATCGAATGCTCCGGCTACGAATCGTCGGGCCAAATCAATCGATAGACCAGGTCGATCAGCGCACACGTCCAATGTGAGGCGCGAAAGCGCGGACTCAATCGACCTACCCGGGCAAGCGACGATCGCTCCCGTTCCCCCTGAACCGAGCAGATCGAGCGTCGGGGCAGTCATCCGTGACTCCTCAAGTGCAACCACGACGTGGGATGTCGCAATACGACCTGCGGCTCTTATGATTGAACTTGTATCGTTAGTCCCCAATAGTGACCACTTAATCGTCGAAATGGACGCGCTCGCCGCACCCAAATCCTCGCCGCCCTCTAAGACCAACAGCGGCCCCTCGGCGACAACTGAAATTAGTGCACCCGTGATGATGCCTAGCTCGGCATCGCGTGGACCCACCACCAGCACGCGTAAGCGTGCCGCCATCGCCTGTTGGAAGAATGATGCAATCGCGCGACTAATCGCCCCCGTGCGCACAACCGTCTGCATTGTCGTTGGTGTTGATCGTGGTCGTCGCAGTACCAAAGATGGCCCGTCAACTCCTAGCGGGGGGAGCACAGCGCACAGAAACCAACCTCCGGACAATCGCCTTTCAATATGCAATTCTTCCGGGCGCACCGGGCAGCTTGAACGTTGGCAAAGTCTATGAATTATTCGTTCCAGCGACTGCGGAGATGCAAAACCCAGGTCGGAGGTTTCGAGCTGACCGCCCGTACGTGCCAAGACTTGATCAAATCGCGGCACGATTATCTCGGATATCGAAGCGTCTTCAATCAAACGGGAAAGCGGTCCGAGGTCGAGTAATTCACTACGAGCAATCAGGTGCAGCCGCTCCGCCTGCGCGCCCGCCGGTACATGCCCGTCGCTAATGAGCTGACTTAGCCGATCATCTAAGAGCTGCTCAATCACATCTGGCTGTTCTCGCTGTTCGCGTTCTAGAGCGTCAGGTCCGCGCCCCGCCCTCAATATGTCGTCCACGAGCGCGCCTAAGACACCGTTCGAGTCGATTTCTCCCGATGCAGCAGAATTGGCGGCCGGCGTTCCCAGAAACTTATCGTTTCGGATGGTCCGCCCACCCACGCCTCCGTTGCGTTCGCCCGATGGCGAAAGCGCGGCGCTCAGAGATAATTTGCCCGTGGACTGGTCCGCCCAAGACGGCTGCGTGCCCAAGCGCGTTTGAGCAGAATTGCGCGATACCTCTGCAGATTTGCTGACCAGTGCGTCCTCTGTGGCATGCCTTTGAAGGGCTGCGTCTGCTGGATCACCGTGGTTGGGGCTGTCTTCCGCAACTACTGCGGCTTGTTCACCCGTACGGCCTAAGGACGCCGCATCTTCTTTGGCTTCGATTCTCAGAACGAAGTCGCCGATGTAAATTCGGTCTCCCTCGGTAATGACTGTAGCCTGCTGTATTCGTCGACGATTCACATACGTGCCGTTGGTGCTGTTCAAATCCGTGACGATGTATCGTCCGTCACGAAAGAACAGTTTGGCATGTTGCTTGGAAACATTCCCTTTTGGAAGCAGTAGGTCGTTTCCTTGAACTCGACCCACGCTAAGCTCCGCGACATCAAAAGGCTCTCGTCGCTCGGCACCCCCTTTTTCACTGACGACGATGGTGAACGACGGACTGTTGAGCTGCATCGGCGCTGCCACCACTTCAGGCTATCCACGAAGGCTTGCCGATGCTCATCCATCCGTCAACCGTCGAGTAGCCCGTTTGCGGAAGAACCTGTCGGCATCCAACTATTAGCACCCCTCGGCATCTAACCGATACACTACCGACCTAAGTCACTAAAATTTGGATACCGACTATCCGCGTAAAACCGACTGATAGGCCAGTGCTCCGTGAGGAATCCTCCCGGCGCTCATTCGGAGGGACGGGACGACCCCTGATTCCTAACATCGGTCGTCAGCAATGCGAGTAATTCCCCTGCCAGAGCCATTACGTCCGATTCGTTAAAGCCGCTTGTGCGCAATTCTCGGTAAATGCTTTTCGCGAAAATCGAAACGGAACGCTGATCATGTTTATGTGTGATCGTCTCAATCATTGAGTAGGTCGCTCGGGTGGACAATGTAGTTCCAGACGTAAGCAATATCGATACCACGCTCGGTCATCGCGAAATAGCAACGTTTCGCCAGGAATCTGCGAATTTCTTGCGGCTATCCGACAGGAGAAGCGAAAGGGTGTTCTCACTCGGACGCGAATGGATTGCCGCACAGGTGCACAGAACCGGGCTTTTGGCCTGTTATCGTCGCAAACTGTGCCTCCTCAATGGGGTGCTCCTACCATTGTCGACGTGAGAAGTCGCGACGCCCGGCCTGGACCCAAGAAGGTTCAACGGTTGCCAGTTGGTAGTCGCCGGACATGCCTTTTTGTACAGAGCATCGATTATGCTTGGCGCGAGCTTTTCGAAAAAGCCGACGTTGTCAGCGAGGGGGCCGTGCGCGACGAACCGGACGGTCCGGTGTACTACGGGTCGACGAGCGTATTGCTGGCAACGTTCCAACACGGGGGAAGATATTCCGAAGCGGAACGTGATGAGGTGCTGCAACTTTTGTCCGCCGATCCACATGCTCGAGTTCGCGCTGTAAGAATTGCATGTCTCGAAGCCCAACTTCGTGCTCGCAGATCGATTGGGGCGGTAAGGGCAGAGTTGACTATCCGTCACGATGCGCGAGGTGTCAGGTTCGACATCGACGTTGAAGCGCGTGTAACACAGGAAATGACATTGAGCGAGACCCGGGCCACTAATTCCCATCGCAATGACCGCCACCGCTAGTCGGAGGGCCCACGTCTAGGCGATCAGCGGGGTTGGGTGTTGTCAAGTCATTCCGTGGGCCGTGCCCTGCCATTATGTGTCAGGGTCCGTCAAGTGCTGAACGTTCGCACCGTTCACAAAAACACCAGCCACTTTGAGGCGCTAAAGGTTCGATTTCGAGATGCCTTGCAAACCGGTCTGTTTGGTGCGAAAGGTTTCAGTCTACCTGTCCGCTTGACAACCAGGAACCTAACAGCGAAGGCTGTAAGCAAGTTGGTCCCATTTGAATTCTGAGCAACGGCTAACCACCATGGGTCGCAACAATCGTCATGACGCGAACGTGATACACGTCGTTTTCGGACCCGGAGGCGGACGTGTGCAATCGGCATTCCCGATTCGAGGTGGTGCAATCGATTCGCCGATTGGTGTAAAGGAACCGCTGACGGATCTATTTACCTGCGGCGAAATCTCGCGTTTGCTCGGTATGTCGCCGACACGCTTGAGGTCACTCGACCGTTCTGGAGTGGTATCGCCGTCGGGTCGCCGTAAAGGGCGGCGGGCATACACATTTCAAGATCTGATTGCCCTCCGCGCAGCGCAGACATTGCTCGAACAGCGCGTTCGATTGCGTGACGTGTCGCGCGCCATTGAAGCACTCAAGCGATCTTTGCCCCGCGTTACCCGTCCCCTAGCTGAGTTGCGCGTCATGTCTGATGGAAGACGTGTCGTGGTTAGGAGCCAAGAGGGTACGGCTTACGAACCGCTTACCGGCCAACTCCTGCTCGACTTGGAAATCAGATCGTTGCGGGACGATGTAGTTCGCGTACTGCGGCCCTCGGCCGGGCGGGAGCGCGCGCGGACAGCCTATGAGTTGTATTTGCGGGCGAGCCAGCTCGATGAGAATCCCGCGACCATGGCTGAAGCCGCAAGTCTCTACGAACAGGCGATTCAGAACGATCCATGGTTGGCCATTGCTTACACGAACCTAGGCAATATTCGATTTCGTAGCAATGACCCGGATGGCGCGGAGTGCCTTTACCGTAAAGCTTTGGATATGGACCCAAGTCAACCCGAAGCTCAGTACAACTTGGGTTACGTAATGTTGGAAAGGGGCTTGCCCGAATCGGCGATTCCTTTGTTTGAGGGTGCTCTCGCAGCTGACCCGAAGTTTTCTGATGCTTACTTTAATCTAGCAATGGCTCTCGAAGAGGTTGGTGAATCCAACCGGGCAAGCGCGCATTGGAGAAGTTACATTGCCTTAGAGCCAACGGGTGCCTGGACAGAGATAGCCCGCCGACACTTGTGAGTTTGCTTGCTAAAAGCGCAATACTCATTAATCTCGCACCAATTCTTCATTTTGACCGACGATGCTACAAGCTGCGTCTGTGGTACAAGCACGGCATCGAAGAGCGTATTGCGGCGACCGAGGCGGAGTAAATATCCGTCACAATCATGCCAATACCCGGTCCTGCCTCAGCGCAAATCTTTCCCCATGGGTCTACGACGACCGAATGACCATATGTTGAACGACCAGCGGGGTGCATTCCCCACTGATTTGCGGCAATGACCCAACATTGCGACTCAATAGCCCTTGCTCGCACGAGCAGGTGCCAGTGGTCTTTTCCGGTTTCCTTGGTGAATGCCGAGGGAATGCAAAGAACATTGCTGCCACGCTCAACGAGTCGTCGGTACAATTCTGGAAATCGCAAATCATAACAAATCGACAGTCCGACTCGAAAACCGTTAAGATCGCAACACACTATTTCGCTGCCCGCTGACACGGCCGACGACTCCCTCGCCACTTCCCCGCTTGGCAGCGTCACGTCGAATCTGTGAATTTTGCGGTAGTTGGCCAATATGCTGCCGTCACGTACAAATACAGTGGCCGAGTTGTACGGAAGTCTGGAGCACCCCGTAGCTTCAGGCCATCCACCGGCCAAAATCGCGACACTATGCTGTATCGCGCACCGGGAAAGCATTTTCCGAATCGGTCCTGCCGGCCCCTGCAGGGACTCCGCCACGCCACGCCGTCCGCGCTCATCACCAAAATACGCAAAATTCTCTGGCAATACGATGAATTGGGCTCCCTCCGAAGCCGCCGCAGAAATCCAATATTCACAAGTGGCCAGATTGGCTAATATCTCGTCTTGTGATTGAAGTTGTAATGCGGCTATGCGCATGTAGTTTGTACCATTCACGATGAGAACGATAGCGAAACTTGCAAAGTTTACCAGTGGTTGCCGATTGAATAAGGAATTCAAGCTCTAAATGGTTAGACTTCACTAACCGACTGGGTGAGTCCTGATGACGGATGTAACAACCGGAGCGATGCAGCAAATTGGGATTCCAACCGGCCCTTATGCGGCGGGCCAGCGGGGCGTAGCGGGTTTGGTTTTGCTTTACGCGGAAGAGTATTCCAAATTGCCTGGCGCTTGGACATTGTCAAAGCCGCGAACAGTTCTTGGGCGTGATGACACCGCGGACTTGTGTCTGCCAATTGCTGCGGTATCGCGGACTCATGCTGAAATCGCTTGGGACGAATGCCGCTGGGTCGTTCGCGATTTGGGAAGCCGCAACGGGACCTTGCTCGACGGGCATCCGATAACTCATGCCGTTTTGGAGCGCGGTGCAGAGTTGAGGATTGGAGATGGCGTCTTCAAATTCCTCGATCACGAAGTATCGGATTATGGTGCCTACACAATCGACGGTAACGTTTCGGGGCAAAATCGACTCGTTGAAGATTCAGATCTCATTGGCGGTTGGCAAATGGATCGAATCGCCGCCGATTTGACACGCGTCGCACCAACTAATATTAGTGTTATGTTATTGGGAGAAAGTGGTACTGGAAAGGAAGTTGCTGCGCGAGAACTGCACCGAGCCAGCGGGCGCAAGGGAGCGTTTCACGCGATCAACTGTGCGGCTATCCCCGCCACGCTCCTCGAAAGCGAACTATTTGGCTACAAGCGTGGCGCGTTTTCCGGCGCTGACCGAGATAAGCCGGGTTTGATTCGTATGGCGGATCAAGGGACCCTGCTGCTCGACGAAATTGGAGACATGTCCCTTGAGGCACAAGCAAAATTGTTGCGTGTCTTACAATCCCGCGAGGTTTATCCCTTAGGCGCGACGTCCCCAGAGCGTGTCGACTTACGCGTTGTTTGTGCGACACACCGCGATTTGCAACGTCTTATCCAAACTGAAAAGTTTCGTGAGGATCTATACGCTCGACTCAACGAGTATCAATTGCGCTTACCGCCACTTCGTGACAGAAAGGAGGACGTTTTCCAGCTGTCAAGGGAGTTTCTGCGGCGGCACGGTCAGCCTGGAATCAAATTGACGTTTGGGTTTGTGCTCGGGTTAGTCAATTATGATTGGCCATATAACGTCCGCGAGCTCGAAGGGTGCATTAAGCGTTGCATAGCTTTGGCCGACGGCTTGACTGTCGAAGAGTCCTTATTACCGGAACCCATCAGGGAGCTCATGGTCGACTACGGTCGACGATTGACGCGGTCCGAGCCTCAGCTAAACAACAATTCTCTCGAAAATGTACGTGCTTCGCGAAGTTCCGCGCCAACCGACGCGGACCTTCGCTCACTGCTGGAAAAACACCAGGGTAATGTGGCGGCAGTCGGTAGAGAGTTAGGGAAGGCGCGCATGCAAGTCCATCGCTGGATGGAACGGTATGGTATTGTTGTCGACGAGTTCCGCGGCTGAGGTTTCGGTGGGCATGTCGGTGGGTCGTCCGGCAAAATTGCTTGAAAGCCAGGTTGACAGCCTGAACAAATGCTCATAGCCCTCAAGCCCGCCGGGCAAATATTCCGGCCAAGGAGATCAATATCGCGTGGCTTCTCGCGAAAAACCACCCAAAGGCCCAACACGCACTCGACGACGAAGCGACGCCGAGGGCTCTCTCGATCTTTTTCGCCGCGAGCAACCCGCGCAAAATGTTGCTTTGCACGACGTAGCTCAGTCGCGTTACCTAAATTACGCACTAAGTGTCATCACTTCCCGTGCGCTACCCGATGTTCGTGACGGTCTGAAGCCAGTCCAACGGCGTATTCTGTACACCATGTGGCAGCAGCATTTGCTGGCTGACGCTAGGCCACGCAAATGCGCCAAAGTCGTTGGGGACGTGATGGGCAATTTTCACCCGCACGGTGACGCATCCATTTACGACGCACTTGTTCGCATTGCGCAGCCATTTAGCCTTAGAGTTCCCCTCGTTCAGGGTTCGGGAAACTTTGGTTCCCTTGACGGTGATCCAGCCGCCGCGATGCGTTACACCGAGTGCCGGCTAGCCGAGATATCGACCCACCTACTAACGGAACTCTCGCAAGACACCGTTCATTTTCGTCCCAATTATGACGGAACGCGCACCGAACCCGTAGTTCTACCTGCACGATTCCCGCAACTCTTGGTGAACGGCGCTACGGGCATCGCCGTGGGTATGGCGACTAGCATTCCACCCCATAACCTTGAGGAAGTATGTACGGCAGCGCTGCGTTTGCTCGACGCCCTGGTGAGCGGCAAAGAGTTGAGCAGCCGAGAGCTGTGCCGAACAATAAGAGGACCGGATTTTCCGACCGGGGGGCAAATTCTATCAACCGCCGAGGAATTGAAGCAAATCTACGAGAGCGGCCAGGGCACAATCAGAATGCGCGGTACTTGGAAGGTCGAGGGAGAATCCCGGGGACAGAAGACTATCATCGTGACAAGTGTTCCCTACAACGTGAACAAAGCCACGTTAGTGGAGAGAATTGCAGATGTCGTAACATCACGCCAAATGCCGCTATTGCTGGATGTAAAAGACGTATCGACGGATGATGTTTGTATTGAACTTAGTCTGAAGAAGGACGCCGACGAGCAAAAAGTAATGGCGTACTTATTCAAGCACACGCCGCTACAATCAACATTCAGTGTGAACATGACCTGTTTGGTTCCAACGGAAAACCCTGAAATAGGCCGACCGGAGCGGCTAGATCTTCGGGCCGTGCTGTGGCATTTCTTGCATTTTCGCTTAGACGTTGTTACCCGGCGATTGGAACATGAGCTTTCGGAATTGCGGCGCAGAACGCACATTCTCGAAGGGTTTGTGACGGTATTCGATGCCCTCGATTCAATTTTGACTCTTGTGAGAAAGTCCGAAGGAAAGCAAGACGCAGCCACAAAAATTATGGCGCGTTTCAAGCTGGATGCGGAGCAGACTGACGCTATCTTGGAGCTCAAAATATATCGCTTGGCTCGTCTCGAAATCCTCGTGATTCAGAAGGAGCTCGCTGAGAAGCGAAAGCGGGCCAAAGAGATTGGCAAATTGCTGGCCGAGGAAGAATCGCGTGGAATTTGGGCAATCGTTCGGGATGAACTGGATGAGATCATCAGAATTCACGCCAAAGGTGACAAACGACGAACACTTATTGCAACCACGGAGGGCGAAAAGGAATATTCAGCCGAAGAGCTCATTGTTGCGGAAGATAATCACGTTCTTTTGACGCGAGATGGTTGGATCAAGCGCCAAAAGGAGATCAAAGATCCCTCGACCACCCGGCTTCGCGAGGGTGACCAAGTCCTCGCTTGTATTGCCGGTTCGACTCGCGCAACCGTTGCGTTCTTCTCAAATTTTGGTTCAGTATATACCATTCGCATCGTCGATATTCCCGCCACAACCGGCTATGGGGAACCCATCCAGAAACTCTTCAAGTTACGTGACCAGGAAAGCATAATGTCCGCATTATCGCTCGATCCTCGGGCCACGGGAAATATTGCGGAGCGCGAAGGTAAGACCCCCGAGCGTTATGCTGTTGCGGCGACGACCGATGGCTATGCGATGGCCTTTGGACTCTCGGCATTCTTGGAGCCGAGCACCCGCTCAGGAAGACGCTACACAAAGCTCAGCGAGGGATGCACTGTGCTCGGTGTTGAGCTGGTGACTACTAAGGCTAAAGCCAAGATCATGTCAATTTCGCGCAAGAGTCACGTCTTAGTATGCCCAGTTGCCCAAATCAGTTACCTTAATGGTCCGGGACGCGGTGTCGTACTCATCAAGTTGGACGATGACGACCTGTTGGTTGGTTTTAGAATTGCCTCTGGCCCAGATGATGTCCTTGTGGTCAAGACATCCCTCGGGGGAGAGCAAAAGATATCATTGGCCAGAAACGAGGGATCAGCCCGTGGCGGTAAAGGTCGAGAACTCATGAAGCGGGGCCAAATTGTCGAAGTGGTGCCGGCCTTGCCTGTTGCGCAGCAGTTGGCCGGTCCGCATGGCAATGAGGTGCGGGAATGAACCAATATTCGGCAAAGGACATTACCGTCCTTGAAGGCCTCGACCCCGTCCGCAAACGGCCTGGCATGTTCATCGGTGGGGTCGGCACGGCAGGGCTTCATCATCTTGTTTGGGAAATCGTCGATAATGCAGTTGATGAGGCGATGAACGGACATGCGTCAAGTATTTCCGTCACGCTTCACAAGGACGGCCACTCGGTGACCGTTAGCGACGACGGCCGCGGTATTCCTGTGGACGTGCACCCGAAATATAAAAAATCGGCGCTTGAAGTAATTTTTTGCACATTGCACGCTGGCGGGAAGTTTGACGACAACAATTACAAGACTTCCGGCGGATTGCATGGCGTAGGGGGCTCGGTTGTCAATGCGCTGTCCAGTGAACTCATTGCGACAGTCAAACGCGATGGGGCCGAGTGGCAAATGAAGTTTCGGCAAGGAAAGCCCAGCGGAAAACTGGTTCGGTTGGGCGCCGCGCGTGGAACGGGTACAACAGTGCTCTTTCATCCTGATCCCACAGTGTTTCCCAAGACCGAATTCTCCAGCGACACGATTCGCGAGCGACTGGAGATTGCCAGTTATATTCACCGAGGCCTGAAAATTACGTTCGTCGACGATACGCGCAACGAGAGAACCGTATTTTGTCACAAGGAAGGCATCGTTGAGTATCTGCGCGCGTTAGGCACTCTGCGAGGTGCGCACTTTACTCATGAGGCCCCTTTCTCGGTTTATCGGGAGAATGGCTGTAAATTGGAGGCGGCTCTCCAGTGGTCGGAGGCCACCGACGAATACGTAAAGAGCTACGTAAACGGAATTCCGACTGGTTCAGGTGGCACGCACGAGGCAGGATTTCGTGCCGGCCTTGTGAAGGCCGTAAGAAACTACGTTGACACGCATAATCTGGTGCCGCGTGGCGTCACTCTTTCTGCCGAAGATATCCGCGAAGGTCTGATTGGCATTATAAGCATTTTTGTAGCCGAACCACAGTTTCAAGGCCAAACCAAAGATCGACTTAACAACTTGGAGATTCAGGCAACGGTCGATGGGTTCATTCGTCCGGCTCTCGAACAATGGCTCAACACGAACCGTAGTTCGGCCGAACAGATCGTAGCTCGAATCATTTTGGCTGCTCGAGCCCGCGAGGCTTCGAGGGCAGCTTCGGCTTCTGTATCGCGAAGGTCAGCGACGAGTGGCCGTCTTACACTTCCCGGAAAACTGAGTGATTGCACAAATAGTGAGCGGCTTTCCACAGAAATATTCATAGTCGAAGGTGATTCAGCTGGCGGCTCGGCAAAACAGGGGCGAGACCGCAGGTATCAGGCGATTTTGCCGCTGCGAGGCAAAGTCCTCAACACCGAGGGAACTGCCCTCAACAAGGTTCTTGAGAACAAAGAAATCGCCGACCTGGTTACGGCGCTCGGCTGCGGTGTTGGTAAGAATTTTGAATTAGCAAAACTTCGCTACGATCGCATCATTTTGTTGGCTGATGCTGACTCTGACGGTCATCACATTACAACGTTACTGCTGACCTTTTTTTACCGTCATATGCAAGAACTCATGAAGAACGGAAAAATATTTATCGGCGTGCCGCCCCTTTATCGCATCGACGTCGCAAAGCAAACGTATTGGGCCGTCGACGACGCCGACAGAGAGAAAATCCTCAGTAAGCACAAGAACGCAAAGGCCGAGATAACCCGCTTCAAAGGACTCGGTGAGATGATGCCGAAGGTACTGTGGGAGACAACGCTCAACCCCAGTACACGACGACTATTACTCGTCGGAATTGCCAACGACGACGCATTACAGACTGATAGGATAATTTCTGACCTAATGGGCCGCGATCCCTCCGCCAGGTTCCGCTTCATAATGGACCGAGCCGATGACGCCCAAGAGCTGGACGTGTGAGCCGGCCCATGAAACAGCAGGCGACCGCCTTGCGAGCCCGGCCTTCCAACACCGATTCCTGTGATACGCGAGCCGGCAACCTGACGCCTGTTAATGGGTGTTCCGCGACGGCGCTTGAGCCGGAGCGCGCTCTGGGCTACGCAGGCGCGGTCACCGGTGGCGGCAGAGCAAGCGCGCGGCCTCGGGATTGTCCCCTACCAAGCCAAAAATCGTCGATGCAATTCCACCGCCCTGCCTATCACCGATCCTGGGGGAATCTTGCATGCCGGGTTTTTGGATGGTGTCTTGTTCTCACTTGGACACAATTAACGTCCGCACAAACATCAGACGTGACGCTGCACGCTGATGCCAAGAGCGATCTTTCACCAGCGGCGCAAACGGAACCATCCGTTCCGACCTCTGCCCCCCTGCCGGCGAGTGAAGTCGAGGCTGCCCGTGATCTGACAATTGTCGGTATCAACATAGCGGGTAACCGACGCGTTACGTCTCAAGATATTCTTACCTATCTCCATGAACGCGTGTCTGACGCGTTTTTGCCCGAGCGTCTCAGTCAGGATGTGCGTGAACTTTGGAATTCAGGGTTCTTCGATGATGTAGAAGTCGACCTCGAACGATCGGATGCAGGTGTGAAGCTACGCTTCACGGTTCGCGAACGGGCCAATGTGACCCTCGTCGAAATCGAGGGCAATGAAGAAATCGATGACGATGATATTCAGGAAGCCATTGAACTAAAAGCGAATACAATTTTGAGTTACCCTGCCATCAATCGCAGCGTACAAAAGATTCGCGACATGTATGCGGAAAAGGGGTTCTTCCTCTCAGAAGTTGACAGTGAAGTAATTCCGCAGCGCAACAATGAAGTGCGCGTCCGCCTCAATGTCCATGAAAACAGCCAAGTAAGCGTGCGGCGGGTCAACTTTCTCGGCAACGAACACTTGTCAAACGAAGAACTCCGAGACGCCATGATTACCGGCAACGGCGGTCTTTTGTCGTTCGGATCTGGGGGGGTGTTTCGGCAGGACGCCTTTGAACGCGACGTTACGATGGTAAGCGCGCTCTACTATGACAAAGGCTTTCTGCAGGTATCCGTTGCCACTCCCCGCATCATGCTCACTCCGGACCGGTCTGGCATCGAAGTGACGTTAGCCATCGACGAAGGACCACGGTTTCGAATTCGGGAGCTTCGCGCCTATGAGAAGGGCCCTGATGGCCGCGAGGTAGAACCGATCGGCGGGCGCCGAAATCTTCGAATGATGATTCACGCTGAATCCGGCGATTATTTTAATCGCGCGGCGCTTATGGATGATCTACAGAAAATCCGGAGTCTGTATCGCGATCACGGTTATGCTAACGTTGAGGCGAATCCCGAAACGCGCCTGGATGCCGAGACACATGAAGTTGACGTGATTGTTCCCGTCGTGCGCGGCCCGCTCGTCCACTTTGAGCGCATCGAGTTTCGAGGAAATTCGAAGACTCGCGACAAGGTGCTCCGTCGTGAAGTCGAGATAGCCGAAGGCGAGACTTTCAGCGAATCCAAGCTTGAATCTTCGCGTAAGCGCGTCACCGCCTTGGGCTACTTCGAACGCGTGGACGTATCTACGGAACAGGGTTCAGCGCCTGACAAAATGAACGTGTATTTTGAGGTAGGTGAACGACCTACTGGAACGTTTCAGATTGGCGCTGGCTTTTCCAGTATTGAAAACTTCATTGCCACGGCCCAAGTCCAGCAGGCCAATCTATTCGGTGGTGGTCAGAGTTTAGCGCTACAAGCGCAAGTCAGCGGCCTGCGGCAGCTGGTAAACCTTAGATTCTTTGAGCCCTACTTCTTGGACAGTCGATTCAACGCCAGCATCGAACTATACGATCAATTATTTCGGTACACGGACTTCAGTCAACAAAGGCTCGGCGGGTCGCTAACTTTAGGTTACCCGCTTATGGCGCCGCGTCTTTATGCGTCCATGACTTATGTCGGGGAGCAGGTTTCAGTATCCACCAACACCCAATCGACGTTCTTCGGTTCGTCGACCGCGCTGAGCGTATTTCGTCGGTTGCCTTTGGCCAACCTATTCAACGACGGTTTTACGTCCGCATTCAGGCCAACGCTAACCTATGACTCGCGCGACAACCGGCTCTTTCCCAGTGCCGGCATGTATTTACGTGCTTCGACGGAACTCGCTGATTCTTTCTTTGGTAGCCACAATCAGTATCTCAGGCACCAATTCACCGGTCGATTCTATTATCCAGTTTGGTCGAATTCCGTCGTATTGAAACTAAACATGGAGGGTGGGTTGGTAACGAGTCCGAATAGAGAGGGCGTGCCTATTTTTGCCAGAACGTTCTTGGGTGGCATATTCGACGTTCGCGGTTTCCCATTTAGATCACTCGGTCCGCGTGTTCCTCTAACCTCCACCACCGACCCTAATAGCCCCCC
>Ga0075520_1000009_pt1 | contig 53475 bp, 48 predicted proteins | sample NGEPerB_FD_75100 | JGI IMG/M metagenome (GOLD analysis project Ga0075520, IMG submission 75100) | Arctic peat soil microbial communities from the Barrow Environmental Observatory site, Barrow, Alaska, USA - NGEE PermafrostAB12-B | ecosystem: Environmental > Terrestrial > Soil > Wetlands > Peat ... | reverse complement strand
GCAGTAGCGGCAGCCAAGGCAGCGGTCCGCGTGGTACACGACCGGCCCTTCGGGCGTCTTCTCGAGGGCCTTGACGACGCAGCCCGAAGCGCAGGCCGGCGTCACGCAGTGCATGCACTGCGTCTTGGCATAGCGGTCGTCGCCGCTCGCGCTCTTGCGGGCGCCCTTCTGGACGACCGTATACGCCGTGGGGCTCGTCGTGCGCTTCGACGCGAACACGGAGTCGTCCCCGGGTTTCTCGGGGCCCAAGAGCGCGTTCGCCTCGGCGCAGGCGGCCTCGCAGCCGCGGCAACCGACGCAGCGCGTCGTGTCCACGAGGACGCCCCGGGCGTCCTTCGACGCGGGCAGGACCGAGGCCCGCGACGTCGCCGCCGCGCCGGCTACTCCGGCGGTTCCGGCGGCGGCGGCGAGCTTGAAGAGAGACCGGCGATTCAGCTTCATCGCGGCCTCTCTCAGGCCCGGGCCGCGCGGCCGAGCGCGCGGTCGTTGAGGAGGAGGAGAAGAACGAAGAGGAGCGCGAGGGGAACCGTGGCGATCATGGGGCCTCCCTCCCGGAGCCGTTCGCCGCCACGGCGGGCGGCTCCGTGTACGCGGCGCCCGTCCCGAGCCTCTTCACGGCCTCCTGATAGAGGGGGCAGTCCCCGTACCGGTTCGCCTGGCATGGCCGGACCGACACGAGGTGGTCAAGAGGCAGCATCTTTTTCGTCGGGCAGGCGTCGCAATAAAGCATCACGACTTCTTTGAGCAGCGGGCAGGTGGTCGAGGTCTCTCGCATGGCGACTCCTCTAAGCGCAAGGCTCGCGCCATCCGCCGGCGGTTCGGCGAATGAGGTGTCAACTGCTTGTTGCGAGGAGACTTGGGCCGCTTCCGTTCCGCCGCCCGCGCGGCCGGGAGCGTTCAGATCCTCAACGGAGCGTTGTCTTTCTCACCACTCCCTAGTCGGGCTCGAAAACGCCGTCGTCCGCGCGTTTCAGCCCGAATTTGTGGATCTTGCTGTAAAGGGTCACGCGGTCGATGTCGAGGATCCGCGCCGCCTGCGAGACGTTTCCACCCGTGTTCCTAAGCACCGCGGCGATGTGCTGCCGTTCGATCTCGGCGAGCGAGGCGGGATGCGACGGGATTTCCTCCCCGCGAAGGGTGAGGCCCAGATCGCCCGGCAGGAGGAGCGGCCCCGTCGAAACGACGACGCCGCGCTCGAGGACGTTGCGCAGCTCGCGCACGTTGCCCGGCCACGAGTGGGCGAGGAGAAGCGCCATGCCCTCGGGCGACACGCCCTCGACCGGCTTCTTCATTTCCACGGCGAGCTGCTCGAGCAGGATGTCGACGAGAAGGGGGATGTCCTCCTTGCGGTCGCGGAGCGGAGCGAGCGTGAGCGTGATGACGTTCAGCCGATAGAAGAGATCCTCCCGGAAGCGGCCCTCGGCAATGGCCTTCTGAAGGTCCCGGTTCGTCGCCGCGATGATGCGGACGTCCACCGGTATCGATTCCGTCCCGCCAACGCGCGTCACCCGGCGCTCCTCGAGGACGCGCAGGAGGTCGAGCTGCAGCTTCGGGCTGATGTCGCCGATCTCGTCGAGGAAGAGGGTGCCGCCGCTCGCCGCCACGAACTTGCCCTCGCGGCGCCCGTTGGCGCCCGTGAAGGAGCCCTTTTCGTAGCCGAAGAGCTCGGATTCGAGAAGCGTCTCGGTGAGGGACGCGCACGACATCGCCACGAAGGGTTTGTCGTGGCGCGGGCTCTCGGCATGGATGGCGCGGGCGAGAAGCTCCTTGCCCGTGCCGCTCTCGCCGAGGACGAGGATCGTCGAGGGGCTGCGCGCGGCGGTCCGCGCGAGCTCGAGCGTGCCCTGCATGGCCGACGACTTCGTGACGAGGTCGTGGAACCGGTACTCGCGTTTGAGCGCCTTGCGGAGGATCACGTTCTCCCTCACGAGCGCCTGCTGCGCCACGATCTTCTCCACCAGGAGGCTGACCTCCTCCGGGTCGAAGGGCTTCACGATGTAGTCGAACGCCCCAAGCTTCATGGCGTTCACCGCGGTGTCGACGGTGGCGTACGCCGTCATGATCACGACGGCGGTCTCGGGGCTCTTCTCCTTGACGCGCTTGAGCACTTCGAGGCCGTCGATGCCCGGCATTTTGAGGTCGACGAGGAGGATCGACCAGCGCCCCTCCTCCACGGCCTTCACGCCCGCGAGGCCGTCCGGCGCCGTGCCGATCGTGTAGCCGTCCTTCTCGAGCCAGCCCGAGAGGGACTCCCGCACGATCTCCTCGTCATCGACCAGCAGGATCCGCGTGTTCTTCTTGCTCATGGGGTTCTCCGATCTCGTCGACGTTCTCGAGGAAGAGGGCCCGGCACGTCTCGCAGAGGTCCGGCTGCTTGGCGTCCACGTCCCGAAGGCTCGCCGAGCGCGCCATCGCGCAGCGGGGGCGGAGGCAGTGAAGGAGCCCGAACGTATGCCCGAGCTCGTGGATGACTTCGGTCCGGAGGCGGATCGGGAGCCGGGCCGCCTCGCCGGGAAGCCCCGCGCCGGCAAGGCGCGCGGTCGACACGACGGCGGCAGGGCCCTTGAGCTGCGCCTCGCCAAAGACGAACGTCAAGACCGGGATGAAGAGGTCTGCGTCCGTCAGGCCGATCAGGCGCGCGGCGCCGCGCGGCCGGTTCGCCGCGAGCCACAGGAGGATGCGACGGGAGGAATGCTGTTTGCGCCGCGCGTCGTACGCCTCGTCCGGCCGAGTCGCGGGGACGTCGAGGCGCACCGGCAAGCGGAAGACTTTCTGCACGTGAGCGCGCACGCCTGCGAGAAGTTCCGGGTCGACGTTTCCCGTCCCGATCCACCACAGGGCGACCTCGCTCACGTGCCCGCGGTCGGCCCGGCGACCGCGGGGGCCGCCGAGGCCGCGCCGCCCTCGGTGGCGAGGGGGAGCCGGATCGTCATCGTCGTACCCTGCCCGGCGTTGCTCGTAACCCGCATCGAGCCGCTGTGCTTTTCCACGATGCCGTAGACGACGGAGAGCCCGAGCCCGGTGCCTTTCTCCTTCGTCGTGAAGAACGGGTCGAAGATGCGCGAGAGAAGATCAGGTGCAATTCCGGCGCCCGTGTCGGTGACACCAATGTCGACCTCGCGACTGCCGGAGAAGAAGTGGGAGGTGAGCGTCAGGGTGCCGCCGGCGGGCATCGCGTCGCACGCGTTCAAGAGGATGTTCATGAACGCCTGCCGGAGCTGCCCGAAATCGGCGTTCACCGAGCCCGTGCCCTCGAATTTCCTGACGACCGTGATGCCCTGGATCTGCATCTTGTGCGCTGCGAGCGAGAGCGCCTCCTCGAGCGCGTGCACCGGGTCGAAGACTTTCAGCTCCAGCGGCCTGACACGCGCGAAGTCGAGGAGGTTCCGGACGATGACGGTGCAGCGCTCGGACTCCCTCTGGATGAGCGACAGGTTCTTGAGGCACGCCGCGCGCGTCGCGTCGTCCGGCGGGCCGGTCTCCAGCATCCGGATCATGAGCCGCGCGAACGTGAGGATCCCCGCGAGGGGATTGTTGATCTCGTGCGCGATGGAGGCCGAGAGCTGGCCGAGCGAGGCCAGCTTCTCGCTGCGGGCGAGGACCTCGTGAGCGCTTCGGAGCGCCGCCGTGCGGTCCTCCACCTGACGTTCGAGATCGTTCGTGAGGTGTTCGAGGTCGCGGCGCGTCCGGGCGAGCGACGCGTTCATCTCGTTGAACGAGTTCGCCAGGATTCCGAGCTCGTCCGACGAGCGGACGGCGAGCGTCGCCGACAGGTCGCCGTGGCCGACGCGCTGCGTGGCCTCCACGAGCTCCGCCACGGGGCGAAAGACGATGCGGCGCGCCGCGGCACTGACGAGAGCGGCGAGAACGATCACCGCGCCGAGCGCGCCGCCCGCCATGCGCAGGGACTGCCTGTGCAGACTCGCGTCGATCTCCTTCAGCGAAATGCCGATGTCGACGACGCCGAGGACGTGCTTTTCGGGCGGGTGAGCGTGGCAGGCGGCCGTCGAGCAGGCAGGCTCGTTGTAGATGGGCGTCACCATGCCCAGCACGCGGTGGCCGTTCGTGCGGAACAGGCGGCTGCGCGCGGACGTCGTGGGCGCCACGATCGGCTGGCCCGCCGCGTGGCACGCCGTGCAGGCCTCGGCATCCTTGTCGACCGACGCGCCGATGTCGCGCGCATTCGTCGAGAACATGATGCGGCCTTCCTTGTTCAGGACGCGGACCTTCTCGATGCCCTCGAGGCGGCCGATGCTCTCCATGATCCGGTACGCGTCGTGCCGCTGGTCCTCGAGCATGAGATCCCGCGTGCTGCTCGCGATCGTGCTCGAGAACAGCGCGGCCCCGCGGATGGCCTCGCCGATGGAATGCTCCCTCTGGGAGCGGATCGAGAGGAACGCGAACAGCGAAATCGTCGCGAGCGAGACCGCCGCCGCGGCGCCCGTCAGCTTGAAACCCAGATGCCGGTGGAACGGGATGCCGAACACGGCTTCCTCCAGCTTGAGCATCCGGCAACCCGGGGGACAGTCCATCCCCCATTTGAACTAGTCCGTCGCGGGCGGTCCGGGGTCCGTTTCGGCCCGGTTTCGGGCCCTAGCTGTCGCTCTTGGAGATCAGGATCCAGGAGAGGAGCGTCGACACGACCGAAATGATGAAAGCGCCGAGGAACGCCGGCACGAATCCGTCGACCGTGAATTCGATCCCGAGCCCGCGCCCGAGCCAGGCCGCCAGCATGAGCATCAGGGCGTTCACGACGAGCGTGAACAAACCCAGCGTGAGCAGTATGATCGGGCAGCTCACGAGCTTCAGGAAAGGACGCACGAAGGCGTTCACCAGGCCGAAGACGAGCGCGAGCGCCAGGATAGAGCCGATCCCGCCCGCGCGAATGCCGGGCACGAACGAGGCCGCTACCCACAGCGCGGCGGCGTTGATGAGAATACGCAGGATGATCTTCATGTCGCGAACCTCGGCAAGCATTCTAGTTTGAGGACGGTGCGGGTGCGACGCGCCGAAGACGGGAAAAAGGACAGATGACCGAACAGAAGTATCGCCAGCGCGGATACAAGGACGCGGAACGGTCCGGGAGCGGGAGCGGCTTCGGCCCTTCGGGCCCCCCTCGAGGCGAGAGGATCGGTCCGAAGGGCCGCGGCGCCGACCGCAACCGGGCCGAGGTCTTCCGGTGCAAGACCTGCAGCGAGAAGAACGACCCTGAAGTCGGACCCGAGTCCGTCTGCAAGAAGTGCGGCGCCGCGCTCCACGCGTGCGCGCAGTGCCGGTACTTCGACGGCGCCGCGCCCATGCAGTGCCGGCAGGAGATTCCCGCGCTCATCCCCGCGAAATCGAAGGCGAACGCCTGCACGTTCTACGCGCCCACCGTGTCGCTCGATCTCACCGGCGCGAAAGCCGCCGACTCGCCTGACGGCGCCCGCTCGGCGTTCGACCAGCTCTTCGGAAAGCGCTGAGGGGCGTGCCGGCCGCGCCGCCTGGACCCGCCTCCGCCCGCGGCGCCGCACCTTTTGGCGCCGTTCTCGGCCTCGGCGCCGCGGCCTATCTCGGCCTGCACGCCCTTGCGGCCGGACGCGTGCCGCCGGGCGTCGCCGCGGATCCCGTGATCGAGGCGTTGCGCGGACTCCGCCTCGTCCTTCTCCGCCGCTTCGAGGTCCTCACCGTCGCAATCGGCCCCTCGGCCGAGACGCTCTGGCTCTACGTGACCGGCGCCTCCGTGGCCGCTCTCGGCCCCACGCGGACCGCCTTGCTCGTCCCTAGCATCCTCGCGGCGACCGCCACGCTCGTCCTCGTCGCGGCCCTCCTCCAGCGCATCCGGCCGGAGCTACCTATCGGCATCGCGCTCCTCGTTCCCGCCTCGTCCCTCTGGCTCTTCCATTCCGGCGAGGTCGGGCTCCGCGCGAGTGCGGCCCCTCTCGTTCTCCTCGGCGCGTGTTTCCTGCTCGACGACCGTGCCGAGCGGGGCGTCGCGGACCGGCCTTTCGCGGCCGGCGCCCTCCTCGGACTGGGCGTCTACGCGTACTCGGCCTGCCGCCTCCTCCCGATCGCGTGGGTGCTGCATTTCGCGGCGCGCTGGATCCGCCGGAGAGAGGCGCGGCCCGCGCTGCGCCGTGAGGCCAAGCGCCTGCTCCTCGGCTTCACGCTCGTCTCGATCCCGAATCTGCTCTTCCTCGTTCGCGCGCCCGGCCTGCTTCTCGACCGCGGCTACTACGTGTCGCGTGGCACGCTTCTCGACAAGCTCGGGAACGTCCTCGCGACATTCCTCCTTCCGTTCATCTACCCCGACCGCTATCGCGTCTGGATCGGTCCGGGTCACGTCTTCGACGTGACGGGCGTCGCGCTGACGGCTAGCGGTCTCGATCCGTTCGACCTCGTCGCCGGGCCGCTCGCCGTCCTCGGCCTCCTCGCGTGGCGGCGCGGAAGAGAATCCGCGTCCCTGTCCTTTCTCCTCGTGACGTGGGCCGCCGGAGGCGTGCTCCTCGGCCTCTACGGCCCCAGCCTCACGCGGCTCCTCATCCTGCTGCCCGCGTGGCTCGTCTTCGCCGCTCTCGGGTGCGACGCGCTTCTCTCGCGCGCGCCGCGGCTCAAGGTGCCGCTCGCCGCCCTCCTCGTTCTCTCGATGTGCCTTCAGGCTCGCGCGTGGGTCTCGACGTTCGGGCGGTCCGAGAGCGCGGCCTGGTACTTCCACGAAACGGCCACTGCGATGGCCGAGCGAGCGCGGGATCTGACGAGAGACGGCAAGCGCGTGATCGTCGTGTCGCGCAACGGGCGAGACGTTTTCAAGTACTTCTGCTGGCAGCGCATCGAGCAGGTCTTCCACGCCGCGATGCCGGAGGGGACGCCGCGTGGCGACGACGTTCCGCTCGCCGGATTCGCGGCCGACGTCGTCCTCGTGGAGCACACGCCCGCGCTCGACGGGTGGGGCGCCTCGCTGGGGCTGCCCTCGCGCTCGTCACGGCCGTCGCTCTTCGCGGAATATGAACTCCGCCGCGTGCCCGGCGAGCCGCCCCCGTCCGTCAGGAGCAACCTCTGGCGCCTCTGGTCCCCGATCGCGCTCTAGTATTCCTCCATGACGCTCCGGCGCGCGGGCCCGTATGGCCTTCTCTTCCTGGCCAGCCTTCTCGCCTGCTCCCAGATCCTCGTCCTCCCCGGCTGGCCGGAAAATCACGATGGCGTGGCCTGCTTCCAGCGGGTCGAGATCTTCCGGCGCGCTTTCGCGGAGGGAAATTTCCTTCCTCTCTGGACACCGCTCGCCGAGAACGGCTATGGCTCGCCGTTCCCGTTCTTCTACCACCGCTTCTTCAATACGCTCGCGGGCGCAGCCGCGCTCGCCACGGGCTCCTCCTACACGGCCGTCAAGGTCGTGATTCCGCTGCTTCTCTTCGCGGGCGCTCTCGGGATGCGCCGGGCGCTCTCAGCCATGGGGCTCGGAGAGTTCCATGCGGTGAGCGGAGCGCTGCTTCTCGTGTTCTCCAACTATGCCTATACGGATTGGGTCGTGAGGGGAGCGTTCGCCGAGTTCGCGGCCTTCATGCTCGTCCCTTGGCTCACCTTGGCCGCGCTCGGCGTCGTGCAGGGAAAGCCCCGCGCGGGATGGGGGCTCGGCGCCGTTCTGTCGCTGATGTTCTTCGCGCACTCGATCATCTTCGTCTTCGCCTTCGCGCTCGTTCTCGTCGCCTTCGCGGGAGCGCTCGTTCTCTCGAAGGACCGGCGGCGGGCGCTCCTCAACCTCGGCCAGGCGGCCCTCGTCGTCCTCCCCGTGACGGGGCCGTTCGTCTTGGGAATCTGGCTCTTCGGCAAGAACCTCGAACTGGACCGCTTCCGGACGGGAATGTTCAGTGTCTTTAGGAACTTCGTGCCACTCGAGGAGTATCTATACGACCGCGTTGGGGGATGGACGTCGAGCATGGCCGGTTACTCCGTGGAGATCGGACGCGGCTTCAACACGCTTGCCCTCGTCTGCTTCGCCGCGGTCGCGGCAGGCTTTGCCCGCCGCAATCTTTCGGGGGCCCGGGTCCGAGAGACGCTCCCGGCCTGGTCTCTCGTCGTCGGGTCCGCTGTTTGCTATCTCGTCCTTCAGACGCCTCTCGCGGCGCCGCTCTACCGCCTCGCGCCTCCGATCCAGTTCATCCAGTTCCCCTGGCGCCTCCTCGCCTTCTCGACACCGGCATCGATTTTCGTTCTGTGCCTTTCGCTCGATCTCCTAGAGGCAAGCCGGCCGCGCCCGGCGGTTCGATACGGCCTCCGGGCCGCGCTGCTCTTCGCCGTGCTTTTCCAGGTCTGGTACGGCGTTGGGAGGCCGCCCACCGACCGGATACTTGGCGTGAAGGAAGTCGAGGCGAGCCTCACGACGAAACGGCTCGCCGGCACGGTGCACAGCAGGGAGTTTCGCCCGCGCGGAATTTCGCTGCCGCCGTCGCGGCCCTTTTTCGAGGCGACGGGCTGCGTCGTCATGAGCGCCTCCCCGGCGGCAGCGCTCTCGGACATCGTGGACGTCCCGGAGCTCCGCCTCACCGTGAACGCCGCTCCCGGCGGCACCCTGGTGATCAATCAGTTCGCGAATCCCTTTCTCGCCGTGAGCGCGGGTGAAGGGAGCGGCATCGGGACGACGGCCTGGGGGGCGATCCTCGTGAGGCCGGCGCCCGGCCTGCGCGAGATCGTCCTCCGCCGCCGCGGCCTCCTCGCGGCCCTCAGGGAGCGGCTCTTCGGGAACTGAACGCCGCTCTCAGCGCGGGCGTGGCGCCACGCGCGCGAGGAAGATGCCGGAGGCGTCCCCGGCGGGCGCAATCCCGCGACCGCACCGCAGCCCGCCGGCCGCCAGCGTCGCCAGGCCCTGGCGCGAGGCAAGAAACCAGAAAGGTCCCGCGGGCGGTGAGGCGATGATTTCCGCTGGCATCTTTCGCGCGAAGACGTCCAGCGCGAGGCGGCGGTCCACCCCGTGCGCGACCGCTTCGACGACGATGGGGAAAACCACAGCGCTTCTCTCGATGACGACTGGCGCATCCGCGAGACGCGCAAGGGTCCGCCCGGCCTCCGTTTCGGCCGCGTGAAAGCCGGCCGCGACACCCGGTCGATCGGGAAACTCCACGAGCGCCGGCAACGTCTCGGACGCGAAGAGCGCCGCCGCGACGCCCGCGAGGAGGACGCCCCGCGAGGCCACGCCGTTCTGCTCGGCACGTCCGATCCCGGTTTCGAGCACGGCCGCGACCAGGACGATCGCGGACGCGAGGAGCGCCGAAACGCGCATGGTGTTCGGAGCGTCGCCGGGGTTCGAGAGGACGCCCGCCAGGAGGCTTCCGGCCGCGAGCAGAAGGAGGAGGACGTCCGCGGGCCGCCGCCGCGAGGCGGCGAGGCCGAGCCCGAGAAGCGCGAGGGCTCCGATGGGGGGAGACACGACGGCGTGCCCGCCCGCGTGCCGGAGGTTCGGGTCCCGCGTCCAGAGGAGGATGCCCGTGTAGTCGAGCGCATTCGAGGCGAGCAGGACGGGGAAACGGAGCATTCCCGCGGCGCGCGACACGTCCACGACCCGGGAAGGCGCTGCGAAATGGACGTCGCGCAGGTGGCCTCCGAGCCGGGCGGGCCCGGCGACGAAGGCCCACGCGAGGGGCGCGAAGGCGAGCAGCGCCGCCGCCGCCGCCGCCAGGGCGAGGCGTCGCGTTCGCGTGTCACGCGCCTCCAGAAGCGCAAACGCCACGAAGGCCGCGGCGACCGCGCCTGCCGCTGCGTACGTGTGGAGTGAGAGTCCGACACACGCTCCCGCAAGCGTGGCGAACGCGAAGCTCCCCGTGCGCCGGGCGCGCAGTGTCGCTGCGGCCGCGAGGAGGACGAGCGCCAGGAGGAGCACCACGGTCGCGGTCCAGCGCGCCAGGAGAATCGGCCAGCCGACGAGCGCTCCGAGAAGAACCGCGACGCCCGCCGTCCGCGGCCCGAACGCCTCTCGCGCGAGCCACCAGAACGCCGGGAGCGCAACGCAGCCCGGCAGCGCCGAAACGGCGAAGAGTCCGGTTTCACCGCTTCCGAAGACGGCGAAGACGGCGCGCACGAACGTGACGTAGACGTTGGAGAGGACCTCGTCTCTCGCCGGGAAGCTCTCCCCGTAAGCCGACGCGCCCCAAAAGGGCACCGCGCCGTCGCCGAATAGCGGACGCGCCACGTAGACGGTGTCGACCCAGAGACCCGGCGGATTCGAGGAGCGGAACGACCAGCGCAGGGCGACTCCGAGGACGAGCACGGGGAGAGCCCACGCGGCCTCGGCGAGAGGTCGCGGCGCCGCCGGCGGCTCCGATTCCTCCCGCGCCACGGCGTTCGTCACGAGCGCGAGGAGGCGCGCCGCGAGGAACCCCGCGGCCGCCGCAAGCGCAAGGTCCTTGATCCAGAGCAGGAGGACGTACAGCCACATTTCCCCCGTCCACCAGAAGAGGACCTCGAAACGGTCCACCCTCGCGAGCCAGAAGAAAGTCTGCACGGCGGTGAATCCGCCGAAGAGCACCCGGACCATGCGTGCGGTCAGTGTCGCATGCATGGAGGGTAGGGGAACCCGCCTGACGGGTTCCCCGAACAGATCAGCTGCAGCCGCTCGTCGCGCCGCAGTTCAGGCATTTGTAGCAGGCGCCGTTGCGCACCATGAGACTGCCGCACTCGTGGCAGCTCGGCGCGTCGGTGCTGTTCTCGAACGCTAGCCTGCTCGCGTACGAAGGCGCCGGGACCGCGAACCCGATGGCCCGCGCTTCCGCCGCGCCCTCGGGCGCGGGCGTCTCCGCCTTGGCGCCCACGCTGGCGGTGGCGCTCGCCATCGCCTGGAAGGCAGCGTTCGCCGCGAGGATGGGGCCAGCCGCGGCGTCTGCGACCGGCGTCAGCGTTCCGAGGTTCTTGAACCCTTTCGGCGTCGTCGCGGGGCCAGGCTCCTCGCGGGAGATGACCCCGGCCTTTTCCTTGAGATCCGCCGTCAGAAACTTCGACGCGAGCCAGCGGAAGAGGTAGTCGACGAGGCTCTTCGCGATCGGGATCTCGGGATTCTTCGTGTAGCCCGCGGGCTCGAAGCGCATGTGGCTGAACTTCTCGACGAGCGCTTCCAGCGGCACGCCGTACTGCAGCGTCAGCGAAATCGCCGTCGCGAACGAATCCATGAGACCCGAGATCGTGGAGCCTTCCTTCGCCATCGTGAGGAAGATCTCGCCGGGCGTGCCGTCCTCGTACAGGCCCACGGTGATGTAGCCCTCGTGGCCGGCGACGGAGAATTTGTGCGTGATCGCGCGCCGCTCGTCGGGAAGCTTGTGGCGGCGGGGGCTCAGCGTGTTCGCGGCGGGCGCGGAGAGGGACGGGGGGAACCCGGCCATCGGGTTCCCCCGAGAGTCTCTGCCGCCCTTCACCGCATCGTCGTTGCGGCTCGCCGCGGTGTTCAGGGGCTGCGTGCGCTTGCAGCCGTCGCGATAGATCGCGATCGCCTTGAGGCCCAGCTTCCAGCCCTGCATGTAGACGTCCGCGATCTCCTCGACCGTGGCGTCGTTCGGCATGTTCACGGTCTTGCTGATCGCGCCCGAGAGGAACGGCTGGACGGCGGACATCATCCGCACGTGGCCCATCGGGGCGATCGACCGGGTTCCGCCGAGCGCCTTGAACGCGCAGTCGAAGACCGGCAGGTGCTCACTTCTCAGCCCCGGCGCCCCCTCGATCGTGCCCTTTTCGTCGATGTACTGGACGATCGCGTGCATCGCGTCATCCGCGTAGCCGAGCCGTGTGAGCGCGTTCGGCACGGTCTGGTTGATGATCTTGATCGTGCCGCCGCCGACGAGCTTCTTGTACTTGACGAGCGCGAGGTCGGGCTCCACGCCCGTCGTGTCGCAGTCCATCATGAAGCCGATCGTGCCCGTGGGCGCGAGGACCGTGGCCTGCGCGTTTCTGAATCCGTGCTGCCGGCCGGACTCGAGCGTCAGATCCCACACGGCGCACTGCGCCTCGTACAGGTCCTTCGGAACGCCGTTCTTCTCGACGGTGTACGCGGCGTCCCGGTGCATGGAAATGACCTCGAGGAACGCGTCGCGGTTCGGCGCGTAGCCCGCGAAGGGCTCCATCTCGGCGGCGATCTTCGAGGACATGAGGTAGGCCTGCCCGTGCATGAGGCTCGTGATGGCGGCGGCGTAGTGGCGACCCTCGTCGCTGTCGTAGGGGATGCCGTTGAACATGAGAAGCGCGCCGAGGTTCGCATACCCGAGGCCGATCGGGCGAAACGCATGCGAGTTCTTCTCGATGGCGGGCGTGGGATACGACGCCTCCCCGACGAGCATCTCCTGGGCCGCGAAGACGACATCGACCGCATGACGGAATTTCTCGATCTCGAAACCGCCGTCCTCCCGCGCGAACTTCATGAGGTTCAGAGACGCGAGGTTGCAGGCGGAGTCGTCGATGAACATGTACTCCGAGCAGGGGTTCGACGCGTTAATGCGATGCGTCGACTTGCAGGGGTTCCACTTGTTGATGAGCGTGTCGTACTGCATGCCGGGATCGCCGCAGACCCAGGCCGACTCGGCCATCTTCAGGAGGAGCGCCTTCGCGTCGTACGTGCCGATGGGCTCGCCCGACGTGACGGCCTTCGTCGTATGCGTGCCTCCCGTCTCGACGGCGCGCATGAACTCGTCCGTGACGCGCACCGAGTGGTTCGCGTTCTGGAAGGCGATGTTGCTGTAGACCTCGCCGTTGAACGAGCCGTCCCAGCCGGAGTCGATGAGGTCCCAGGCCTTTTTCTCTTCGCGCTCCTTGCAGAGGATGAACTCCTCGATGTCCGGGTGGTCGACGTTCAGGATGACCATCTTCGCGGCGCGGCGCGTCTTGCCGCCCGACTTGATGGCGCCCGCGAAGCTGTCGAAGCCCTTCATGAAGGAGACGGGGCCGGACGCGATGCCCCCGGAGGAGAGCGACTCGGTGGACGAGCGGAGCGAGGAGAGATTCGTGCCCGTGCCCGAGCCGAACTTGAAGAGCATGCCTTCCGTCTTGGCCAGCTCGAGGATGGACTGCATGGAGTCGCCCACCGAGTTGATGAAACACGCGGAGGCCTGGGGCTTCGCCTCGACGCCGACGTTGAACCACACGGGCGAGTTGAAACTCGCGGCCTGGTTCACGAGGATGTGCGCGAGCTCGTCCGAGAACGTGTCACGGTCGGCCGCGGTGCGGAAGTAGCCGTTCTTCTGCCCGAATCCCGTGATGGTGTCCACGACGCGCCCGATGAGCTGCTTGACCGAGCGCTCGCGCTGCGCCGTCCCCGGCTTCCCGTGGAAATACTTCTGGGCGACGATGTTCGTCGCCGTCATCGACCACGTTTTCGGGACCTCGACGTCCTTCTGTTCGAAGAACACCTCCCCCTTCTCGTTCGTGATCGCCGCGGTGCGAAGCTCCCACTCGAGGGAGTCGAAGGGGTGCGTGACCCCATCCGTGAAAAGCCTTCGGAAGGTGAGGCCGCTGAGTCCGCTTCGGGTTCTCTCTCCGGCCGCCGCTTTCTCCGTCTGCGTTTCGGGCGCCGTTTCCCGGGCCTCTCGTCCGTTCGAGGTGCTCATGGGTGAGAAAGCCTCCCTTTTTTCGTCTTCCTTCCGCCCGAAGACGAAACAACCCCTCAGCCAGCTGCCTGGTCCGTTTTGTCGCGCTCAATCCGCGCCCTATCCGCGTGCCTCGCGTCCGGCGTGTGGGGCTGTCTCACAAGGTAATTCCGGCCTCTTCCTTTTTCAAGGGAAAAACGCTACCGCTAGTGTTTTTGCGTCCGCCGCCCACTAGATAGTGGGGTTGAGTCGTCAGGAAGGGAATATCGGGGAGGCCCGATCCATTTGACTTCTGACGGCTTGACGCCCCAAGATTCGGTCTCAACAGCGGCGCATCGCCGCGGGAGGAAGCCCTCAATGTCCAGCGTTACCGAGCCCGCGACGATCCAGGCGACGTCGCCTTCCGTTTTCGTCCTCAACGTCACGGACCGTGCGGTCGACAAGGTCAAAGACTTCGCCTCCAAAATGCCGGACGCGGCCGGCAAGGCCCTGCGCGTCTTCATCCAGGGCGGCGGCTGCTCCGGTTTCCAGTACGGCTTCACGTTCGACGAGAAGCGCCCCACCGATCACGTCCTCGCGGTGCGCGAGATCGAGGTCATCGTCGACCCGCAGAGCGCGCTGAAGCTGCACGGCGCGACGGTGGACTTCATCGAAGACATGCGCGGTGCGGGCTTCTCGGTCGAGAATCCGAACGCCACCGGCGGAAGCTGCGGCTGCGGAAAGAGCTTTAGCTGACCGCTCAGCGCTCGATCCTCAAGATCGTCTTTTTGACGGTCTTCATCGACCTCCTCGGCTTCGGCATCGTGATCCCGCTGCTGCCGCTCTACGCCGAGAAGTACCACCCGTCGCCGCTCGCGTTCGGACTCCTCATGTCGAGCTATTCGGCGATGCAGTTCCTCTTCGCGCCGATCCTCGGACGCCTTTCGGACCGCTTCGGACGGCGCCCCGTGATCCTCTTCTCTCTGGCGGGGACGGTGATCGGTTATCTCCTCTTCGCCTTCGCGCACTCGCTCACGCTGCTCTTCGCGTCGCGCCTCCTCGACGGCGCCACGGGCGGAAACATCGGCACCGCGCAGGCGATCATCGCCGACACGACGAGCCGGGAAGATCGCGCGCGCGGCATGGGCCTCGTCGGGATGGCGTTCGCCCTCGGGTTCATCTTCGGACCGGCGATCGGCGGGTTCACGGTCGCAATCGACCAGACGGCGCCGGGCCTCGCGGCCGCGTCGCTCTCGTTCGCCGCGCTCGTCTGGGCCTTCCTCAAACTGCCCGAGACGCGCCCCGAAGGCGGCCCCGGCAAACGGTTCTCGGTCTTCTCGTTCGCGACGCTCGCGCGCGCATTCCGCCGGCCCGAAATCGGCGCCCTCATGCTGCTCTCCCTCGTCACGACGACCGCCTTCGCCATGTTCGAGTCCACGTTCGCGCAGTTCGTGTCGCTGCGGCTCTCCGCCGGCCCTTCCACCGTCGCCTGGTTCTTCGTCTTCGTGGGCGTATGCTCGGCCATCGTGCAGGGCGTCCTCGTGCGGCGCCTCGTGAAACGCTTCGGTGAGGGGCGGCTCGTCGCCCTTGGAGGCGCGCTCCTCATCGCGGGGTTCCTGGGCCTCAAGCTCGCGGATTCGGTCCCGATTTTCCTCCTCATGATCGCCACGATCGCCCTCGGGATCGGCATCACCACGCCGACGCTGTCGTCGCTCGTCAGCAAGCGGTCGGCCGCGTCCGAGCAGGGCGAAATCCTGGGCGCGTACCAGTCGATGGGCTCCCTCGGCCGCGTGTTCGGGCCGTTCGGAAGCGAGAACCTGTATTTCCGCCTCGGGCCCGACTGGCCGCACGTGGCCGCCGCCGCGCTCGAGGCCGGCGTGCTCGCGCTTTCCGCGACCTCTCTTCTGAGAGAGAATGACCGCGCCGCGGGCTCCGCGGACGCGGAGAAAATCTCATGACGCCCCAGACCCCGACCGCCCATACCCTCTCCCGCGACTGCGCCGCCATCCGCATCCCGAGCGGCGAGCCCATCAACCTGCCCGCGGGCACCCCCGTCTACCTCACGCAGTCGCTGGGCGGCACGTTCACCGTGCAGGCAGCCTCGCTCGGCGGCCTCTTCCGCGTCGCCGGAAGCGACGCGGACGCGCTGGGGCTGCCAGTGCCGGCGGGGGGCGGGTCAGCCGCGGCTCCGGGACGGCTCCAGGCGGCGAGTCTCTCCGGCCCCGTGAACGAAACGGCCGTCTGGGACCGTCTTCGCACCGTCTACGACCCCGAGATCCCCGTGAACATCGTGGACCTCGGCCTCGTGTACGACCTCCGCATCCTGCCGGCGTCCGCAGCCGGCGAGCGTGTCGAGGTGAAGATGACGCTCACGGCGCCGGGCTGCGGCATGGGCGGCGCGATCGCCGCCGACGCGCAATCCAAGATCGCTGCGGTGCCGGGCGTCGCCGAGGCCGAAGTGCAGATCGTGTGGGATCCGCCCTGGAGCGCCGAAATGATGACGCCCGAGGGAAAAAAGATCCTCGGGATCACCTGACGGGATCGAGGGAAACGGAAGGCGCGCGCCAGGCCTCTATTGAAGCCTGATCCTTCCCGCGAAGCCCTCCTGATAGCCGTGGAAGAACGACAGGGACTCCTCAGGCCACTTCCAGCAGTAGTAACCCGCGCCCGAGTCGAAGTCCACGAGCCACGGCCCCTTCACCTCGATGCCGAGCTCTTCGATCTCGCTCGCCCATGACGCCAGCGTTTGGGCCACGGCTTTCTCGGCCTTCTCCCCGACGGCTTCCCGCCCGTCGTCTCCCGGCACGGTGAGGTTCGAAAGCGCCTCGACCGCACGCCGCGTCCGCTCGCGCACCTCGGGAAGGAGGACACGCGCTTCCTCGAACGTGAAGGTCTTCTTTCGGGGCTCTTGCACGCGAGGAGGATAGCGCGGCTTGGTCCTATGATCCTCTCGTGAGGCCGCTCGCGAGCGGCGCGGAAGACGTCGAGGCCGGGGCCGTCCGCCTCCGCCGCGAGATCCACGCCCACCCGGAGACCGCGTTCGAAGAGGTCGAGACGGCCCGCGCCGTCGCCGATCGCATGCGCGCCCGCGGACTGGCCGTGCGGACGGGCGTCGGAAAAACAGGCGTCGTGGCCGTCCTCGACACGGGGCGAGCCGGAAGGACCGTTCTCCTTCGCGCCGATCTGGATGCGCTTCCACTCAACGAGAAAACGGGCCTGCCCTTCGCCGCCACGAACGGCAGGATGCACGCGTGCGGCCACGACGGCCACGTCGCCGCTCTCGACGCGGCCGCGGACCTCCTCCTTCTCGATCCCCCGGCGCGCGGGCGCGTCGTGTTCGCGTTTCAACCGGGCGAGGAAGGCGCCGGCGGCGCGAAAGCCATGATCGCGGACGGGGTCCTGGACGATCCCCGGCCCGACGCGGTCTTCGGCATGCACCTGTGGACGGCCCTGCCTCTCTCTTCCGTCGGCGTCGCGCGCGGCGCCATGATGGCGGCCGTCGACGAGTTCCGAATCGACGTGACGAGCCCCGGCGGGCACGCCGCTTCACCCCACGAGACGCGCGACACGATCGTCGCGGCCGCCCAAGTCGTCACGGCGCTCCAGACCATCGTCTCGCGGCGGTTGTCGCCTCTCCTGCCGGCGGTCGTTTCCGTCACCTCGATGCACGGCGGCTCGGCGTTCAACATCCTGCCCGACTGCGTCACGCTGCGCGGCACGTGCCGCTCGTTCGACGCGGAGGTCGAAGACCGCCTGCCCTCTCTCGTCACCGAAATCGCGGAGCGCGCCGCGCAGTCCCTTGGGTGCGTCGCCAAGACGGTCTACCGCCGGATAACTCCGGCGGTCGTGAACCATCCGGCCGAGGCCGCTCGCGCGCTCCGGGTCGCCACGTCGCTCACGGCGAAAGGGAGCGTCACGGAGGCCTGCCGGACGATGGGCGGGGAGGACTTCTCAGAGTTTCTGACGCGGATCCCCGGAGCGTTCGCGTTCGTCGGCGCGTCGCGAACGGCGGGACCGCGCGGCCCGCATCACGCGCCCGACTTCGACTTCGACGAGCGCGCCCTGCTCAACGCCGCCCGTCTTCTCGCCGGCTTCGCGCGCGACGTGCTCGCGGACTGAGACGCCGAGGCGCCGAAGTTTGGCCACCGCTCTCGTCCTCTACGGAGCCGCCGTGCTCCTCGTCGGCCTCTTCGCGGCGCGGGATGCGTCGCGTTCGGCCGACGCGTTTCTCGTCGGTGACCGCGGTTTCGGCGCGTTCACAACGTGGGCCGCGCTTTCCTCCACCGTGATCGGCGGGTCCACAACCCTCGTCCTCGCCGCCTTCGTGGCCGCGAAGGGGCTCCCCGCGCTGTGGCTCGATCTCGCGGGAGCCCTCGGCCTCCTCGCGCTCGGCCTCTTTCTCGCGGCCCGCGTGCGCGCTACGGGCGCGACGACGATCGCGGAAGTGATCGGAAGGACGTACGGGCCCGGCGTGCGGAAGATCGCGGCGTTTCTCGTCGTCCTCGCTGAGATCGTCTGGTTCGCACTCCTGACCGAAGCCACCCAGATCGTCGTCGTCGCCACGACGCCTTGGGAGCCCACGCGCGTCCTCGTCCTCACGGCGGCCCTCTTCGTGACGTACACGGCGCTCGGCGGCCAGCGCGCGGTCGTGCGGACCGATCTCCTGCAGTTCGGTCTCATGGTGACGGGGCTGCTCGCCGTCGCGCTGCCGCTCGCCGTGCGCTCCCTCGCCGCCGCGCCCGCGCCCGCGGCGCTCCTATCCTTTCCCACGGGCCCGCGCTTCTCCTGGGGCGACGCCTTCGCGCTTCTCGTGCTCGTGGGACTTCCCCATGCCGTCGGAAGCGACGTGTGGGCCAAGCTCCTCTCGGCGCGCGACACGCGCGCCGCGCGCCGCGCCGCCCTTGGCGCCTCCCTGTCCAAGCTCGCCTTCGGGCTCGCGACCGCCACCATCGCCCTCGCGGGAGTGGCCCGCGGCGTCGGCGGGCCAGCGGCGGAGCTCTTTCCCCGCACCGTGCTTCTCCTCGCGGGGCCGGCGCTCGCCCCGCTTCTCCTCGTGGCGCTCGTCGCGACGATGCAGTCCTCGGCGGACTCCGTCCTCCTGTCGGCCGCGGCCGCCACGTCGAACGATCTCCTCGGGCCAAAGGCCGGCGTCGGCGCGTCGCGCCTCGCCGTCGTGGCGTATGGCGGACTCGGGCTCGCCTTAGCCCTCGCCCTCCACGATCTCGTCGAGACGTTCCGTCTCGGTTACACGCTCTTTGCGTCCGGGCTCATCCTGCCCGCTCTCGTCGCGTTTCTACCGCGGGTACGCGTGGACCGGCGTTTCGCTGGTGCGGCGATGCTTCTCGGCGGGGGCGCCGCCATGCTCGAGCGCTTCCTCCACCCGTTGGGCATCGATCCCGTCCTCGCGGGCACGGGCGTGAACGCTCTCGTCCTGGTTTTAGGCTTGAGGAAGCCGAGAGACGCCGCGAACGCCTAAACGCTCAAGCGCCTAAGCCAGGCCCGACACGCGCAGCGCCGCCGCGATGACGCCCGAACGCGATGCGGCCGACGCGGCCGACACAGCTGACGCCGACGCCGGCTGGCCGGCCTCGGAATCGCTTCCGTCCTGCGAGGCGACCAGGGCGCTGTCGAGAAACGCGAGGATGACGCGCGCCGCATCGCCCGGGGGATACGGCGGCTTCGCGCCCGTCTCTGCGAGCGTGCGCGTCAGGAGCGCGACGCGGGGATCCTGAGGCTCCTCGGTCGGCGAGGCTGGGCCCGCGAGCCGGTGCAGAAGGCTCAGCCGCGGCAGCGAAGGATGCGCGGCCCCGAAGTCCCAGAGCGCCTCGACGACCGCCGCCAGCCGCTCCGCCGGGGCCTTGCCGCCGCCGGGAACGGTGAGCTCGGCGCCCGAGGCCGCGTCGAGAACCGCCCGGTAGAGCTTTTCCTTGCTTCCGAAGTGATAGTGCAGTGTGGCGACGTTCACGCCCGCACGGGCGGCCACCTGGCGGGTCGTCGCGCCCACAAACCCGGCCGTCGCAAAGCTTTCCTCTGCCGCGCGCAGGATGCCGCGCCGGGTTTCCGCGGGGTCGCCGTCACGGGGGCGTCCGACACTTCGCTTGGACATCACATTCCTCTTCCGCTCCAGATTCTGCGACGGATTCCTGTTCAATGCGAGGGGGGTCGCCGATCTCCGTGTCGCGGAACCCTGTTAGCCTCCGGCGAGGGTGGCTGCGAAAAATCCTCTTGCCGTCTCGGTCCGGACGGCCCGCCCCGGCGAGGCCGTCCCGCCGCTGAGTGATGCGGACCTCGCGCACGCCCGCACCACGGACCCGGACGGCGCATTCGTCGCCCGGGACGCGGAGGGCCGTGTCGTCGGCACGGCATGGGCCGCGGTGCGCGAGGACACGCTCCTCCTCCTCGCCCTCGACGTCGGCGCGGCATATCGCGGCAAGGGCGTCGGCCACACGCTCCTCGCGGCGGCACGCGCGTATGGCGCGGCCCGCGGCGCGCGCTCTCTCGAGGTGCTCTCGCCCAACGAGCCGTCCTCCCTCGCGTTCTTTCTCCAGGCAGGCCTTTCCGTCCGCGCGCTCGTCCTCGGGATGGAGGCGGTGGCCCCCGGAGGCCTCGGAGCCCGCGAAGCCCCGGCGCGAGGCGGCCCGCTCTCCCTTGTCGGGCCGGGCGCCCCGCTCTCCGGATGGATCGCCGCTCTTGACCGCGAAACCCGCGGGTTCGCGCGCCCGCGCGACTGGGGCCGAAGGGCCGCGGACGGTCACGTCGTCTCACTCAAGCGCGGGGGGCGGCCCGTGGCACTCGGCGCGTGGCACGAGGAGGCGAAAGGGACACGGACCGCCCTCGGCCCGATCGCCGCGAAGACTCCCGAGGCCGCCGCGGACCTCCTTTTGCTGCTCGCGGCGCGGTTCCCGGGAAAGCGCCTCTCCCTCGCGCTCCCCTCCGAGGCGCGAACGCTGCTCGACGCCGCGGGCGCGCTCGGCTTCCGCGCGGTTTCGACCCGCGCGCTCCTGACCGACCGGCGCCGCGGCGACCTGCGCCGCTATGCGGGCGGCGGCGGCCGCTTCTTCTGAAAGGCGCGAAGTCTTGAAAGGCAATGCGCCGCGGCGTCACTTCTCTGGGGGACGGGCTAAACTTCCGGCCGGATTCTTGCGTCCGACAGGTGTCTGCCGGACCCGAGTCATCAAATGAGGAACACCATGATGCACGTCAAAACGTCGATCCGCTTCCTCGCTTTCGCGGCGCTCGCGGCCCTTTGGATCTTCCCGGCCACGGTGTTCGCGGACACGCCGGCCACGACCCAGTGGGTCGTCACATCCGCCAAGGCTTCCGGCGGAGGGAACGACTACGTGACGTCGCTCCGCATCGTCAATCCGAACGCGACGGCGGCGCCGGTGGACATGTACTTTCTCCCCGCATCCGGGCTCGACGGGTCGAACAACGCGCTCGGCGACAACAGCGGCGCCCAGCCGGTACGAGTGACCGTTCCCGCGAACCAGACGCTCGCGCTGGACGACGTTCTCTTCACGAAGTTCGGCACAACCGGCGCCGGCGGGATCCGCGTGGAAGCCCCTGGCACCGACGCGGGCGGACGCCCGCTGGCTGTCTGGGTCCTCTCGCAGACGCTCGTCGTGAACGCGAAGAGCTCCACGGGCGTCTCCGGAACGAACGGCTTTGCCATTCCGTCCCAGAACCAGGACCAGCTCGTCGCCCTCGGCGAGACGGCTTACGTGCCGTACATTTCGGGGTCCCCGACAAGCACCAGCGGCTACCGGACGAACCTCTTCCTCCTCTCGGCGAACGGCACGGGCGCGACGGTCGTCGACGTCACCCTCCGTAACTCGGACGGCACGACAATCGGCACGAAGACCCTCACGCTCGGCAAGTTCTCGCAGACACAGATCAACGGCATCGCGAACTTCTTCGGTTACACGCCCGCCGCGAGCGAAACGAACATGACGGCGATCGTGAAGGTCACGAGCGGCGGGCCCGTGGCCACCGGTGCCTCCGTCATCGACAATGCGATCGGCTCTATCAGCTATTCGCCGCCCGTCAAGATTCCGGTCGCGAACAACGGGGCGTACGGACTGATCCTCAACGATGGCGGCTACGGATTCTCGGGGCGCGCCGACGTTTTCGCGGGCTCCTTCGACTTTCTGTCGGCGGGCGTCGTCATTCCCTCCTGCGCCGGCCAGCCGACGCTCTTTTTCGTCCAGGGCATCGGAACGCCCGGCATCGACCAGAACGCGACGTTCACGAAGAACGCGGACGGCAGTACGTCGTTCACGGGAACGACGAAGGACACCTCGACGAACGCGACCTTGGCCTTGTTCTCGGGAACGATCCTGACGAACTTCGACGGCACGATTTACGGCACCCTGACCTACACCCGCGGGGTCGCGCCCGGGGACACCTGCCCGGGCGCGACCGTGACGCTCACCTTCTCGGGCTCCAAGGGCGCGGTTCTATGAGGCTCCCGCGACTCTTCGCCGTCGCCGCGCTCGGCCTTCTCGCCGCGCTTCCCGCGTCCGCGGCGGACCTCTACGGCAAGCCGCTGCGCGGCCTGTCCCCAGTCGCGATCCGGGACGTCGTGAAGGATCCGGCGCGATATGCCGCCAAAGCGGCTCGCGTGGAGGGCGCGAACGCGGGAGCGGCGGGCAGCCCCGCCCTCAAGGACGGCGACACCGTTCTGCCGATCGTCTCCGACGGCTCTTTCAAGTTCCCCGGGGACCTCGCGGGGGGATTTCTCGCGGCCGAGGGACGCGCCCGGGCCCAGGGTTCGGGCGCCGTCTTCGTGGCTACGGGCGTCGAAGTGCGGCGCGAGGCATCTCGATGAGAACCATAAAAGCCATGAGGCTTGCCGCCTTTCGCATACCGGCAACGGCCCTGGCCGTTTCCCTGATCCTCGCGAGCGCTTGCCGGTCGCCCGAAGAAACCCGCTCCCTGAACTTCGATCCCGAGACCACGATGGGGGCGCTCGGCGCGGGCTGGGACGGCTTCGAGAAGACCGAGCTCGGGGATACGTTCGTCTGGTCGCACGGCCGCGAGGCGCGCCTCACGGTGGCGAGCCGCGGCAACGGCGACCGGCTCGTGCGGTTCCGCTGCTGGCCGTTCGGTTTCCCGGGCGCGCCGCCGCAGACGCTCACCCTTTACGTGAACGAAAAGAAGACCGACACGCTCACGCTCGGCGGCGAGCCGCGCGTATACGCGGTGGCCGTTCCGCGCGCGTTCTGGAAGAAAGGGGCGAACGAGCTCAAGTTCGTCTTCGCGTATGCCGAGTCCCCGAAGGACCGGGTGAGCGGCGCCACCGACGAACGAACGTTGTCGGCCGCCTTCGACTGGCTCGAAATCCTGCGTCCCCAGCCGCCGCCGAAAAAGTAGCGGCGGCCGGGGACGGCCCGAAGTCCGCTACTTCTCGTCTACCGGGACCTGCGAGGAAATGAGGTAGGGAAAAAGTGTCTTCATGAACTTGAAGACTTCCTGCGGCTTGGCGTTCTCGCCCTGCTCCCACGCGATGTCCCGGAAACGATATTCCTGACCCTTCGTCTTCACGACCCACTCGAAGCAGTCGTTTCCGCCTGGCTTCTTGAGACAGGTGAGCTGCTGTTCGGTGATCTGCTTCGCGGTCAGGAGGACGTTCTTCGACGCGTCATGGGCGTCCGTCCAACGGAGCGTGTCTTCCTTGAACTCGAGAACGCCGGTATCCCAGCGGCTCTTGAGGATCACGACGCCACCGTTGCGCTTCGAGAGGCCTTCCCACCGGGCGTTGGTCGCCGACGTGGGCCCCGGCATGGCGACGATCGCCGTGCGCTCGGAGACCGCCGAGATGAGGCTCTCCGGCAGGCCCGCATTCCGGAGCTTGACGATGTCCTCGGCCGAGAGGTCCCTCGCGAGGTCCGAGCTGGAGATGTACTTCTTGAGGAAGTCCTCGGAAAGATTTGCCTTCCAGAGCTTGATCATGTTTTCAACGAGGCTCGGCGTCGGCGAGAAAGCCGGGTCGCCGGGTGCCGATGCCCCGTAAGTCGGAGTCGGCGCAGGCTGCTGTCCGAGCATCGTGCCCGAGACGAGCGCCGCTGCAATCAATCCAATCGAGCACTTCATCTGCATTCCTCCGCTACGTAGAAGCGACTTCTACACGGAAATCGCTCCCTTTTCCAGCCCCGCATGAATCGGGCCGGGGATTGCCGAAATCGGCAGGATGTCCCGTATCCTCGGCGCATGTCGCATTCCCGGCGTCTGATAGCCGCCACCTTCGCGTCCGTATCCCTTCTTTCGCCCTTGGCGCGGGCCGAGCAGGATCCGTGGTCGGCACGCGTGCGCGCCCTCTCGGACGCCCCGCTCGCGACCTTCCAGGGCGTGGATTGCGTTTCGATCCGCGCGCCTCGCGACATCGTGTGGCGGCTTCTCGTGGCGCCCGAATACGCCGCGACGTGGTTCTTCGCGGACTCGCCGAACCTGAAGGCGCGCGGCGCCCGATACAAGAAGGGTCCGACGGCCGAAAAGGGCGACGTCCTCTCGCTCGAGGCGACGACCCGAGAGGGACCCCGGCATCTCGACCTCTCGGTGATCGTCGCCGCGCCGCCCGACATGCTGTCGTTCCTCGTGCGTTCCGACGATGCCGACCTTCTCGACAAGGGTATCGAGCGGCTCTCCTTCACGTTCGCTCTGGAGTCCCTTCCGAACGGCGTCACCGACCTCACCCTCGCCTCTCACTACGATTCGAACTCGCCGTTCTCCGCGATCCTGTCCCCGGCGGCCGCCCGGCACCAGCGCGACAGGCGGAAGGCCATCCTCGAGATGTTCCGCCTCATCGCGGAGGAAGCCGCGCGGCAGAAATATCCGCCGCTGCACGAGGTCCCTCTCACCGCGCCACCGCCACCCGTCTACAAGACCCTTCCTCCCCGCAAATGAAAAGCGGGGGCGCTCCTGCGCCCCCGCTTGGGATCGTTCGGCCGTCGCGGCCTGGTTAGAGGATGACGCCCTTCAGGGGCACCTTCACGTCGCCCCTGGCCTTGTCGGTCGTCTTGATGAGGAGCTCTCCTTCGAAGACGCCCTTCTTGATCTTCTGGTCGACCGTGAGGACGACCTGCACGCGCGACTTGTCGACGGGCACGATCTCGACCGAGATGCCCGGCACGTTCGTCTCCGCCTTCGTGACCGCGAAGCTCGCGGCCTGCGCGTTGTTGTTGACGAGCATGACGTTGCGCTTGACGGCGTCGCCCTTCGGATCGAAGTTTCCGAAGTTGATCGAGAGCGGCGTGACGGAGACCGCGGGCTTCACGAAGCCGGAGAGGGGAATCTCGATCTCGGGCTGCCGCTTGACCCCCGTCGCCACCTTCACGGTCCCGCCGAGAATTCCTTCCGGCGCATCGGCCGCGGCCGTCAGCGTGACCTTCCACTGGTTCGGGTTCTTGTCCTTGATGAGCTCCTTCACCGGGACCGGGGAGAGGGCCGCCTTCAGGAACGTGTTCGGAGTTTCGACCTTCGAGGGCTTGAACTCCGCCTCGTCCGACACGAGGATGACATCCGACGACGCCGCCTCCCCGGACAGGGCCGTGATGCGGAAGAAGCCGTAAGGAAGCGCCTCGACGAAGGGCTTCACGATGGCGGACAGGAACAGGGTCCTCTGTGGCGTCGACGGGTCGTCCGTCAGGAGAAGGGCCGTCTTCGAGATCGGACCCGAGAAGTTCTTCGTGTCGACCGTGAGGGTCACCTTCCCCTCGGCCCCGGGCTTGATGACTTTGTCGAACTCCGGCACGGTGCAGCCGCAGGAGGGCTTCACATCCGTCACGTGGAGATCGGCGTGCCCTGTGTTCCTGAGGACGAACACGTGCTTGATGGGCTCGCCCTTGGGAACCGTTCCGACGTCTTTTCTGTCCTCGACGACGACGAGCTTGGGCCCGGCGGCGGCCGCGGCATCCGCCTTGGCCGGAGCCTGCGCGAGGAGACCGGGAGCGCCCGCCGCGGCGAGCGAGACGACCGCGCCAAGGGCGAGGACCGTCCGGAGAGGGAATTTCGGGAACAACATCGGGAGAAGCCTCCTTAGAAAACGGGCGGAATGCCGCCCCTCTGGGATTGCGAGTATACGTGCGGACCGCCCCGCGAGGCGCCCGGACGCGCCGACAGGGCACGTCGAAATGGCCTCCTCGGCGTCCCGAGCCCACTACGCAAAGGCCGGGCCGCGGTCTTCGTGCCGCACCCAAACGACTCTCATGATTCCTCCCATTCCGAAGGGTTCAGAGTGCCCTCGAAGACGACGCGCGCGTCGCCCCGAAGAGTCACCGCGCGCGCCATCTCGCCGTCGCGTTGAAATCCGATCTCGAGCGTTTCCAGAGAGCGCGTCGCGACCGAGACCGGCGGCGCGAAGTCCCACAGCACGCTCGACACGACCGCTGAAGCGACCGCACCCGAGCCGCAGGCGAGCGTCTCGGCCTCCACTCCCCGCTCCCACGTCCGGAGAGCCAGGCGCGACGGGCCGAGCACCTTCACGAAGTTCGCGTTCGCGCCCTCCTTCATCGCGGGATGGTGCCGGTGCGAGGGACCCAAGACCGCGAGGTCGAGGGTGTCGAGAGCGATTCCCTCCTTCACGAACGCGACGAGGTGCGGCACCCCTACGAGGAGCGCGAAGGCGTCGCGCTCGAGTGTGCTTGCGCCCACATCGAGAGTCGGCACGGCGCGCCCCATGGCGACCGGCTCCGGCAGCGCGAGCGTCACGCTTCCGGACGGCGACACGCGCGCGCCCACCGCGCCCCATCCTGTCAGGACGACGCACCCGGGCCGCGCGAGACCGCGGAGCACCGCGAACCGGGCCGCGCAGCGCGTGCCGTTCCCGCAGAACGGGCCGGCCGAGCCATCCGCGTTCAGGTAGTCGGCGACGACGCGGGAGGAGGGATCGCCCGGGCTCTCCGGGGTGACGAAGAGAACGCCGTCCGCGCCGACGCCCGTGCCCCGGCGGCACAGCCTGCGGATCGCGGCGATCTCCTTCTCACCCCTCGGGGCCCGTTCGCCGAAGATGAGGAAGTCGTTGCCTGCCCCGCTCATCTTCGTGAACGCGAGCGGCAGGGCTCCGAGGGGCGACGAGGTCGTCCCTTCGGTCATTTCGCCGCCCCCATCGCGCTCTCGTTGCCCGACTTGTCCACGGCCGTCACGCCGTATGCGCCCGCCGCGCCGGGCGCGGCCCCCGCACCTGCGGCCCCCGCGTCGAAATAGACAGGATCCTTCAGGCCGTCCGCGATCCTCTTCCAGCCGTCCTTCTCGCGGCGATAGACGCGGTAGGACGCAAGGTCGGGAGCGAGGCTCGGATTCCACACGAGGCGCGCGCCTCCCGCTTCGAAAAGGACGAGGACGCCTTCCGGCGCGGGGGGCGGAAACACGTCCCTCGTGGACACCGGCACCTCGTCGGCCGCCGGGCCGAGAATGAGCGGGAGCTCCGCGACGGGGGCGGCGCGCACGGTGTAGACGTAGCGCAGGTCCGGCGCCACCGTGGCGTCCACATACGTCGTCGCGCCGATGACGACTCCAAGCGGACGATCCTCGTACTCCTCGTCCGCGGCCTCCCGGCGATAGACCGCGTAGCCAGCGATCTTCGCGGGGCGCGTGCCGTCGAGCATGGCGACGGGGGCGCGCCAGTCAAGACACACGCGCCCCTCTTCCACGGCCGGAACGACCGCGAACGGCCGGTCGGGAGGGACCCGCGGGAGAAGCGCGACGAGCGGCGACAGCTCGGACACTTTCTTCCGGTCGCGCTGGGCCGTCACACCGTAACGGAGGAACACGCGCCCGAGGCGCCCCTCGCGAAAAAGCGGGACAAGCGGATCCCTCACGACGACGTCGTGGCCAACCGTGGCGGCGTCCAGTTCCGTCCGCGAGAGGGTCTGGATCGTCTCGGCGCGCGCCCGAAAGCCTTTCTCGTCGCGCTCCTTCGCGGCGGCCTCCGTGGGCGTCTCGGGCGGCTTCTGGCCCTCGCGGGCGCCGAGGAGCTCACGGTACACCGTCACGCCCGTCAGATTCGTGAGCGTCTCGCCCGCGTTCGTCCTCGACGGGTACGGAAAGCGCAACACGACGTCGGAACCTTCCTGCGAGAGGCGCACGGGCTCGACGCGCGCCGGCAGGGCCTGGAGAGGCGGCTCGGGCGCGAGCTTGCGTCCGCAGCCGGGAAAGAGAGAGAGAAGGATGAAGAAAGAGATTTCTGCGAATGGATGCCGCAGTGCGGGCGACCCCATCGCGCGCCTACAACACGAACCGCGAGAGGTCGCGGTCCTTGACGAGCCCCTGGAGGGCGCGTTCGACGTACGGCCGGTCCACCACGATGCGCGCGCCCGCGGCGTCGGGTCCCGCGAAGGAAATCTCCTCGAGCACCGTTTCAAGGATGGTGTGGAGCCGCCGAGCGCCGATGTTTTCGAGGTTGCGGTTCACCTCGGCCGCGGCCCGCGCGATTTCCTCAAGGCCGTCCGCGGCGAAGACGAGCTCGATCCCGTCCGCGGCGAGAAGCGCGGCGGATTGTTTCGGGAGCGCGTGCTCGGGTTCCGTGATGATGCGGAGAAAGTCTCCGTCCGTGAGGGCGTCGAGGGCCACGCGGATCGGGAAACGGCCCTGCAGCTCCGGAATGAGGTCCGAGGGCTTGGCCATGTGAAACGCGCCCGCGGCGATGAAGAGGACGTGGTCCGTCTTCATCATCCCGTGCTTCGTCTTCACGGTCGTCCCTTCCACGAGCGGCAGGAGGTCGCGCTGCACGCCCTCACGCGAGACGTCGGGCCCCCCCCGCGCCCCTTCCTTGCCGGCGATCTTGTCGATCTCGTCGAGGAAGACGATGCCCGTCTCCTCCGCGCGCCGGACGGCTTCTTCGGGCACGGTGGCCTCGTCGGAGAGCGCGTCGGCCTCGCGCGTGACGAGGAGGGGACGCGCGTCGGACACCGGGAGCTTCACTTTCCTCTTTTTCGGCGCGCCGAAAAGATTCGGGAGCAGTCCTGGGAGATCGAAGCCCATCTCCTCGACACCCTGGGGTGTCATGACGGAGATCTGGGGCGTCCTCTCGTCCGCCACTTCGAGCTCGACCTCGCGCGCCTCGTGCTTCCCCTCGCGGAGGTCGCGGCGGATCCGATCGCGCCCCTCGGCGAGGACGGCTTTTCCGGAGGCGTCCGTCGCGAGGGCGGCCACGACCAGGTCCAAGAGGCGCTCCTCGGCCGCGGCCGCGGCGCGGTCCGCCACGCGCGCGCGGCGCTCGTCCTTCACGAGGCGGATGGCCGCCTCGACGAGGTCGCGCGCGATTGAGTCGACGTCACGCCCGACATAGCCCACTTCCGTGAACTTGGACGCCTCGACTTTCACGAACGGCGCATCCACGAGCCGCGCGAGCCGCCGCGCGATTTCCGTCTTGCCGACGCCCGTGGGGCCGATCATGAGGATGTTCTTCGGCATCGTGTCGCGTTGAAGCTCGGGGGCGAGGCGCTGGCGCCGCCACCTGTCGCGCAGCGCGATCGCCACCGCGCGCTTGGCCTTCGTCTGGCCGACCACATGACGGTCGAGCTCGGCCACGATCTTCCGCGGCGAGAGGTCCTTGAGAAGATGGGGCGTCACGGCAGCGTTTCGACCCGGATCGAGTCGTTCGTGTAGATGTCGATGGACGCCGCGATCGAGAGCGATTCCTTCACGATCGCCGCGGCGTCGAGGGTCGAGTGCCGGAGAAGCGCATGGGCGGCGGCCGACGCGTATGGGCCGCCGGACCCGACGGCGAGGACGCCTTCGTCCGGTGCGATGACATCCCCCGTGCCGGACAGGAGCAGGGAGGTCTTCTCGTCGGCCACGACGAGGAGGGCCTCGAGCTGGCGCAGCGTCTTCTCCGTGCGCCAGTCGGTCGCGAGCTCGACGGCCGCTCGCTCGAGCTGGCCGTGAAACTCCTCGAGCTTGCGCTCGAACCGCGTGAACAGCGTCACGGCGTCCGCTGTCGAGCCCGCGAAACCCGCGAGGACCTTCCCGCCGAGGAGGCGGCGCACCTTCGAGGCCCCGCTTTTCATGATGGTCGTCCCCATCGTCACCTGGCCGTCGCCGCCGAGCGCGACGAGGCCATCCTTCCTCACGCAAAGGATCGTGGTGTGCCTGAAACGCGGTCCACCCATCAGCAGAGAGTCTAGCCCGTCAGTCGGGGTCTTCGCGCTTCTCGGCCCTGGGATGGCTCTTGCGATAGACCTCGATGAGGCGCTCGGCGTCGAGGTGCGTGTAGCGCTGCGTCGTCGAGAGCGAGGCGTGGCCGAGAAGCTCCTGGATGCACCGCAGGTCGGCCCCGGCGGCGAGGAGGTGCGTTGCGAACGAGTGCCGGAGCGCGTGCGGCGACGCATGGCGAGGCACCGCCGCCTCCGCGACGGCCCGGTCGAGCACGCGCCGCACGCTGCGGTCCGTCAACCGGCCGGCCCGCGCGTTCAGGAAAACGATCTCCGCATCCCGCGCCGCGAGCGCGAGCGACGCCCTCGCCTTGAGCCAGGCGCGTAGCGCCGCCGCGGCCGGATGGCCGAATGGCACGACGCGCTCTTTGCGCCCTTTTCCGACCGTGCGCACCTGCCGCACGGAGAGATCGACGTCCTCAAGGCGGAGCCCCACGAGCTCCGACACCCGGAGCCCCGTCGCGTAGAGGAGCTCGAGGAGGGCGCGATCCCGGAGGCCGAGCGCGCCTTCCCGGCCCTTCGTCTCGACGACGGCCGTGGCCTCGCTCACGGAAAGCGTCCGCGGCAGGGTCTTGTCATGCCGCGGCGTTCCGACCGCCTTCGCGGGGTTCACGTCCACGCGACCCTCGCGCTTGAGAAAGGCGAAGAACGTGCGGAGGGCCGACAGGTGCCGGCCCATCGACGTCTTCGAGATTCCCTCGGACCGCAGGTACGCGAGATACGACCGGACCGCGAGCATGTCGACGTCCCCGGCGCTGAGCGCGGCGGGGGGCCGGTTCCAGAAGACAGCCGAGAGAAAGGCCGAGAAGCGGGCGAGATCCGCGCCGTACGCGGCGCGCGTATGGGGCGAGACGCGGCGTTCGTCGGCCAGGTGGCGGTCGAACGCCGCGACGTCCGCGGCGAAGGAGGCGGTTTTTACGATGGCTTCGTCGCGAGGCTCCGGACCTCGGCGGCGAGCGCCTTGATCTCGGGCTCGGTGAGCTTCTTGCCAAAGGGCGGCATCTCGTCGTGACCCTTCGTGATCGACTTCACGATCCGCGCGTCGTCGATCTTGTCCTGCCACTTCGCGTTCGTGAGGTTCCGCGCCTTCTTCTTCTTGCCTTGTTCCGTCTGCCCCTTGCCGTCGTCACCGTGACACACCGAGCAGTGCGTCTGCCAGTTCTCGGAACGGGAGTCCGCCGCCTGAAGAGCGGGGGTAGAGGCGAAAAGGAGCGCGGCAGAAAGGGCGACGAGGGTGTTCTTCTTCACGCGGGTCCTCCCTGGTGCCGCACGATTCTAAGGGCTTCGCCCGTTGGTCACCCCTTCACGACGGCAGGAGGGCCGGCGCCGGCAGTGCTTCCTCGCGCCACCGCGCGACGGTGGCCAGCGCGCGGCGGCCGATCTCGGCGCGGCGTTTCGCGCGGTCCCGGATCGGCGGGACGCCCGGCACGTCCTCGTCCTCGATGAGGCCGAAGGTCACGTTCATGGGCGTGTACTGCTGCTCGCGCGGGAAAGAGACGTGCTTCGCGAGCGAGCCGAGTGCCGTCGTGAAGGGGAGGGCCTTCGGCTCACGGCCCTCCAGGAGCTGTGCGAGCGAGCTGCCCACCATGAGCCCGGTGGCCGCCGACTCGAGGTAGCCCTCGACGCCCGTGAGCTGGCCCGCGAAGAAAATGCGGGGGTTCTTCTTCCAGCGAAACAGCGCGTCGAGATGCGCAGGTCCGTTGATGTATGTGTTGCGATGGAGCATCCCGAAGCGCACGAACTCGGCTTTCTCGAGGCCCGGCAGCATCCGGAAGACGCGTTTCTGCTCGCCGACCTTGAGCTTCGTCTGGAAGCCCACGAGGTTGAAGTGCTCGCGCGCGAGATCGTCCTGGCGGAGCTGTACGACCGCGTAGGGCTCCTTCCCGGTGCGCGGGTCCGGGAGTCCGAACGGCTTCATCGGGCCGTGGCGCAGCGTCTCGATCCCGCGCTCGGCCATCGCCTCTACGGGCAGGCACCCCTCGAAATAGGCGGCCTTCTCGAAGTCGTGGAAGGCCACCTTCTCGCCGGCGAGCAGTTCCCTCACGAAGGCCTCGTACTCGAGCCTCGAAAGTGGGACGTTGAGGTAGTCGTCGCCTCCGCCCTTGCCCCACCGGGAGAGCGCATAGAGCTTCTCGCGATCGAGCGACGCGAATTCCACGATGGGCGCCATCGCATCGTAGAAATAGAGGTGCTTCTCTCCGAGCGCCGCCAGGAGTGCCTTCTCGAGCGCGGGCGAGGTGAGGGGACCCGTCGCGATCACGACCCAGTCCTCCCCCGTCTCGGGCATGGACTCCGCCTCGACGCGCACGATTTCGAGAAGAGGCTCTTTGTCGAGGCGACGCGTGACGGCCTCGGCGAAGAGGGCGCGGTCGACCGCGAGCGCATCGCCCGCCGGGACGGCCGCTTTGCGGGCCTCCTCGAGGATGAGCGAGCCGATCGACTCCATTTCGCGCTTCAGGAGTCCCACCGCGTTCGCCGGGTTGTCCGAGCGGAAGGAGTTCGAGCACACCATCTCGGCGAGGCGGTCCGTGGCGTGCGCGTCCGTCGAGCGGACGGGGCGCATTTCGACGAGGCGCACGCGGTGGCCGCGGCGGAGAAGCTGGTGCGCGCACTCGACGCCGGCGAAGCCGCCGCCGATCACCGTGACGCGGGGAGCCGCCATCGGGCGATTGTAGAGCCCGGCCCACCACGCCCTGCGTACACTTCCGCCCGTGACGTTCGAGGCACACCTCTACGACCGCGGTTACTTCGAAGGGCTCCACAAGAACCACTGGTTCACGAACCCGCCGCGCAAGTATGAAGAACGCAATCGCGACACGCTGCGCGTCGTGGCTCCCCGTCCCCATGACCGCGTGCTCGAGCTCGGCTCGGCCCGCGGCGACGTGACGTTCTTCCTCGCCGGACACGCGAAAGAGGTCGTCGGCCTCGACGCCTCCGACGACGCGCTCCAACTGGCCGAGCGCGCCCGCGCCGCGCGGGGGATCCCGAACGTCTCCTTCGTGAAGGGGGACGTCGCGGACCTCTCGGCGTTCGAGGGCGCCTCCTTCGATGCGGTCGCCGCGATCGACCTCGTCGAGCACATCGATGACCCGACGCTCGCCGCGATGCTGCGGGAGACCCGCCGCGTCCTGAAGCCGGGCGGCCGCCTGGGTTTCTACACACCCGACCGCGCCCACTACGTCGAGCGCCTCAAGGCGCACGACTTCATCCTCAGGCAGTTCCCGCAGCACATCGCGGTGAGGCGCGCGGACGCGTACCGCCGCTTCCTCGCCGAGGCGGGCTTTCGCATCGACGTCGACGCGTGGTCCGTCTCGCCCTTCCCCGGCGTGCGCCTTCTCGAGCGCGCCCTCGCGCCCCTCCCGCTCGTCGGCCCGACGTTCCGGTACCGGATCCTGATGCGAGGGGTGATGTCTTGAGCGGCGGCAAGTTCGCTCCAAACGCCGAGGTCTACGGGCCCGAGTACTACGAAAGGATGTACCGACCCCACTGGTTCCTGAGGAACCGGCGGAAGTACGAAGAGCGCGAGGCGGCGCTTCTCCGCCTCGTAAGGCCGCGTCCCGCGACGCGCGTCCTCGAGGTCGGCTCGGCGCGCGGCGACACGGCGTTCTTCCTCGCCCCGCGCGTCCATTCCGTCGTCGGCATCGACGCGGCGTCCGTCGCCGTCGCCGCCGCGCGCGCGGAGCAGGCGGCGCGCGGCCTCGCGAACGTCCGGTTCGAGGAAGCCGACGCCCGCGACCTGTCGGCCGTCCCCGGCGGCCCCTTCGACGTCGTCCTCCTCGCGGACTTCGTCGAGCATGCCCTCGATGACGTGCTCGTCCCGTGCCTCGAAAGCGCGCGCCGCATCCTGACCCGGGGCGGCGTTCTCGCGCTCTACACGCCGAACCGGGCGCATTGGGCCGAGCGGATCAAGGCGGCGGTGCCGGGCCTCCAGCAGGAAGACCACATCGCCGTCCGGCCGGCGGAGCGCGTCGCCCTTCTCGTCGAGACGGCGGGGTTCCGGGTGGAGGACCTCTTCTTCTCCGCGAGCCCCTATCCCGTTCTCGGCGCCCTCGACCGCGCGCTCCCGATGGTCGGCCTCTGCCGGTTCCGGACGTGCCTGAGAGCAGTAACGTCGGCGCCATGAAGGTCTCGTTCGTCACTTGCGACGTCTTCACGGACAGGCCTTTCACGGGCAACCCGCTCCTCGTCGTGCCGGACGCGCGCGGGCTGACGTCAGCGCAGATGCAGGTCGTCGCCCGCGAGATCAACTACTCCGAGTCGACGTTCGTCCTGCCGCCGAAGAACGCCCCGCATGCGTACCTCCAGAGAACGTTCGTGCCGGTGAAGGAGATCCCGTACGCGGGCCACCCGACGGTCGGGACGGCCGTCGTGATGGCCGCGCTCGGAAAAGTGGCCTCGGTGGCCCCGGGCCCGCCCGACGGCATCGTGCCGATCACGATCGAGGTCGGCTTCGGCCCGCTCGGCCTCGAGCTCCTCAAGGCGGACGGGCGCGTCTCGCGGGTGAGAATGGAGCAGGGAAAACCCGAGTGGAAAGAGCCGGTGGTCGGCGACGACGTGAAAGGGCAGATCGCCGCCGCGCTCGGCGTGCCGTTCGACGCGCTCCATCCCGAGCTTCCGCCGCAGGCCGTCGGGACCGGGAATACCTTCCTGATTGTTCCGCTCGCCTCTGTCAGCGCCGTTTCGTCGGCGGTCGCCGACGCGCGTCTCCTCGGCGGAGTCGAGAAGGATCTTGGCATCCTCGGGATCTTCTTCTTCGCGTTTGATCCCGCGCCTCACGGCTCCCGCATCCGCGCCCGGATGTTCGCACCGGGCGCGGGCGTGCCCGAGGACCCCGCGACGGGCTCGGCGGCGGGGCCCCTCGGCGTCTACCTCGCGCTCCATGGCGCGGTGCCCGGTGGCGTCGCACATGGGCGCGGGCGCTTCGTGATCGACCAGGGCATCGAGATGGGCCGCCCGTCAGACCTCGACGTGACGGTCCTCGTCGAGAACGGCCGGCCCTCCGACGTCCGCGTCGAAGGGGGCGCCGTCCTCATGATGCGGGGCGAGATCGACGTCTAGCCAACCTCGGGCTCGATCGACCCCATCCGCCCGGCCTCGAAGTCCTCGAAGGCTTCGACGATCTCAGCTTTCGTGTTCATGATGAAGGGACCGTATCGCGCGACGAGCTCGTTCAAGGGCCGACCGCCGATGACGAGAACATCTATCTTCGTGGCCGCCTCGATCACGACGTCGCCGGCGCCGCCCCCAAAAGTCACGCAGTCGCCCGAGACGCCGCGCGTCCCGTCCTTCCCGAACCGGCTCTCGCCCGAGAGGACGTAGGCAAATATGTTGAAGCCCTCGGGCACGGGTTGCGTCACGCGCGCGCCCTCTTCGAGCGTGAAGTGGAGATACAGGATCGGCGTCCGCGTCTCGATGACGGCCTTTCTGCCGAGCGACTCGCCCGCGAGGACGCGCACGCGCACCTTGCCGTCCTCGCTCGCCGCTTCGGGGATGCGGGCGGACGGGATCTCCTGATAGCGCGGACGCATCCGCTTGTCCTTCTTCGGGAGGTTCACCCAGAGCTGCAGGCCGTGCATGCGGCCGCCCGTCCTCTGGAACTCCGGGTCGGGCATCTCGGAGTGGACGACGCCGTCGCCGGCAGTCATCCACTGGACGTCGCCCGGCGTGAGCGTGCCCGCGTGGCCACGCGAGTCGCGGTGGCGCATCGCGCCCGCGAGGAGATAGGTCACGGTCTCAAACCCGCGGTGCGGGTGGTCGGGCGCGCCGACGGCCTTGCCGGGGGCGTAGTCCGTCGGCCCCATCTCGTCGAGGAGGAGGAACGGGTCGATCGCGTCGAGCGCGTGCGTCGGGAACGGGCGCCGCACCTGGAAGCCGCCGCCCTCGAGCGTGATGACGCCCGGGACGACGCGGGAAACGGACCTCGGATCGGGCATGGCGGCGCTAACGCGCGTGCTCGGGCCGGAAATTCCCGCGGGTGTCAGCCCTTTTTCCGGCGGGCGGGCGTCGGCTTCACGGCCTTCAGACTCTTCGCAGGCGCCGCCGGAGCTTTGCCCGCGGCGAGAGCCGCCTTCACACGCGGCGCGCGTTTCTTCACGCCCTTCACGGGGGCCGGCGTGCGCGCCTCGGCGATCGCGGCTTCGAGCGCGCCCTCGGGGATGCGCGTCGTGGGCGTGAAGAGGTCGAGGTCGCTTGCCGGCACGTCGAGGCCGCAGCCTTCCGTCTCGCAGACGTAGAACGGGCCCGCCTTGCGGTCTCGCACGAGAAGGTACGGCGCCTTGCAGTTCGAGCACGTCTTCGGCACGGGGCGCACGCGGAAGTTCTTGTCGCACGTCGGATAGTTCGAGCAGCCGTAGAACGGGCCGAAGCGCCCCCGCCGCACGAGGATGTCGCCCGCCTTGCATTTGGGGCACTTCACGCCGGTGAGCGTCACGGGCTTCGGAGGCTTGAAACGGCAGGCGGGGTAATTCGAGCACGAGATGTAGTCGCCGAACCGCCCGTGACGCGTCACGAGGGCGTGGCCGCAGTTCGGGCATGCCTCGCCGGTCGGGACGTCCGGCTTCGCTTCCGCCTTGCCGCCCGCGACCTTCACGGGGATCGTGTTGCGGCATACGGGATACGCCGTGCAGCCGAGAAACGCCGAGCCGCTCTTCCCGGTGCGGAGCTTCATCGGGCTGCCGCACTCTTCGCAGGTCTGGCCATCGAGGTCGGTCGCGTCGATCGGATCTTCCTCGACCTCGGGGATGTCCTGCGTGAAGTCGCATTCGGGATAGCCGCTGCATGCGATGAAAAGGCCCGCCTTGCCCATGCGGAGCTTCAGCGGATGGCCGCTCTTCGGGCACGAGTCGCCGGGGTCGTTCGTCAGCTTGAAATCGACGAAGTGCTTGCGGACCTCTGCGAGCGCGAGCCCCGCCTTGATCGAGACCATCTTCTTGCGGGCCTTGTCGCGGTCCCTCACGAACTTGCCGTCGAACTCGGCGAGGGCCTTGCGCCAGTCGAGCTTTCCCTCCTCGACCTCGTCCAGCTCCTCTTCCATCTTCGCGGTGTACTCGGTCTGGAAGAAGTCGTCGAAGCCCTCGCGAATGAGATCCACGACGAGGCGCCCGAGCGGCGTGGGTGTGAAGCGGCGGTCCTTCTTCCTCACGTACTCGCGGTCCTCGATCTTGCGCATGATCTCGGCGTAGGTCGACGGCCGGCCGATGCCGTTCTCCTCGAGGAACTTCACGAGGGAGCCCTCGTTGAAGCGCGGCGGGGGCTGCGTCTCGTGCCCCTCGGCCGCGATCGATACGAGCTCCAACGGGTCGCCTGGAGCGAGGGCCGGGAGGCGCACCTTGTCGCTCCCGTTTCCATCGCCAGCGTCGCCGTCGGTCTCGGTTTTTTCCCGCTCCTCCGCCTCGGGCTCGGCCTCTTTCTCGTAGACCCTGAGCCAGCCCGGATCCTTGAGGACCGTGCCGGCGGCGCGCAGGCCCGCCGTCTCGCCCTCCTTCACGGCCTCGATGTCGACGGACGTGACCTCCGAAACGGACGGGCTCATCTGGGAGGCCACGAACCGATTCCAGATGAGTCGGTACAGCTTCAGCTCGTCCGGGGCCAGGTACCGGGCGACGGCTTCGGGCGGGAGGTCGAGCGACGTGGGGCGGATGGCCTCGTGGGCGTCCTGGGCGTCCTTCTTCTGCCGGAAGCGCCGCGTCTCCTCGGGGAGCGCGCGCGGCCCGTAGGTCCGCCCGATGAAGTCGCGCACGGCGACGAGCGCCTCCTCGGCCGAGCGCGTCGAGTCCGTGCGCATGTATGTGATGAGGCCGATCGTGCCGCTCTCGCCGATCGTCTTGCCCTCGTAGAGCCTTTGCGCGATCTGCATCGTGCGGCGGACGCTGAAGCCGATGCGCGCCGCGCCCTGCTGGAGCTTGGACGTGGTGAAAGGCGGCGGCGAGCTTCCCTTCCTCTCCTTCGCGTCGACCTTCACGACCGAGATCGCGGCTCCCTCGACGTGCGCGCGCGTGGCCTCCGCCTGCCCTCGGGACGCGAGACGTGGGTCCGTCCCGTCGAACTTGAGCCTCTCGCCTTTCCAGAGGACGACCCGCGCCGGGAAGGCGGTCTCGCCCTTCCTGAGGGTCACGGGAACCGAGAAGTAGGGGACGGAGACGAAGCGCTCCCGCTCGCTCTCGCGCTCCACGATGATGCGGAGGGTGACGGTCTGGACGCGTCCCGCCGAGAGTCCTCTCCAGAGCTTCAACCAGAGGAGGTCCGAGACCTCGTAGCCGACGAGGCGGTCGATGATGCGGCGGGCCTGCTGCGCGTTGACGCGGTCCTGGTCGATGACGCCCGGGTGGGAGACGGCGCGCGTGACGGCCGCCTTCGTGATCTCGTGGAACTCGGCCCGGTGGAAGATCGTCTTCGGCAGGTTTGGCTTCAGGATCTCCTGCAGGTGCCAGCAAATGGCCTCGCCCTCACGGTCCGGGTCGGCGGCGAGATAGATCGTTTCGGCGCTCTTCGCGGCTTTCTTCAGGTCTTGGACCGTGCGCTCCTTGCCCGGCAGGATTTCGTATGAAGGCGCGTAGCCGTGCTCCCGATCGACCGCTATGCCCTTCTTCTGGAGGTCGCGGACGTGGCCGTAACACGCCATGACGGTGAAGTCCTTTCCGAGGAACTTTCCGAGCGTGGCGGCCTTCGCGGGCGACTCGACGATGACAAGTGATTTCGCCATAAGCGGACGGTCACGATGCCACGTTTGTCAACTCTTTGCCCGCGACCGGGCGAAAAGGGCGCCCGGGAGGACCGTCACGAGGCCCTCCAGTTCGAGGTGGACGAGGGCCGCCGAGAAGCGCGCCGCGTCGAGTCCCGTGGCCGCGAGGAGCGTGTCCGCGTCCCTCGGCTCGTCGGCGTCGAGACCCGCCAAAAGAGCCGCGGCGTCGGGCGAAAGATGATCGGGAATCGCGATCGCCTCGCGCTCCGGGACCGATCGCCGGAGCCGCCGACGCTCCTCCTCGGGCAGCTCCTGGAGAAGGTCGTCGGCGTTCCTCACGAGGATCGCGCCGTCCTTGAGGAGGGCGTTCGACCCGAACGCGCCCGGCGAGAGAATCGAGCCCGGGACCGCGGCCACGTCGCGGCCGTAGCCCGTCGCACAGCGGGCGGTGATCAAGGAGCCGCTCTTCTCGGCCGCCTCGACCACACAGACGATGCGCACGAGACCGGCGATGATGCGGTTGCGCACCGGGAAGTTCCACGGCTCGGGCTCGGTCCCCATCGGAAATTCCGAAAGCGCGACCCCCGACGCGAGAAGCGCCCCGAGGAGGCCTTTCTGCTCGGGCGGGTAGCAGACGTCGATGCCGCAGCCGAAAACGGCGACCGTCTGTCCGCCCGCGTCGAGCGCCGCGCGATGGGCCGCCCCGTCGATGCCGCGGGCAAATCCCGAGATGACGTTCACGCCGGCCTCCGCCAGGCCCGCCGCGAGGGCCCGCGCGGCGTCGAGGCCCGCGCGGGACGCGCGGCGCGATCCCACGACGGCGATCGCCGGGGCGTCGGGGAAGGCGAGGCCGCGCGCGAACAGGACGGGCGGCGGATCATGGATTTCGCGCAGGAGGGCGGGGTAGCCGGGGTCGGTCAGAAAGAGGACGCGCGCGCCCGAGTCCGCGAACCTCCTGGCGTCCTCCCGGATTTCATGTCCCTCGTCCCCCTCGAGCAGCGGCGCAACGACCCCGCGGTCCTCACCCGAGATCCGGGCGGCCTCTTCCGGGGACAGCGCACAAACGGCGGCGGGCGACCCGGCCGAAAGAAGGAGCGTCCGGACGGCACGGGCGGCCCTGCCGCGCCCCTTTCGGGCCCAGATGAGTCCTGTCCGGGCATCGTTCGCCGCGCTACTCATACGGCACCCCTCTTGCTGGGAGAAGACGTCTAAAACCGGTGTCTATAATGCCCGACCTCTTCGTGACGCGCCGCTCTCGCTCTGCCGCCGCGCTGCTCGTGGCCTTCACCGCCGCGGGAACGGGCGCGTGCGCGTCGCCCCGGTCCAGAGCCGCCGCGGCCTGGAAGGCCCAGAACTCCTACGGGAGCGAGATGGCCCGCAAGGGCTTCTGGCGCGAAGCCCTGTTCCGCTATGAGAAGGCTGCCGCCCTGCACCCCGACAACCCCGAGGTCCAGAACAACCTTGGGGTCGCCTACGAGAGCATCGGGGAAACTTCGCGCGCGCTCGCGGCCTACAAGAAGGCCCTCGAGCTCGCGCCACAGGACCCGAAGATCAAGCGCAACTACGCGCGCTTCGCCGAGTACTACACGTCCGTGCAGCGCGCTTCCTCGCTGCCGGCGCCCTCTGCGTCCGCGCCTGCCGCGACGTCCTCCGTTCCCGCGGGGACCCCGGCCGCGCCGCCGGTATCGACGCCGGCCCCCGGCCCGAAGCCCACACCGGCTGGGGTGCGGCCATGAGCCGCCGCGCCCTCGCGGCCACGCTCGCCGCGGCCCTCCTCGCGGGCGCCTGCTCCTCGTCGAAAGAGGTCAAGCTCCGGCTTCCTCTCCGCCCGAAGCTCGCCGTCACGGGACGCGAACGCATCTCGCTCGCACCTTTTCTCGTCGCGTCGAAGCTCTCCGACAAGAAGGACGCTCCACGGTACAAGGACCTCGACCTCGATGCGGAGTTCCGCCGCTACCTCGGCAAGCAGCTCGGCAAACGCTCGAAGATGACGATCGTGGCGATGCCTCAGGACGTCCGGCTTCCGTCGCAGAACCTGAAGGACCTCGGCGAAGCCACGGAGTTCTGGCGCGGCGTCGGGACGCGAACGGGCGCCGACATTCTCCTGACCGGCGTCGTCGACTTCCGCGTGGAGAACAAGTCGGGCTACCGCGCCGAGGAATACCGCAGCCCCATCGACGACCGGATCTACTACCGGCAGGCGCTCGTCGAGTCGACGGGATTCACGTTCGACGTGACGGTCATCGCGATCGACGGGCATACGGGAGTGAAACTCTTCCAGGAAAACTTCCGTGACACGAAGGAGAAGAACCGCCGGGCCACGGACGAGCTCGCGGGCCTCTTCGAGAACCTCTTCTCCCTTGAGAATCAGCTCCTCGGGCTCTTCGTGGTGCGCGAGCGGGAGGCGAACCGGTATGTCTTCGACTAGGAAGTCTCTCGCCGCGTGCGCCGGCCTCGCGCTCGCGATCCTCCTTGCGCCCGAGGCACGGCCCGCCGGGCAGAACAAGATCGTCTACGACAAGTTCGACTGGCAGATCTACCGGTCGACGCACTTCGACATGTACCACTATTCGCGCGAGCGCCAGACGCTCCAGAAGGTCGTGTCGATGGCCGAGTCGGCCTACGACGAGCTGTCGCGCCGGTTGAACTACCAGATCCCAAAGCGGATCCCGATCATTTACTACGCGACGCACGCCGAGTTCGAGCAGAACAACATCGAGCTCAACTTCATCCCCGAGGGCGTCGGCGCCTTCGCCGAACCCGCCCGCAACCGGATGGTTCTCCCGATCGACATGCCGGACGAGAAGCTCCAGGCGCTCATCCAGCACGAGCTCACGCATGTCTTTCAGTACGAGATCCTGTTCGGCGGCCGGCTCGGCCGCGCGCTCACGGCGAACGTCCCGACCTGGGTCGTCGAGGGGATGGCGTCCTACTTCGGAAACGACGAGGACGACAAGGACCGCATGTACCTGAGGGACGCGGTCAACCAGGACCTCATCCCGCCCATCACGAAAGTCAACATCGAGGGCTATCCCGCCTACCGCTACGGCCACGCCGTGTACGACTTCATGGAAGCCGAATGGGGCAAAGACGCCGTCCGGGATTTCGTCTTCGAGTACCGCTCCTTCCTCGGCCGCGACGTCGCCGTCGCGCTCAAGCGCGCGTTCGAGATCCTGCCGGACGACTTCGACCTCAAGTTCCGCCGGTACCTCCGGCGGAAGTACCTTCCGCTCCTCGCGGTCAAGGGCGAAGCCAGCGAATACGGGGAACGCTTCCGCGTGGGCCCATACGGCCGCGAGTCCTTCGAGGTCGGCGCGGCGCCCTCTCCGTCCGGCGATTTCGTCGCGACGCTCACGACGGTCAAGGGCGACGTCGACATCGCCCTCCTCTCCGTCCGGGACCGCAAGCTCTACAAGAACCTCTCGGCCGGCCACACGACGAAGTACGAGTACATCGTCGGCCAGTACCTCACGACGGGCCCCGAAAGCGGACGCGATCTCTCCTTCGCGCCGGACGGCGACCGCATCGCCGCCTTCGGCCGGCAGGAGCGCGGCCGCAAGCTGCTCATCTTCTCGGCACGCGGCGGCGGCCTCCTCGAGCGCATCTCCGTCGCCCCGGACGTGCCGCTCGCGCCCTCGTGGTCACCGGACGGAAACTCCATCGTGTTCTCCGGCATCGAGGGGAACAGCCGCGACATCTTCCTGCTCGACATGAAGACGCGCGCGGTGCGGAACCTCACGAACGACGCCGAATACGACGAGGCGCCTGTCTTTTCGCCCGACGGCAAATGGATCTATCACTCGAAGATCGTCGGCGGCTTCTCGAAGATCGTGAGGTTCCCGCTCGAGGACCCCTCGAAAAACGAGCAGGTCACGTGGGGCGACAGCAACGACGAGGACCCGTCGTTCTCGCCGGACGGCAAGCGGATCTACTACGCCTCCTCTCGGGGCGGGATCTTCAACATCTACGGCCAGGATCTGGCCACGGGCGAGATCTCGCAGTACACGGACGTGATCGGTGCCGCGCTCGGGCCGGCGGCCTTCACCGGTCCCGACGGCCAGGAGAAAATCGTTTTCTCCGGCTTCCAGGGCCTCCGCTTCCAGCTCTATGTCGCCGACGCGAAGAAACCGTTTCGCAAACTCGACGAGCGCGCGCTACCGCCCGCTCCGGTCAAGACGGGCGGAACGGCGGGTTTCGTACCCGCCATCGAAGTCGCGGTCGATCCCGAGAAGCTCTCGCGCCCGAAGTTCAAGCTGTTCCTCGACAACGCGCAGGTGCTCGCCGGCATCAACTCGGACCAGACCTTCGTCTCGCAGGTCGTCCTGTCGTTTTCGGACTACCTCGGCGACCACCGCTCGTTCTTCCAGTTTGACTCCGTGTCGACGTTTTCGAACTTCCGCCTCGGTTATTTCAACATCGCGAAGCGGTTTCAGTGGGGCCTCCAGATCTACGACGATCGCCAGTACTTCTACGGATACAACTACGAGACGGGCGACTACACGCGTGATCAGCGGATCTCGCGCGACACCGGGATCTCGCTCGCCGGCTATTACCCGATCTCCCACTACACGCGCCTCGAGGGAAACATCGGCTTTTTGAGCCGCTCGCTCGACGTACCCTATGCGATTTCGAACATCGACGGGAGCCAGACGGTGTTCTACGATCCCCGCTCGGACAACGTGCCGACGGCGGGGGTCGGGTTCTCGTACGACACGACGCGCTATGCGAGCTTCGGCCCGCGGGGCGGCAAGCGGGTGGATCTGAACCTTCAGTACACGCCGTCCTTCCAGACGGGTGAGACCACGCTCTCGGTCGACGCCTTCGTCGACGCCCGAATCTATCTTCCGCTGTCGCGGCGCGTGCTCATCGCGATGCGCGCCTTCGGAGGCTACTCGCGGGGCGCGGCGCCGACGGTGTTCTCTTTCGGCGGCCTCGACACGCTTCGCGGCTACGACTATGCCAGCGTCATCGGAAACAACGTGTTCTACGTGAATACGGAGCTCCGGTTCCCCCTCGTCGACCTTCTCGCGACCCCGGTTCTCCAGTTCGGCGGCATTCGGGGCCGGGTCTTCGTCGATGTGGGCGGCGCCTGGCTCAAGGACCAGACGTTCCAGTTCTGGGAAGACGGCCGCCTGAAGAACGGGCTTGCCTCTTTCGGCGGCGGCTTCAGCGTCTACTTCCTCGGCCTCCCGTGGAACGTGGACTGGGCGAAGCGGTGGGATTTCCGCTCGTCGCTGTCCGACTGGCAGACCACGTTCTACGTCGGGGCGACCTTCTAAAAGAGGAACCCGGGCTCGCGCGGGATTTGCGTCGTCTGTGAGGAAAGTCACTGGATGATCGGCCGGCGGCGCGCGGGCTCATAATCCGTCCCCCGTGCGCGTCCGCGTCCTCGGAGCCCATGGCGGCTCCTCGCCGTCTCATCGTCAGACGTCCTTCCTCGTGAACGGGACGGTCTGTGTCGACGCCGGCGCCCTCGCCGACGCGCTGACGCTGGACGAACAGGCCCGCGTCCGCGCCGTCCTCGTCACGCACGCGCACATGGACCATGTCGCGTCGCTCCCTTTCCTGGTCGAGAACGTCTTCGGCCGGAACGCGTCGCCCCTGGAGATCGTGGCTCCGGAGGACGTCCTCGCCGCCCTCCGGAAACACCTTTTCAACGACGCGTTGTGGCCCGACTTCTCGCGCTTGCCGAACGATCTCGTGCCCGCGGTGACGTTTCGCGCCATCCCCGTCGGCGAGCCGTTCACGGTCGGCGGCCTCGTCGCGACCGCCATTCCGGTGTCGCACGTCGTTCCGACCGTCGGCTACATCCTCGAGGAGGGCGGCACGTGCATCGTGTTCTCGGGCGACACGGGCCCGACGGAAGCGCTCTGGCGGGCGGCGCGCGCGCGCCGTGACGTGAAGGGCCTCTTCGTGGAGTGCTCGTTTCCGAACTCCCTGCAGCACCTCGCGGACGTTTCGAAGCACCTCACGCCCGCGACCCTCAGATCCGAGATCGTGAAGTTTCCGCCCGGGGCGCCGATTCACCTCTACCACATGAAACCGCCGACCCTGGAGCGTCTCAGGACCGACGTCGCGGAGCTGGGGGACACGCGCGTCTCGATCCTCGCGGACGGAGACGAACTGGGTTTCTAGCCCGTTCTCCCGTCGCCTCTGCCGACGCAAGGGGTCAGGAGCCGTGATGCAGGGCGCCGGCGAGGCCGCGCTGGCCGATCTCGGAGAACCAGGAGTCGACGAACGCCTTGCGCGCGTCGGGCTGCACGTCCATCGCCCGGTCGTACGCGGACCCCCTGAGATCGCGCTTGACCGCCGCGTAGACCTCGCTCGACGCGCCGCCGAGCTGCTCGGCGAACGTGATCGCCTCTTCCAAGAGCCGATCCGGCGAAACGATTCGGTCGATCGCGCCGAGCGTGTGCGCCTCCTCGAACGGCATCGTTTCTCCAAGAAGGGCCCATCGCGTGAGCGCCTGTTCGCCCACCGTGGTGCGCATCGCCTCGACGTAGTGCCGGGGGACGTGGATACCGAGCCGGACCTCGGGAAGGCCGATCGTGCCCGGCCCCGCGGCCGCGAAGCGGAAGTCTGCGGTGCCCGCGAGCAACGCCCCTCCGGCGACGGCGTGGCCCGTCAGCGCCGCGACGAGGGGCTTGCCAAGCAGGAAGAGGTCGAAGAAGAGCGCGTCGAACACGCGGACGAACCGGCCGAATTCCTCGGGGCCGGCGTGTGCCAGCTTCCTCAGGTCGAAGCCGCCGCAGAAAATCTTCGGGGAGCGGGACGTCAGGACGACGCCGCGGACGGCCGGGTCTTCCTGGGCGTCCAGCGCGGCCTGGTGCAGCGTCGCCACGAACTCGGTCGAGAGCGCGTTCGCCTTGCCGCGAGAGAGCGCGAGGATCCGGATGCCGCCCCGGTCCTCCACGAGAAGGTCGTTCGGGGCGTCGACGGTGACGGCGCCGGTCGTGGTGATAGCGCTCACGCCGGCGATTTTCTCACGCGGAGGCCCGCCCGGAGAGAAACACCGCGAGCACCCGGGGGTCGCATGTCAGTTCGGGATGGAACGTCGCCGCGGTGACGTTGCCCTTGCGCACGAGCACGGGGTCGCCGTCCCGCCGCGCGAGCACCTCCATGGCCTCATCGACGGCGGAGATTCTCGGGGCGCGGATGAAGACGGCTTCGAGCGGCTCCTCGCCGAGAACGGCGCGCTCGAGGTCCGTCAGCCGCACGACCGCCGAATCCAGCTGCCGGCCGTAAGCGTTTCTGACGACGGTCATCGGGAGGAGGCCGAAGCCCGGCGCCCGCTGCCCCTCCACGTCCCGGGCCAGGAGAATCGCTCCCGCGCAGGTACCGAGAACCGGATCGCCGCGGCCCGCGACGGCGCGGATCGCGTCCTCGATCCCGGTCCCTTCCATGAGAAGGCGCATCGCCGTCGACTCGCCACCGGGAATCACGAGACCCGTCGACGCGAGGATCTCGTCCGAGGAACGCACGTCGCGCGCGGCGACGCCCGCTCGAGCGAGCGCGTCCCGGTGCGCCTCGAAGTCGCCCTGAAGGGCGAGGACCCCGATCACCGCCTACCAGCCGCGGGTCTGGAGGAGCTCGGCCTCGCTGAGTTTCGCGGCCTCGATGCCCTTCATGCCCTCGCCGAGACCCTCCGAAGCCTTCGCGATCCGCGCCGGATCCTGGAAATGCGTCGTCGCTTCGACGATCGCGCGCGCGCGCTTGGCCGGGTCCGACGACTTGAAGATGCCGGAGCCCACGAAAACCCCCTCAGCCCCGAGCATGCGGCAGAGGGCCGCGTCGGCGGGCGTCGCGACGCCTCCGGCGGCGAAGTTCGGGACCGGGAGGCGCCCGTTCTCGGCCACCCACACGACGAGCTCGAACGGGGCCCCGAGGTTTTTCGCGGCGGTCATCCACTCGTCTTTCGTCAGGAGCGTGAGCGCCTTCATCTGGCGCGTGACCTCGCGCAGGTGCTTGACGGCGTGGACGATGTCGCCCGTGCCCGCCTCGCCCTTCGTGCGGATCATCGCGGCCCCTTCGCCGATCCGCCGAAGAGCCTCGCCGAGGTTGCGGCAGCCGCACACGAAGGGCACCTTGAAGTCGTGCTTGTAGACGTGGTTCTCCCCGTCGGCCGGGGTCAGCACTTCCGACTCGTCGACGAAGTCCACTTCGAGCGCCTCGAGGACCCGCGCCTCGGCGAGGTGGCCGATGCGGCACTTGGCCATCACGGGGATCGACACGACCGCCTCGATCTCGCGGATCTTCGAGACCGGCGACATGCGCGCGACGCCGCCGTCCCGGCGGATGTCGGAAGGCACGCGCTCGAGCGCCATGACGGCGACGGCGCCGGCGTCCTCGGCGATCTTCGCCTGGTCGGCGTCGACGACGTCCATGATGACGCCGCCCTTGAGCATTTCGGCGAGTCCGACCTTCACGCGGAATGCGTCGGTCGCGAAAGGTGAGGTGAATGGGAAGTCGCTGGTGGTCGTCATGTTGAGAACCCTTTCGGGGATTTCAGAATCCCCTCTCGAAAATCGGCTCAAATCTGGATCAGCGCGGCCTCGGCCGCATCCTTGTTCTCGCGCGCCGGAGTCTTCTGCCGCCGGGCGGCCTGCCGGGCCAGGTCGCGCGCCGCCGCGCCCGCGATCTCGAGGGCCTTCTCGAGGTCCGAAGCGGACCCGCGCGCGACGGAGATCCGGATCGCGGAAACGTCCGCTTGGTCGGGCTGGAAGTCGGCGCCCGCCGAGACGAGCACACCGTTCTCGCGCGCCGCTGCCGCGAGGGCACGGCCCGAGACGCCGGGCGGAAGATCCGCCCAGAGGACGTACCCGCCGGACGGCCGTAGGACGCGCGTCCCGATTGGAAAGCGGCTCAGGATCGTGCGGTGCGCGAGGGCGAGGCGGTTCTTCAAGCGGCTCCGCATACGCACGAGATGCCGTTCGTAGTCGCCCCGGACGAGGAAGAGGTTCAGCGCCGCCTGCAGGACGGGGGGAGACGTCAGCTCGCCGACGCGCTTGAGCGCCGCGAGCCGGTGCACGAATTCCTTGGGACCTGCGATCCAGCCGACGCGCACGCCCGGAAAGAGCGCCTTCGAGATCGTGCCGAGGTGGATCACGTGCCCGGGCGCGAACGCCGCGAACGGCGGTGGCAGCTCGCCCTCGACGAGGAGGTCCGCGTCGAACGCGTCCTCGACGAGAAGGACGCCCGCCGCCGCCGCGAGCCGCGCGATCTCCGCCCGGCGCGAGGGGGAGAAGAGGAGACCCGTCGGGTTCTGGAAGTCGGGAATCGTGTAGACGAACTTTGGCTTCTCGAGAAGCGCGCGCTCGAACGCTGCGGGCACCAGGCCGTCGCCGTCGAGCGGCACGCCGAGCAGTCGCGCCCGATGCGCGCGAAGGAGAGAGAGCGCCCCCGCGTACGACGGCGTCTCGACGACGACGGCATCTCCTGGATCAACGAGGGCACGGGTGATGAGGTCGAGGCCCTGCTGCGCCCCGTTCACGATGAGGAGCGCGTCCGGGTCGGCCGGGATTCCGCGTTTCACGAGGCGCTGCGCGAGGGTCTCCCGAAGGGGCCGGTAGCCGAAGGGGGACCCGTACGCAAGAAGAGATCCGTCGCGCGCCACGTCCGCGAGAAGCGCCGCGAAGGCGGCAGCCGGAAAGTCCCGCTCGTCCGGCGCGAGGCGCGAGAGGTCATACGGCACCACGACGGGCTCGACGGCCGGGGGCTCGGCGAGGATGCGCGTCAGAAGCGACGACGCGATGCGGTCCCACGCGGGCGCGGGGCCGAGGACGGGCCCGGCGCTCGAACGGCGTGCCACGCGCGTGCCGCCGCCCTTGTTCGTCTCGACCCAACCCTCGCGCTTCAGGAGCTGGAGGGCCTGATGAACGGTGGCCCGGTTCACCTCCAGCGCCCGGGCGAGGTCGCGGGATGCGGGAAGGCGTTCGCCTTCGAGGTGCCGCCCCCGGCGGATGTCGCGGATGATCGCGTCCGCGATCGTGCGGTAAAGAGGCACGCGGACTGGCGCGGCGGGCTCGGGGGCGTTCGTCGCCATCCCACTTATCTTGAATCTTGGCCTAGACCAACGTCAACGAGGGCGACAATGATGGCCAACCAAGGGCGCGCCGGCCCCGACCGGGCTTGCGACGCCTTCCGCCGTTATTCGCCGTGGGACAGGAGCGTCGCGTAGGCGCGCTCCATTTCCTCGGCGTAGAGGAGATCCCACTCGCGCGACCCCTCGACGACGCGGCGCGCCTTCGCGAGGAGCTTCTTCTCCGTCTCTTTCGCGAGGCGCTCGTTTTCCTTGTCCCACGCGAGCAGCGCCTGAAGCACGTGATTGCGGACGAACTCGCGCTCGCCGGCGAGCGCGACGCCCGGCGTCCTCTGGAGTCGCTCGACCATGCGGTGGGAGATGTCCACCGCGCGTTCGCGGGAGATCAATGGATCCTTCGCGGGCCGTCGGACGGCGCGCTCCTGAGCGCGGCGACACCCCGCGCCGTGAGGGGATGATCGAACAGCCGGTCCAGCACGGCGAACGGGAGAGTCGCGACATCCGCTCCCAGCGCCGCCGCATCGAGAACGTGGATGGGGTTTTGGATTCCCTGCACGCAGATCTGGGTCTCGAGGCCGTAGTTGTCGAAGACGCGCACGATGGACTCGACGACGTCCATTCCGATCTGGCCGGCGTCGTCGAGCTCGCCGACGGACGGCGAAACGTAGGCGCTGCCCGAACGCGCGGCGAGAAGAGCCTGCGTCGCCGTGAAGACGAGCCCGACGTCCGTGGCGATCTGCTCGTCGCCGAGGAGGCGGACGACGCGGAGCCCCTCTCGCGTCATCGGGACGCGCAGGACGACGTTCTTGCCGTGCTTGTGAAGCTCGCGGGCCTCCTTGTACATGGCCTTCGGATCGCCGGCCGCGACGGTCGCGACGACCGGGCCATCTCCCACCTGCGCGAGATCGGCCAGGACGCGGCGGGCATCGCGGCCCTTCATTTCCGCGGACTCGGGGCGCAGCAGGATCCCGTCCAGGAGGCCCCAGTCGCGCACCCGGCGGGCCTCTTCGGGGTCGGCGGTGTCGAGGAAGAAGCGCATCGGACCGCGGAGTCTACTCGCCTACTCGCCTGGACCGGGCGCGTCGCCCTCGGGCTCGTCATCGCGCTCCCCGAGGTTCGCGAGCTTGGCGAGTTTAGCCACCGCGACCACGCGATCCCCCGCCGACAGGTCGATGAGCTTGACGCCCATCGCCGCGCGGCCCGTCTCTCTCACGTCCGCGACCGCGAGGCGAATGAGGATGCCCTGTTCGGTGATCACGAGAAGATGCTCGGTCTCCGTCACCGACGAGATGCCGACGACGGGGCCGTTCTTCTCGCTGACGCGCACGTTGATGACGCCCGATCCGCCCCGTGTCTGGTGGCGGTACTCGGCGACGTCCGTTCTCTTGCCATATCCCTTCTCGGTGACCGCCAGGAGCGTTCCCGTCTCCTCGACGAGGTCCATCGCGACGACGACGTCGTCGCCCTTGAGTTCGATACCCTTGACTCCCGTCGTGTCGCGGCCCATCGCCCGTGTGTCCGTCTCGGAGAATTTGATCCCCATGCCGAGCTGCGTGCCGAGGAAGACCTGCCGCGTCCCGTCGGTGATCTGCGCCGAAAGCAGCTCGTCCCCATCCTCGAGCTTGATCGCGATGATGCCCTTCTCGCGCGGGTTTCCGTACGCCGAGAGCACCGTCTTCTTGATGAGGCCGCGCTTCGTCGCGAACAGCAGGTATCGGTCGTCGGGGAACGTGCGCGTCGTCGCCATCGCGGCCATGCGCTCCCCGTCCTCGAGGGCGAGAAGGTTCACGAGCGCCTTGCCGCGCGTCGCGGGCCCGCCGGAAGGCACGTCGTAGAGCTTCACCCAATGGACGCGGCCCTTGTTTGTGAAGGCGAGGAGGAAATCGTGCGTCGACCCGACGAAGAGGTGCTCGACGACGTCTTCCTCTTTCGTCTGGGCCCCCATGCGCCCCTTGCCCCCGCGTTTCTGCGCGCGGTAGACGGAGAGCGGCGTCGTCTTCGCGTAGCCCCCCCTACTGATCGTGAGCACGACCTCCTCCTCGGCGATGAGGTCCTCGGCCGCGAGGTCGTTCGCGGCAGCCACGATTTCCGTCCGACGCGGACGCCCGAATGTCTCCTTGATCGAGGTGAGCTCGCTGCGGATGATGGCCGCGACGCGCTCACTCTTCGCGAGGATGTCCTTCAGGTCGGCGATCGTCGCGAGGACCTCCCTGTACTCCGCCACGATCTTGTCGCGCTCGAGGCCCGTGAGGCGCTGAAGGCGCATGTCGAGAATCGCCTGTGCCTGCGCGGCGTCGAGGCGCAGCAGGCCGTCGTCGGTCCGCGCGGCGGCGGACACGTCGAGGGTGGCGACGCCGAGAAACTTCTCGAGCGCGGCCTTTTCGACCGTGACCTCCTTCGTGAGGCGGGTGCGCGCCTCGTCGGGGTCCTTGCTGCCGCGAATGATCGCGATGACCCGGTCGAGGTTCGCGAGCGCGACCGCGAGACCGAGAAGCAGGTGCGCGCGCTCCTCGGCCTTCCGGAGGTCGAAAAGCGTGCGGCGCACGACGACCTGGCGGCGGTGATCGAGGAAGTGGCGGAGGAGCTCCTTCAGGGGGAGGACCCGCGGCTGCCCGTCCACGATGGCGAGCGCGTTGATCCCGAAAGAGGACTGGAGCGTGGTCGCGGAAAGGAGCTGGTTGAGAACGACCTGGGCGATGGCGTCGCGCTTGACGTCCACGACCATCCGCATGCCGTCGCGGTCGGACTCGTCGCGGATCGCGGAGATGCCGTCGATCTTCTTGTCGTTGACGAGACCCGCGATCTGCTCGATGAGCCGGGCCTTGTTGACCTGGAAGGGAAGCTCCGTCACGACGATCGACTCGCGATCGCCTTTCTTGTTCTTCTCGATCTCCGCGCGTCCGCGCACCTGCAGGATGCCGCGGCCCGTCTTGTAGGCGTCCACGATGCCCTGCCGGCCCAGGATGATGCCGCCCGTCGGGAAATCCGGCCCGGGCATCACCTCAACGAGCCGGGCGAGCTCGGCGTTCGGGTCGTCGAGAAGGATGATCGCCGCCGCGCAGGCCTCGGCGAGGTTGTGTGGCGCGATCTTCGTCGCCATGCCGACGGCGATGCCCTCGGCGCCGTTCACGATGAGGTTCGGAAATTTCGCGGGGAGGACCGCGGGCTCCTGCAGGGAGCCGTCGTAGGTCAGCGTCCAGTCGACCGTTTCCTTGTCGGTGTCGTCGCCGAGCATTTCCTCGGCGAGGCGCGTGAGGCGAATCTCCGTGTAGCGCATCGCGGCCGCCGAGTCGCCGTCCACCGAGCCAAAGTTGCCCTGCCCGTCCACGAGCGGCTCGCTCATAGAGAAGTCCTGGGCCATCCGGACGATCGTGTCGTAGATCGCGGCGTCGCCGTGTGGGTGGTACTTGCCCATGATGTCGCCGACGAGGCGGGCCGACTTCTTGTAAGGCCGGTTGTGCCGGTTCGACTGCTCCCACATCCCGAAGAGGACGCGGCGGTGCACCGGCTTGAGGCCGTCGCGCACGTCGGGAAGGGCGCGCCCGACGATGACGGACATCGCGTAGTCGAGATAACTCCGCCGAATCTCCTCCTCGATGGAGACCGGGATCTTCTCGCCCCCCGTCCCGCCTCCCCCGCCCACGACCCCGGGCGGGGCGGGAGGCGCAGGCGACTTCCCGGCGTCGTCCGTCACGAAAGAATCTCCGGTCTCGTCATCGAAAACAACTCAAATGTCCAGATTGGCCACGTTCAGGGCGTTTGTCTCGATGAACTCCCGCCGCGGCTCGACGGCGTCGCCCATGAGGATGGTGAAGATCGAGTCCGCCTCGACGGCGTCCTCGACGCGGACCTGAAGGAGCCGGCGCGTCGCCGGGTTCATCGTGGTGTCCCACAGCGTCTCGGGGTTCATTTCGCCGAGGCCCTTGTAGCGGTTGATCGTGAGACCCTTCTTCGCGCTCTCGAGCACCGCGTCGACCGCCTCACCGAGAGTCGCGAGGACGCGCTCGTCGCCGCTCCCGTTCGTCTTCAGACGGTACGGGCCGTCGAGGAAGCCATCGAGCGCGGCCGCCAGATCGACGGCGCGCCGCATCTCGTATCCCGAGAGGAACGCCGCATTCACGATCCCGGTTTTCGTCACGCCGTTCACGGCCTGCGTCACGTGCACCGCGAAGCCGCCGTGCTCCTCGTCGGGGACGATCGCGAACGACTCGACGACGGCCGCGAACTCGTGTGCGGCGCGCTCGAGGTGCCCGCGGTCCTCGAGGGCTCCGGGCTCGACGAGCTTCTGCCTGACGAGCGTCCTCACGAGCGCCTCGGGATAGCCGCGGACCGCGAGGCGCAGCATGAGCGCTCGCCAGTCCTGCAGGCCCGTGACCAGGGTCATGAGGGCGGACCCGGAAAGCGTGCGCTCGGACGGCTCGGCCGTGAGCGCGCGGTCGTCTCCGATGCGTGCGAGAAGGAAGCGGGCGTATTCCTTCTCGTCCTTGAGGAAGACTTCCTTCTTGCCTTCGACGGCCCGAAACAGCGGCGGCTGTGCGATGTAGAGATAACCGCGGTCGATCGCCGTCCGCATCTGCCGGAAAAAGAACGTGAGGAGGAGCGTCCGGATGTGGCTGCCGTCCACGTCCGCGTCCGTCATGAGGACGATCTTGTGGTAGCGGATCTTGTCCGCATCGAAATCCTCGCCAATGCCCGCCCCGAGCGCCAGGATTAGGGAGCGAATCTCGGCGAAGGCGAGCATCTTGTCGAAGCGTGCCTTCTCGACGTTCAGGATCTTGCCCTTGAGCGGAAGAATCGCCTGCGTGCGCCGGTCACGCCCCTGCTTGGCCGAGCCGCCGGCCGAGTCGCCCTCGACGATGAAAATCTCCGAGAGCGCGGGATCGCCTTCCTGACAATCGGCGAGCTTGCCGGGGAGCCCCGCCCCGTCGAGCGCCCCCTTGCGCCGCACGAGCTCTCGTGCCTTGCGCGCCGCCTCGCGCGCGCGCGCGGCATCGACGATCTTCTCGACGACGCGGCGCGCGACCTTCGGGTTCTCCTCGAAGAAATTCGAGAGCTTTTCGTAGGTGACGGTCTGTGTCCAGGTCTTGGCTTCCTGCG
>Ga0075520_1000008_pt1 | contig 56591 bp, 49 predicted proteins | sample NGEPerB_FD_75100 | JGI IMG/M metagenome (GOLD analysis project Ga0075520, IMG submission 75100) | Arctic peat soil microbial communities from the Barrow Environmental Observatory site, Barrow, Alaska, USA - NGEE PermafrostAB12-B | ecosystem: Environmental > Terrestrial > Soil > Wetlands > Peat ... | reverse complement strand
GAGCAATTCCCAACCCAATGCCTCGATTTGCCCGCCAAAGTCAGCATTTTGGCGCTGCTGGGGCCGCGGAGGATGCTCAAAAAGAATGTCATCTAGGGGGTTGCCATTTGTTATGCCGTCCAATCGACGATTCGACACAAGCAACATATCACTGGAGCGTCCGTCGACTACTGGTACATTTCGAAAGCACTGGCAGCGTTCTCGATACGCTGCATTCAGCCGCGGAAATTGATCGCCTTTGACGATCATCCAACGCGTAGTGCTTCCTCCGTAGAGTAGCCAGTCGGCGGATTCCTCCGCATCGAGCAAGACTTCAGGCCTCTGTTTCGAATAGTATTGCGTAATTTGAGGCCGGATTCCCAATAGCCCGAGAGGCTCACCAGGCTTTGCCAGATTCTCAAAGCGATTCAAAGCGCGACGAGGCGACAATTGCGCGCTGAGTCTTGTCGCCCATCCAAGGCTCAAGAATGAGGCAGCCAGCACCAAGCTTGCGGCGCAAACGGTGCTTCTCGGAAAAACAACACCGTAGAGTTGCGGATATCGAGCCAGAATTCTCGAGGTTACTTGCCCAACAAATCCGTTCGATGCCGCAACCGACGGGAGCCCAAATCCGCGCGAAAAGAACAGACGTAAGGCGTCGCGAGTCGCCTTGGCGCCAATAGTCACTAATGCAAGCAGCGGCACAGCAAGCCAGGCCCATGTCAGCATCTCGCGCTGCGGGGACCCCAATTCTTTGAGACGCCGGAAGGGAAAACCGAAACGTGTTGCAAAGAGCAATACGGCGCCGGTGAGTAGGGCCGTCTCGACTAGCAAGACAAAGAACATCAATTGCCCACCCCACGCCTGGCGAACGCGACGGATCAATTTCCTAAGTTCATTTTTACTCCAGATGCTATTTGCCGGCTCACCAAAGTTAATTCCCAATGCCGTCAGCGATCCAAACATTACGATGCAGCAACCCTGAAGCCATTGAGAGTTTTCTTTCCGAAAGCTCATGGGAATGTGTGCATCCGTGCTGGCGATAGCCGCTAGAATTTTGTCGGGCGTGTTCTCGAAATCGGCCAGAAGAACGACAAGAACAGCTACTATGCCAATTACGACAGTTCTTGAAGTCATTCCTTCTGTATCCAACGAATCTAACCAGATTCCAATAAATGCAGCGAGTGCAGCAACAGCGGGGAATGGCAATGTTACCCCTAAGGACGATAGCCATGATTGGGCAGCCGCGGCCAGAAACGCCACGAAAATAAGCGCAAAGACCGCCCGGCGTTCGGCGCAAAGCACTTTGCCCCTCTCCATATGCGTGAAAACCGAGGCAATGGCGAAAGGCAATACTCCACTCCAGGGGAATAGACCGTGACCCAGTTGGGTAACCACCGCATCAAATGTAATTATGCGGTTGCTGTGCTGCAACGTCGCGCCATGAAGAATCAACCGAAGGCCCTTTAACGGGATACTACCCAAAGTAATCCAGATGCCGCAACTTGCAGCAAGAACACCTAGGGCGAATACCCCAATCGCAAAGGCCCGTTCAATCTTAAACTCTCGGAAACCGCCGGTGCCACGCCGAATCGACAGCAGTCCCGCCAACCCCACGGCAACGAACGGAACTGCCACACCTAGTATTAGTCCCCGCGAAAGCACACCCAACGCAGATAAAGTCACTCCCCAGCTTAGCCAGAACAAGCGCCGCCCGATTGAACATTGATCGTTAGCACGTGCGCGAAAGCAGGCAAAACAAAGGCACACAAAAGTTGCGGTTAAGGTTCCGATGGTTGTTGCGTCTCCCAACATGAATCGCGCCTGAAAAAACACCATGGGCATCGTTGAAAATACGAGTGCCGTCCACACTGCAGCACGTCGATTCACGTATCTATCAACCCACGCAACCACGCCTATAAGAGCCACCAGAATCCAAAATGCTAACGGGAGACGACCTGCCCAGTCATGAAGACCAAACAGACGAAAACCAACCGCGATCGAAGTAAAGGGCAATTCCCCTCGGCCGAGTTCACCCAATGTCGGCATTATGACGGACGATCCACCTGCTGCATCTAGCTGCTTGGCGTGAAATAGTGTACTGGCGATGCGCGACGCCAATTCCGCAACATGAAGTTCAACTGGATCCCATACTCCAGCACTTGCCAACGGCAACAACAACCCGAGCAAAGCCACTGACGTCATTACCAATAAGGAACGTCGACTTCTGGACACACTGCACGGTCTTGTTTTTGGACCGCTCCCCGTGCTTTTAGATTTGCTGAACATGTTAGCAAGCCTTTGGGTGCTAAAGGGGCGATTGGTCGCCCAGGGCTCTAGGAGAGCCATTGACGATGGGGGTGTTAACCCGGTTTGCGAGCTCCTGCAACGAAGGTGTCGATTTTGGCTGCGCCCGGGACAGGAGGCCCTATCTTTAGCCCGTAATGTTCAGGACCGGAAATGTCGCATTGGTTGGTCGCACTAACGTTGGAAAGTCAACATTTCTGAACGCTGCACTAGGCGAGCCTCTCGCAATAATATCACCTCTACCTCAAACCACACGTGACACTTTGCTAGGTGTAGTCGCGTGGCACGACGCTGAGATTGCCCTATTCGACAATCCGGGATTTCATAAGTCACGCAATGCGCTAGGTAGAAGCATGAATGCATCAGCATTGCACTCCCTGCGCCAGGCTGACGTGGTGCTGGTACTGATCGATGTCTTGCATCTACTACGGACGCCGAGTTCGCGCAGAATGAAATCGCACACGCCGAGCTCGGCAATTCTCGAGGAAGATCGGCGTATCTTCGCAGAAGTCCCGGAAGATACGCCCTGTGTCATTGTCGTCAACAAAATTGACCTACTTTCAGACAAGTTGGTGCTATTGCCCTTACTGTCAGAATTGGGAGGATGTCGCCCCGCCAGCCCAATTGTCCCCACCAGTTCTTTGCGTCGCGACGACGTTGAACGCGTACTAGAGACTCTTGTTCCCCTGTTGCCGTTAGGCGATCCCCGACACTCGTCCGATACTTTGACAGATCGACCCATTCGCTATTTCATAGCCGAGTATATTCGAGAACAAGTTATGCGAACTACTCGCGGCGAAATTCCTTTCGCGGTGGCGGTCACACTTGACGAATTCTCAGAGCTTCAGAACTCCACTATCATAAAGGCCACGATTTCTGTCGAAAAAGATGGGCAACGCATCATACTTATCGGAAGCCGAGGTCGACAAGTTCGAGAAATCGGCATCATGTCGCGTCAACGCATCGAGCGCTTTCTCCAAAAGAAGGTACATTTGGAAATCTTCGTGCGCACTAATCATCATTGGCGAGATAATCGCGGTCAAATGTCAGATCTTGGCTACACTAACGTGGAATCCTACGAATCGACATTTGTGAATGCAACGCCTCGACGAGGCCGACGGTGACCCCAATTGTAGTCGTTGTTGGGCGACCCAATGTCGGCAAAAGCACGCTTTTTAATCGACTACTCGGGGCATCGATCGCAATAGTCGATGACCAGCCTGGAGTCACGCGAGATCGGCACTACGGTGACGCCTTTTTGCACGGTCGCCTTGTAACGCTTGTGGACACAGGCGGCTTGGATCCAGATTCCGACGACCCGTTGAATCAAGGCATCGCGGCACATGTCCTTGCAGCAATTGAAGAAGCCGATGCGGTACTGTGCATCTTGGACGGTGCGGCGGCGGTTACCGAACCTGACAGCCGTATCATACGCATGCTCCGCAAACTTGACAAACCCGTAATTTACATTGCCAACAAGGTCGACGGCCAGCGCCAATCGGAACAAGCCTACGATATTTATTCGTTCGGCCTTCCGAATTTGGTGTTTGTTTCCGCGCTGCACGGTCGTGGAATTGGCGATCTCGAAGCGGCGCTGGTAAAATCGCTGCCTGCTGTTCAGGAATCGACTCCTCCTCCCGTCGAAGAAGGCGTGACGCGGATCGCAATTCTCGGCCGTCCCAATGCTGGAAAGTCGTCACTATTCAATCGTCTGGTGGGGACTGAACGCAGTCTAGTGGCAAGCATTCCAGGTACAACGCGCGATCCCGTGGACGCAAGGTTCAACTTTGGCGGCCGTGCCTTCCATGTCGTCGACACTGCAGGAATTAGAAGGCAAAGTCACATCGATCGCAAGAGCGTCGAAGCCGTCAGCGTTTTGCGAGCAATTCGCGCCATGGAAAGGGCCGACGTTGCATTAGTTCTATGTGATGGCAACGAGGGTGTGACGGAGCAGGACGCAAGATTGCTAGGCCTGTGCGTAGACCGTGGGCGAGGAGTAATTGTGGGCGTCAACAAATGCGATCTATTTGATCGGGCAGTCCGCAAAACGATCTTTGACAAGTGCAAGAATACTTTACATTTTATTCCGTGGGCTCCCACATTGCCCGTAAGTGCACTTTCGGGTTTCGGAGTCGACGAATTGATGCTGGTCGCACACCGGACCGGTCAACAGCTGCACCGTCGAATTGGAACTGGTGAACTCAATCGCTTCATGGAACAGATTCTTGCCAAGCACACGCCCCCAACACACGGGGGTCGCGCTCCACGCATTTACTACATTACTCAAGTCAGCGTTGCGCCACCGACGTTTGTGGCAATTTCCAACGCTCCGGATCACATAACTGAAGCGTATAAGCGGTACGTAGCGAACCAAATTCGCAAACATTTTGGCTTCGAGGGCACGCCACTGGTCGTTAAATTTCGCAGCCGAGATCGGGAGTCAAATTAGTCACAAAATTGGCCAGTGCGCAGAAAGTAGAGTTACCCTGCACAATCCAAAGTGGCAACGTCAAGTCGCGACCTTTCCGGCACTGAACGCAGGATTGCACCTCGAATCGATGAGTTTGTAAATTTGACATATTGGCTGGAAATCTGCCGACGGAGCGAAGGCTTACAGGCGCTGGCACTTTCCGACGATCGAGGCAGCCTAATTGCTGGTGCGGGAGTATCGCGCATTTGCGATGAGCTTGCCGCACTGGCGCCGTCGGCCCAAGTGCTGGTCCCAGCCGCCGAGAGCGCGAATTCCTTGGCCATTGGCCGCGGCCGAGCCTATTTATGCGCTCCGGCCGGATTGCTCAAACAGAAAACTTTGGCGGAATTTGGGATAGGTTGCTCCCGTATTCTAGGCTTATGAGGCCAATTGGCGGTAGCCTGTGGCGTCATTACATTTGTCACATGAGCGGCCTGATTGATCTTCACTGTCATTGCGTACCTGGAATCGATGACGGCGCGCGAACTCTAGAGGAATCGGTGGAAATTCTCAGTGGGCTTTTGTCATTGGGATTTACACGCGTTGTGACGACGCCTCACATGCGTCCCGGTATGTTCAACAATACGGCCGCAACGCTTTTGGCGGCATTCGAACTATTTCGGGGACGAATACCAGAAGACTTGGTTTTGCCCGCGCTCGAACTCTCGTGCGAACATTTCTTCGATGATGTCGTGTTTCGCGCGCTTATGGACGGAAGGGGGCTGCCCTATCCCGGTGGCAGATCAATCTTGCTCGAATTCTATGCGACTGACTTTCCACTAACAATCGACCATCGACTTGCTGATTTGCGACGCTACGGTTATCTCCCGGTAATCGCACATCCTGAACGTTACGAACCCCTATGGAAGTCGCCAGACATTCTAGAGCGACTGTTGGACGTCGGTTGCGTAGCACTCTTGGATTCTGCCGCGCTCGTCGGTCGGTACGGCAAGAAGCCACAGCGCTGTGCGCGAGAACTTCTTGAACGAGGCGTCTATATTGCGGCGTGTAGTGATGCTCATCGAATGCACGATGTGGACGCCACCGCGAAGGGCATTGAGTGGATTAACCGTGAATACGGCCGCGAAGAAGTGCGCAGCCTGTTCGTAGCGGGGCCCGAAGCGATTCTCCTGGGACAACGATTACAAGCCGTCCGTTGACGCACGCGCGGCCAATCCAGTGGCAAATATAGAAACTCGGAAGAGCAGCCGAGCCATGCTCAAGGCCCCAACATTGTATGCACTTTGTCCCACAATAGTTGTTGTTGGAATCCTAAATGTTCCAGTCAGCGATTAAACTTTGCAATAGAACGTGCCATTTCCGTCGACTTGTGGCCCAATAATGAGGCTATGCGCTCGAAGGTTCAAGTCTGCCTCCTCCTGTTCGCAATTGCAATTAGCTACTTATTTGTGTCAACCGCAGCAGTAGCCCGCGCTGACGCAGATACGTATTATTCTCTTGCCCAAACGTTCGGCGCAACGCTTCGATACTTGAGGGTGGACTTAGGGTTCGAGGTTACGGAGAAAGACCCTGAAGCCGCGTATCTTTTGTTTAGGTATCGGGTTCCGGGAGATCCCAAGCGAGACGTGGCGGGCGCAATTGAACTTGTTAAGGTTGATAAACGAGTACGCATTTTTGTAAAGATTCCCCAAATGCCTCAGTTTCACGAACAATTATTGCGTGACGGGTTATTGAGAAAGCTTGTCCAAGAATATGGGGAAACCACGCGCCCCGGATCCGATAGATCTAAAGGAGTCGCCCCGGACGCCGGTTCCGACTCGAACCCTAGCAAATAGGTTAGGTCGATTATTTGCGCGACGGAGTCAAGTAATTCTTGTTGGGATTTGGTCGAATTCCCGACTCGTGTCATAAGCTAAGTCAATCCCTTGGAATTTGGGCTCCGCATGACAACGGATGAAGCAGGCCTAGTTGAGCAAATCGGACGCTACACCATTGTCCGCCTCATCGGTCAAGGCGCGATGGGACGCGTTTTGCTTGCTCACGACAGCGTGTTGGATCGCCAGGTAGCCATCAAGCTACTAAGAGATGACCTTGGCCTACCCTCTGAACATCTAGCTACACTTCTAGAACGCATGCGTCAGGAGGCGAAAGCCTCGGCACGAATCAGTCATCCCAACATCGTCTCACTATACGACATGGGAGAAGATCGCGCGCTAGGGCTCTACTTAGTATTCGAATATGTTGAAGGATTGACACTCAAGCAACGCGTAGCGCAGGGTCCGCTTGGACCCGAAACGGTGAAGAGAATGGCGCTTGAACTTGGCGGCGCCTTGGCAATGGCCCATGAAGCGGGAATCTTGCATCGTGATGTTAAGCCAGAAAATGTCATGCTCGCACGTACTGGGGCCAAGATCGCGGATTTTGGTATTGCACGCGTACCCGACTCAACACTTACGAGAGACGGTCGGCTGCTAGGCACACCCGCGTATAGCGCGCCTGAAGCAATTTCTCACGGCGCATTTTCACCGGCGAGCGATCAGTTTTCACTCGCAGCTACGCTCTACGAGGCACTGTGCCTCCATCGAGCGTTTCCGGGGGACGACGCCATCGCGGTAGCCGCACGTATTACTTACGAAGAACCACCGGGTGTAGCGGCGTTGTGTGGCCTCGACTTGCGAGTCGACACGGTATTTGCGCGCGCCCTATCTAAAAACCCAAGGGCTCGATTTGAAACATGCGAGCAATTTGGTCGCGCACTGGCTGAATCGTTAGACCTGCCAGGCCGACGTTCGTTCCCAACGCTGCCGGATATGGACAGACCCAACGCGGTGCCGTCCGTAAGTTCGCGTTACAGCACGCGTATCGTATTGATTGCTGCCATCGTTGGCGGCCTTTTGGCGTTGACTCTGGCGCATCTAGTTAGAAATCTCCAGGCAGAACCTATTGTTAACCAACCCGATGGTGGTACCTATGCGATGGGTAGTTCTCGCCCGTCGAATGACCCGAATCCTCGATTGGGCCTACCCAGGCGAACCAACGCTCGAGTCTCGTATGCACCTGTAGCGTCAACAAGTTCCGTTTCGCCTAACGCATCTAGTCCGTCGATTTCGTCGCGACCTTCGCACGATGCGGGCGAAGCATTGGAGCCTCCCGCATCATTGCCATAAGAATTAAGTACACAGTATCCGTGTCGACAAATACCTCCGCCCACAATTGCTTGATGCGCTGACGGTATACAGTGCTAACATTCGACAACGTCAAGTGCTATCGCTTCCCATTCATTCGGCAATGTTGTTCATTTTGGTGCAACCCCACTACCCTGAAAACGTCGGAGCCGCCGCTCGCGCAATTAAAACGATGGGGTTCCGTCGCCTCGCGCTCATCAAACCAAGTCGACTTGCTGTTCCAGAACACGAAATGGCTCACAAAATGGCCGTGAAGTCCTGGGACGTACTCGAGACAATTCAACTATTTGCGGATCTGCGTGACGCGACTAAGAACGCAGATATTGTTGCTGCCACTACATCTCGACGTGGTACCTCCGGGGTCCGGAGTCCTAGGCAATTTGCTACAATTGCCGTTGCCGCAGCCGCTATGGACAAGCAGATTGTGATTCTATTTGGCAATGAAAAGACAGGGCTAACTACAGACGTAGTGGACTCGCTGGAACACCGAATTCGCATCCCCATGGCTGCAGACCAACCTTCGATCAACTTAGCGCAAGCAACACAACTTATTGCTTACGAGCTATTTATCGCCGCTTTGGAATCCCGTGGTAATCAAAGACAGCAACCGTAGCCCCTGTAACTACCGGCCTGCCATGGGCAAAACATGGACGCGCGACAGTCGTCCTTCGTAGCCAATCACAATGAGGTCTGCCCAGCCGTCGGCGTCAACGCCGAGTTGAATATTCCAACTCTTTGTTCTGCCTAGCGCCGGGAATGGAAACGAGAGCCGAGCCTCGCGCGTTGTGCTCCCCGTGCGATTCGATATCCCGAGTTCGCTGTGCGCTGTACTCGGTCAAACCCTTTTTGGAGACATTTTGAGTTATCGGAGGCAACAGAATTTGTTGATCGTTGGCGAGAGGTAGTTCCCGATATCCCGTCGGATTGCCACACGCAGAATCCTTAAGCCGCGACGAAGATTCGACAATTCCCGACTTTTGCCCCGCTTTAAGGTCCGAAGGAAATTCCAGCAAAGCTGAATCTCCGCCGCTTTGATAAGAGGAAATCACGGTCGGCGGGGTTGTGCCAGTTTTGTGACGGGTGAACCCTGCTGACAACAGTGAGCGACCCATCGCAATGGTTCGAGGCAAGCTGCTAGTGTACAGGACGACCACAGATAAGACGGCAGCTACGCTAAGGTGTATTATCCTTCGCACTCCCACAGCAATTTCCCAAGTTCTTCGAGTCACCGCCAGAAGTTTGCAGTATGCGGTCAACCCGGGCTTCGTTGATTTCTTGGCTTTCAAATTCCTCAGCGTCGGTGCCGATTCCAAGAACAGAGGCCCGGCGTCGTGAGCGATCTCGTGGTGCCGCACACGAAAGGATGAATTGTGTTCGAAGCAAGTCCCAGGTGAAACTAAATTAGTGGAAAGATTTTGGAGTCTTTCCCGAACAATGAGCGCTGTTGTTGGTCTTTCATTCGGATCTTTCGATAACAAGTTGGCAACAATTGTTGCCAACTTGGGTGGGAGTCCGACGGTATCACGTGGAAGTGGCGGAGCCTTCCAATTGGCGTGCGCAATCAGCATCTCGACGGGTGTTTGCGCCTGGGCAAATGGGTGTCTTCCAGCAATCAGCTCAAACAAAATGACGCCGACAGCATAAAGATCCGAGCGAGTATCAGCCTCATCGCCGATGGCCTGCTCCGGGGCCATGTATCTCGGCGTGCCCAATGTCACACCCTTTACGGTTACTGTGGCACTCCTGCCAAACGCCTTCGCAATACCAAAGTCTAGCAGTTTCACTCCGCCTTTTTGCGGCAAGAAGATATTGGGCGGCTTGATATCCCGATGCACAATCCCAATCGCGTGGGCTGCCGCGATGCCGTCCAATAGGTCGAGAGTAAACGCGACGACGCGGATGACAGGCCAACGTATTTCGCGATTCATCCGCGATAACAGCGTTTCACCACTAAGGCACTCCATTACGAAATAGGGGATACCGTCAAGTGTCACTCCAGCGTCGGTCACCGCAACTATGTTTGGATGCTCAAGTCGAGCAAGTGCCCGCCATTCGGAGCGCAGGCGACGGACAGGTTCATCGTGCTGAACCAGATCCTGGTGCAAGGCTTTGATCACAAAATTCTTACGTAACTCTTCGTGATGTACCTCGTACACGGCCCCCATGGCGCCGGACCCAATGAATCGAACAACCCTGTAACTGGTGCCTGATAATTTGGAGCCAGGTCTATATCTCCGCCTGCATTGGCTCATGAGCCTCTCCTTGCCCATTAGGACTCACATTTTGCGTAATCAGCTCACTGGCGGTAACTCGGTCAATGAGAAGCCGCAGTTGCGAGCGATTGACAAATCACTATAGATTCCTGCGCATCTCAGAAACGCGCGTTGACCGGTGGGCCGCTCGAGCAAGGTCCTCCACCGCCTAATCTCGACCTCCCACATCCAGGCTACGTTGTACAGCCGTCTATGCCTTTGGCTCGGCTCATGCTTTTTTGAATTGACCCCACTTGTCAGGCCAGAGCTCGCCAACTGCAAAGCTAGTAGCGCGATTCATCAGAACTGATGGGTCCTGCGGACCGGCCGCTTCGCGGCCATCGCGCCCCCAGCCCTATTTTCTTGGGCTCCGCCCAAACCCAAAATTCGCTTCGCGAATTTCTAGCACCTCAATTCAATAGAATCGAGGTGTTAGCACGCATCAGAATGCCGTCGTACTTTCGCCGCGCCGTACTACGCTAAAACCATCAACAGTCGGAAACCAATATGACCGTGACGCGTGAAAATGTTCTGCACATTGCAAAGCTTGCACGTTTGCGCCTGAATGATGACGAAGTTTCATCATTTCAAAGCGACCTTGCTAGAGTCGTCGCTTACATGGAGAAACTCAACGAACTGGACACTTCAAGTACTCAACCCACAGCGCACGTAGCCGTCAGCGCAGCTGCCCTGCGTTTAGACAACATTGTTGTTGGACTTAGCAGCGACGTCGTGCTGAGCGAAGCCCCACGTCCCCATGACGGTGCTTTTGCAGTTCCGGCATTTGTGGACGAAGGGTAGCCTGAAATTGGAATCTCTGTTGGATATTCCAATTTCTGAATTAGCTGACCGCGTAGTGAAAGGAGCGGTGTCAGCGGAAACTGTGGCAAGGGAAAGCCTGGCTGCGATCGCAGCACTGAGCTCATTGAACGCGTTTGTTCACATATCAACAGACGCTGTGCTGGAATCGGCGCGAGCCATTGATCACAAACGTCTGCGTGGCGAACGATTAGGCAGGCTTGCCGGCGTCCCGATTGGTATCAAAGATGCAATATGCACAATCGATGCACCAACGACTTGTGGATCACGAATCCTTCAGCAAGGAGGCAAATCAGTCGCACGCGGCTGGCAAGCACCTTTCGACGCGACGGTCGTTGAGCGGCTCCGCCAGGAAGACGCACTTGTTATTGGTAAGACCAATATGGACGAGTTTGCAATGGGGTCTTCAACCGAAACGAGTGCCTACGGCCCAACGCTAAATCCCTGGGACCGGACACGAATTCCGGGAGGCTCAAGCGGGGGAAGTGCGGTGGCGGTCGCGGCCAGAATGACGCCTGTATCACTCGGCAGTGACACCGGCGGTTCGATACGACAGCCCGCCGGCTTGTGCGGAGTGGTGGGTGTCAGGCCCAGTTACGGTCGCGTATCGCGTTATGGCCTTGTAGCATTCGGCTCAAGCCTGGAACAGATTGGTCCATTTGCTAATGATGTCCGAAGCGCTGCACGTGTGCTTAACGTGATCGCGGGGCGCGATGACCACGACTCGACGACAGCCGTTCGTCCAATTCCAGATTATGAATCTGCGTGTCGTCGGAATGTGGTCGGATTGAAGCTTGGAATTCCAGAAGAGTATTTTGGAGATGGGCTCGATTCAGAGGTGGAAAGCAGCGTGCGCGACGCCATAGCGGCGCTTAGAGACGCTGGCTGTGAGATTAAGAACATTCGATTGCCACATACGCCCTATGGCGTTGCTACGTATTATATTGTGGCGACGGCCGAAGCCTCAAGTAACTTGGCGCGCTTCGATGGTGTTCGATTTGGTTTACGCATCGAACCGCCAGGTGCAGACCTTCAAGAATTGTACGGCGCCACCCGAGACGCCGGTTTCGGTCCGGAGGCAAAAAGGCGCATTCTGTTGGGGACCTATGTCCTTAGCGCGGGATATTATGAGGCCTATTACAAAAAAGCCCAACAGGTTCGTACACTGATTCGGGAGGATTTCGAACGTGCCTTCAAGGTCGTGGATGCAATCGTAGCTCCGATTAGTCCAACACCACCTTTTGTCTTAGGCCAGCATGTGAACGATCCATTAGCCATGTATTTGAGCGACATCTACACCCTCCCTTGTAACTTAGCGGGTCTTTGCGGCATCAGCGTACCCGCTCGGCCCACGGGGAGACGTTCCGATCGGCCATCCTTACCTGTGGGGCTACAGATTCTCGGGTGCCCGTTCAACGAAGATACCTTGTTTGCCCTAGCAGCAACCTGGGAAAATCTGTGCGGGGGATTTCCAGCGCCGAAGACTAACCCGTGAAACCAAACCTGGCATTCGGAATGAGGGCAGCCTAATCTGTACATCAGATTGGCCGCTTCGATTTACCAGCAACGACTCAAGGCCCTGCATAGCCTTGCAAATCGGCTAGTCCAATTGTCGGACGGGGTTCCAATTGCGGACGCTCTCGACCACTGCTTTGGTCCAATACGGGCGCGCGCTGGTGCGGCCTATGTTATGCGCCAAGGGTTGCAGCTTGCGGCAACGAGTGGACTCGTTGGTCCGGGTGCAACATCGTCAGGACTCCATCGAGCCCTGATTTCAATTGCAGAGCGAGCGGTTGGGGAGCGCAAGGCATTTCGATTAGTTGACGTACGGACCGATCGTCGGGATCTGCAGTATGCCGGTGAAATCGCCGCACTGGGTTGCACGGCAGCTCTCGCAGTGCCCATCGTGCGAAGTCGTCAAACGCTAGGCGCATTGCTATTGTTGTTTGCTGCGCATGAAAAAATCGACGATGGATCTATTTCGTTCGTCGAAACCGTCTGTGCAATGCTTGGCGACGCCTTGGTCTCCGGGGTAGCCGAGGAACCACCGGCTTCGGTGCATCTCAAGCCAAACCAAGCCAGCACCACGGGTATTGTCCTGCTGGGAGCAAGCGTCGCCCATCAGCTCGAAGGCCCGGTAAGTGCGTTGGATCTGCAGCTTGAGGAGCAACGCCGCCTGCTGGCGGAACTCCGCCTTCTCACGGACGACGGCGACACCGCACTTGGTGGCACCATTGCTGAGCTAGCAGAATTGACGGACGAGATTTCTGCGGCAATCTCGCGCCTTCGGGATACCACTCAACAGCTGACTCAGCTCGGTGATCGTCAGCGAAATCCTGAAGCCACAGACCTTGCAGACATCGCTCGGGAGGCTGCGGCGGTACTACGACCCTGGCTTGAGGCACGTGGTATTGCACTAGAGACGCAGCTTAGTCCCGGCGGCTTCGTGTCCGCTCAACGGGACGCAATAATGCAGGTTGTTCTGGATATCATCACCATTGCCGCTGAGCTAGGCGAAGGCGCCACTTCATCACCTCGCGTCATCGTGCATACTGTACAGGAAGGTGACCGCACAGTGCTCAGCGTGGACGATGTTGGTCCGGCATTGGACGGAGGTGCGATGCGGGATATCCACCGACACCCGTTTTCAGGGAGCCTGCCTGACGAACGTCGACGTCTAGTTTTACGCCTTGCTGGTGACGTAGCCGCAGCACACGGTGGGCACGTTGAAGTTTTTGCACGCGAAGGTGGTGGCAGCTCGTATCGACTAGTAATACCATCGATTGCCTCATCTGCCCTATCATCAAACAATTTCGCCGTCGTCAGTTCAAGCGTCGAGCTGACAAATGCTAACGTTCATGATGTATTAATCGTGGACGATGATCCTGTCTTTTCGCGTGCCGCTCGACGCGCTTTACGTCCCCATCGAGTTCGCGAATCAGCTACAGCTTCTGAAGCCGAACTTCAATTGCTCGAAGAACAATACTTTCCCAGCCTGATCGTCTGCGACGTCATGTTGCCAGGCAGCGATGGCACGGAATTACATGCGCGCATTCGCGAAAAAAGGCCCGCGATAGCGCCTCGATTTCTCTTCGTAACTGGCGGAACACTCAGCAAGAATACGGCGGATTACATTTGCGAATCCGGCTGTTTGGCTTTGCAGAAACCCATTGATTTCACACGATTGCGCCGCCATCTTTCACGCTGCACGGTCGAATTAATTACGGCCAATCTTAGCAAATCGCTCCAAAGCGACGTTTTACGTGCGTTGCACCCAACGGTTAGTACGTCATGAGTGTGTTCAAATCTCCATTGCATCCCTTGACGTAGAATCCTGAACGTCAAGTTAACGCCAAGGCCAACCGGGGCTGACTAGAAGCCCTGCGCTCAGTCCGATAAACACAGCACGCAACACGTCGTCGGGATGCAAAGCTGAACTTCCCATGGATTCTGTCATAAATCGGCCTAGCGAACGGGCGCCTGCGACGGCTTGGAGCGCTGCATACTCTTGCGCGGTGAGACATAGGCTCGTTGCAACGATCGGGGACACCGGGCTCGCGGCAATCGGACCATCACCCAGTACAGCCAACGTTCGCGCCAACTCTCGACCTGAATAAGAGGTCCGAATCATTGACGTGAGCAATCCGAGGCTAGATTCATTGGTGCGCACTCCAACGGAGGGAGCGGACACACCGGAAACATACCAAACGTCACCGGATTCCCAACTACCGAGGTTTAGCACTCGAGCCCGCAGCTGTTCAACCAATGCTCGCAGTAGGTCCGCAGGCAATAGTGCCCGCTGTTCAATAAGTACATCGCCGAGTCTCCCGCAATCGGCTTCGGCTAGGGTTTCGACGGCCCTCAGTAGCTGCGCTTCGGAGATTATCGTTTCTTTCACCAATCGAATCCCGAGCAATGACTCTCGGTCAGAGGACACTGCATAAACGGGAACGCCTGCGTCCCATGAAACTGCCGTCATTCGCGATCCATCCCGAGCAACGACAAGCGCCGTCTCCTCGCGAATTACTAGTCCAAACATAAACGTTGGCAGTCGTGAACGATCCAGTGCGTAATGGTAAGCCGTGCGCAATTGCAGGGCACCCTCGAGCCAATCTTCAGCGGCGACAATATTTGAAAGGCATGCAAATTGCCTTGCCGAGCGGGGACGACCATTGTTCCTTACGATCATAGCGTCTAGCGGCACACGACGAGTTGCGTAGCTTTCGAGGAATTCGTAGGGGCCAAGTGGAGACACCACGTCACCATTGGAAAGGCGAATTTCGTAAATGTCCGTTGATTTAGTACCGCCGCAGGCAGCAATTCGAGGAGGCAAGCTTGAACGTCTCCTCATGCCTTCTTGCGCTGGACCGACTGCGCGCACTGCTCCAACCTCAAGCCTATTGTTCGGATTGGGCGTAGCAGCGCGGACTCCACTTCGGCTACCGAGCAATCCCAGCTCGCCAAGCCAATCAACCAGCGCGGACGATGCGGGTTCGACTGACTCCTGAATTGCAAAATTATCTAGTGTTCGTGCCAAATCGCGTGCCGAGGACGGCCGCTCGTTGGGACGCCTTTGAAGAGTCCAACGCAGAATATCGACGAGCTGCCTTGGCAAATCCTCACCATGTTGATCCAAGGTGCGTAGGTCGGCTTCGTAAATTCGGGTCAAAGTCTCCATTTCACTTCGCCCAGGGAAAAGCGGTCGCGTTAGAAGCATCTCAGCAAATACTATGCCCAGCGCAAACAGGTCACTGCGGGGATCAACATCACCCCCAACAACTTGCTCCGGTGACATGTAGCCAATCTTACCCTTAAGCTCTCCTGGATACGTCCGACGCGCAATGAATTCACTTCGAACAATTCCAAAATCCGTAAGTTTTACCTCGCCGCTACTGCTCACCAAAATATTGCCCGGTGACACGTCGCGATGAACGATTCCAAGGGAGCGTCCCTTCTCATCTTGTGCGTCGTGCGCATACGCTAGGGCTTCTAATACTTCCCTCGCAATGAACAGTGCGACGGCCAAGGGGAATCGCCGCCCTTTTGCGGCCACATTACGGAGTAGTCGGGCACAAGACGTGCCCTCAACATACTCCATAGCCATAAATAGCTCTCCATGATGTTCGCCAAAGTCAAGAACTCGGACAATATTCGGGTGGTGCAATGCAGCGCAAATTCGCGCTTCATCGCAGAACATCGCCACGAAGCGCGAATCCTTCGATAACTGGGGCAATATTCGCTTTATCGCGTATCGCGCGCTTGCACCTGTCTCGACGTTCTGTCCAACCCAAACTTCAGCCATTCCTCCGCTGCCCAAGCGGTCAGTGAGAAGGTAAGGACCTACTCGATTTTCAGCCGAAGCGCGGAGCGAACCCATTTTCACCTAGTCTACATTTGTAACGCGAAGTCTGGTACTTGAGGTATAGAAATTCGTGCATGTGATGAATTTAAGCGTCCTCGTCTCGGAACGACAATTGCTCATCAGACCTAACGGCACAATCATCAAACGTCGATAGAGGGACAAGTGGATGTCAAATTGACTAATTTTTTCCAGTGCTGACACCGTCGAGACAGGTTTCAATGAATTCTCCGACAATGACGGAATAAGAATCGAGTTGATCTAGGACGAAGATCGACGCACTCTCACGTGCCCAAATGCGCACAAATGCTGACGTTCACGGTGTACTGGTGATCGACAAGCCACACGGACCGACAAGTCACGACGTAGTCGCTCAAGCCCGAAGGCTGTACGGGACTCGTCGCGTAGGTCACGCAGGCACGCTGGATCCTATGGCGACAGGAGTACTGGCGCTCCTATTTGGGGAGGCCACCAAACTGAGTTCTGCACTTTCTTCATCCGACAAGCTTTACCGTGCGCGCGTGAATTTCGGATTTGCCACTGACACCGACGATGCGATGGGCACTCCCACCATACAGCTCAAAGTGCCTTTCGATCTGTTTGAGAACGAGAGACTGACCAGCGCGCTGGCAGCCGAGCGCGAACGCACCCTACAAATCCCTCCGCGCTTTAGTGCAATAAAGACGCACGGCCTGCCTCACTATCGTTTGGCACGACTAAAGATCGACGTACCGCTCGAACCCCGCGTGGTCAAAGTACACCAATTGCGGGTTTTGAGCTTCGGAATTGACTACTTAGACCTCGAATTGCTTTCATCAAAGGGCTACTATGTGCGATCTTTGGCCCGGAATATAGGCGAACGACTTAATTGTCCGGCACACCTAGGCGCGTTGTGTCGTTTGCGGACTGGGGCTTTTAACATTGGCTCAGCAATAAAATGGCCTCCGGAAACCCCCGGTCCGTTGATGTCTGTGGCGCGCGCAGCAAGGTTGGCCATTCCGTCATTCGAACTTACCGAAGAAGGAACGCAGCGCGCGCGCAAGGGTCAGATATTAACTCTCGGCGATTTCGCGAACACGCACAAGCCCGCCGGTTCAGAGTCAGTGATGGCGTGGCTATACCAGGACGATTTGATAGCCCTGGGAATATGGTGCGACGGGACAAGGCTTCGCGTCACTCGGGGTTTTGTTTCAGCCCGCTGAACTTAACGAGTTGGGAGGCCTGGGGGACCGTTGGCCAACATCGGAACCGTCGGTCAAATGTCCGGCAAATTCGGCTGGGATTTCGGACTTACTGGGTCGAGCAGCAATTCGGCCAAACAGCCTGATTGCCTGGGCAGGCTTCGCTCCGCTAGATACATACTAGTCCATCGAATCCGTGCAATTGATGAACTAGGAATTCGCCAAGCGAATTCGGGTTTGGGCAAAGCCCAAGAAAACTAGGTTGGTGGCGCGATGGCGGCAACGCCGCCCGCCCTAAGGGCCCATCGTTTCGATGGAATCGCTCTACGAGGCGCGGACGGGAGATACATTCGGCATTGGAACCCCACTCATCTACTGCACTTCGCATCCTAGCTGCATCGTTACCCGCAGCCATCGCTTCCTTGCTTTCGGGCGCGACAAGTGCGCTGGCCATTCTTTCCGAAGCTCGCAAACGTGCGCTACGTGATGCGTCCGCCCCGGGCTCAGCAAAAGCGCTGGATCGATACCTTAATCATGGCCCCGTGATCGAAACGCGCTGGATGGTACTTCGCGTTATCGGGATCAGTTGGTCAACCTTGCTCTGGTTTCGTGTACTTCACACTCAATACTCATCGACTTTCGCGCTCCTAGGCGCGATAGCCGGAACCCTCGTCGCCTTTGGCGCTCCTGCGGAAATTGCACGGGCGCTGTTTTCACATTCTGCAGAACAGATGGCTCCAATATTATTGCGGGCCCTTCGACCATTGGAATGGCTTGTGGCACCAATTGCTGGCCCGCTGGCAGGCATTAGACGTGTCGTTCGAAGCGCGCTTCCCAATGACACGTCACAACCTACAGATTTGACGGGCGACGAAATGGGAATCATCGTGGAAGAAGGCGAAAAAAGTGGCCGCATTGCCCACGAAGAAGCTGAGCTACTCAAGAACGTACTTGACTTTGGTGATCTTACCGTTGGCGAAATGATGGTGCCACGCACCCATGTCGACGCACTAGAAATTGGCACGCCTATTGCGGAAGTACTTCATCGCGTATTCCGTGACGGGCACTCACGATATCCTGTGTATGCGGAACGCATCGACAATGTGGCAGGCGTGCTCCACGTCAAAGATCTCATTTCTGTGGTGAACGAGCAACACTTTCCAGCGCAGATCGAACTAGAACCGCTGTTGCGGCGGCCTGCGTTGTATGTTTCCGACGGACAGTCCGCATTTAGTGTCTTGCATGAAATGCGTCAAAAAAGACAGCATCTTGCGATTGTCATTGATGAGTTCGGCGGCATGCACGGAATCATTACACTTGAAGATATCATGGAACGAATCGTCGGGGATATTCGAGATGAGCATGATGAGGATGCTCCGCCCGTCGTGACATTGCGCGATGGGCACCTGTTGGTCGACGCGGCAGTCTCAATTGTGGACCTCAATCGGCAGCTCTCGACCGACCTCCCGGAAGACGAGTCGTACAATTCATTGGGGGGGCTCTTGGTGTCGCGAATGGGACGAGTGCCCCCGGTTGGGGCGAGGTTAGTCGAATTCGGCCTGGAATTCGTGGTTCGAAAAGCTGATGAACGTCACGTTTCTCGCGTTGAAATAAGCAAAAATGACCAGCCAGGATCCGTCGCGCCAAAAACGTGGCGAGCGACCGGGGATGGCTAAGTCGCGCTTGCGGGCTAAACACCCCGGCCCTGAATAGTCCGTTATTTCAGACACAATTCTAATTTACTGGACACGACGGTCAGGCCGCAATACGTTATGCTTCGAATATGCATTCCGGAGTTCGGCCAAGGAAATCGGCGCACCGCGCCGGTCGACGTCCCATCGACCCTCCATTGCCCCTCGATGATATTACCAGGGTAGTGCCCATCGAATCGAAAATTCGACCGCCTTCAGATTCACAACGGCTTCCGCTATTTCTCAGTTTCAATCAACGACGTGTCGTAGTAGTCGGCGGCGGCAATGTTGCTGCTGCTAAGTTGCCTACATTACTATCGGCTGGCGCGGTTGTGACGCTAATTGCACCCAAAGTGGTTCCCTCCGCGCTGATGCCGGGAGTCACGGTACATCGCCGTCACTTTCGAGGAGACGACTTGGATGGTGCATGGTTTGTCGTCGCCGCTGCAACACCGTCAGTTAACGCAAGAGTAGCCCGCGCCGCGGCGCGCCGGAGGCTGTTTGTCAACGCCGTCGATAACCCAGAAAATGCCTCCGCATTTTTTGCCGGCATCGTTCGGCGAGGCGATTTCACACTAGCACTATCGTCTGGGGGGCGCTCTCCCGCATTGGTTCGCTTGCTGCGAGAAGCGATTGAGGACTTATTGCCGAAGGAGTTGGACACTTGGCTCAATATGGCGCGAGTGGAACGTCAGCAATGGCTTCGCAATCAAACGCCCATTAACAATCGCGTGCCAATACTGGCGGCAGCGATTGGCAGACTTTACCCAATCGAGTGATTGAAAAAGGAAACGTCCCGTGAAAAGCCTAGATCGTTTGGACGAGTTGGAGGCGCAGAGCGTCTATATTCTTAGGGAGGGCTATCGAGAGTTTCGCAATCTTGCGATGTTGTGGTCCATTGGCAAAGACAGCACAGTGCTTTTGTGGTTGGCAAGAAAAGCATTCTTTGGCCATGTTCCATTTCCGCTATTGCACATCGACACGGGATACAAGATTCCTGATATGATAACTTATCGAGATCGTTTGGTACGCGATTGGAAATTAAACTTCATTTTCGGCCGTAACGACGTCGCGCTGGACCAAAAGGTGACATTTCCCGAGGGTAAGCTAGACAGACTTGGCTGTTGCAAATCCCTCAAAAGCGATGCTTTGCGCCATACATTAGATGGCTCTTGGCCACGCTTCCGTTACGATCATTCCCGGGGCGAATACGTTCGAGAAGCAAATGCCAGCCCTTATACGGGAGTCATCGCGGGGGTTCGAGCCGACGAAGAAGGAAGTCGTTCCAAAGAGCGCTACTTTTCACCGCGATCCAAAGAAAACGACTGGGACGTCGGGGAGCAACCCCCTGAATTTTGGAATCAGTACACCACGGACTTTGCCCCCGGCACCCATGTGCGCATTCATCCACTCCTCGACTGGACTGAGCTAAACATCTGGGAGTACATCGAACGCGAGGCAATTCCAGTCGTGCCCCTGTACTTTGATCAGGGCGATGGCAAGCGCTATCGTTCACTTGGATGTTGGCCCTGCACTACTCCCATCAAGTCTACAGCCCGGACGGTACATGAGATTATTGCTGAGTTGAGCTCAGGTCAGCTGGTAAATATTGCAGAGCGCTCCGGACGAGAACAAGACAAAGCGGGCGGCGGGACGTTAGAAGAATTACGTCGTGAAGGTTATATGTGACATGGTGATTGGGAATTATGAAGCCGAAATTCCGGGGACGAAAGTAACTGTGGCGGCAAGGGAGCGCATGGACGTAGTAATTGTCGGCCATGTCGATCACGGCAAGAGTACCGTAATTGGAAGGCTACTTGCCGATACGGGTTCACTTCCTCAGGGTAAAATTGAGCAAGTGCGCCTGAATTGTGAGCGAAATGCCAAGCCTTTTGAATATGCGTTCCTACTGGATGCCTTAAAAGACGAGCAATCCCAGGGCATTACAATTGATGCGGCGAGGTGCTTCTTCAAAACGGACAAGCGCGACTACATCATTATCGACGCCCCGGGCCATATTGAATTCCTAAAGAACATGGTAACGGGTGCAGCGCGTGCCGAGGCGGCACTGCTTGTGATTGATGCCAAAGAAGGCATTCAGGAAAATTCGCGAAGGCACGGGTACCTCCTGTCATTGCTCGGCATTAGTCAAATCGTAGTTCTCATCAATAAAATGGATCTTGTGTCGTATGATCGAAGCATCTTCGAATCCGTTCGTGACGAGTTCTCCCAGTTCCTCGAATCAACGGGGGTAAAGCCTCGAGCATTTGTGCCCATTTCCGCCTTCGATGGACAAAACCTGATCGAACCGTCGAAGCAAATGAGTTGGTACCATGGGGGTAGCCTGCTGGAAATTATTGATCAACTCGACAAAAGGCGCGCACCCTCGGAGCGTCCCCTTCGCTTTCCAGTTCAAGATATCTACAAATTCACCGAGGACGGCGACGAGCGCCGAATTGTCGCAGGCACGGTCCTTTCCGGCTCAGCCAAACTTGGCGATGAGGTCATGTTCTGGCCCTCGGGGAAGCGGTCGACGATTAAGACAATTGAAGGTTTTGCTTGTTCGCCGCAGTCCGAGATCCGTGCGGGTCAAGCTACGGGTGTGACTCTGACAACTCAAGTATATGTGCGAGCTGGGGAGATTCTTTGTCTGGCAAATCAAGCCGGGCCATGCGTCAGTACTAATCTTCGCGCAAGTCTATTTTGGCTTGGACGGCAGCCACTAGTTCTGGGCAAACGATACAAACTAAAGCTTTGCAATGCTAGCACCTCGGCCAGTGTAACTGAAATTCTGAAAGTTATTGATGCCTCCGACCTTGAGTCACAAGGCCCGCGTCAATATGTTGACCGTCATGAAGTCGCTGAGTGCGTGCTCGAAACTTTGCGACCGCTGGCGTTTGATCTTGCGGAACAAAATCCAGAAACAGCGCGATTTGTTTTGGTAGATGGCTATCGAATTGCTGGTGGTGGCATTATCACTGGAACTGCATCACGAAAATCTTCCGCCGAAGAACTTAGGGTGAGGCAATCAGCGGTACATGGCGTGTCTCCACTTGAACGTTACGAACGTTATCGCCAACAGCCAAAATTGCTTCTAATTACTGGCAACGATAGCCAACGAATTGATCGTATTGGGAAGGCGGTCGAACGCCGGCTATTCGATGCCGGTCGATACGTCTACTACCTCGCAGGTTCCGAATTCTTGAAAGGGATCGCCGACGATTTGGCTTTCCATGCCTCAGCTCGCGACGAATATATTCGGCGGCTTGCTGAACTCGCACGCCTTTTTGCTCAGGCAGGCTGCCTATTGCTCGCATCGCTAGCCGACGCCGACGATGCCGAACTGGCCCTGATTCGGCAGCTTGCCGCACCTTCAGAAGTTATTGCAGTGAGCATTTCGGACGATTCTCCGTTGGGACTGCAACCCAGATTGGCGCTTTCAGATACTACGGATGTCTCGGAGTGCACTGAGCATATCGCCGCGTTACTCGTGCAAGAAGAAGTGTTGATCGATTTCGTTATCTGAATTCAAGTTGCGACTCGCTTTACCCGAGAATTCATTCTATCGAGTTCGACGCTTGCCCAAGCCACAGAGATGCAAGTGACGCGGCCAGTTCCAAGCTGGAACTGACTGCGGCGTGCCGTCATGACCCCACAAAAAAACACGTGGTTTATGGGGTTGCCTTGGAAACTGTTGACGTCAGTGGGGAGAACCAATTTGCTTGAGTTTCTCAGCCAAGGCGCGTCCAGATTCAATGAGCCCGGTCTCTTCGTGGCCGCCAGGATCTTTCACTCCCCGCAAGGTTTCTTCCAAATCCTGAATCGCCCGAACAATGCGAACGAGCGCGATATTGGGACACACTGAGGTCTGCGAACCTGGTTCGATCGGAATGAATTGCGGGTCGCCTCCCGCGGGATCACCCTTGGCATAGCGTTTTACGGTCGACTCACGCCCACCCATCTTGAGCTTTATGCTGTCCGGCCAAGAATAATCTTTACCCCCCACCTTTTCTTCTGACTTGGCGAAAAAGGGTTCCGGTAGCGTCACCATTGTTGCCCAGGGCCCCGACGGTCCCCCACTGACAATCGCCGACCATTGCACCTTGGGCTTTTCCTTTTGGGCAAAAGAATCGTCCAGGGTTTTCTTGGAACCAGAAAGCATGTTCTGAACGTGCTCCGTTGCGTCATTTGACTTCTCCGCTAACCCGGAAAAGGTTACAAGCCCACGGTTGACCTCCTTGTTGAACCTTCCAATGACGCGAAGGCCTAGCTTGGCTCCGTCAAACGGAATTCGAAGTCCCGCAAGCTTCTTGACGTCTTCGTCCGGGAACTTGTTGCTGGAGAGCTTATCTTTGGCGGCTTTTACGACATCTGCCAATTGCTCGGCGGTGTCCGTAGCCGTTGAGACTTCTTTCGCCAGATCACCCGCCTCGCGCGCTGCTACCTTTTGCTGATTGCTCGTCTCGTTGCTTCCGCCAACGAGAAACCCAACAACACCGCCAATTAAAGCGGTAATTAGCGCCATCGCGTAACTCTTCTTCTTCTGTTTTTTCTGTTCGTGGATAACCTCTTCGCTCATCTCCACTTTGATGGCTTGCTGCTTTGGCGGCGGGGGCGGAGCGGTTCCCATCATCGACGAATAGGGGTCTGAACCCCTCGGTGCCGAGCCAAAAGGAGGCGCCGGGATGCCGCCGGGTCGCGAAACGCCCACCGGGGGAGGAATCGACGGGCCACTGGGCGAGCTAACAGCCTTTTTGCCGAGACGGGCTTTGAGATCAATCTTGGGCTTTTTCTGGTCGTTCATCGTGAAAGTCCAATTCGTTCGATCGTAGGGGCGACCGACGAAACGCAGGAGTGCGGGGACGTTACCGAGCCGGAGGAGTTCCGGCAAGACTCAAATCACGAGTTTGCTAGGGATTGCGCTTTGGCGGAGTCCGGAGCCCCAGCGAGGAACAGGGCTCGCAGTCGGGCACGTGCGCGGCGGTCCATTCGGAGGAACTGCATTGCCTGTTTGCGACCGGCCCAGCGGACTGTGCGCGCCCATAGCCACAGACTATCGTCAGAATCCGCCAGCCTGAGTTCAACCGGAAAAGACTGTTGCTGAGTGTCGGGCTCGGTATAGGTGACCGCCAACAACCCCGTCGGGGAGACATCCACCGTCCGACACAGGTAGGGGTGTCCATTGAGGAATTTGTTGAAAAACAAGTCCAGATTCTTGCGATTACAATGCCGGCGCTCGTTCATGTCTCCGATCGTACCGGCAATCACCAAATTGTCGTAAATTTCTGGCAATTTTGCCTCTCTAAGGCACAAATCACACGCACAATCCCGGGGCCGGTACCGTGACATTGACCTGGCAGCGAGGTTCTGCGAACCTGTGTGCCGTGAATAAGAAGGTCGTGGTCGTAGACAACTACGACTCCTTCACTTACAACCTTGTGCAGTACATCGAGACACTCGGTGTTCAAACTCGCGTCTTCCTCAATGACAAGGCAGACTGCGCAGCGATCCTGGACCAAAATCCTTCGGGAATTCTCCTGTCGCCAGGTCCCGGGACACCAGACGATGCAGGCATTACCCTCGATGTCATTGCTCAGCTCGGTGGAAAAGTGCCCATTTTAGGCGTGTGTTTAGGGCACCAATCGATTGGCCAGGCATTTGGCGGCAAAGTGATTCGAGCTGAGCGACTCATGCACGGCAAAACCTCTCTCGTGCGTCACGATGGGAAGACTATTTTTTCTGGCATGCCCCAACCATTCGAGGCGACACGCTACCATTCTCTAATTGTCGAAGCGTCTCAACTTCCCGATTGCCTGGAAGTGAGTGCCGATACAGACGCTCAAGAAATTATGGGGCTGCGACATCGGTCACTTCCAATTGAAGGGGTACAATTTCACCCGGAATCATTCCTAACGCAAGACGGGCTGCGCCTCGTTCGCAATTGGCTGGAAACCCTATGAGTGAGGACCTACCGTTCGTCAAAGTAATTGCGGAAGTTGAATCAGCTGCCGGTCTAACGGCAAAAACTGCGCGCCGAGCGTTTGATGAAATTCTAGACGGCCTTTGGACACCCGCTCAGATCGCCGGATTGCTTGTGGGGCTTCGAGCGAAGCCGGATTCGCCGACAATAATCGCCGCGGCCGCTCAATCGCTTAGGGCCGCGATGCTGCCAGTAAATCATCACCACGAAAAACTTGTCGATACCTGTGGTACCGGCGGAGATGGCCATGGCACGCTCAACTTGTCCACTGGAGCAGCCATTATGCTCGCCGCAGCTGGCATTACCGTTGCAAAACACGGTAATCGCGCGATGTCGAGCCGCACCGGTGCCGCAGATGTTCTCGAAAAACTAGGTATCCCAATCAATCTTGGACCGGACGCTGCTGCGGGGCTCCTCGATGAGGTTGGGATCGCGTTTCTCCTGGCACCCACACACCATCCTGCCATGCGTTATGCGGCCCCAGTGCGACGCGAGCTTGGCGTTCGAACCCTATTCAACTGTCTTGGACCCCTGGCAAATCCCGCCGGTGCCAAGTACCAGCTCCTTGGCGCCTATTCGGACACCGTACGTCCGGTGTTAGCTGAAACACTCCTGCTATTGGGTTCGGTGAGAGCTTGGGTCGTTCATTCGGCAGATGGTCTGGACGAGGTAAGCCCGTTCGGCCCGACTCGGGTCACCGAACTTGCCAGCGGCTGTTTGACAGAACTTGAAATAGAGCCCGAGGATTTCGGAATTCGCCGAAGCAACGCAGGGGCAATTGCGGGAGCCGACCCCGAGTATAATGCACTGATTCTCTCAGACGTGCTCGAAGGAAAGCCGCATCCATCCCGGGACGCCTTCATTATCAATGCGGCGTCTGCTCTTGTCGTGGCAGAGTCGATTACTCTACGGGACGCCGCAGCACGCATGCAGCAGGTACTTGATTCGGGCGCTGCCAAGGCAAAATTGGATGCTTGGCGCCAAGCTGCCCAGCGAAGAAGCATGAGCGTTTAGTTATGGAGTCGGGACTTCGTCAAATTCTTCAAGTCAAGCGGGAGGAAATTGCCTCTCAACGAGCGAGAACTCTACCTTCGCCACCTGTTCTTCGTCCGTGCGACCTGAAACGAGACCCTGGGGAGTCACTTCGCATTCTTGCCGAGATAAAGTTGAAGTCGCCGTCCGCCGGTGCACTGTCTACACGGCTCACCTTAGCCAATCGAGCAGCTTGCTATGAACGCGCAGGCGCTAGCATGGTCAGTGTGTTGTGCGATTTCCAATTCTTCGGCGGGTCGTATGACCACCTTACCTTGGTCAGGCAGGCTTGTAACCTTCCCGTACTTTGTAAGGAGTTTGTGGTTGATGAGATTCAACTCGACTGGGCACGGGCCTACGGGGCCGACGCGGTTTTGCTAATTGCGCGATGTGTGACACGCGATTCATTAGAGCGATTGTACAAAGCAGCAATTGACCGGGGACTACTACCTCTAGTCGAAATTGCCAGCCTTGATGAAGCCAAGTGGGTGGGCCAGTTGGATGTTGGAACGATTGGCGTCAATGCCCGTGATCTTGATACACTGCAACTAGACCTTGAGCGCGCATCGAACGTGCTAGCAAGTCTACCTAATAGCCGCGTGCGCATCCATTTATCCGGTTTAAAGGCGCCGCACGACGTCGTGCAAGTAAGCCAATCCGGAGTAGACGCAGCACTGATCGGCGAAGTGCTCATGCTTCAAGACGATCCCGAGCCATTGCTTAGTTCTTTTGTGAAAGCCGCCCGTTAAATGCGTTAGGGTTCACATTTGGCCTGCGTTACCTAGTACCTCGATTCTGTTGAATCGAGGTACTAGAAATTCGCGAAGCGAATTTGGGTTTGGGCGAAGCCCAAGAAAATTAGGCTAGCGGCGCGATGGCCGCGAAGCGGCCGGTCTGAAGGACCCATCGGTTCGATGGAATCGCGCCATTAGTTCGCGAGTACCAAAACGGGAGGAAATTAGTTACCGAGTAAGAAGTCTGGGAGAAATGCGACGTTTCCATCGATAGTCGCCGCAGATCGAGGGAAAAGATTTGGCCAAAATTGCCACCAACCGGGTCGGCGAGTTATAGTGCGGGAGTGGCGTTCGATTCAGCCGTAGACTTGTACCTTGATCACCTTCGCGTTGAGCGGGCGCTCTCTGCTAATACGTTGCTGGCCTATGCGCGGGATCTGTCCAAGTTTGCTTCTCACATCGAAGCGCTTTCCACACGACTTCAGGAAATCGATCTTGCAGTCATTAGCAGCTGGATGACAAAGCTATCTCAAAGCGGCTTGAGTGCTAGAAGCCTCGCCCGACATTTGTCCACTGCGCGCGGTCTGATCAGATTTTTAGCGCGCGAAGGCATCTTGCAGCATGACCCTACCGAGCGTGCAGCGCGGCCACGTATCGGGCGTCGCTTGCCGAAAACATTGAGTGAGCAAGATATGTTCGCTTTGCTTGATACTCCAACCACCGAGACATTTCGGGGCATACGTGATCGCGCGATGCTGGCACTAATGTACGCCTGTGGCCTGCGTGTCAGCGAGATTGTCGATTTGCAGTTGGGTGATGTTGACATGCAGCGCGGAATCGTGGTGGTCTTGGGCAAGGGGCAGAAACGTCGGTTGGTACCCATTGCCGAATCCGCCCTTGAACGTCTAACGTCTTATCTTCGTGCTTGCGACTCACCTGGTGTAGTCGCCCGAGGTAAACTCGCACGGAAACCCTGGCTATTCCCGTCACCGCGCGGATCCCGAATGACGCGGCAGGGATTCTGGAAAATTGTGCGTCGCTACGCCAGCGCGGCCGGCATTCGAGGCAACGTATACCCACACCGCCTACGCCACTCTTTTGCCACGCATCTATTGCTGGGTGGGGCAGATCTCCGCAGTGTGCAAATGCTGCTTGGCCATGCAGATATAACGACAACCGAGATCTACACCCACGTTACTCGCGAACACGTGCATCGTGCCCATGAACGTTCCCATCCCCGCGCATGAGATGATATCAAGGCAAAAGTGAGCTTCCGCATCGCCGAGGCCGAAAGTGCCCAAACACCAGTTGTGGTGGAAGTGCCCCACGCGAGCACCGCCGTGGATCCAGCTTGCATGCCTTGGCTTGTCGCGCCGGTACGATCACTGGGACGCGACGCCGATCTGTACGTAGATAAACTATTTGCGGACGCCACTAGTGTGGGAGCCGCCTTGATTGTCGCAGAGCAGAGTCGTTATGTTTGCGATCTTAATCGCGATGTCGATGATGTTGACGCCGAGTCACTGGAAGGAGGTTCTGGGGCAGATTCACCTCATGGTTTGGTTTGGCACAGGTCGACGGATGGTCACCGAGTTCTACCGCGTCCGCTGCCCACCCATGAGCTTCGACGGCGATTGGATGAGTATTACTATCCCTATCATCGTTCGATTCGTCGCCTCTTGGACGCTCGTCGTCGAGAGTTCGGCCATGCAATCCTTCTCTGCGCACATTCAATGCCAAGTCGTGGTCGACAGGGCAGTGCCGATGTAGGCCGCAAGCGCGCAGATATTGTGCCGGGGTCTCGCGGGCGCACTACGGCCGCGATATCAATTATCGACGCCGCCGAATCGGTCGCCAAAAGGCTAGGTTGGACAGTCGCGCATGACGATCCTTATAGAGGAGGGTTCGCGACAATGCATTACGGCCAGCCCCATCTTGGGTGGCACGCTCTGCAAATTGAAGTTTCGCGGGCACGCTATATGGATGAAGCCTCGCTGCTTCCCCATTCGGGCTTCGCGCAAGTTCAGGACTTTTGCCGCGAGCTTGTGTCGGTCTTAGGCTCGCTCCAATTGCGCTAAGAAATTGACTAATGGGCCGCATCGGCCCGATTTCCGGCTGAGATACCTTGAACTTTCCCTGTACCTGAGCTAGACACGCGAGTCTCAATGGCACGAAGTGACATCACAGGAAAGCGTCGGCTGCGCGCTAACAATGTCTCGCATTCAAACATCAAGACCATACGCTGGCAGAATGTAAATGTTCAAAAGCGAAGGCTTTGGGTTCCGGAACTAGGCCGATTTGTGACCGCTCATGTGACGACCAGAGATCTGCGTACGGTGGACAAGATTGGTTTGTTAGCCTATGCGAAGCGGTACGGGGCTCGAGTAAGTTAGTGAATTGAAAACAAAGTAAAATTCCGACCGTCGTGTTTAGTCGCAGATTGTCACAACACGCGTTTCAGGGTCGCGAATGAGTCGGAATTGTGCCTGGTTGATGCCTTCGCGATCGAGCCGGTCTGACTTGGGGTCGCCGACCATAGCAATGGGTCGTCCTCGTTCCATGCGGACCGCAATAGGAGCCGCCGACGGAAGGGCGCTGCCCGGGGCAATTCGGGTCACCCCCCGCATCACCGGTATGGCATGTGTCGGCAATTCGAGGTCCAGCTCGTCAATAGTTATTCCATTGGTTGTCCAGGTGTAGGTCGCGCCGGCGAAAACGCCGCGAGCGTCAACAGCGCAAAGGACCATCAAAAGCGTGTCGCTCGATCTCATTTTACCGGACATCGTCTCCGCTTTCGTTGCATCGGGCGGCGCGGATGCTTCGGGATCTGAATACGCAAGGCTCGGGAAGTCGTTGGAGGCCCAAGGCGCTTCAAGCCAATCCTCCAGCGCTGGGTGGGATTGAGCTGCCAAGTCCAAGTCAACAATTGACGCCAAATCGGCAGACGTTAGCAATCCACCCTCCGCAATTCCAGCCACACGCAACAAGGGTCTAGCGAAGCTCGGTGAACTTATTACTCCTGCCCCAAGACCTCGAATGCTTTGCAGCAATTCAGCTCGAGTTTCAGAGCCCACTTGTCTCGCCTGGCGAATACCCCGCTTTAGCACCTGCGCAATTGGTCCACTTCGATCATACGCATGTGCCACGACAGCTGCCGCAATTGCTCGGGGCACGCCAATGCGGGCAGCGGGAGGAATTTCGGCTTCGCTGAGAAATCCGCGCGGGCGCTTCGTACCCAATCCAGGCTGCCTCAAGCGACCGTCAAAAGCGCGCACCCCAGTCCCCGTACCTGCAACGAGCAAAGACAGTGGGCCCAACAAGATCCCCGCGTAGGCGCCGCACGCTGCAAAAAAACCGGACAAGACAGCACCAACCGCCGTGCCACCCGATTGTAGGAATTCCTGCGCCGCTTGCACCGCGACAGGCTGATTGCCGCGCGCACCGTACAGTAGACTCATCGCCGCTTATCTCCGCCACGTCTCTGGGACGTCTGGCGTTCTTTTTGTTTGTCAACAGACCAATCGGACTCTACTACACTCGACAATTCTATTTTCTCATCATTGACTGAAGATTCGTCTTCGTCGTCCAAATCGCCATCCGCGGCACTATCTTCTAATTCCTCCTCGTACTCGTCTAATTCGTCAGATATTGCAGATTCGCCAAACACCGGTACAGACTCGTACGCGTGTTCTTGATCTCCGCTCTCGATTTTGCTGCCGCGCACGAGACTTCGCAAGAGTTGCAAGGCCCGGCCGGCACTGTCTCCGCCTACGATTATATACGCTTCTGACGCGTGAACCAGGCTAGCAGCGGCATGCTCAAGTGCCCCGGCGCTCATTCGCGATGCGGTTCCAATTCCAGGCATTCGGGAGTATATGACATTCTCATTGAGAGGATCCCCGCGGGAAATATCCCGCACCAGGTGGACGCCGAGCTCATGGGTCCAAGATGCCGCTTCGTCGTCTTGCCAAACCCCATGCGGCTCCCAAGCAATACTCCGCCCGGTATCAGCCAATCGGGAAAATAGTTCACCCAGGCGCTGTCGACTCCGCTGGGAAGGGCCAATTGAGGGTTCCGTTTTAACTACGAACCATTTTGCCGCGATTGCTTCGGCTGCCTGCAATCCCAATTTCAATTCCGATTCCTGGTTTGGCATAAATTGGCCGATTTGACGACCCAGCATTACCGAAAATACGAAATGCGGGGGTGCCTCCTCGGACCAGCGCCGCAGAACAGTGCTCCCTGGCAGGCGTCCCAACTCCGCGCGAAGTTCCAGCATATTAAAACGCTTTGTGTACTTGCCCATCGAACCACGCATGCTCGCTTGACCGACGTAAAGTTGTGTCTTCATGATACATTGCCGAGCGCGTTTTGCACTTTAGCTTCCCTAGGGTAAATCGGGATTTGGATCAGCGACGCCAAAACGAAACCACTGGGTTGGATAGCGCCGCAAAAATTCTTCGAGTGCCGTAGTTACACATTGAGCCGCTTCTCTTAGCTGAGCTACACTGGGGCGACGGTCAAGCCGAATTGGACTATTGACGTGTATTTCATACTCAAAATGCCCAGTTCTGGCGCAAAATATCGGAATTATTGGAACGGCGGCCAGACTCGCCAACCGGAATGGTCCTTGTGGGACATCAAAGTTCTGGTTGAACAGACGTACCTGAAGGGACCGACTGGCATTGGACATCCTGTCAAGCTGCACTGCAATGATTCCCCCTGCGCGCAAGTGTTTTAGTAGCACCAGTCCTTCAAATGCGTTCTTTCCGACGTGTGCGATTTCAACTCCCGGGCGCTGACGGATGGAATCATGAAAACGACGCGACGCAATGTTTGACTCCCGCGTCATAACAACCATGACCGAACGTCCCGTTTCTTCGTACAGATGCTTTGCGGCAGAATCCCAGGCTCCAACGTGAGCCGTAACCACTATAAAACCCGTAGCTTGGAGAAGTGCATCATCAAGAGCCCCACGTCCGACGACTCTATATACGACGTCCTTAGGATCTATTCTTTCGAATCCGAGAGATTCAGAAAGACAGCAAGCGTAGTCAATAAACGTCTGAGTCAAGTCTCGTTCTTCCTGCCATAAGCTGCGCCGACCATGAATTCGCCGCAGATTCTGTTTGACGATTCGTCTAAAGCCCGGAAGAACTCTGGAAACCAGGGCGCCAATAGCAACTGGACCATGTTTTACAAAACTCGCCGACCCATAACGCGCCCCAAAGTACGCCAGTTTTCGAAGCCAATAGGCTTCGTGGGCAACAAACGAAATCCTGGGCCGATCAGCTTTGGCATTCATAGTTATTCTGGGGCCGATGACTCGCGATCACCCAAGAGCCTATCAAGCAGAATCGCGACGGCGGCCCGTACGCTTAGATGATTGTAATTTTCTGCGTGGACGGACCTTATTGGCAAGAGACGATTTGTAGCACGTTGGTGAATGGGCTGCGATAGTCCCCAACCCGTGCCAAATGCCAACAAGACGGGAGGTCCTGGCTCCTGCAACAGGCGTGCGGCGCGGTAGTGCGACAGACATTGCTCCTGAGTCGCACCCCCAGCACTGGTCGTCCATAACAAAGGCGCTGTTTCATCCGACATGCGTAGCACCGCGTCTTCCAATCTTGGAACAACTTGCACCAAGCGCATCGGGCCGACCCGGTCGGGGATTCGTCTCCCACCAGAACCGTCAATCCAATGCGCCTTAATGCGCTCCACAAGTTGTCTTTGGGCGGCAATCGGATGAATCAAGTAGAACTTGCATAATCCGTAGGTCAACGCACTGCGAGCAATGTCATGCACATCCAAATTGGTAATTGCCGTCGTGACGGTGGCGCCTTGTCGGTCGAGTACCGGATAGTGAACTAGCGCCAATGCTATCCGTCTCACCGCCCCTCACCGCCGGGGTTGCTTCCGCACAATTCGGGACGTCTCTCCCGTGTACGGCGGCGAGATTCATGTTCGCGCCATGCATTAATACGGGCGTGATCGCCACTACGAAGCACCTCCGGAACCTCGCGACCACGAAATTGCAAGGGTCGCGTATACTGAGGGTATTCGAGCCTGCCGCATCGTGTTTCGCTGAAAGATTCATCTTCAATCGAATCAGTGTTTCCAAGAACACCTGATATCAGACGAGTGCATGCTTCCAACGCGGCCATGGCAGGAATTTCTCCGCCCATCAGGACGAAGTCACCTAAAGATGTCTCCTCGTCTACGAATTCACGCACTCTTTCGTCGAAACCTTCATATCGGCCGCATACAAGCACCAGGTTCTTCATTTGCGCCCATCGACCCGCCCGGGCCTGGTTGAACACGCGACCTTGAGGCGTGAGTAATACTCGATGCCCTTTGGGCGTAAATGCGCACATTTTTTCCGCGCTTTCAATCGCCGCGACTGTGCAATCAACCCGCATCACCATGCCTGCACCACCACCGTAGGGTGTGTCGTCAACGCTTCGATGGCCTCCCAACCCTTGCTCTCTAAGGGGTTCCAGGTGCACGCTAAGAAGACCTTCTTTTTGAGCACGCCCCATGAAACTCGTCAGCAAGAACCCGGTAAAAAGTTCTGGAAATAACGTTACGATAGCGACTCGAAGCGTTGAATTTATTTCCTCGGCGTGCGCGGTGTTGTTCGCCGTGCCGTCGTCTTGTTCATCGTGACCCAAACAGGTCACAGAAATCCGTCCAGACTGCTGAGCTGTATCTGACACTGTTTTGCGTCCACAGAGCAAACCCAATTTTCCACAAGTGGTTGCTCCACTATTGAACCGTCGGGCCTTTCGATAACCACCGAGTCCACACTCGGGTAGCTTTGAACTGCAATGACTCTCCCCACTGACTCACCTTCAGGACCGACAACTCTCGCCCCCACTAAATCAATAAGGTAACTTTCATCGGCCGGAAGCGGCGGCAAGACCTCCCTTGGCACGAGCAGAACAGCGCCGTGTATTCGCTCCGCGGCATCTCGGTCGTTGTAGCCGAGAAATTTCACCCGATATCCCCGACCCATCCTGCTGACGCGCTCAATCCTAGTATGGACACTCGTTCCGTCGGTACGGATCAAAGTCGCTGCCTGAATTCGCTCCAGCAGATCGCTTTCTTCGCGGTGCAAAAGCACCCCGACTTCCCCCCGTATTCCGTGAGCCTTTACGACCCGACCAATTTCAACTTCGTTCAATCAATGATGTCCAAGTGAGTGCGACGTCCAATCTTTTGCGAGGCAGCAGCGACCAACATGCGCATTGACTGGGCTGTTTTCCCATCTTTGCCGATTACTTTGCCGATGTCACCCTTGGCCACTTTCAGCTCCACAAGACAGTGATGCTCTCCTTCGGTTTCCCGAACTTCCACACTGTCCGGTTCATCGACAAGGGCTCGCGCGATGGTTTCCACTAGTTCTTTTAGACCCATTATACGTCTGCTCCTCCTAGTAAAATAGGACCGCCGAACGGCAATTGAAACTGTTGGTCACAGCTTCAAATCCAATCAGACACTGAAGCTCTTTAAATTGCCTTTGGGGCTGACTGTTTGGCCAATCTGTTGACGGTTTCGGACGGTACGGCACCTTGCCGAGTCCAGTACTCATAACGTGCTCGATCCAACGTGAATGCGCTGCTCGAGGAGCGCGGATCAAAAAGACCAATGTGTTCGATAAAACGTCCATCGCGGCTGCTTCGCTGATCGGCGACAACTACGCGAAAAAATGGGGCTTTACGAGATCCGTGTCTTGCTAGGCGAATATGAACGGCCATTTTTCCTCGAAGAATTTGTCCAAACGCTGCAATTGTTATCAGCGCGGGGGCGCACCATAGCACTGCACAAACTGAAGGCCAGTTCGCAACTGATGTCCTGGCCAACTAGAATTCGAAACACCAGCAGTCGATACACGGTCCCCTGGCATGTTATGCTAAAATCCACGATGGGATCCCAAAACGACGACATTCTGCGGGTGCTGCAGGAAGTCGTGGCGCCCCTGGTAGAGGCAGATGGTGGCGAAATCTACCTGGTTTTTTCTGATTCGACGCGAGTATCAATCCATTTGGCCGGCCATCACGCTGGTGCCCCGGGAAACGGGCTCCTTTATCGTCGCATTTTGGATCCGGCAATTCATGCAGTAGCACCCGGTGCCGAGATCTTGCTCACAGCCGGCTGGATTGTCCCAGCTGGGGCTGTGCGACTTATGCCCAAAGGGAGAGATTGAAATCGCCGTGGCGAAAAGGCTATTTCTTTTTCCCCGACTTACCGGCGCCCGGCTTTGGCGCGGCCGCGGGGTCTCGAGTTGTCGCATCACGAACCTGACTATCCATCGCATTAGGGTTGCCGAGCCGATTGGGCCTGTGACTGGCCAGATCGTCTTGAATTGATCGATCTGAAAATACGACTCCAACTATTTTCTGATCCTCACGATTTACGGCACGTATTTGCATTGACTGCGTTGTCCAGACGGCTTCGTCAAACGGGTGCCCGTGCTGGGGGTCAGGTTCCATAAGTTTTGGTGGCCCACCGAATAATTCCGCAAGAGCACTAACCGCCGCAGACCAACCCGTACCTAGTTTGGATCCCAATTTGTACTCGTCGTAGAGTTTCCAGAGCTTATCGTTGAAGAAGAAGAAATAGCGCTGGGTGCCCCCGGACAACTGCGTACGACCCATACTCTCACCGTTGTTGTAACTATACTCGCCCTTTAGGGGGCCCTGATCCACACCCGTGGGAGTCACACCGAATTCCACACGGGAACGCCGGATTAGTGCTTTCTTTTCCGCAACTTCCGCATCGATTGACTGCATCTCCACGCCGGGATCGGTTCGCTTATAAATGGGGGTATACTGGGCGTCAAACTCATCATCATAAATTTTGGCAATTTGTTGAATAGTCAGTCCCCAGCGCAGGCGCTCAGGCGAAAGGCGAATATCGTTCTTTAAGACAGCGGCTTGAGCCCCCTTTCCCGCGGATGCTGGCTTTGCCTGTGCAGCGCCGTCCCAGCCTATTAGCGAGAGTGTCGCAAACGATGAAACTAGTATTACGCAGGCTCCCGAAAACAATAGTCGTCTCTGCATTTCGATTCTCCGTGAAGCGCCGCATCCCAAATTAGTGCGGCTCCGGTTCCTGGTGCATATCTAGGAGCACTCAGGGCGATGATTCTACAGGAAACCATCCGACCGCACCTAATCAATCCTGCTTTACTAAACGCCGTTTTTGGCGTTGGTCCGATTTAATGGCCTACCGGTAGCGGGTGCAGCGTCGCGCTCGACTGTGAATCGCTTACCGGCTAGTACTTGCCAACTTGCCAAGAACGCCCATCTACAAGCTTGCCGGCTGTTTAGTCTTCGTTACGGCAATAGGATGCGAGGCGGCCACGCATTCTGGGCCGGCCCGCACGACGGGCGACGAATCTTTAGTCGAGTATTCGGGCCCGATGATGCGACTTTTTGACGATGAATTTGGCAGCGATACCCTCGGAGTTACCTGGGATGACTCTCCAACTGATTCAAGGTCGCTTCTTTCTGGGCGAATTTTCGCTGCTACCGCAATCATGACCTGCGTGATTGGTACAATTACGGATGGTTCGGCAGACGACGTTAGGGTTGCATCAATCGAGTTCCGTGGTCAGGGTCAATCATTAATCGACTCGTCGGAAGTGGACTGCCCAAAAATATCAATAACTCCCCATGGCTACAGTTCTTCCCTCTTGCGGCAATCAGGTGCATTACTGGTCGGGAAATCAGTTGTGATTTTTCTGCACAGATTTCATGACAAAGGCCAAGTGACATTGCACTGGCACGCTGACCCTGACCGGCCAGTCACTCGCAGTGCGATTCAAGGACTGAGGAGCTCCCAGAACTAAAGAGAAAGAGGCGAATCTATGCTGCGCGGCGGCGCTGTGGACATAAAAACATCGAAGGAAATTGAGCTGATGCGCGAAGTGTGCCGATTAACGGCTCAAACGCTCAGCGCGGTCGGGGATATTATTCGCCCTGGCATCACAACCCAAGATATTGATGATTTTGTGCATCGCGACACGGTTGCCCGGAATTGCAAGCCGGCACCTCTCAATTATCGCGGATTTCCAAAAAGTTGCTGCACCTCAGTCAACGAGGTCGTTTGCCACGGGATACCCGGACCGCGCGTACTTCGAGACGGGGACGTCGTCAACGTAGATGTGACACACATATTTGGGGGGTTCCATGGGGATACCTCCGCGACCTTTTATGTTGGTAATCCGGGCAGAGAAGCGATTCTAGTGACAGAAGTTGCACGGCGTGCGTTGGAGTTAGGAATTGCGCAGGTGCGACCGGGGGCGCGTCTAGGTGATATTGGAGCTGCCATTCAGGAATTCGCCGAAGCACAGGGTTGTTCCGTCGTCCGCCAATTCGTCGGACACGGAATTGGCCGAGGTTTCCACGAAGATCCTCAGGTAAGTCACGTAGGCCAGTGGGGGCGCGGAGCGCGACTTAAGGCGGGCATGACCTTCACAATTGAACCAATGATCAACGTTGGAGCCTGGGAAGTGCGGATTCTGGAAGATGATTGGACGGCCGTTACGGAGGATGGGTCATTGTCAGCGCAATTCGAGCACACACTTCTGGTAACCCCTACCGGCTGCGAAGTGCTAACGGTTCGATCCAGTTCCCTTGCATCAAGTGAAATTTTCCCCGACTACTGGCGCACGGGCTAGTATTATGGCGTGGCTGATTGGGCAGGAACAGGCCGTCCAGCCAGACCAATAGATCACCAAATGATAGAATTCTGGCTACAATGTCGTTCTAACCTTGACGGCACCCATGCGAGCCGGCTAGCTTGTCGGCCTGCTAATCTCGGGGAATGTGGCCCCCTCTCCTCACGGAATATCCCCCTCGGGTGGTTCACTCGCGGAAGCGGACGATTTGGATGTCGGCTCTAACCAAGACTAAGGCCAAAAGAAACACCAAGAAACCGGCTAACCGTCCCGCTAAGAAACTCGGAAGACGGTTAGCTCGGCGGAAATCCAACGTACCGAAAGGTAAGTCGGGAGATAAACGTCGAAAAGCACCAGTAGCTTTGGTGAAGGCGGGCACCCAATCTAGGTCGCGCAAGCCAACTAAGGCCAAGGCGACCCCGCGTGCCTCGCGTGGTTCGGCGCTGATTACCCGCAGAAAGGCTAAGGTTCCCGCGAATCAAGGATTAGGCGCGCGGAAGACGGACTCGCGCATTTCCAAGAAACTTCCGGCCGCTAAGTCGTTGAGAAGCGGGGCCGGACTTCGTCAACGTCGGCCAGTCCTCTCCTCGAAGCCGAGGGAGCCCCGAAAAACGACCATTCGGTCCCGAATCGCAGGCCGTCCCACAAAAATTAGCCTATCGAAGGACAAGTTGCGCCAGAAGAAAGAACAAGAAAGGCTCAAGACGCAACAGGCCCGGGAACGAGAAAAGCTTTCAAAGTCGCGAAAACAGGAGAAGCTGCGAAAACAGAGGGAGCTCGAGAACGCCCGAAAGTTGCGTAAGCAGGAGCAAGCACGCAAGCAACGCGAGCACGAAGCACTTCGCACCGCGCGCGCAAAGGAGACCCAGCGGCGGGCCAAAGAGGAAGAGAAACGTAAAATAAATCAGGAACGGGAGGCGAATCGGCAGGCTGAACTTCGCGCACGGGAGGAAGAGCGGCGTCGTGGACAGCAGATACGCGAAGAAGCTAAGCGGGCGAAGGAACAGGAGAAACAGCGACAGAAAGCCGAACGTGAAGCTGAACGGGAGCAGGCTCGGCGACAAAAAGAGGAGGAGCGGGCAAAACGGGAGGCCGAGCGAGAAGCGTATCGAAAAGCCAAAGAAGCCGAGCGTGAGCGACTCCGAGCGGCTAGGGAGGCTCAAAAGCGCGCATTGGAGGGCCGAATTGCGGAAGCCACGCGGAACGCTAACAAACTCGGCGGCGGAAGAAGTTCAACGACACGCATCTATAGCCCAAAGGCTATCCCCGACCAATCCGGAACAACTCGAAGGGTTTCCGACGCATCTGCTTCAATGGCAAGTACCGTGTCCGGTGGTTCCCTCCATTTCGCTGACACTCAAGGCACGGATCAGGACGTCGGCACCTCGGTCGCAGGAATTACGAGCGTGGGCGACGAGACACCCCGCACACCGACACCGCCTGAAAGACCACTGCCGACGGCAGAAAGCGTTGAAGAACGGTATCGTATTATCGAGGAGCGTTTGAAGGATGCGCCTACTGATTTTCGCCACGAATATCAGGAAGCCCTGGATATGTCGTGGATTTACCATGATTCCGCACTTGAAGGAGTCGTTTACACGTTCCAAGAGCTGAGAGCTGCTATCGATCACGGCACGGCCGCAATTGCCGATTCGAGTCTGCAGCCAGTTGTTGAGGAAGTGCGTCGACATAAGGCCGCAATCGAACTAGTGCGTGAGTTGGGTGAAAAAAAACGCGCTCCAATTACGGTTGATGTGATTCGTAAGATTTACTTGACGCTGCACCCCGAAGAAGGCGATCTCAAGACCGTTAAATATCGGCGCGATATTCCGCAACATCGTCTCTATTTTCACGAATATGCGCATCCCGAAAAAATTCAACATAAAGTTCGACAGGTCGTTGACTGGCTGAATGGACCCGAGCCAAAGAAACTAAAGAGTCCGATCAGAGTCGCGTCGCGAGCTCACTATGAACTACTTCGGGTATTTCCGTTTCAAACCGACAGCGGCAAAGTGGCGCGGCTTTTCATGAATCTACTTCTATTAAGGGCGGGGCATCCACCCGCGATAGTTCATTCGACGGAGCGTCAGCGATATTACGAAGCGCTCCGTGGGGCTCTCCCAACGCTGATTCAGATGGTTACTGAGTCAATTCTCAATGGTCTTGTGAGCATTGAGAAACTCCTCGACGATCAAGGAGTAAAACAACGTCCGGCTTCAACCTAGGTATCAAGCGACGTTGGGCGGCGTAAACTTCACGGGGCCTTAGGAACCAGTGATTGTGGTCCCTGATGGGTTCACGTGGGGCGCGCTAAACTCCTCTATTCCCCCACAAGCGTAGCGTCCCAACCCGCAGCCTGCGCTAATTTTGCAAATGCCATGTTGAAGTCAAATGTTGCAGACATTTGAGCGAATCGCTGTAACGCAAATTCCCGGGCCGGCATTACGAGATCCTCTTCGTCGAGTGTTCCAACTTCGATGCCCTGTTGCACGCGAATTAGCCACTGCTGAGCGTAGCGCGCGGCCCGCGATGTCGCATCAAGCTTCACTCGCATAGCCTCAACGTCGGCATACGCTTCCTCTACTTGCTGCCCAACTCCCCCTAGAGCATATCGTTCTGTAGCCTCCATTTCGCGCAATTGCGCAGCAGCCTGATCAACGCGCGCCGATTGCGGCAAGAAATCAAGCTTATAGCGCAGCACCACACCTAGGCTATAATAAAGGAAGTTTGCGCTATCGCGAACAAATGGATTTGTCTGATCGGTAACCTCGGGCGCGTAAGACCATTTGACGCCAAGTGCCAAACCTAGGTCGGGTAAATAGCGCGCCCGTTCCAAACGAAGCAACTCACGACGAGCGGTCACGCCCGCGGCGGCCATGTTAACTTCGGGGCGAAACAATCGGGCTGCCGACAGGTAGCGTGATAGCGGACCGAGTCCATATGTTACCGGACGCAATGGCTCGTTTGGGATATCAAATGGTACGCTTTGTCCGGTAAAGAAGCGAAGCCCTGCCATCGCTGAGACCTCTTGTTTTCGAGCGTCGGCTGCTCGCGCATCCAAGTCGGCCCGTTGCTCGCGCAACCGCAATAAATTAATTTCGTCACCTTCCCCTCGGGCAGCCTCAATCTCCATTTTCTCGACGTGTCCGTCGATGAGGCTCGCGGCTTCTCGAATGAGAGCGAGTGCGTCTCGAGAAAGCTGGATCGCGTAATACGCCTTCCTCACAACTAAGCGGACGTCATTAATCTCCTTTTTTATCTCGAACTCGCCCTCTTTGGTCTGGGCTTCGAGCGCAAGCCACCCATGTGTTAGTTTTCCAAATGTGTAGAGCGGCAGTACACCTTCAACTCCAGTTTGCCATGCTAATGCCATGCTGGAACTCAATGTCACGTCAGTGTTAGGGCTGAATGATGACAAGCCGCGCAATGTCGGGGCCATGGCAAGCCCGGCAGTTGCCGTGAACTCTGAGAACGGAGCTAAGCGCGCCTGCCGTTCTTGGGCACTTTTGCTTTCCAAACGCGCATGGGCTTCGGATATTTTTGGGAAATTCCGCTCAGCAAGTTCAAGGCAACGTTTCAACCCGATTATCCGCCGAGAACCCGTCAATAGAACAGGTGAGGAGGGTGGAACAATCGAGGAAATTTCGGTGGTATTCTGGACAGTCGCACTGCGGCTGTCGTTACGCACATCCGCGGTATTACGTTCGACATCAGCGCGGCGCAGTTGTGCCGTCGCAACGGTTGTCACAATCCATGTCGCCAACCCTACCATTTTGGATACTTCTCTACGAAACACGTGGGGCAGCCTAGCACCAGCAAAGCGAACGGCCGCTAGGACACCCGTTTGCTCTCTGAGTATATTGCGTGCTTATACCGAAGCGACTCATGATGCCACACGATTATGAGGTCATATTGGCCCGCCTGCGGTTGGCCGCAGAATCTCGAAGACTGGCGAAAGAATGGGACGATTATTCGGCCAAAAAGCTCAATTGTACTTGAGGGTAGTTAGTCGGGCTCTGCACCACCGGCAATGCCGACGCGTTTAGCGGCCCGGCGAAAATTTGAACGATCTAGGCCCGCTTGTCGCGCGGCCTCACTAATATTTCCGCCCGTTCGCCGTAGCACCGCGTCAAAATAGGCCGCTTCAAAGGTTTCGAGTGCTTGTTGTTTAGCATCTCGATAGGGCAAATCCAGCAATCCGGACGGCAAGGCGAGGCCACTCATCTCTGAGCTTTCGCGTACTGGTGGGATGTCACGATGGGCGCGAAAAGACGGTAATGTTTCTGCGAGAATCTCGTCACCACGACAAAAAACCAACGCATATTCAATAGCGTTTTCCAATTCGCGAACATTGCCGGGCCAGGGATGAGATTCCAGTACCTGCATGGCATCCGGGGATATTTTTTGGACGTTTCGCCCGGCACGCGCGGCGTATTTTCTCAGGAAATGATAGGCGAGCAGTGCGACATCCTCCCGCCTTTCCCGAAGTGGAGGCAGAAATATTGCCACCACATTCAGACGATAAAACAAGTCTTCCCTGAAAGTACCCTCGGAGATTCGGTTGCGCAAGTCAACGTTCGTCGCCGCTACGACGCGCACATCGACAATTTTAGTCTCGTTGGCCCCCACACGCTTGATTTCGCCTTCTTGAAGCACACGGAGTAATTTCACTTGTGCCAGTGGGGGCAAGTCTCCAACTTCGTCCAGGAAGATAGTGCCTGTATTCGCAGTTTCGAATAGTCCTTCACGGGTGGCAGTTGCGCCGGTAAAAGCCCCACGCACATGTCCGAACAGTTCACTTTCGACGAGATCAACTGGAATTGCCGAACAATTGACAGCAACAAACGGCCGATCGGCGCGTGACGAATGCTGATGAATCGCCCGAGCCGTCAATTCTTTGCCGGTTCCACTTTCTCCAAGTATCAACACAGTAGACGACGTGGCCGCTACCCCAGTTGAAAGTCGATACACTTCCTGCATTTTGGGCGAGTTCCCAATCAGTTCACCAAATTTCTCCATTTGTTCCAGCCGTCGTTCCAGTTTCGCGGCATGGTCCAAGAGCCGGCGACGTTCAGCAGCCTTCGCCACGGTCAGCACTACTTCATCGTTTGATCTAAATGGTTTAGTTAGGAAGTGATAGGCACCAGCGCGCACGGCACGCACAGCCGTTTCGACATCGCCAAATGCCGTCATCAAAATCACTTCAACACCGCTGTGATTTGCCTTTATGTGGTCCAAGAGTTCCAGGCCGTTCACGTGCGGCATCATTAGGTCAATCAATGCCACATCGACGTGCTGTTCCTTGAGCAGTGAAATCGCTACGGCACCATCGTCGGCAGTTACGACTTGCATGCCCCGACTTAAGAGAAGGCGCGCAAGACTTCGTCGAAGGGCCGGTTCGTCGTCGACGACAAGCACTTTGGCGGGAGCATCAGCCTTGGTGACTGGATATTCGCTGGTTCGCGTTCGGGCGGATAGCGTCATGAGTTGTTGTGTCGATCAGTCTCGGGAGCAGTATCAGCCAGACTCAGCAGACTCGGAACACCTATTTCCACGACCACATGATCATCTTGAGCCGGCGATGCAGGAGAGTTCTGCGGACGTAATGTCGGAATTGCCTCACGCTGTGGATCGAATATAGGAAGATTTTGTGGGAGGGCGGTCGTGGCAACTCGGGTCTCACCTACACCGGCTGTTACCTCCAATGTGGGTGCGCCTGCCATGGGTGTATATAGATAACCTTGCTGTTGAAACACACACAAACGGTTACCACCGTCGCGCTTGGCTTGTTGCAGTGCTGCGTCTGCAGCCCGCAGCAACGCATCCTTCGAGCGCACGTCCCGAGATGGAAATAGGGCTACGCCCAAGGACAAGGTCACCTTTGCATCTTGCCTGTCCCCTATCGCAAATGAGGCTTCACCAACCTCGCGCCATATTCGCTCGGCAACGGTAACCGACCCAGCGAAATGCGTACTCGGAAGTATGACTAAGAATTCGTCGCCCCCGAAGCGGGCAACGACGTCAACATCGCGAACGGATCGCAATAGTACTTCGGCGACGGCTGCCAAGACGCGGTCCCCGAGCTCCCGACCCGCAAGGTCATTGATTGCCTGCAACCGGTCAATATCGACGACAATGCAAGCAAGCGGGTCATGATATCGTTCAGCACGCTTGAATTCCTCATTGAGCCGATTGTGTAGGTATCGGTAATTGAACAACCCTGTTAGATCATCGTGCAAACTTAGCCGTTCAAGCTTGGCGCGCGCACGCGCCACATGATCATGCAGTCGCTTGATCCTCAGCATTGCTTCCACACGGGCGAGCAACTCGCCCTCTTCAAATGGCTTGCAGACGTAGTCATCCGCACCAATCTTGAGACCTTCGACTCGACTGGCAGAGTCCGTCTTGACGGTGACCAGAACAACTGGCAAAAAACTATCAGCTGTCATGCTTTTCAATAGTCGACATGCCTCAAGTCCACTCAAGCGTGGCATGAGGATGTCCAGCAAAACCAGATCGATTCCGCCCTGACCCACCCGTTCAACCGCTGCCTGTCCGTCCGTGAAGGCTTCCACCCGGTAACCGTGCGATCGGAGCATTCCGGAAAGCAGATCTCGGGTTAATCGATCATCTTCAGCGATGACGATCGTATGAGCGTCAGGATGTCGCGTCGACGGTGGCTCACTGAAGCTCGGAAGGTCGCTATGTCCCACGATGTTTAGAGTACCTGATGCAGCGGGTCCACGTCAGCCGTTCATCATTGCGGCATCAGATCAACCATGCCCCAGGCATCCCAGCCGGGTCGACCCGTGCGCTCGGACAATGTGGCTGAAATGGCCAAGCAGCCGCAGGGATGCCGATATCCGATTTCGGCGAAATTGTACATAATGGACTTGTTGCTCAAGTCGCTTCCAAGACCCCCATTTACGGCCAGCCACTCCGTCGGGGCTAGTCCCGCCTCAACAATAGAGGTCCAACCGCCACGAGCTAGCCACGATCTCAAAATTGGCGTCCAGCCTTCGTCCGTCAGCCATCGCGCGAAAATCCATTCCTCTCTAGTGCGACCTTCGATTCTGAATCGCAGGTCGACCCGTCTGGGATCTCCAATACGAAGCCGGCTCGTTGACATCCACGATCGACTGCGAGCCCAAACCACATCCGAACCGACTCCGAGCCATTTTCCAGATGCACGGGACCGAATCGCAGATGCGGCTGTCTGGTTGTCGATGGTTGATACTAGGCCCGCGCGTAACTCAACTTGAAAGGCCGTATCCGAATTGGGTCGCCCGGCAACGTTTGATAGACCTACTTGCATCGTACCAATTTGAGTCGTTCGCGGGAGAGCTACCTCAATGTTGTTCAATCCAACTGCCGCCGTCGACAGCACAAAAGGCTCAATCCAATGCGACCAACGCAGAGCAGCGACGTCCCAGCTTCTCACGAAGGGCGCTGAAATCCGAAGTTCCCCACCGCTCAGACCCGCGTGCAATCTTTGAGTCTCCGCATTGGAGTATACAAATCGGTCATGTATGGACGCCTTTGCAACTATGACGGAGGGTCGCGCGATCGCGGAAATGTCTCCAGAATGTACCAATAGCAGAGTTGAGGACTGGCCTGCGGCAGACCAGCCAATGATTGTGGTTGTAGAATCTACATGACCGAATTTCGACAGCGATGTTCCGACGCCGAGGCGCAATTGAGGTCCTATAAGACCCATTGAGTTAATGGCCGAAGCCCGCCAAGCGTCAAGGCGCATGCCCGCTCCGGTGAGGATTGTCCCGTCGGCATAAATGAATTCGGTACGCGCTCGATCACTCTGTCGCGTGGCTATTTCGGGAGAAACGAAGCCGACGCGACCTCGCGAACCGCGAAGCATATCCGCCGACCAATCGATGGCCTTTGATTCTAGCTCGATGCTTCCGTGAGATTCGGCCTCAATAAACGAAGTATTGAATTTGTCCCATCGCAATTGAGTCGTTGATCGAGATGTCGTCAGTTGTCCGCCCAGGTCCCAGCCACCGCGCGCATATCCGCCTGCATTTAAGTCCATGATCCACTGACTGGCCTGGTCGGAACTGCGCAGCGGAACATGCAACCCGGAACCGATCCAGATTCCTTCAGTAGCGCGCCATCCAAAATGAGGAGCGAGCAAACCGAGTCTATTCGGAGACCGCAGCCACAGAACCGGAGTGTAGAATACGGGCACACCGCCAGCGCGAATGACAGCGTTCTTGATCACCAAGTCGGTAGGAGGTACGACCGTTGCCTCTGTGAACGCTACAGTAATTGGAGATGCGACGCAGGGGCAGAATGCCACCAGGCCTGGTCCCTGGACCAGAACGCCGCCGCGGGTTCGATGTAGCGTAAGTTGATCAGCCGTGAGGCGGTACCGATGAACAGCCACTTCGACCGAATCACACAATGTAAGGGTCGACAGCGGCCCCTCTATTGTTACGCGTCCCGCCTGAAATGACAAATCATGACTAGTGTTCGAATTTTTTGGAGAAATATCCGGGGCGCTTTTGGCGAATCCCACTACCAGAAGAGCAAGGACGGCAGTTCGAATCGAAACGTGACCAAAGGTTCCCTCCCCTCGGTACATTTCGAATGCAATATGCGCGGGCCTATAGCCTGGGGCCAATTCCATTCTGTAGCGCCGCAGGCTGGTCTTTGGATTCGTGCTGTTTTTTTCTTGACCGCGTTTTCGCTGGACGTTCTTGTTGACGCATGTCAGCCGCGACTATGTTCTTCCGGGAAGATTTTGGCAGCACCACCTCGAGCTGCGACCCTCCACCTGCAATATCTTTCATCGAATACTGCGGAGCGACGCTTTCGCGCAAATCTACTACCAGCCGCGCACCTTTCTGATGCGATACCAGGCGGACGTCCTGAAGCGGCGTAGAGAAATGCGTCGTAATGAGTGGATTTAAGTCATTAGCTACAGCCACTTGCACATTGGGGAGATCGTAGATGTATCGTCGGCGAGTGCCGTGTACCAGTACCTCCACCCTTCGCGACAATAGTACGGATATTCGACTAGACCCGTCCGAAACCACTTGGAACTCGGGTCCCTTTGCCTGTGTCAGATGGGGATCCACGATCATCTTGTGCGCCGCGCGATGCTTGTCGCGTGGGGATTTTCCCCGCCAACTGTAACCTGCGCCGGTACCACCCGCGTTTGCTGCCGCTGATAGCTTCGTCGTCGTGCTATCAGCGGCCTGCACCGGGGAAATCGACTTTGAATCGCTTCCATTGGTTGCGACATTTCCGGCTGAATCTGCTTGAGCCGAGATCGCCCGAGAAGCGGCCGGCTGGCCGTAGCTAGGCGATTGCGCGAGCGCAGTCGTTGCCATCGTAACGATTTCGCCAATTTCTATGACGAGCATTGCCCATTTCAGACGTCTCATCAAAACCATTGGAGCACATCCCAACCCATCGGGGCAAACGGTTGGCAAGCCAGCCGGCAACTATCCCAATTAGAACGAAGCATTGCGCCCTCGATTCCCTAACTTCGTACTACGATCGGTTACCATGGACGCCACGGTACCTACCGCCGAGCTGGCTGCACTGCTTGGACGCGGGACCCACTTTGAGGGAAAACTTCATTTCGAGGGACGCGTCCGAATTGATGGGAGCTTCCAAGGCGAAATTCAGAGTGACGACATATTGGTGATTGGCGACGGCGCAAATGTCGACGCAGACATAATTGTCGATACGTTAATCATTCGGGGTGGTCGAATTCACGGGCGCCTTCGCGCGAGAAACTGCATTGAGCTCTATGTTCCGGCTCAAGTGTCGGGATCACTTCATGCGCCAGAAATATACATGGATAAAGGCGTCCAGTTCTCCGGTTCTTGTACGATGGCGCCCCTCGACGAACAGCCCAGTCTGTCGCACGCGAGCCAAGAGCAACCGTGAACGTGCGTATCCGATACATCGTGTTACATTCCGCAATACCAAAACAGCATCAATACAGCACCGCCGGAACACATTTTCGGGTATTGCGCTGATTTTTGCCCCCTATTTCCTTTCGCCGCATTCGGCATGATTCGTGCTTTCATATTCTCGCCGGCGCGGAGCTCCGGTAAAATCGTCGGATAGAACTTGAGGTGCCTATGTACCGCCACTGTATTCCACTGTTGTTTGGATTCCTTGTCACCAGCAGCTGGCTTAGCTCGGAGGCAATCGCGCTTGCGGCACCCAACCCTCCGCTTAGAGCCCAGCGATACTCGGTAAGAACTCCGTACAGCAACATCGAAGCGGGTGCCGCAAAAATCGAAGTTGCTGCCACTCCGCAGCTTGTCGCCGACATCGTGCGTGACTTTGGAAATTACACGAGGCTCACGGACAAGTTCGATAAATCGCGAATTATTGGACACTTGGGTCCCAGCACCGACGTGTACCTTCAGGTCCCAATTCTAAAGGGCGCAGCCAAGATTTGGGCCGTAGTGCGTTTCGAGCCAATTCGAAGCGCTAATGGCGAGCAGATAGTCACGGGCCACCTCATCAAAGGCAATGTAGAACGTCTTGATGCAACGTGGAAAATTCGTAGCACAGGTGATCGCCAATCACATGTAGAGCTTGAACTGTTGATCGTCCCCAAGTTGCCGATTCCGGGTTCGATTGTAACCGGCGAGGTTGCTTACGCTGCCGACAAGGCGGTCATGGGCGTAAGAGATCGCGCCGAACGCGAATAAGAAATTGGGCCTGCGTTATCTGATACCCTGCGGCAAACTGACTCTTTATTGGGCGATGGCTCTTGCTTTTGCCTATGCTTGCGCACGATCATCGAGAAAGCACCCGCTGGCGGATCCAAGTTACTCGCGAGACGCACCGTTGACGACGAGGCCGGGACCCGATTTGCCAGTCCCCGATAACAATGCGAGCCCCCGGTCGATACCCCAAGAGTCGGGCTATACGCACACTCAAGGATGCCTTGGCTCTGTCGATGACAAGCTCGAAGTTGACCGATGGTATGCTGCTGCAGCACGAGCCTGTCACCCGGGGTCCAAGAGACAAGGAGCAATCGTTTCACAGACAATGAACCGTGCAAGGCCACTCGTTCTCGATATTCCCAGTGAGGTCAGGTCCTCCTGTTGGACGGCATTCGTGATCGTTGATCGAGTGGCAACGCCCATAATCGTCGATTTACTTGAACGGAACGGCACCGCACGACGTTTAGGTGAAGTGCTAGCCGCCAGAAGCGCCATCCCCCAATTTGGGCCATTTTGTTCATTGCGGGGGGATTCATACAAACTGCGGCTTCAGCCCTCGGACTCAGACAGCACAAGAATTTCAGTAGCTTGGTACGCGCTCGACTAAGACTGGGCGGCATACTTACTGACCGGCCGCATTAAGCACATTCGGATGAACGCGTGCCCACCGGCGTTCCCTGACTACAATATGCCCCGTCATCGTTGACTGCAGTCTGTCCGTCGCAACCGAATTCCGGATCTTTCGGCGGCACTGCCCAACCACTCGACCGAGGACCCACTGATGAGTCTCCCGCCTAGGTCTGGACTATACGACCCACGATTTGAGCATGATGCGTGTGGCATAGGTTTCGTCGCTAGCCTCAAATGCGTTCCGACCCACGATATCGTGCGCAAGGGCGTGGAAATCTTACTCAATCTCGTGCATCGAGGTGCCTGTGGTTGCGACCCGCTTACCGGTGATGGTGCCGGTTTGCTCCTCCAGATCCCCCACCAGTTCTTCCAACGAGAATCTGAACAGCTTGGATTTGAACTTCCTGAACCGGGTCAATACGGCGCTGGACTAGTTTTTCTTCCCCGTGATCGAGTCGCGCAAGCACGCTGTCGACAGGTTCTCGAGGACAAGATTATCGGCACGGGACAACGACTTCTCGGCTGGCGAAAGGTTCCAGTGGATGAAAATGCCCTGGGCCCCATGGCACGCCAGAGCGCCCCCGTTATTGAGCAAGTATTTGTCGGTGCGGAAGCGGTCACTCCCGTTGTATTTGAACGCAAGCTTTTTGTAATACGAAAGTGGGCGGAACGGACCATTCGCGAAAGTAATATTCCCGCGAAAGACTCATTTTACATCCCGAGTTTATCTTCCAGGACTCTGGTTTATAAGGGACTGCTGCTCGCCGAGCAGCTTACCCGATTCTATCGTGACCTGGACGACCCACAGCTAACGAGCACACTCGCCATGGTGCACCAGAGATTCAGCACCAACACGTTTCCAACTTGGCAGCTTGCGCAACCGTTTCGAGTGCTCTGCCATAACGGCGAAATCAACACGGTCCGAGGAAATACCGCATGGATGTACGCACGTGAACAGATGTTCGATGGACAGGTATTTGGCGAAGATGTGCGGCACATTTTGCCTACCATCACACCAGGGGGAAGCGACTCCGCCACACTGGATAATGTCGCGGAAATGCTGCTCCAAGCCGGCCGTTCACTGCCTCATGTCTTGATGATGCTCGTGCCCGAAGCATGGCAAAACGATGAGCTTATGCCGCAACATAAGCGAGATTTCTACGCGTACCATTCGTGTCTTGTGGAACCTTGGGATGGGCCTGCCGCGCTCGCCTTTACGGACGGTCGCCAAATAGGCGGGATCTTGGATCGAAACGGGCTGCGACCCTCGAGATGGACTGTCACAAAAGATGGTTTGGTGATTTTGGGTTCAGAAACAGGCGTGCTCGAGTTTGCGCCAGAACAAGTCGAACATCGAGGTCGGCTCGAACCCGGGAAGATGTTTCTAATTGACGTAGAAAAGGGCCGATTCATTGAAGACGCAGAAATAAAAGAAGAAATTTCGCGTCGTCAGCCCTACGGTAAATGGATTCGCGATAACGCCACGCAGTTGAGCGAACTGCCCGATCGTTTGGCAATACAGGCGCCCGCCTCGTCCAGTGAATTGCTGCTTCGGCAACGAATATTTGCGTACACGCAAGAAGAGCTCACTCTTCTCATGATACCAATGGCGAAGACGGGTCAAGAAGCTGTGGGTTCCATGGGAACCGACACGCCACTGGCGGTTCTCAGCGATAACCCCCAGTTGCTATTCAACTATTTCAAACAGCATTTCGCGCAAGTAACCAATCCTGCGATTGATCCGATTCGCGAAGAACTCGTGATGAGTCTGGAAAACTACCTTGGCGGTGAAAGTAACATTTTGTTTGAGATGCCGAGTCAAGCGCGCATGCTTCATCTTGAACAGCCAATCCTAACCAACGCTGACATGGCCAAATTGCGATTTGGACACGCGGAAACAATCGGCACGCCCGCAACAATTCCGATGGTTTTTCCGGTCGCTGAGGGCGGCGCCGGACTAAAAGCTGGTCTCGATGAGATGTGTCGTCAAGCATCCCTGGCGCTACTAAACGGACACAGCCTCCTAATATTGACCGATCGCGTGGCAACCGAATATCAGGCGCCGATTCCAAGCCTACTCGGTACGGCAGCCGTACATCACCATCTGATGCGCAACGGAGCCCGAATGCGCTGCGGAATCGTGGTTGAAACCGGCGAATGTCGAGAAATTCACCACTTTTGTCTTCTAATTGGCTACGGAGCTGGCGCCATTAATCCCAATGTTGCACTCGACACAATCAGTCACCTGGCGCGCACCGGTCAGATCCCTGGCCTTACCGACCCCGAATTGGCGCGAAAGAAGTACATAAAGGCCGTCGGGAAGGGACTGCTCAAAGTAATGAGCAAAATGGGAATAAGCACCCTACAAAGCTATCACGGTGCGCAAATTTTTGAGTCGCTTGGTCTATCGCCGGACATTATTGAACGCTACTTTACGGGAACGGTATCGCGCATCTCCGGCATCGATCTCGATGTTATTGCGCAGGAAACGGCAATGCGGCACCGTGCAGCCTATCCAATGCGAACATCACGCAGCGGCTCTTTAGATATTGGCAGTCAGTATCACTACCGCGTGCAAGGTGAACTGCACCTATGGAACCCTGCGACAATATCCGCATTGCAGAACGCGGTGCGAGCCGAAAGTGCCCACAGTTATACTGAGTATTCAAATCTTATCAACAATCAGCCAGATGGACCCATAACATTGCGAGGCTTATGGGAATTGAGTAACGACGGCCCGTCAATTCCAATTGAGGAAGTAGAACCAGCCGCTGAAATCGTAAAGCGATTTGCAACGGGAGCCATGAGCTTTGGTTCAATTAGCCGTGAGGCTCACGAAAATCTCGCTATTGCAATGAATCGCATTGGCGGCCGCAGTAATACAGGAGAAGGCGGCGAAGATCCAGAGCGATTCAAGCGCCTTGGGAATGGCGATTCGAGACGCAGCTCAATCAAGCAAGTTGCTTCGGGTCGATTCGGTGTCACTACCTACTATTTGATAAATGCGGACGATCTTCAGATTAAGATTGCGCAAGGGGCAAAACCCGGTGAAGGCGGTCAATTGCCTGGGCACAAAGTCGACGCTATTATTGCAAAGACTCGCTATTCTATGCCCGGAGTTACACTAATATCGCCCCCCCCCCATCACGATATTTACTCGATTGAAGACTTGGCGCAGCTTATTTTCGATCTTAAGAATGTAAATCCCCGAGCTCGAATTAGTGTAAAGCTCGTGGCTTTGGCCGGGGTTGGCACCGTCGCGGCTGGCGTTGCTAAGGCTCACGCCGACGTAATATTAATATCTGGATATGACGGGGGGACGGGGGCTTCCCCGCAAACATCAATTAAACATGCAGGTATCCCGTGGGAATTGGGCGTCGCGGAGACGCACCAAGTACTGGTGAAGAACGATCTTCGAAGTCGCGTCGTACTGCAGACTGATGGGCAATTGCGAACCGGTCGTGATGTTGTTATTGCTGCACTTCTGGGCGCAGAAGAATTCGGCTTCGCCACCGCACCCCTCGTGGCTTCGGGTTGCATATTGATGCGCAAGTGTCACTTGAATACTTGTCCTGTCGGCATTGCCACCCAAGATCCCAAGCTGCGCGCCAAATTCGCTGGAAAGCCAGAACATGTCATTCGCTACATGTTTTACGTGGCCGAGGAAGTTCGCGAACTGATGGCGATGCTCGGATTCCATAGATTGGAGGAGTGCATTGGAAGAACGGACAAAATTCGCATTCGCGATACCTCCTCGCACTGGAAGACCTCGCGTCTTGACTTTGCGGACGTCTTGAAAACGGCAGACGTCGCACCCGGAGTTAGCGTTTACAAGACCCGCGAGCAGGACCACGGCCTGGAAAATGCCTTGGACCACCAGCTCATCCGATTGTGCGAAAACACGCTCAATACGTCTGAAGGTTGTTCCCATTCACTTCCAATTCGAAATGTGCACAGGACGGTCGGTGCAATGTTGGCAGGAGAAGTGGCACGTAGGTTTGGGGAAGCGGGACTTCCTGAAGGCACTATCCGACTCAATTTCCAAGGATCCGCCGGTCAAAGTTTTGGTGCGTTCGCCACACGCGGAATGGAGCTTTCTTTGGAAGGTGACGCCAACGACTATGTTGGCAAGGGGTTAAGTGGTGGTGTCATCTCCGTTCGATTTCCGTCAGGCGCCACGTTCGCTCCCGATGAGAATATTCTCATCGGGAATACCGTCTTGTATGGCGCAACTGACGGGAAGGCCTTTTTCGGAGGTATGGCTGGGGAACGATTTGCCGTTCGAAATAGCGGGGCGGTGGCAGTTGTTGAGGGAGTAGGCGATCACGGCTGTGAGTACATGACAGGTGGCCGTATTGTTGTCATTGGCCGAACCGGCAGGAATTTCGCCGCAGGAATGAGTGGCGGCTACGCCTACGTATTTGACGAGCAGTTGAATTTCACGAAGATGTGCAACCCCGAAATGGTAAAGCTTGAAACTTTGGAAGCCGATGATTCAGAGTTTGTCCAACATTTGTTGGAAGAACACGTTGAGCGCACTCAAAGTAAGAAGGCACAACGCCTATTGGCTGATTGGCCCAACGCACTCGCCAACTTTGTCAAGGTGGTTCCAATCGAATATCGCAGAGTGTTGGAATCGATGCGTGCACCACCTACGGCCGCAGAATAATTCTCACGTATTACCAGCCATGAATCCGAAACGAGAAACCTCGAGGGCATGACTTCTTCGAGAAGGCAGTATTTCAAATTAACTAGGAGATGTCGTGGGAAAGATTACCGGCTTTCTCGATTTTGAGCGTGAAGAAGTCGCAAGGCGTGCTGCGAGTGAGCGAGTCAAGGACTGGAAAGAGTTCGAACTACCAGTGCTTCAAGATCAGCTTACCCGGCAAGGTGCGCGTTGCATGGATTGCGGAATTCCATTTTGCAATACTGGATGTCCGCTTGGGAATCTGATCCCCGATTGGAATGATCACGTGTATAGGGGCGCGCATGCCGCTGCCAGTGAATCGCTGCACGCAACGAACAATTTTCCGGAAATAACCGGACGGGTATGTCCGGCACCCTGCGAGACTTCATGCACGCTAGCAATCAACGGAAACCCTGTCAGCATTAAACAAATTGAACATTCAATAGCCGATCGTGCATTTGAAGAAGGTTGGGTCAATCCACAGCCACCCCGCGTGAGAACCGGCAAGAAAGTCGCGATAGTTGGCTCCGGTCCCGCTGGCCTTGCGGCAGCCCAACAGCTTTGCCGAGTCGGCCATTCTGTAACGGTATTCGAGAAATCCGATAGAATCGGGGGTCTGTTGGTATACGGAATTCCGGACTTTAAGCTCGATAAAGAAATCATTGCGCGTCGAGTGGATCAGATGAGGCATGAAGGCGTTGAATTTCAAACGAGCATTGACGTCGGCAACGACATATCCTGTGATCAATTGCGAAAAGATTACGATGCAATTTGCATTGCGATCGGTTCAAAGATTTCCCGTGATTTGTCAGTACCGGGACGTGAATTGTTAGGGATTCATTTTGCCATGGACTTCCTTGAGCAGCAGAACCGTCGAAATGCGGGAGATATCATTATTGAGTCTGAAGCAATCCTCGCCACCGGAAAGAGAGTAGTTGTAATTGGCGGAGGCGATACTGGGAGCGACTGCATCGGCAGCTCGCATCGACAGGGCGCGGTCAGCGTTACCAATTTCGAAATCCTACCTGAGCCGCCCCCGACTCGCGCCCCATCGACACCTTGGCCACTGTGGCCACTTATGTTGCGAACTTCGAGCTCCCATGAAGAAGGCGGCATGCGCGAATTCGCCGTCATGACAGACCGATTTAGCGGTGACAGCGGCCGCGTGTGCAAGTTACATGCAGCCCGAGTTGAATTTCAAAATGGTCGCCCTGTGAGAATTCCCGACACAGAATTCGCGATCGACGCCGATCTGGTGCTGCTAGCCATGGGATTTGTGCAACCTGAACCGAGGGGCCTGTTGGAACAGCTGGGTGCCTTGAAAGACTCCCGTGGAAACCTAAAGGTCAATAGATCGATGATGACGACGGAGTCGGGCGTTTTCGCAGCTGGTGATTGCCAACGCGGACAATCGTTGGTGGTTTGGGCCATAGCCGATGGTCGTCGTGCCGCGCGTGCAATCGACATCTTCTTGACCGGTTCGAGCGAGCTTCCCTAGTGCTGCGATTCCAGCGAGATGCTAGGCCCTTCAGGCGGGCGGCTTCGCCGCCTCGCGCCACTAATCTGATTTCCTTCGGCTTCGCTCAAACCCCAAATTCGCGCGGCGAATTCCTAGTACTCGGATCCCATGGAATTGACGCACTGGCTAATAATGACGCGTGCCAACCGCATGTTGTCTTGTTCATCGGGACCGCTGGGGACAGCTTAACCCTTGTCTCAGTGTTGTCAAAACCCAATAAAAGAAATCAGTCTAGTAAGAATACTAGTGATTGGAGACAAAACCGGCTTCAATTCTTGCGCGAACCAGATCAGCGAATAGCTTCCTGTCTTTGCGCGAATAATTAGTTGAATCGATGGCTTCGCCGATCGTTACTGTAACTTCCACGCCGCGAACAAATTGTAATGCGCGTGCTGGAAGAATTCGCCTTGTGCCATCGATTGTAACCGGCAAAATTGGAGCTTTCGCGGTGCTGGCCAATAGGAAACCACCCGATTTGAAGGGGAGCAATTGGCCGTCTTTGCTCCTTGTACCTTCGGGGGCAATCCAGATACTAATGCCGCGTGAAAGCGCATTCTGTGCGGCACGCAGATCTTGCATTGCGCGCTCGCGCTTTCCTCGGTGAACGGGCACGAACCCCGCCGCCGTCATCGCTTGCGACCAGAGTGGTACTTTGAATAACTCCGATTTCGCCACCATTCGCAACCGCAAGGGTAGAGCGGTAAAAAGCGTCGGTATATCATAAAGCGATTGGTGATTGCTCATCACCACGTATGTTCTCTGTGGATCGATGTTCTCTGTCCCACGCACCAGCAATCGCACATCTACCTGATCCAATAGTCGTTTCGACCAAGTGCGAACAATTTCGTCGCCCCTCTCAAGCGTGAGCCGCCCACACAGCGAATCCAAAACAGTGGTGCCACTTAGAAGGCCTGTTGTGACGATCGCCCGGACGATTATAACGACGCTCATACTCGTTTTGGTTGTGGGACGCGCCCGAATTCAGCCCGCTACACCTACATAAGGAGCCAAGGCACAACTGACGTGCAATGGCAACCTGAATTCGACAGGGCATACGGGAAATGACGCTTAAGTCAATGGTCGACCCTGTCGGTTAGTCCCCGTAGATTCTTGAGTCAATGCGTGGTAGAAAATAGACTCTGGCGGTCTACAAGCCCGCCGGTTGAGGGCAGATGAATGTTGCGTGCGGTGCCTGTCCGGCGAAATATGTTATCCCGGACGAAAAGGTCCGAGGACGAAAGGTCCGAATTCCCTGCAAGCGCTGTGGAGCTGCGATCATTATCGATGGGACGCGCCTGGCTAGCGATAAGGAAGATCCTGCACCGAGACTCGAACCATCGCCCGTTAGGACCGATGCCCCGCGAGGTACGGCTAGTCCAGGGTCAAGCTCGTCGCAAACTGCAACCTCG
>Ga0075520_1000007_pt1 | contig 59048 bp, 61 predicted proteins | sample NGEPerB_FD_75100 | JGI IMG/M metagenome (GOLD analysis project Ga0075520, IMG submission 75100) | Arctic peat soil microbial communities from the Barrow Environmental Observatory site, Barrow, Alaska, USA - NGEE PermafrostAB12-B | ecosystem: Environmental > Terrestrial > Soil > Wetlands > Peat ... | reverse complement strand
CTCACGGCAGCGATCTTGAAGGTACAGTCGAAGCGGGGCAAGGCGAAGGAAGTAAAGTACGCGGACATCGCAAAGGGTGGAATTGTCCGTGATGATACGAAGACGGTGACGATTGCGGTAAGCCACGTGGAGTACGAGACTGATACGCGTCACTACGCGCACGTAGATTGTCCGGGACACGCGGATTACATCAAGAATATGATCACCGGTGCGGCGCAAATGGATGCGTCGATCCTGGTGGTCAGTGCCTTGGACTCGGTAATGCCTCAGACGCGGGAACACGTCTTGTTAGCGCGGCAAGTGGGGTTGAACCATATCGTCGTATTTTTGAATAAATGCGACGGGGTAGAGGATCCCGAGATGCTGGAATTGGTCGAGATGGAGGTTCGGGAGCTTCTGAGTAAGTACAAGTTTGATGGAGACAACGCGCCGATCGTCCGGGGCGCGGCATTGCCAGCACTCAATGGGGATCCAAAGTGGACCGGGTCGATTGATGAACTATTGAAGGCGTTGGACGAATACATCCCGCAGCCGATGCGCGAAGTGGACAAGCCATTCTTGATGGCCGTAGAAGACGTATTCTCGATCAAAGGGCGCGGGACTGTGGCGACGGGCCGAATCGAGCGCGGGATGGTGAAGATCAACGACGAAGTAGAAGTGATCGGATTCGACCGGCTAGCGAAGACCGTGGTGACGGGCGTAGAGATGTTCAGAAAGCAGCTGGACGAAGGGCAAGCGGGGGACAACGTGGGCTGCCTACTGCGCGGAATTGACAAGGAAGCGATCGAGCGAGGTCAAGTGCTCGCGAAGCCAGGGAGCATCAAGCCGCACAAGAAATTCGAGGGGGAAGTGTACGTCCTGAAGAAGGAGGAAGGCGGGCGACACACGCCATTTTTTACTAATTATCGACCGCAATTCTATATTCGGACAACCGATGTGACCGGCTCCGTCGACCTGCCAGAAGGGGTGAAGATGGTCATGCCGGGTGACAACATCACAATGACGGTGGAATTGCTAACGACGGTGGCGCTTGAAGAACAAATGCGCTTCGCGATTCGCGAAGGTGGCAAGACTGTGGGCGCTGGCGTCGTTACCAAGATCCTCGAGTAATCGGCAGGTGTTTCTAAGACATCCACGAAAGACGTGAAGAAAAATGGCTGAAACAACTAAAATTCGAATTCGCCTCAAGGCGTTCGATCACCAGCTGCTCGACAAGTCCACGGCGGACATAGTCGAGACCGCACGTCGCACAGGTGCACGTGTGGCTGGTCCCATACCGCTGCCGACGTCAATTAGGAGGTACACGGTTCTACGTGGACCTCATGTTGACAAGAAATCCCGCGAACAATTCGAGGTTCGTACGCATAAGCGACTGCTTGACATTCTCGAGCCAACCCAGCAGACCCTTGAGGCGCTGATGAAACTCGATCTATCGGCAGGCGTGGACGTCGAAATTAAGAGTTGAGACCAAGAATTTGAGGATCTCATGGCAAAGATCGACGTTTTCAATCTAGACCGGCAAAAGGTTGGAGAAATGGAGCTCGCTGACGAAGTGTTTGCGGCCGAAGTCAAAGAGCACCTACTCCACGAGGTTGTGGCTGCGCAGCTAGCATCACGCAGAGCTGGGACACGCGCCGCCAAAGAACGTTCAGCTGTCCAAGGGTCTAAGAAAAAGCTCTACAAGCAAAAGGGTACCGGTAATGCTCGACACGGTGCGATTCGAGCTCCCATATATGTCGGTGGCGGTCGGGCCCACCCACCGAGACCGCAAGACTGGAGCTACCGCCCTCCACGGCAAGTCCGAGTCGGGGCGTTGCGAAGCGCTCTAAGCCTGATTTTCAAGGAAGGGCGGCTAACTGTTGTCGATAATATTGAACTGACTGAACCGAAGACGAAGCGGATAGTATCGGTTCTTGCCAACCTAAATGCCTCCGGGACTACCTTAGTTGTGGACAGTGGTGACAACCAAAATCTTCGTCTTTCAATCAGGAATATGGACGAATCACGGTTTTTGCCTCCTGAAGGGGTTAATGTCTATGACTTACTCCGCTACGAACATCTCGTTGTGTCACGCGACGCAGCAAAAGCACTTGAGGCTCGTTGTCTGGAGCGAGAATCATGAACCCTGAGCACGTTATTAAGCGACCGCTAGTGCTGACGGAAAAGGCGGCACGAGCCAAAGGTCAAAACAAAGTCGTCTTCGAAGTGGCGCTGGATGCCAATAAAATAGAAATACGAGACGCCGTCGAAGTCCTATTCAAGGTCAAAGTGCTCGACGTTTCCACCCTGGTTCAACGGGGAAAGATGAAGAAAGTCGGTCGCCGGGTACTCAAAAGACCGAACTGGAAAAAGGCGTTTGTGACGCTACAAGCCGGCAACGATATACAATTCTTTACTGAGGCGGAGGAGTGAGGCGATGGCCATTCGAGCATTCAAACCAACATCTCCAGGGCGACGCGCATATACCGCGAGTGATTTTTCCGAGATCACCAAGACGCAGCCAGAAAAATCTCTTGTCGAGCCCATACGAAGTACTGGCGGACGCAACAATCAAGGGCGCATCACGTCAAGATTTCGCGGTGGCGGACACAAACGCATGTACCGCGTCATTGACTTCAAGCGTGAAAAAATCGGAGTTCCCGCGCGCGTAGTAGCCATCGAATACGATCCCAACAGGAACTCTAGAATTGCTCTATTGTATTATGCCGATGGAGAAAAGAGCTACATTCTGGCACCCGACGGACTGAAACCTGGTGACCAAGTTGTTTCGAGCCGCAATGCCGATATTCGACCAGGTAATTGTCTGCCATTATCTTTCATCCCCGCTGGCACTTATATCCACAATGTGGAGCTACGCCGCGGAAAAGGTGGACAGCTCGTGCGCTGTGCCGGAGTGGCGGCGCAATTGATGGCCAAGGACGCCGCCTATGCGCAGATTCGCATGCCAAGTGGGGAAGTGCGCAAAGTGCATTCACTGTGCCGTGCAACCGTGGGCCAGGTCTCGAATATCGAGGCACAAAACGCAAGCCTAGGCAAGGCGGGCCGACGTCGATGGTTGGGACGGCGTCCGCATAATCGAGGAGTAACTATGAATCCTGTCGATCACCCGATGGGTGGCGGAGAAGGTCGAACAAGCGGTGGGCGCCACCCTTGCTCGCCCTGGGGCAAGCTCACTAAGGGGCTCAAGACCCGCAACAACAAGCGCACCAACTTCATGATCGTAAAGAACCGCAAGGCAAAGAGCTAGACCATGGCGCGCAGTATAAAAAAGGGTCCGTTCATTGACGGACATTTGCTGAAGAAGATCGAAGAGACACAGTCGCAAAGCCAAAAGAAAGTCATTAAGACTTGGTCGCGACGATCTACGATAATTCCCGAAGCGGTCGGGTTGACATTTGCTGTCCATAACGGCCGCAAATTCGTCCCCGTCTTCGTTACGGAAAACATGGTCGGTCACAAGCTGGGAGAGTTTGCACCTACGCGCACCTTTCACGGCCATGCCGCCGACAAAAAGTCCGGCCCGAAAAAGCTGAATCCGCAGACGGGCAAGCGTTAGGTACTTTTGAGTACGACCCCGGCAAGGGGTTTCACCGGGCTGCTCGGATATTCAGCTGACGTTTCCCTCGACTGAATGCTTGCGGCCTCCGGTACCCTCTGCTAACTATGCGTCCCTTTGCCAGCAACGGCCTGACGCCGGCTGACTGGCAGTCGCCCAGACCGAGACCAGGAAACCCGCCAAAAGCGGGATTCGGGCGCTCGACAATCTTGGCGATTTAGCAGCAATGAAAAGGAATCTAAGCTGCTGGGGGGCGACGGGTCTGCAAAGGAAACTGTCGAAATGATAAGTCAAGCCAAAGCAAGTTTTCAGCGGATTAGTCCGCGTAAGGCGCGGATGATGGTCAACCTCATTCGTGGACGCGACGCGTCGGAAGCTATTCAGCTGCTCGACTTCACGCCCAAAGCAGGAGCGCCTTTCGTGAAAAAGGCCATCGCCAGTGCTTTGGCGAACGCACGCCAGTTGCGGCCGACCTTAGACGTAGACCGCTTGTATGTCAGCAAAGCGACTGTGGACAAAGGTCCGGACTCGCAGCTGAGGCGGTGGCGGCCACGCGCCATGGGGCGAGCCACACGTATCGTGAAGGGCGTCAGTCACATCCACATTGAGCTCGACGAGCGCTGAAATGCGCAATTAATAGGCAAAGGATTATGGGACAGAAAACGCATCCGTACGGCTTTCGCCTCGGGGTCATCAAGACTTGGACGAGCAAATGGTACGAAGATACTCTGTATACCAAGTGGCTGCACGAGGATATACGCATCAAACGTGCTGTAAAGGATTACCTCTTTAACGCCAATGTCGCCGGAGTGGAAATCGAGCGCGCAGCTAATAAGGCGAAAGTTGTAGTCTATACCGCGCGCCCCGGCATGGTCATTGGCAAAGGTGGCAAGGGCATCGAAGTTCTGAAGAGCGGTAACTTGGATACAGCCACTCGTGGCGAAACCAAATTTCCAGGCGTTCAAAGCTTTACGGATAATGAAGTCTTCATCGACGTGCAGGAAGTTCGCAAGGCGGAGACCAACGCTCAGCTCGTCGCCGAAAACATAGCCACCCAGCTAGAACGACGGATCGCCTTTCGGCGGGCTATGAAAAAGGCACTCTCGACGTCGATGAAATTTGGGGCCAAAGGAGTGCGTATTAGGTGTTCAGGTCGTCTCGGCGGTGCCGAGATGGGTCGTGTCGAAACGTATCGAGAAGGTCGAGTTCCGTTACACACGCTCCGCGCCGATGTGGACTTCGGTCTAGCCGAGGCGCGCACCACCTACGGTACTATTGGAGTAAAGGTTTGGATCTTTAAGGGCGAAGTCTTGCAGCGCAAGGCGCGACGCATCCCGGAGTAAGTTAACAACATGCTGTCCCCGAAGCGCACCAAGTATCGAAAAGTCCAGAAGGGCCGAAATCGCGGCGTTGCATGGCGTGGCTCCGATGTCTCCTTCGGCGACTTCGGTTTGCAGGCCCTGGACCATGCTTGGATAACGGCACGACAAATTGAAGCGACCCGCATGGCGATTCAGCGGCATGTGAAACGCGCAGGCAAGCTCTGGATCAGAATATTTCCAGATAAGCCCATTACGAAGAAACCCCTGGAAGTTCGCATGGGAAGCGGCAAAGGCAGCGTCGAGGGCTGGGTAGCTGTGATTAAGCCCGGAAGAGTAATGTTTGAAATCCAAGGGGTCACCGAGGCCATGGCGCGGGATGCCTTCAGACTCGCTGCCGCCAAACTGCCCATTGCAACCCGCGTGCTCGTGCGAGGAGATCTATAATGGACGCCAAGGATCTCAGAGAACGAACGACGGAAGATTTGATAACTCTTCGAAATACAGTCAAGCAGGACCTCTTTTCATATCGAATGAAGAATTTCACGAACCAGCTTGAAGATTCAAGCTTGATACTCAAATCGCGCCGAGACATCGCGCGTATCGAAGGCATTCTGCACGAACGCACGCCCACTGGCACTTGTAGTGCAGCGACTTCCGAAAATGGGAAAGGCAGCGACTCGTGAGCACTGAGAGCACACCGCAATTGCGGGCCGCAAATCGCCGCAGACGCCTTGTCGGAACGGTGACTAGCGATAAAATGGACAAGACTGTGACCGTCGAGGTCATTCGTCTAAAGCTTGAGTCCAAATACAAGAAGTACGTGCGCGTTCATCGAAAGTATAAAGCGCACGACGAGGACAATCAATGTCGCAAAGGTGACCGCGTCGAGATTCTAGAGCATAGGCCGCTCTCGCGTACCAAGCGATGGAAAGTCGTGCGATTGGTGAAGCGTGCCGACCAGGAGCTGAGTTGACATGATACAGATGGAATCTGTGCTCGACGTCGCAGACAATTCTGGAGCGAAGGTCGTTCAGTGCATAAAGGTTCTGGGTGGCTCCCGGCGTCGATATGCAGGATTAGGTGATGTCATCGTGGTCAGTATCCGGGACGCAATGCCTGGCTCCAAAGTGAAAAAGGGCGAAACAGCGAAGGCCGTGGTCGTCAGAACAGCACGCGAATACCGTCGAACGGACGGCAGCTACATCAAGTTTGATCAAAACAGCGCAGTCCTAATAAACAATCAACTTGAGCCGATTGGAACTCGAATATTTGGGCCGGTGGCGCGCGAGCTTCGTGGCCGCGGATTCATGAAAATTGTCTCGCTCGCCCCTGAGGTGATCTGATGCAACGACTAAGAAAAGGGGACGAAGTCATTGTTATCAGTGGTAACGACAAGGGTAAGCGTGGCCGCGTGCTCCGTGTCATCGCGGAACGCAACGCGGTTGTCGTCGAAGGCATTCGCAAGGTCAAACGCCACGTCAAATCACAACCACAGCGTCCTGGAGGAATTATCGAAATCGAGGCGCCGATGGATGCAAGTAATGTGATGCCTATAGACCCGCAGAACGGAAAACCAACCCGCGTCCGGTTCAAGACAATAGATGGCAAAAAAGTGCGTCTAACCAAGAGCGGTGCAACCTTGGTCGTGCAGGAGTAAGCGATGGCACAAGAAATTCTCTTACCGCGGCTGGTCGAACGCTACAAAAGTGACGTGGTGCCAAAGCTAATGAAGCGGTTTGGCTACAAGAACCAAATGCAAGTGCCTCGCCTACGAAAGATCGTGGTGAATGTTGGACTTGGGGAAGCTACAGCTAATCCAAAGCTGATTGAGTCCACCGTGCAAGAACTCTCCGCGATCGCGGGCCAGAAACCAGTTGTGACACGCGCTCGTAAATCCATTGCCAACTTCAAACTTCGTCAAGGCATGCCCATTGGAGTCATGGTAACGCTTCGTCGCGAGCGGATGTGGGAGTTTCTCGACAGACTCGTGTCAATCGTCTTGCCGCGAGTTCGAGATTTTCGCGGTGTAAGCAGCCGCGCTTTTGACGGGGCAGGCAACTACACCTTAGGCTTAAAAGAACAAATCGTGTTCCCTGAGGTCAATTTCGACAAGGTCGATAAGGTCAAGGGAATGAATATCACGGTCGTTACAACAGCCGAGACGAATGAGGAAGCCAAAGAGCTTCTTTCGCAACTCGGAATGCCGTTTAGGAGCTAATGAGATGGCGCGTGCATGTCAATGGGCAAAGCTCAATCGACCGCCGAAGTTTTCGACTCGCGCGATGACTCGATGTAATATTTGTGGGCGGTCAAAGGCCGTATACAGAGACTTTAAGCTCTGCCGCATTTGTTTTCGCTTAATGGCGCTCCGCGGCGAGTTACCCGGGGTTACTAAGGCAAGCTGGTGAAACGATGAACAGCGATCCCATCGCAGATTTATTGGCTCGTCTCAGAAACGCGGCGCTCGCGCGTCACGAGCTCGCTCGCATTCCTGCCAGTGGACTCAAGGTGGCGGTTGCCGAGCTGCTCAAGGCCGAAGGTTATGTGTCCGATGTGCGCCGCGAGGAATGGGGCCCGAAAAAGGCACCGATCTTGACTGTTACGCTGAAATACGGGCGTGACCGCAAGTGCGCGTTCCTGGGTATGCGCCGTGTTTCGCGTCCGGGCCGGAGAGTGTACCTTGGACATGACTCGATTCCTCGAGTTCTTAGCGGTTTGGGCGTGTCAATTCTGAGCACCTCTCAAGGTGTCATGACTGACAAAGAGGCTCGACGGCGAAAAATCGGCGGTGAGCTCATTTGCGAGGTCTGGTGATGGCATCGGTATCTGTCGAAGTACCCAAAGCGATACAATTAAAGGTTTCCCGGGTCGGAAAGCGACCGATCGTTATACCTCCCGGAGTCGTCATAAATGTCCTGGGTCGCCGGGTCGATATACAGGGTCCCAAAGGCAAGCTTGCGCGCGAGATTTCGGATCGGACAACTGTCGAAAAGGAAGGCGAATCACTGCGCATTGTTAGCAGCGCGCCTGGGCGTGATGCAGCACGTCTACAAGGGCTCGAACGTGCATTGCTGTCAAACATGGTTCGAGGCGTCGTGCAGGGTTACGAACGTGCACTGGAACTTGTCGGCACGGGCTATCGCTGCGAAATAAAAGGCCGCACGGTGGTTTTTCAGCTCGGCTTCTCGCATCAAAAATTTATCGTACTTCCCGAGTCACTCACGGCAAATATCCCGGCAGACTCAAAGGGAACGATGCTGATACTAACGTCGCCGGACAAGGCGCTACTCGGGCAAACTGCGGCTACGATTCGGAGCTTCAGGCCTCCGGAACCGTACGGTGGCAAGGGCATTCGCTACCGTGGTGAGAAAATTAGGAAAAAGGCTGGCAAGGCTGGCAAGGGCCGCAAGTGATGCGCAGGGGAATTGGAGTAATTTGCAATGGCTAAGCTTACGTCTCGAGAGCGTCGCAAATTTCGAATTCGTAATACGATATCGGGCACATCGGAGCGCCCAAGATTGAGTGTATTCAGGAGCGCGCGGCACATATATGCGCAGGTCGTTGACGACGAAAAGGGCGCCACTATCGCGGCCGCCTGTACTTTGTCGGCGGACCTACGCAGCACACTTGGCGGCGATAAGAAGCTCGACGCTGCAAAAAAAGTGGGCGCACTGATTGCAAAGATTTGTCTCGCACGGAATGTCGAGAAAATTGTTTTCGATAGAAATGGCTATCTTTATCACGGCCGTATTAAGGCCCTGGCGGATGCTGCGCGCGCAGCTGGACTGAAATTCTGACATTCGGGAGCAGCGATGGCATTCGAACATTTCGACGAGGAAAAACTAAAGGAACGCGTCATCCACATCAATCGTGTCGCGAAAGTTGTTAAGGGTGGTAGGCGCTTTAGCTTCGCGGCGTTGGTTGTCGTTGGCGACGAAGCTGGGCATGTTGGCGTGGGCCTTGGGAAAGCCAACGAAGTGCCGGAAGCAATCCGAAAAGGTAACGACCAAGCGCGAAAGAATCTATTCAAAGTTCCAATGGTGGGGGCCACAATTCCGCACGGCGCGATTGGCGAATACGGTGCTGGCAAAGTAATGTTGCGCCCGGCCGCACCAGGTACGGGAGTTATCGCCGGGGGACCCGTGCGCGCGGTGGTGGAATCGGCCGGTATTCACGACATCTTGAGCAAATGTTTGGGATCGTCCAACAAGCACAACGTCGTCAATGCAACCGTAGCAGCACTGCGTGCATTAAGGTCGGCGGAGCAGGTTGCTTCAGCACGCGAGAAATCCGTTGAGGAAGTCGCCAGCGACTACCCCGTGGCGGGAATGGCAAGTGCCGCGCGCGCCGCGTCATCAATCGTCGCCTCTAGCGAGGGAGCGAGCTCCACATGAATCCGAAACTAGTCGTTCGCCAAATTGCGAGTGTTGGCGGCCGCCCACATCCCCAACGCCGTGTCATTGCGGGTCTTGGGCTTCGGGGTCTCGGCAGCACCGTAGTCGTTGAGAATACCCCGTCTTTTCGAGGTATGATCAAGAAAGTCTTGCACCTCGTCCGCGTCGAGGAGCAATCGTGATGTCAAATATCCTTTCACGACTTTCCCCACCGGCTGGATCAAGGAGTGTCTCCAGACGTTTGGGTCGGGGACCCGGCAGCGGTGTAGGTAAGACTGCGGGCCGCGGTCAGAAGGGTCAGAAGGCCCGTAGTACGGGTAACATCGGCAAGAAGCATTTTCAAGGGGGTCAGACGCCGATCCAGCGTAGGTTGCCTAAGCGTGGATTTCGCAATCCCTTCGCTGTCGAAGTCGCCATAGTAAACGTGGGCGACCTAGAGTCTTTTGCGGCTGGAACCAGCGTTGATGAAACCACATTGCGTGCCAGGCGGCTTGTTCAAGGTCGCAACGTGCTGGTCAAGATACTTGGTAACGGTGAATTGACTAAAGCCATAAATGTCACCGCTCACAAATTCAGCGCGAGCGCGATCGTAAAGATTGAAGCTGTTGGTGGACACGCCATCGTCGTTCCTGCAGAGGAGCAACCAGCTCAATCTAGCTGAGACCGATCATGAGCGTGATGGCTGGATTCTCCAATATCGGGAAAGTGCCCGAGCTCAGAAAACGAGTCATCTTTACGCTCGGTCTGATTGCGATTTTTCGACTCGGTGTATTTATTAGCACTCCCGGTGTTGACCGCTCTGTCATGAATCGAATCGTGACTGGACAGGGCGGGCTGCTGGGTCTTGTGAATCTATTCAGCGGCGGCGCGCTGGGTAACCTTTCTATTTTCGCGCTGGGCATTATGCCCTACGTTTCGGCCAGCATTATCATGCAGCTCATGGGGTTGGTAAGTCCCCAAGTCGAAGAAATGAGGAAGGAAGGCGAATCAGGTCGCCGAAAACTTGAACAATGGACTCGGTACGGCACCTTGCTCCTCAGCATTTTTCAGTCCTTTGGCGTCGCCATGTGGCTGGAAGGGCTGAACAGCGCTGATTCCGGGGGAGGTCGATTCGGCGATGTCGTATCCCACCCTGGGTGGGGATTCCGGATGATGACAATGGTCACCCTCACCACCGGAACGCTACTTATCATGTGGCTAGGTGAACAGATTACCGAAGGCGGGATTGGAAACGGCACATCGTTGATAATATTTGCAGGTATTGTCGCCGGAATACCAAAGGCCATTATCGGCTATTGGTCAGGTTCGGCAGGCGATATTCAACCGATGACAATTGCCGTGGTTGTCGCGACGTTAATTGTCAGTATTGGTGTGGTCGTCTTCTTTGAGCGAGCTTTACGCCACATTCCAATCCAATACGCGAGACGTCAAATCGGACATCGTGTTTATGGCGGGCAACAAGCTCACCTCCCACTGCGCGTCAACATGGCCAGCATGATTCCGCCAATCTTTGCGTCGAGCCTTCTAATGTTTCCGGCGACCCTGTCCTCGTTTAATATTCCTGGAATGCAACTCTTGAGTGGTATTCTGAATCGAGGCGATTGGGTATTTCAAGCACTTTTTGGCGTATTGATCATATTCTTCACGTTCTTTTACACCGCTGTTACGTTTCGACCTGTTGACGTTGCGGACAATCTAAAGAAACAACAGGCAAATATTCCCGGAATTCGCCCAGGACGGCAGACGGCTGAATTCATAGATCGTGTACTTTCCAGGCTCACAGTGGGGGGCGCGATTTATCTGGCAGCCATTTGCATCATTCCTTCCCTGATTATCCAAGCTGTTCGGGTGCCGTTTCAATTCGGAGGTACAAGCCTGATCATTGTGGTTGGCGTGGCGCTTGAAACCGTTAACCAGATCGAAGCCCACCTGATTACGCACAGTTATGAAGGTCTTACGGGTCCCGCGGCTACGCGCTTGAGCGGCAGGAGGCCAGGATGATCGGGGAGACAAATATTCGGCCCGTCGATTGTAGAATCCACAATAAAGAGAATGCGGTATCGCGCCCAATGGCCGAATTTGAGGTGCAGCCGTGAGAATCGTTCTGATTGGACCTCCAGCCAGCGGGAAAGGAACACAAGCCGGCGCTCTGACACAGCGGTTGTCAATTCCCAAGATATCGACTGGGGACATGCTTCGGGTTGCTCGGACAGCGGGTACAAGCCTTGGTAAAGCCGCAGAGTCATACATGAATTCTGGGAAGCTCGTCCCCGATTCGGTGGTGATTGGACTGGTTGAGGCACGCATATTACTACCTGATGCGCAAGCCGGATTCGTTCTGGATGGCTTTCCCCGAACGGTTCCGCAGGCGGAGGCTCTGCAATCACTTCTCGGCCGGACGGGGTCGCCCTTGGATGTCGTCGTTCTGATTGACGTTGCTCGAGAGCTACTGGTTGAGCGTGCCACCCTGCGCCGAATGGATAGGCAGACTGGACAGATCTATCACCTCAAGTATAACCCCCCTCCCGCAGGTGCCGAGGTAATCCACCGTGAGGACGACCGAGAAGAAACGGTCAAGAAGCGACTGGATGAATACGACACCATGACAGCAGCACTATTGCCGTTCTACTCGGCACTCGGCCTGCTGCGTCGAATCGAAGGCGAAGGCGCACCTAGCTTGGTTACCGATCGGATGATGGTCGCAATTGGCAAATGAAATGGCAGTCGCCCCCGGAGTTTTGGTACGAAAACGCCACGTGAGATCATGGGAGTAATAGAGAACACATTGCCGTTAGCTCTGTACGCCGTGCGCCTTGCGGATGGTCGTCCTGTCCGAGCATCATTGTCCGAGGCTGCGCGTCACGCCACAACCCGATTAATTCCCGGCGATCGCGTGATTGTCCGTCTGTCCGCCCACGACCCAAACCGAGGTCATATCACCCGCAAATTTTAGTCGAGGCAACCCATGAAGGTTCGACCGAGTGTCAAGAAAATCTGCGAAAAGTGCAAGATTATTAAACGCCGAGGCATAGTTCGCGTGATTTGCGAAAATCCCCGTCACAAGCAGAGACAAGGATAAAGCGAGGTAAAATGGCACGTATTGCAGGAATTGACCTCCCCCGTCGCAAGGCGATCGCGCACGCTTTGCCATATATTTTTGGAGTGGGCCCTCACTCCGCTCGCGTAATTTGCAAAAGAGCTGGAATAGCGGAGAACCGCAAAGTCGACGAACTGACCGAATCTGAAGTCAAAGCAATTCGCGACACGATCGAGGCTGACTTCAAAGTTGAAGGCGATCTGCGCCGCGAAGTTCAACAAAATATCAAGCGACTTATGGACTTAGGCTGCTATCGCGGGCTCCGACACAGAAAGGGGCTGCCGGCGAATGGCCAGCGCACTCACACCAACGCGCGCACCCGGAAGGGGCCGCGCAAAGGTACCATGGCACGCACCAAGAAATGATTTCAGGGCCCCCGCCCCATAATTGAGGAAATTCAGCATGGCAGCCACCAAAAAGCGCGCCGCAAAAAAGGTTGTCCGAAAGAATGTGGCGACAGGCATCGCGCACATCCAATCGACATTCAACAATACCATCGTGACAATCTCGGATGTAAATGGAAATACAATTTCCTGGGCCAGCTCGGGCTCCCGCGGATTTAAGGGTTCGCGAAAGAGTACTCCGTTCGCGGCGCAATTAGCTGCAGAGGAAGCTGCGCGCCGGGCTCAGGAACACGGAATGCGAACGGTCGCCGTATTTGTTCAAGGACCCGGCGCGGGTCGCGAAAGCGCTCTGCGTGCCCTCCAAAGTGCCGGTTTTAGAGTTACAATTATTAGGGATGTAACGCCCATCCCTCACAATGGCTGTCGTCCACCAAAGCGACGTAGAGTCTAGGGATATTTGATATGGCACGTTACATTGGTCCTGTATGCAGATTATGCCGCCGCGAAGGTGGCAAGCTTTACCTAAAGGGTGAACGCTGCTTTTCCGATAAGTGCGCAGTCAATCGCCGCCCATATGCTCCGGGTCAGCATGGCCAGGCGCGCATCAAGCTGAGCGAATATGCCCTTCGATTGCGTGAGAAGCAGAAGACGCGACGCATTTATGGCATCTTGGAGATGCAATTCCAGAAATATTACTTTGAGGCTTCTGGACTCAAAGGACGCACCGGCGAAGAGATGCTCGGCTTATTGGAACGGCGGCTCGACAATGTCGTGCATCGATTGGGCTTGGCGAGCACGCGCGCGCAGGGTCGACAATTGGTGCGACACAATCACGTGCTCGTTAATGGAAAGCGCGTCAATATCCCGAGCTATCGAGTGAAACCCAACGACAAGATTGAGATACGCGAAGAGAGCCGAAAGATCGGCCTGGTCTTGGCCTCCATTGAAGCCTCGGATAGCCGTCAGCGTCCAAGCTGGTTGGAAATAGACAAGGCGAGCTTTTCCGGCATTGTGAAATCCATGCCGATTCGCGATGAACTTAACGAGCCAGCAATACGCGAACAATACGTAGTGGAGTACTACTCACGCTAAAGATTTACTTTGAGTCTGAATGCGGGCAGATCACGAAGCAAACAATTAGAGCGGGTTCTTTTGTAGGCTTGGGATGGTCGCGCAGGGCACACTTCGATCGGAGGAATGAATGACGATGATTACGCAGATGACTAGTCGGAATTGGCGAGATCTAATTCGACCGAAGGCCATCCACCTCGAAATTGAATCGGCTACCGACTTCTATGGGAAGTTTACTTGTGAGCCGTTGGAGCGCGGATTTGGTATTACCGTTGGTAATTCCCTTCGGCGTGTGCTCCTCGCGTCACTTCAAGGTGCGGCGATCACCGCTGTTCGCGTTGAAGGCGCGCTGCACGAATTTACGACGATTCCTGATGTTGTTGAAGATGTAACTGACATCATATTGAATCTGAAAGAAGTTGTTTTCAAGGCGGAATCCGTAAAGACCTATACGGTGCGCCTCGACAAGGAAGGCCCAGGGCAAGTCCTCTCGGCGGATATTCAGCTCGTGGATGGATTGCGGATTCTGAACCCTGCACATCCAGTCGCGACGCTGGACAAGAAGGGGCCATTGAGCATGGAGCTCACGGTGAACATAGGGCGAGGGTACGTTGCCGCCGAACGTAACAAGACACCAACTATGTCGGTTGGTACCATCCCCATTGACGCGCTCTTTTCGCCAATTCGAAAAGTGAATTACACTATTCAGAACGCACGTGTGGGCCAACAAACGGACTACGATAAGCTCATTCTAGAAGTCTGGACCAACGGCGCAGTTCGACCAGCGGATGCAGTCGCCTTTGCGGCAAAAATATTGAAGGAGCAGCTGTCTATTTGGATAAATTTCGAGGAGTCTGAGGAAACCTCCTATAGTATTCCCGGATCCGAAGAAGAGCCGCTCAACGAGAACCTATTCCGCTCTGTAGACGAGCTTGAGCTGTCTGTGCGTTCCGCGAATTGCCTTCAGAATGCCAACATTACGCTAATTGGCGAACTCGTTCAGAAGACCGAACAAGATATGCTCAAAACCAAGAATTTTGGTAGAAAGTCCCTCAAAGAGATTAAGGAAATACTTGTCACGATGGGACTTTCTCTTGGTATGAAGTTAGATAATTGGCCTCAAATGCTCGAGCGCTGGAAGCAACAACAGGCTCAGGGTTGACAGCCCGAGGCGTGAAGGAGTTTTGACCTATGCGACACCGAAAGTCCGGACGGCAATTCGGCCGAAATACGGCGCACCGCCGCGCAATGTTCCGTGCACTTGCGGCGAACTTAGTGGTCCATGAGCGCATCGAGACTACCGATGCAAAAGCTAAAGAGCTGCGGCGCATTGTGGAGCGAATAATTGCGAGAGCGATACGCCTGGGTCCTATTGCATATACCGTAAAAGACGAGCTAAGCGTGGCAGATCGTGCTCGCCGTCTCGCAGCCCAACGCCATCTAGCCCGATTTCTGCAACGGTTCGCCGTTACTCAGGACGGTGAAACGACCAAGCAGGTAGATCTCCTCGAAAAGGTATTTGTTGATCTTGCAAAGCGATTTCGCGATCGTCCTGGCGGCTACACGCGGATAGTTAAAATTGGTCCGCGTGTGGGGGACAATGCGCCTATGTCGATCATAGAATTTGTTAGCGGCGACATTGTCGCAAGTGGCGGCAACGCAGCCACTGCGTCGTAGGGAAGCGCAATCTATGACAGTCAAAGGCCCGATTTTTCAGAAATCGAGCCTTCGTGGGGGGACGCCAAAGTTGTCGCCGACGGGTGATTTTTTGCACGCCGCAGGAGAACAAATAGAACCGCAACAAGGCCAAATCCAGCGATAACTGCGCTCGATACCCAACGAATTGCAACGGTTTGCGCACGGGACGCTCCGAATTGAGCTTTGGCTAGCAAATCAACGGCTCGACTGTTTTGTGGGTCAAGCTCTGCAGCGCGCCCCAGCTGATCTATGTCCACAACGCCGCGCCGTGCGTTTTGCGCAACGCGAAGGGTCATGTCAAGACTGCGGGCGCTGTTGGCCAGTTTGGGCTCAGGAGCAAGACGTTCTACTCGAATTAGCGCCTGAAGTGCGGCCTCGGGATTTCGGTCCGCCAATTGTTGCGCCAATCTGAAATAGCCAGGTGCCATTTGAGATCGCCTTTCAAAAAGAGGATCTTTTGTGAGTACAACATCAAACGCGCGCCCCATTGCTTCAAGATCGCCCGTCTGAAGACTGCGCATTCCCTCCGTAAATGTGCCAAACACTCGGGCAAGCCTTAATCGGTCGAATTCCCCGAATAGTTCCCGCGCCGTCCGGTCCCAAGTCCAATCTCGCCGAGGGCGCCGTCCAACTACATCCTCGTAAGCATCTCTTAGCTGCCACATACCCACCGGGCCGAGCATTGCAATTGCTTGGCGTGCCGCCAACCGTAGTTGAATTCGCTCACTATTCGCAAAGGACACAATGATGCGGGCTGCATCCGGATCACGGATTCTGCCATATGCTCGGAGAATGTCGGCGAGTGCGTCATAATCATCAGTGCGAGCTGTTTCTCCCGGGATAGCTTTACCCAGCTGATCCAGACGAAGCGCTGCCCATCGCGCAATCTTCTCCGCAGGATGCCTGCGGGCCTCTACTAACGCGGCTACCGAACGATCTTTCATATCAGAGAGTCGTTGCTGCACCTCGACCCGGACGAACTCACCAAATCGCGCATACGCCACAATGAGTTCTCTTGCGCCGTCAACAGTCCCGGGGGCTGCCAGCATGCGAATCATCGCTTCCAAAGTCACACAATCGCGCCACGCCGAATCTCTTGGTTTTTCGGACCGTAACAGCGTTAGTAATACGTCCGATTCAGTTTGACGGGTTCCGGACTCAACTGCAGCCGTGGAGCTGCGCAGAACGCTCCGCATTCGGCGTCTCGCATCGCTGAGAATCCGCTTCATCCTCTCTTTGTCGCTGCGGTCGGCGAGTTGTACAAGCCGTTGGTGGATTGCAGCTACGGTACGCGGATGTATTTCGAGCAATTCACCAATGGCACTTTCGCCAATGTCGCGTTCCTCGGAGAAGAGAGCATCCAGCTTTGCACTCAAGTCTTGAATATCCTCCGCATTGGGTTGCACCGCGTCCAACCGAGGCACCTCAGGAAGAGGTGGCAAGGTTCCTTCCTGAATTGCGTCGGAGTTATCCCGGCCCGTAGACGGGGGATGCGTCCCCACTGAATCAGTCTGCCCAAAAATCTCCGAGCACCAGTACGCGGACGTGATCACAAACAGTACAGCAGGCACCCACTTGGAGTTCCGCCAACCTAGCGCGCCAGCGTTCCTTGAACCGCTCACAGTTCCCTCACTCTAGTATGCGAAAATCAGAATACTCTCCTACATAACTTCGCCAACGGGTATCAACTTTATCAACGCGTGCGGCACTCGGTCCTTTTTGTGCCCAACCGTGCAGATCGCGAACCGCAGTCTCTTCACCTTCAGCCACAATCTCTAGCGCACCATCGGTACGGTTACGCACCCAGCCACAAACTCCGAGTCTGCGCGCCTCGCGCTGGACAGAAGCGCGAAAGTAAACACCTTGAACCCGACCCCGAACTACCATGTGTAGCTGTTTGAGAGCCATTCGCGTCAGCCGTACACGACATGACCTGCTCCTGCAAGCGACCAAGGGACTGGACCTGGGCCACCAGATATCGACACTTGCTCCGATCCTAATCCAATTCAATATCCGGTCCGATGGGCCGAACGGGAGGTCAACATGTCTATGGATTCCTCGCGGGGAACGTGATTGCATCGCAACCGTGACGATACGCAATTCATCGCGTCCTCCGCCGCGCGCGCGCCGTGCAAAGAACGCGGATCCTGCGTTACAGCGCGAAGCTCACGTGGCAAGGGCATTACGCGAAATCGGTGCCGCGCTGGCACCGACTGAGGAACTTGACGACGTCCTGGAATTGTTGCTCGCCAAAACACAAGATTTGTTGGAAAGCGAAAGGGCAACACTTTACATTTTAGACGAAAGCACGGGTGAGCTTGTCAGCCGCCTCATGGTCGGCGGTGAAGTGCGCTCAGTACGGATGCGCGTTGGTTTCGGAATATCCGGAATAGTTGCGCAAACCGGAAGAACTATCCGCGTAGACGACGCCTATCGTGACCCGCGGTTTGAAGCGCAATGGGACGCGCTGACTGGTTTCAAGACGAGAAGCATGCTCGCTACGCCTCTTAAGAACCACGTCGGCAGCACGATTGGCGTACTTCAAGTTCTAAACAAGCGAAACGCGACGGAATTTAGCGACGACGATGAGACTTTGCTCGTGGCATTGAGTACACAAGCCGCCATTGTTATAGATAACTCGCGACTGGTATTGCGGTTAAGAGAAAAGAATCGGCAATTGCTCGAAACTCAGCAGCGGTTGGAACAACGCGTTCGCGAGTTGCAGCTCCTATTCGAGCTCGAACGCTCTACGGCAAGGGCGGGCTCCCTTCACGAGCTAGCCACCGCTGCGCTATCCCATATCGTGGCCGCCTGTGAAGTTCTGGGTGCGGCGATTCTGGTTAGCGACGACGAGGACGGTGGCTTAATTCTTTTTGCATTCGATTCGACCGGGAGCGCGGGACCCGTGCACCAGGCCGTCAAGAGCAGTGAAGGTTGGCTCGGAAAAACAATGCTCGACGGAGGCGCCCGAATATTGGACGATGCGGACCTGACGGCGACTCCAGTCGAGACGCACTTTGACTTTCCGGTGACTGCAGGAATCGTCGCGCCCCTCGAGGGTGACGACGCCAATTTGGGTGCTGTGGGCCTTTTTGGTCACCGCAACGCGCGATCATTCGGTCAAGACGATCTGGAATTGTTGCGCTTACTGTCTTCCAACATATCCACCGCAGTTCGACTTCACCGTGCCAATGCGGCCCGAGAACGAACGGAACGGCTCACGGCAATCGGTCGTTTGCTCTCTCAAGTCGTGCATGATTTCAAGACCCCAATGACGGTGATTAGTGGTTATGCCCAGCTCATGGTGGATTCGGAAGACCACGCGCAACGAACGACATACGCCGAGGAAATTCTGAGGCAGTTTGAGCTCGTTACGAGCATGCAGCGCGAGGTTCTCGAATTTGCACGAGGCGAACGAAGTGTGTTTGTGCGCCGCGTTTATCTTGCACGGTTCTTTCATGACCTAGTTCGGCAAATTGAGCGCGAGATAGCAGGTCTTCCGATCGAGCTTGTGACACAAGTTGATGCAAAGGCCAGTGCCCGATTTGACGAGGAGAGAGTCTCTCGTGCAATTCACAACTTGGTGCGCAACGCCATTGAAGCAATGGAGGATAAAGGGGGGCGTCTCACTCTCTATGCAACCACAACCGCGGACTCGATGGTCATTGAGGTATCTGACACCGGTCCGGGTGTTCCAGTCGCAATCGCAGGGCGTATTTTTCAGTCTTTCGTTACCGCAAACAAACCGGGCGGCACCGGCCTGGGCCTAGCTATCGTGAAGAAGATCGTCGATGAGCACGGAGGAGAGGTGAGCGTCGACTCTTCCGAAGCGGGCGCCACTTTCCGGATTATTTTGCCCCAATTGCCGGATAGGCCGACGGGCGAAGTGTCGGTGGAATAAGTTCTATGATATCCGAACGGCAAGGTTTGACTTTTGGCAGCACTGCGGCCGCCTTGACGAAGGAGTCACGTTCTCCGCGTAGACGTCGAATTGCTGTGAGGGTGTTGCTCACTTACGTGGTGGTAACGGCGGCCTTTGCTATTGAAGCCAGTTGGGGCGTGTTTGCTCTGCGAAATGCGGGACGCGAGGCGGATCTTATCCGACGTGGCTACTTGCCGCTCACACGCGCGCTACGAGACCTCGTAACACTCCAAGATACTTGGAATACTCAGCTTAATCACGTTACATCGGCGCGAAATCCGGCGGATACTCGACTCTGGTTCGATACGGCAATTCGAATCGGCCGACCCAAAAAGTTCAGCGAAGTGCGCGCCGCGCTTACGCGCGCATTCTTGGCTACGCACGACAGGGCGGATATTGGCTTTGGAAACGAGCTCAACGCAGAAATTCGGTTCGTGGAGCGTGTCGTAGAACACGACAGTGAACAACTACACCAACTGTTTGGCGCGCTAGAAACAGTGCAGCCGGCTCGCGCTGAGCATCTGCGCGACGCTCTCGTGCGTCGTGGACTCTCCGTTCATACTAGGCTCGCACGGATTGACCAACGGGTTCTGGCAAGTGTGGACGTTATTGGCGAATCTGCGACTGAACGTGAGCGATTTGCCATTGGATTGCTAATTGCACTTTCGTTATTTACCGTAGCGGTTGGTATTCTTATGGCGTTATTGACACGCCAAATGTTGGCGCCGCTAGTCAACGTGACGGAGCGAGCGCGGGCGGTTGCAAAAGGGGACTTTCGACCTAAAATAGCTGTCGATACTCGAGACGAAATTGGAGAATTGGCGTCAACATTTGAGTCTATGGTGGCTGCAATTTCAGCTGCGCGCGAACGGTTATTGACTAGTGAGCGCCTTGCAACCATTGGAAAAATGGCCGCGCACGTGACCCATGAAATTCGCAACCCATTGTCGTCGATTAGCCTCAATCTTGAATTGCTGGAAGATGAAGTACCGGTTGACGCGCCCGAGGCGCGCGCGCTAATGAAGGCCATTCAGGCGGAAATCGATCGCCTAACGCAACTTACTGAGTACTATCTTTCGTTTGCGCGCACGCGATCGGTCCAGCTTGAAGTTATCGATCTAAGGACGGTCATCGCCGACGCAATTGGCTTTATGCGAAGGGACTTAGAATGCCGCAGCGTCCACGTTGCGCTTGCAGCCGGTGATAAACCACTTTTCGTTTCTATCGACGAGGCGCAGCTTCGGCAAGCCATATTCAATCTAGTTCGAAATGGTGCCGAAGCTATGCCGGAGGGGGGACACCTGAAGATCGAGATTTCAAACCTGGACCCGAGCTTTGCTACCATTGCCGTTGAAGATGAGGGACTGGGAATTGCCCCGGATCTCCGGGCAAGGTTATTTCAGCCTTTCGTCAGTAACAAACCAAACGGCACGGGGCTTGGACTTGTCGTAACCCAACAGATAGTCCAAAGCCACGGAGGATTTATCGATTGGGAGCCGCGGATGCCATGCGGAACGCGCTTCGTACTCCGGTTTCCGGTGGTGCCAGGTGCGCCGCGCTGAATTGGAAGCCTCTTCCAACGCACTGCAAAATCGAGCTGGTGGTACGTCGATACTGGAGCCGAGGAGAATTTGGGTTACAGTGGGGAGCGTATGTCGGACTATTTCGCATCCAGCAACCCTTTGGCAAGCGTCGTCGTTGCATCGAACAACTCCGGCAAACTCGCAGAAATTCGTGACATGCTTTCGGATTTGCCTCTTGAATGGATTCGCGCTTCAGATGTGACCGGCGGCCCGTGGTTGGTAGTTGAAGATGGCGATACATTCGAGGAAAATGCGCTGTTGAAGGCACGCTCGGCTTGTCAGGCGACCGGTTTGATTGCATTGGCAGATGATAGTGGGCTCGAGGTTGATGCGCTGTCGGGTCTTCCTGGCGTACGTTCGGCGCGCTTTGCACATCTGAACGCCAATGACGATGAGAACAACGCGGCACTTCTCGAGGCACTTCAAGGTGTGAGCGATGCCGACCGAACTGCGCGATTTCGTTGTGTGTTGGCGGTCGTGACACCCTATCGTCACGTTCCGCTATTGGCCCGCGGACAATGCGAAGGCCGCATTGGGTGGGAACTAAAGGGACAGGGCGGATTCGGATATGATCCGCTTTTTTGCGTCAATTGCTTCAACAATCGATCAATGGCTGAGTTGACTTCTGATGAAAAGAGCCAGGTGAGTCATCGCGGTGAAGCCGTCCGACAATTGCGCCCCCTACTGACTGAGCTAATTCTGAACATGACCGGGCAGCTTGACTCAGTCGGTGGGCCATAGCGCGCGACGATACTCTCGGTGTTACTTTGTGCCGAAGGCGTCGATGTGGGCTGCCACTTGGAGACCAATCCAACCATGTGTCAGAGCAATATCACCGGGCTGGGTGGCACTTTGCACCGTTTTATCCGCGAATACCCATTGCGCTTTGCCAAAACTACCAAGCCCCAAATTCAGCATGGGGGACAATGACCAGCTTTTGCTAATTCGAACATCCGCTCCAATGCCAATCCGGGTCTCCAAGGGAGCGTCTGTCAACTGCAGTTCGGTGCCGTCAGCCCAGTGCGCGCGCATACGTCGAGTGCCGACAGCAATGTCCAAGACAAAACCCAAATGTTCTGGCTCGGTCGACACGCGCAGTCCTAAGGCAACAAAATCGGTGTCGCCGTGACCCGACTGCCCTCGGTCCGCGCTGGCGGTATCGCCGGCCCCGAGCCAAGTTCGCTCCCAAAGCCCGTAGAGATTGTAGTTACGAGCCAAGCGCGCGCCCAGGTCCAGCTCGAACCCCGGGCCTTGGCCAACGTAATTACGGGTGGACACGCTTGAAATTGCAGCGCATCGTCCAAAAGCGTCGAAGCCAATGCAAGTTCCCCAAAGAGCGCCGAACGGAATCGTCCAACCGACGCCGGCCCCGAGCCACAATGAATAGGTTGGGACGAAGGGCTGCGCGTGTCCGTGGAAGGGTGGTTCGACGGCTGGCCCAAGTCTCGGGGTTTCCTCGTTGTACGGTTCCCAAAACGCGTCGGACAAAGTCTCCGTAGGAAGGGGCGCGTCCACGGGCGGTTGCCCTGATGCATCAACGCCGCTGGCAGGCCGACCTTCCCATGGGTCAGAAATTTCTCCAGGTTGGCCTGGGCCTTCCTGCGTCGGTCGCCTCGCGCCCTCCGCCTGGGGACCACTTTGGGGTGCAGGTGAGGTCCAGGTGTTTTCTTCGACTGGCCGTGTACCTTGGCCAAAGCACAAATGGGGTGCAGCAAGCACAAAGAACGTCACACTTTGCCGGAGAATATGAATTGGCTCATGTCCCAGGCTCATGGCGGGACCATAGCATCAACCCGGCGAGGCTGAACCATCGTTGACCCGGGCGCGGGGGCTATGATAATCGACCGCAGCATCCGGCCGGTTCGTGACAGCAGGGAGGTCGGTCACTTGCAACGTAATCTGAAGAATTTGGGGGCCTACGGAACGGTCGGTCTTGAGTTTAGTTTAAGCGTACTCGTCGGATTGTTTGGTGGACAATGGCTCGACCGTAAATTCCATACGGGACCCTGGCTAACATTGATCGGGATGGGCTTTGGAACGGCTGCAGCGGTACAGACACTCTGGAGAGCGGCAAAGAAAGCTCGAAAGGAATTGGAAGCCGAGGACCGCAGAGAAGCAGATGCCCGACGTGAGTACCATGATCGAAATCGAAAAAAATGAAGCCTCATTGGGTATTCGCAATGCCCTCGTTACAGTGTCCATTATTGGTATTGCCGGCACGCTTGCCGCGGTTTGGCTTGGTGGCACGGTTATAGCCCGGTCTGTCGCTGTCGGTGCAGCCCTAGCCGTTGGCAATCTGTGGCTTCTCGCGCAAATGGTGCGCGGTTTCTTGGCCCGAAAAGGCGCTACCGCCCCCTGGAGCATCATTGCCGTTTTGAAATTTGTCCTATTGTTTGGTGCTATGTACGTGCTGGTGAGAACCCGGTTTGTTGACGTGTTGCCCTGTGTATTCGGGTTTGGGGCGCTTCCCGTGGGAATCGTATTTGCCCAATTATTCGGGGGCCGTCAAAACCAGGGGGAAAGCTGAGCCATGCCCGGGCATTCAACTTGGTTCACATTTCTGCTCGCGGGAATGAGGGATAATCTTTCGCGCAATGCGCAGTTGATAGGCGACAGCATAATCAACGGGCACCCTCCGACCTGGATGTCCTTCGAGCCAATAGTTGCCGCCTTGTTTGTGGCCGCGGTTGTATTGGTGCTCGCAATAGTGGCGCGCCGGCGGTTGATACGCCTAGACGACATGGTCATTCCTGACGATCGACTGACGCTTCGTACCTTTATGGAGATATTCCTAGGCTATTTCTATGACTTAGCCAAGAGCATGATGGGCGCGGAGCGAGCCAAGAGGTATTTCCCCGTAATCGGAGCTTCAGCCATATTCGTATTCTTTTCGAACGTCATGGCCCTGTTGCCCGGAATGCCCGTAGCCACGAGTAACCTCAACATCACGCTCGGTTGTGCGCTCGTCGTCTTTGTGTTGTTCAATTTTTACGGCCTCAAAGTCAACGGCTGGAATTACATCAAACATCTTGCAGGTCCGGCCTGGTATCTGGCCTGGCTCGTCTTGCCCATTGAGCTCATCTCCCTTTGCGTGCGCCCGATCACTTTGTCGGTGCGTCTCATGCTTAACATGTCGGTTGATCACCTTATTTTGGGAATATTCGTTAGCCTCTTAGCTCTCGTAATTCCGGTTCCACTCATGGTGCTCGGCTGTTTAATCGTCTTAATTCAGACTTTGGTATTTACGCTGCTAACAACCATCTACATCTCGCTTGCAACTGAACACGAACACCATTGAGTAGGGCTGATAATTGGTGACAGTACACGCAGAAGTTTATCCGCAACTACTCGGGTGCATAAGGAGATTACGAATGATCAAGAACAAGCTGGCACTCGTTGTCGCACCATTTGTTGCGTTGTTGTCATCTACAGCCTTTGCACAAGAAGCCGCCGGCGGTGGCGGCGCCAATAAGTTTGACGCGCAGGCCATGGCAGCACTCGGAGCGGGACTTGCCATTGGACTTGCAGTTCTAGGTGGTGGAACGGGCCAGGGTCGTGCGGCCGCGGCTGCTCTCGAAGGTATTAGCCGCAATCCAGGAGCGGCTGGTCGCATACAAACTCCAATGATCCTTGGATTGGCGCTCATCGAGTCGCTAGTGCTGTTCGCATTCGCGATTGCGTTCTTGCTGCAGCGGAATATCGGCGGCTAAGATCGAGTCGCTCTTTTGGCACCACTATCGACTATGGTGGCTTTTCGTCGCTCGAAAAGCGTCGAATAGAACATGACCAACAAGCCAGGAGCCGCCAACGGCGAGAAGGACCGTCGCGAGCCCGTCTCGCCCATTGGTGAAGAGCAGGGCAGAGGCAATGGATGAGGAACTTACCAATAGGCCAGTAAGTATCCGGCGTCCCAACCGATCAGTTGCACGCCAAGCATCGGGGTTTTCGGTGCGAACTTGAAGGCGACCCATTCGGACGTCTTCAAGCACGTCCTGAAGTTGCTGAGGCAAATTCGAAGTTGCCAAACCAAGCCGTTCGACTCGGCGAAGCAGCTGCAAGCCCAATCGCTCCGGGGAGTATCGACGCCTGAGTAGGCTAAGAAAAAGAGGTCGACTTTCGGCAAACAGGTCAAGGGATGGCGCAATTTGTTTGCCGATCCCTTCGACCGTCATCATGGCTTTGGCAACAAGTACGAAGTCAGTTGGAATTTCTAGACCGTACTTGGCGGATAACCGCAATAGGTCCCGGATGAAGACCGAAGCTTCGATGTCTTTCAATGACCGTCCGAGATACCTCTCGGACAGCTGAGCCACATCGGAATGGAACGCGGCCAACTCCACGCGTCGAGAAGGTGTACCAATCGCGTATAGCGCATCGGCAATGGCATCGTAGTCGGAGCGGCTCGCCGCCACCATGAGATCGATTGTTAGATCGCGGAGCTGTGGACTGAGGCGACCAACCATTCCTAGATCGATCAATCCGAGAACGCATTCGTTCGAGCTGCCAAGCACGATAACATTGCCTGGGTGTGGATCAGCGTGAAAAAATCCATCTTCGAAAATCTGCTTTACCATCGCACGCAGAGCAATCTTTGCGATGCGCTCTGGTGAAGCGCCCGACAAAATGGCTTGGTCGAGCTTTTTCCCGTCGAAGAACTCAAGCGTGATGATTCGCTTACTCGAGGCCTCCCGGAAAACTCTGGGGAAATGAACCTCAGGATCGCTCTCGAAATTCCGCGCAAACCGGATCGCATTTTCGGCTTCTTGGGAAAAATCGAGCTCCTCTTGAATGGCACGGTCGAATTGGCGCACCAAGCCCACCGGTGAATACAGGTGAGCCTCCGGAATGGCGCGTTCGATGAGAGACGCCAACATGTGCAATAGATCAATGTCGCTTGCGATGGTTTCGGCAACGCCAGGTCGCTGAACCTTAACAACGACTTCATGACGACCCTCCTCCGTTCGCAAGATTGCCCGGTGTACCTGTGCGATGCTGGCCGCGGCCAACGGGATTACGTCCAGCGATTCAAACAGTTCGTTTGCGTCGACGCTTAGCGAACGTTCAATTTCACTCTTAATTACGGCAAACGGAATTTGAGGTGCGCAATCTTGGAGCTTGCGCAATTCAGTGATGAGCTCAATGGGAAGCAGATCGGCCCGTGTCGAGGCAATCTGCCCTAACTTGATAAATGACGGACCCAGATCTTCTAAGACTTTCCTGAGACGCACCGACCAGCCAAGTTCTCGCTGTTCATGTGCCCCCTTCTCCTCATCGACAGGGTCCACGGCTTTGGCGGTCGTTCGCTCGGAGGTGGACGAATCGCGCTGTGTGGGTGTGCGCAACAATCCCAATCGCTGCACGACTTCGCCAAAACCATGTCGCACCAGTACACTTGCGATATCGTGAAGGCGCGAAATATCCCGTGCGGCGTGGACTATCGAGACCATTTGTTTATATAGAGCGCAAAACTAACCAGCAGCGATTCAGGTTATCAGCGGACCCTGACCAGCGTACCCCGCTCCAGAGCCGTCGGAAAGACCGCTGACCAGCCGACAGGCAGGTGCGGTGCCGAGAAATTGAATAGCCAGCGCGCATCGCTCACACTCACGTTTATGCAACCGTGGCTCTTGGGCACTCCGAAATTATCATGCCAATAGGTACCGTGAATCCCATAGCCTCGCTCGAAAAACATGACGTAAGGTACGGCCTCGACGGCATAGGGAGCCTGAGTCTCGGTGTCATCAAGGTTGTCCATGTCGGACCTGCGTAACTTTATCCAAAGACGGTGTAGACCCAACGGCGTGGCCTGCTCAGTTCCCTGCTTGCCGCGGCCGGTGGATACCAACGTTGAAAAGACAGGACGCTGCCCCACATAAGCGATCAAGGTTTGGGATTTTGTATCCACATCCAGCCACCGTTCATTGGGTCCGATCCCCGGAGGTGGAGGTTTCACTTCGGGACTACGAAGATCGGTAGATTTGAACCACCCGTGGTCAGTCTTGAGCCACAAGCCCGACGGTCTCTGTTGTTGCCCAGCAACCGTCACTTGTGTCATTCGTTCGACAACGGACGCAGGCCTCTGCTTTACATCGGGCGACGAAAAAACAGGCATTCGTTTCTCAAAGACCCATGCCACATCCAAGTCACCCTCCACGGTGATACCTTCGAAAGAACTGGGTTTCACTGGCACCACGTCCCGGGCAGGGATCCAGACTCCGTGAGTCGTCAGATATGCCGCAGAGTCGCCAGATTCTTGGGACTCGACAATGCCCAGTAAAAACCCTGCCTGCATCTCTGCAATTGGCGATCCAACATCAATGTCCTCGCGTCGACGGTAGCCCAGTGCGCCATTCTTACCCACCGCTACATATCCGACTAGGTCATCGGGAGGCAACGTCGTAGGCTCCGACTCCGAGATCGAAATTCGCGCGAGGTTGGCTTCGTCGGGGCATAGCCAGGCGTTCGCGCCGACCTGCCACCATTGATTTTGGCAGCCGGGGCCGTCAAAAGTTGCAAGTAGTGGGATAATAGCGCCTTTTGCTAAGGCGCCCCGGTGCGCTGTTTGCGGAGCGGGCAACTGCCACAGCGTCCAATCTGGCTGCGTTATTGAATATCTGGGGGCGAGAACTGCAGGAGCCAAATTAGCAAGTGGCTCTGCGGAGCAAGGTCGTGCAAGTGAGAGCATCAATGCAACTGACGCCAATGGCATCCAGGGTGGCGCGCTGTGGGTACGCAAGATTTTGTTCCCTGCCATCCGAACGCCGAATCAGCGATAACTGAATGACAATTCGTGGTCGCAGATGCGCATGATGTCCCCGTCCGCGATGGCGCGACGCTGCACTCGCTGACCCTGATACTCTATGCCGTTGGTAGATCCCATATCGGAGATGAAATACTGTCCGTGAATGAACTCAATGAGTGCATGTTGACGGGACACGTTGGGATCCTTAATTGTAAGGTCGCTGCTCTGTTTGCCGCGGCCAATCACATAGCGATCTTTATTCACCGTGAATGGCTGACCTTGGTAGCGAATCATAAGCGTTCGCGGAGCTACGGCGATCGGCTGCGTACTTGCAGTAGTTCGTGCTCCACCGATTGGAGGAGGCGGGACCAGGCGACCCGGCAAGGGCGGGGGCGCTGGCGGTGCCATAGCAGCCGTACCCGGAATTGGCGGCGGAGCCGCGAGAGCTGGCGATTGAGGAACGCGCTTTGCGCCCGGTGCCGGAGGGGCTGGCGGCGGTGCGCCTGGAAGCGGAGGCGGGGCATGTGCTACGGCCTTGCTTCGCCCTGCAATCGGTGAGGTCGATGAGGCCGATTGAGTTGGAGCACCCGGATGCGCTGCGCCTCGCAAAGGACTGGCGTGCGAGCCCGAATCTTGAGTCAGGTGATGTGCCCCAGAACCTCCGGGGCTAGGGTGTGCGCCGGATCCGTGAGCGAGATCAGTGGAAACCGCGGAGGAACGGGTGGACATCGCTGCAGACGATACTGACGGAGGTGGGCCCGCGTCGGATTGTCTCGCGCCCCCGGAGTACCCGCGCTGCCGCGCGTACTGTTTCATTGCGTCGTTGATGAGGTAATCAACGGAACATTCAAGCTCTCGGGCCATCTGCTCGAATTTTTGCCAAAGGGACTCGCGGCACTGAAAGGACCGTGGTGTCTTCTTGTTGGGATCCGGACTCATGTCGCCGTACCTGCTGATCACTTCGGGCGGACCGGACCCGGCTCGAGTCAGGTGGTTGCCCAGTAAATTTTACTTCTTTTGCGAAACGCTGCGTCGTTCGATCTCTGGAATTACGCAGTAAAGCACAAATTCGCCCACTGTTGTGATCTCCCGGAGTTCGGATTTCCCATCCGCCGCGGGAGCTTCGCACTTCCACTCGCAGTCTTTGGCATCAGGGGCACATTTGGGGGCAGCAGCCTTGTCAGTTGTGAAACGCCGTAGGAAATCTAGATCTTTTGAAGTACTGCTGTGAAAATACCATGAGAGTGCTGTCAGACGGACCGGCGCTTTGTTCTTGGGCTCAGCATACCCTGGCACATAAGCCGCCGGCTTCTGAGGCCCTTTGACATCACCGAGCAGTTCGCCGTAGCGAAGAGGTTCGGCCATGGCCATGTGTTTCACTTCGCCCAAGTGGGTCATAAACTCGGGCAATTGGGTGCTATCGCTCATCTTTAGTACCAACTCCGCCGCGACCCAGCGCACTTTCCAGTTCGGATGGTCGAATAAGCCAAAGAGTCGGCTGATTACATTCTTTCTGGGCATCTCACCGATGCGTCGCAATGACAAATCTCGAACTGAATCCGAGCTGTCTTCGGCGCTTGTCAGCCGGAACATTGCATCAACGTGCTTCGGGTCGTTCTTGTCCAGATTGTTCTCAAGCGCCGCCAAGGCAGCCACACGCTGCTTCTCGGGCACACTTTTCAGTGACGCAAAGGCAATCAAAAAGTCAACGACTGGTCTTCCGGCAATCTTCTTCATTGATGAGAACAGTCGAATCAATTCTTCTTCCTGATATTGTGCCACCTGTTCTTCAAACTGCTTCGGAGTCGGATTCAACTTCGAGTCGAGATTCGCCTTTCGCACCGAGGGGGCCCGATCGTCTCTCCACTTGGCTGATGCGCTATACGAAGCTACCGATACGATCTTGTTACTGGCACGCAGTTTCGTCTCATCGTCTCCCAAGTCGGCGATGAATTGTACAAGGCGGTCCAACTTGGGCGCATTTGCCACCAGAAGGTCGGGGAGGCGCTTTACACCCATTGCGCGCAGGGTGGCTAGAACCTGATCGACGCTAAAGATCTGGGAGGGTTCTTCGATGCGTCCGGCGAAGTCGTCCGCGATCCAATTGGCCAAAATTTCCCTCAAATGTCGTCGATCTTCTTCGCTACTAAGCAGCGATCCATTGTCATGCGTGAGCAGCGCGAAGATCGTGTCTTTGTAAGGAAATGAATCGTCCAGATTCTTGACTGATTTCCGGGCATTTGCTTCCCGAATGCTTGTTTCCAATTGCGGGATTAGCTGCGCCACTATCTTGGAGCGAACATCTTTGGGCAGGGATGCCAGGACTGCTATGATTCCGGTTTGCTCGGGGTCATCGCCTCCTTCGATGCCAATGCGGCGTCCGTTGCGTGGCTTCATTTGAATAAGCGTTAAGGCCGCTTCGGTTCGCAACTCGAGGGCGTACTTGTCACTCCGCATGACCGCCTCGAGCTTCTTGGGCCCGTTGAGTGTCTCGCCCCATCGCTGAATGTCAGTTTCCGATGTGCGGCAACTGACTGCCACCGTACCTGCGGCGGCGAGCAGCCACACGGATAGAATCCGACTTGTTCGTAGCCCCGTTCCCATCGAATATCCTTCCGTTTTGTCCTGCTCTCGGGCTCGGACCACCCGAGTCCTCGCATAGTAACGTCCGTCCGCCAATAGGCTCAAGCGCGCCTAGAGGGTTAGGCCATGCTTTGGGAATGGTCGCTCAGCCGACCTGTTGATATGTAGTAATATGTAGTACTATTCGGTATATTAGACGATGATGTAGTTCAGGACTTCGAATGCCCACGCAATTCGCTCCTTCAAACCCCTCATTAGTTCGCGAGAAACCATTAGTTAATGGCGCGGCTTGCGACCCGGGAGACTGGGCTCTGGTCCCGCGCCGGCGCAGCCGGGAAGTGTTGGGACTACTGATATTGGCGCTGGGCGCATTTCTGACGCTTGCTTTACTCACTTACCGCCACGATCCACTGGACCCAACAGTTATTGGAGCCAATTGGGCCGGCCCATCGGGCGATTTAGTATGCGGTTGGAGCGTTCAGGGATTTGGAGTTGTGTCGTTTCTCCTTCCCGTTGAGCTCACGTTACTTGGTTTGACGTTGCTGCGCGGCCGGGAAATGGGTCTGATTGGCTTTCGACTCGCGTCCGATTTGATTCTGGGAATCGTACTCGCGACGGTCGTGCAAGTAGTCGTTCCGAATGCGACGTCACTGGGAGCCATGCGGGCGGGGGGCAACGTTGGATGGCTATTCGGCGAACTGGGTCGTGGTCTATTTTCCGGGCTTGGCACGTTGTTGGTGGCCACGACAATAGTGGGTTTGCTGCTGATCGGTCGCAGCAAGTATTCATTCGTTGAATCTTGTGAGCGGGCAAGTTCCTTTGCGAGCAGAATGTTGTCCGCTTGCGTATGGTTATTGCGTCGCACCTGTCAGGCCTGGCACAAAGCCCGCAGTCTGCGACAAGCGCGCGCCAGCGTCTTGTCGACCGCAAGCCCGCCGCACATTGATGCAATGACAAGCGACGAGGCGATTATCGCCGAGCTCATCGACAATGACGATGAATACGACCGGGAAAGAGCCGACGACGTGGGCGCGGCGCACCTCGCCTTGGGTCAGAATCTTCGCAGTTCGCTGTCCTCAATAACGGAATCCCTTCTCGATACCGTCACTCCTGCCGCTGTGGCGGTTAAGACTGCAGTTGGCGTTACAGCAACTTCCATTCCGCTGCCTGGGACTGACTTGGCCAATGACGAGCCGGAGCTTCAATTCGAGATTATGCCACTCAGGGCGGTGCCCAAGGTATTGCCGCGTGATTCTGCTGCGGCAGAACCCCGCATCGTCGATACCCGTCCGGGTCAACAAGTTACGCGCGCTGACAAGACGCCGCCCCGAAAGACCGGCAACTTTCGCCTTCCGTCAACAGAATTGTTGTCTACATCGCAGGAGCCCCGGCAACGGATCGACGAGCAACGAATTCTCGAACATGCTAGGTGCCTTGAAAAAACTCTGGCTGATTACGGAGTCACTGCAAAAGTAGAAGAAATTCATCCTGGCCCCACCGTCACCACATACGAGGTTTCAGCGCAGGCGGGAACCAAGGTCAGCAAAGTGGCAAGTCTTGCCGATGATCTCGCCCTCGGCTTGTCGCGAAAAGTTCGCATTATTGCTCCCATTCCGGGCAAGAGCCGCATCGGTTTCGAGCTGCCCAACGACGAACGTATACCTGTAAACTTGAAGGAGCTAGTCGAAGACCAGCGGTTTGTTGCGCTCGCCGAACGAGCCCCCCTGCCGATTGTACTCGGACGCGATATCGTGGGGGCGCCTTTCTATGCCGATTTAGCCTCATTTCCGCATATCATTGTCGCGGGAGCTACGGGTGCCGGCAAAAGTGTTGGTCTCAATGTTATGCTGGCAAGTCTGTTGTTTCGCCGCTCACCGGACGAGATGCGACTTTTGATGATTGATCCAAAGGTCGTCGAACTGGCCCCGTATGACGGCATTCCCCACATGCTGCTGCCCGTTGTAACGGACATGAAGCAGGCCACGGTTGCGCTGCGTTGGGCTGTGGATGAAATGGAAAGGCGCTATCAACTGTTTGCCACTGCGGGAACGAAGAACATCACTACGTACAATCGATGGGTCGAACGCGTTATCGCCGGCTCCGTGCCGGCGCCCAAGAAAGAGCAGGTCGACGCCCTGACTGCCGATGGGTTCGTGTTAAGTGTTCCGAGCTCCAAGGAAGGATCGGACGGGCAGGCAATGCCCGGAAAATTGCCTTACATTGTGGTAGTGATTGATGAATTCGCTGACTTGATGATGCAGCAAGGCAAAGAAGTCGAATGCGCGGTGGCCCGATTGGCTCAAAAAGCACGCGCCGCTGGTTTGCACGTTGTCCTAGCGACACAGCGTCCCAGTGTCGACGTAATAACAGGCATGATCAAAGCAAATTTTCCGTCGCGAGTGGCATACTTGGTCGCACAAAAGGTCGATAGCCGGACCATCTTGGATGAGCAAGGGGCCGAGATGCTGCTAGGTAAAGGTGACATGTTAGTTCGCTTGAACGGCAGCAATGAAACGCGCCGAGTGCAATGCCCATTCATCAGCGAAGACGAAGTGTCTGCTCTGACTGACTACTTGCGGACGCAAGGCGCCCCAAAGTACCACGAGGCCATATTGCAGGCTTGCGATGACGAGGCGTCGGGAGAGTCCGACGCGGAAAAAATCGACGCGCGATTTGACGAGGCCGTCCGCATTGTCGCGGAAACCCAGCGATGTTCGACGTCCTGGCTGCAGCGCAAGATGACCATCGGCTACAACCGTGCGGCAAAAATCGTAGAAATCATGGAAAATCGGAGTATCGTCGGGCCGCCCAATGGCGCCAAGGACCGGCAGGTGCTGATCTCGCCACTCTGAAAGGTTCCAGCGGCAGTCGGTTGTTATCGCAAGCCGGCCCAGCAAATAAGACATTTTTTGAACGAATCGCTCGGCCCGGGTGGCCGTCCTGTGATAGAGAAATGAATCCAATGATCGGACCGCCCAACTCGGCGCTGGCTTTCCCAGAGCCACTGGACGAAGACGACGACGACATTCGTTGGGCTCTTCAAACGGCTGCCGTGCAGTGGCGACGTGGGGCTCGCGAGGACGCGATTGCGTGGCTTCGTCGCGGCGCCGATGCGGCTGTTGACGGTGGTTTCTGGGAAAGAGCATCTCAGCTAAATGTCCAAGCGTCTCAGCTCGAACGCACGATGGGAGGTGTCGCGGAGCCCGAGGCGTTGCCTCCTCCGAGCGCACCGAAGATTCCGCCTCGGGCCCCGTCGCCTGTAAGCTATCCATGGGCTCCCCAGTCCAGTCGTCCTGCCTTGCCTGTACCTGTTTCTCCCGTTTCTGTGCGGGGGCCCGCCCCAAGTACAACATCGACCAGATCCCGCTGGCCCACTGGTTTTCCATCGGGCGCCCCGGCAACGTCAACGCCCTCGGGGCGTGCGATTGCGCCTCCGCCGCCAGTTCCCGCCAGTGTTCGGGCTGTACAGGGCCCCATACCGCCCCCGCCTGGGCCCATTGCATCCCGCGATTCGAATCGACTTTCGGTTGAAATTCAACTCGGTCAGGAGGAAGAACTAGACATTTCCGAAGCCGAGTACATCGAGCTTCAGGAAGACGCCACGATCGACAACAGGCAAATCGCAGATGAGCGCCGGAGCACGCGGCAACGGTCTTCCAACGTTTCGGCTCCCGCTTTTGAATCTCTTCCAAGTTACGCATTTGATGAAGATCCACTCGATGGAACTACCTCACTTCCGCCTGCGTCGGAGTACCCTGCCGCATACGCTCCTGATGCGATCGACGAGCAAACTCTTCCTGCATTTCCCTTAGAAGATTCGGCGCCAGCAGCCGCTCCGACGCAACCACCTGCGGCCCAACCTGTTTCAAAGATCAGCCCGCTTCCGCAGTTTTCCGCCAGTCGTTCCCCGCCCCCGGCTTCCGATTCTTCGCCTTACCCCTCGTCGATGCCGACATCCTTCGGAGCGCAGAGGTTTTCTCGTCCCGTTTCACGCGTCGAGTCTCAGGATTCGACGCATCCCACAGTCGCGACAGCCGCTACCCATGCGTCGGCATTCACTCTTGGCAATCAACAAGGGGTTACCTCGCGGAAAACTCCATCCATTAGTCCGATCGGCCGCCGCGAACCGTCGGAATTTCTATCGGACAGCCAAGCTCCATTTCCAATCTCCGACGACGACTCGCTCTTGCAACCAATACCGACGGACGACCTAAAAGGCGTATCCGAGGCGCCTGCGTTTGGATCAGAAGAGCCAGCAACATTCGAAATTCCGGCAATGCCTTCGGTGGCACCCGCAGCCATTGCCGGCGGCGAGTTGGCCGTGCCTCCCACGGAAACTCCGATACCCAGCTCAGCCTCGTCCCTCAAAGGCATTTCGATTCGCGGAATTGCCTTATCGGACGTCCGTGGTCTCTGCGATCTTCCGGAAGATTCCCATCGGTTGTTACGTCAGCGCGCTCGCATTGAACGAATGGGGACGGGGGAAGATCTGAGTTTCTTCTCCGTGGTTCTCGTGCTCGAGGGATGGGTTAAACTCATGCCCGCGATCGCGGACGTTACTTGTGCAAACGCGACTGCCGGCGAAGTAGTGTTCACGCAGGGCACACTCGACGATGGGGTGGCCCTGCGAGTGGTCGCGGGACAAAACGGGACCACACTCGCCACTTGGGATCGTCAGACATTTAATGCCATTACGGATTCTTGCCCTTGGGTTGCTGACGAACTGCGCCTGATTGCGGATAGTTTCCAAGCCCTAGCTGGGACCACGCTCGGAATGCTGGGTGAACGATTGGATGATGCCCTGCGCGAAGTCGTGACCTCTCGTTGCAAAGTATTGACGCTGCTGCCCCACGAAATCCTCGTGTCTGCAGGCAACACAGTGCCTGGCATGCACATCGTGGGTGCGGGGCTTGTTGAGATATTGGATGCCACAGGCACACTTGTTTCCACCAGCACTCCGGGCGATTTTCTTCTCACGGCACAAGTGCTTGCGGGGGGCGCCTCTCCACACACAGCGCGTGCCGGAAGCTCGGGGGCACTGGTGCTATTCGCTCCGCGGATAGTCGCGCACGAGTTGTTGGTTAGCGTTCCCCCACTGCTCGAGATCCTCGCCGGCTAATTGAGATAGTGAATCGATTGAGGCGCCTCCGCCGAGCTGCCAGACCAATTGGTCATTGCCCTGAGCTCCAGCAAACCGTAACCCGAACCAGTGCGCACGGGGCGAGATAGTCGTTCGTCCGTCACCGAAAGCCATCGGGAAGCTGATGCGGAAAATCCGCCGCCAAGGCGACGTATAAGGGAAGTACGTGTGTTCAATCGCTCCAGGTCGTCGTATTTCATTGATTTCATGCGGGGCAACTTCATTACCCGTGTCATCGATAAGCCTAACGATCCAAGCGGGGTTGTCCCTCATTAGATCGCCCCATTTATATTTCTCGGCGTAAAGAGCAACGAAGAACTCGTGCTCACGACGTGATTCGGCTAAGCTCCCCTCTAACAACGAACGTCGCTGTTCCACCGTGAGGCGATAGTCCTCTGCATATCGAACCGCATAGGCCCAGCGAAAATCCCATGATTCGTAGGTTGCCGTAACGCAAAGTACATTGTCGAGTTCGCTCATCGACACAAGCTCAGTCGTGCGTGTCCAACGCTGGAGAACCCGATCATAGTCTTGCGCCACATACTCCCGGGGACCTTCCGCCAATTTCACGGTTGGGGTCGAACAGGCGGACACTCCGGATGCGCCCATGACCAAAGCCAACCAAGAACGACTGAATACCTTGAAACCGAAGAACCACATTCTGGTACCGCACCACGTTTGTCGGAATTAGGCCAATTTCAGGATCCCACGAAACTTAGCCATTTTGACAAGAACTGAACGCATTTTATCTATTGCAGAAGCGCGCGCAAATCTTTGAGCGTCACGAAGGCGATTAATACCAAGAGCAGGAATAGTCCTGCTGTATGAATGCTCGCTTCGATCCGGGCATCTGGACGTCTTCGGGTTAATGCCTCGTACCCCAAAAATATGAGTCGGCCTCCGTCCAAAGCCGGCACCGGTAGCAGATTAAATATTCCCAGCACCGTACTTAGAACGCCCAGCATCGCGAAGAAATAGTCAATGCCGAGAGCCGCAGCCTTGCCGGTTTCATTCACGATTCGCAGGGGTCCGGAGAGCTCTAGCTTTTCTCGACCTGTCACTAGCCCAATCAAGCTATAAATCATGCCAGCTGCGACCTCCGCAGGCTTTATCACCGCATTTTTGAGCGCATCGGTGACGGCAATTGGCTCCCTATCGGAGAGGGATTCGACGCCAAGCTCACCATGGCCATCCTTGCTGTTGCTGCGTGGGGTTACGGTTAGCTGCAGCGGGTGTCCGGCTCGATCAACTTCTACTTGCAGTTGCTTGTTGGGGCTGGCCCGGACAATCGTCCGCATTTGTTCCCAGTTCTTGAGTGTTTGTCCCTCAATCTTCAGCATTCGATCGCCGTTGCGCAATTTTGCACTTTCCGCGGCACTGCCCGGCTGCACGTCAATCCTGAGCGACGGCACTAATTTTCCACCTATCATGAACGCGGCCAAGAACAGCACGGACGCAAAAGCGTAATTGGCAAAAGGTCCCGCAAAAATCGTCGCAATACGCGCAAAAACCGAAGCGTTGGCGTAACTGGAGGCGTCGTTAGGGTCGTTCTCCTCGAAGGGGTTCATGCCAGCGATTTGCACGTAGGCTACAAAGGGTATTAGGGCGACTTGATATATCGTTTGGCTTCCTTTAGGCTGAAAGCGCCACAAGGCGGGGCCAAAACCAATGCTGAATTTGATCACGCGCATGCGAAAAGCGCGGGCGACCAAATGGTGCCCCATTTCGTGCACAACCATCAACAATCCAAGCCCGAGGGCCCCAAACAAGACTTTCAAAAGCATCGAGGAGTAGTCAGCATAACGTACGAGGTCGCAGACGGCCATGCCGCCCCGCGGTCTTGGCCCAGTAGATCGATTCTACGGATTCGTTGTAGTGGGAATTCGCGGAGCGAATTCGGGTTTGGGCGAAGCCCAAGTAAACCTGGCTGGCGGCGCATTGGCGGCGAAGCCGCCCGCCCCAAAGGCCCCTTGTTTCGACGGAATTGCGCCACCAGGTGCAGCGTGGCTCGAACGCGTGCCAAGACGAACAAGTGGCTGTTTGATGGTCCCGGGCGCCGCGAGCCCCGTCCGGGTGGTGACAATGTGACGACTCTGAATTGCGGGCCGGAGCAATACGGAAACGGCCAGCAGATTGACTCCAATTCTGCCTACCTCCGTTTGCGTGGATTTTTGCTCCGCGTGTCCCACGTGCCGTCAAGACAAAATCACTGCATAATCTCGGCAGAGCAATGGCAAATCTTGACTTAGCGGTGAATGCGACGCGTGCATGTTGTATCAGCGCGGTGGGTCTAACGCTCACGGCTTGCAATATTGGCAAAGGTATCTCTGATTTCGGAAATAACCTGGCTAATCCGGAATCGGTGACTGTGGCTGGTCCCGGAGAGCGCGTTGCAACGGGGCATTATAGTTCACCGCTGATCGATCCCTGGGGCGAAACCGGGGCGGTCATAGTTGCATTCGAATATCTCGGCAAAGATCCTCACTTGGCCATGCGCCCCATGGACGGTAGCCCGGGTTGCGATACGGATTTGGCGTACAGCAGTATTGTCCGTGACAAGTTGGATAATCGAACTCAATTGATTCCCTATCTTGGTCCAGTCAGTACTGGTGGCCCACTCTTGGTGCATTTTGTCGATCACGCGTGCAAAGAATACGGAGCGCCCATACAGAACGCTAAACTTCCGGACTTGCTCTACAGCGACCCTCCCGGGTATCTCGTTGATGCCGGGACACAACTGTTTGTTGTTGACCCTTGGAATGGCACATCAACCGTGCTCGCCGGCAATCTGACTTGGTGGGCAAAATGGTCCTTGGCCGATTCCTCCATCGCCGTCATTGACGGCGGCCATTTCAAAATATTTAACGCACACCAGCAACCGACTTCCGACCTGGGCATCGCGGTAACGGAAATGACTTTAATTTCCGGACAAAGCGGCGCTTTTGCTCTTGTTGACGGTGGTACGCTGCGTACATATCGTTCTCTTGCAGACACCGCTCCCGTGGATATTGCATCCGACGCCTGTCAGCCGGTGTCGGATTCCGGCGGTTGTTTATTTTACTTTTCTCCCTGTGCGACGCGCCAATTACAGTGCTACCGGGCGGCGACGGGCAAATCGATCACAATTGACAGCGGAGTGAATGCGCTAATCGCGAGCCGGCCCAATTCCGGCAATACCGACTATTCAGTGCTCTACACTAAAACGAATGCTCAAAACACCGGCTCAGATCTTTGGTTGTATTCACCGGGTGGGTCTACGGCCATGGTTGTAGCGCAGTTCTCCCGTCTTTATGACTGGTCTCCTCCGCCAGCGCTCGAGATTGTTGCGCTGGTTAATGCAGACGCGGACAAGGGCCAAGCAATTCGGCACAGTGCTGCCGGTGACGCAGTCCTTGCTGACTCCGTGAGTTTAAAGTTCTCACAAGGATTGCTGGCAAATTTCGACGTCAAGGGGTCAATTGGTGATCTCTATACGCCGCTTCAATTGGGGAAGTCCCCGCAGCTCGTAATCGCGGGCGTTCCATTGGTTCCAGGTGTGAGCACGATTGTCGCGTCCAAAAATGCGAATACCGTTCAGTACGGGAATGCTCTTATCAGTGCCGCCAATGGTAGTGTTGGTAATTTAACGTTATTGCGTTACCCGACGGCGACGTCTCCAGGGCCTGACTCACCGCGCACGGTCGCGTCTGATGTGCCCATCGGCGGTTACTCGTTTTTCGAGGGCATGAACGCCCTGACCTACATCGAGAATTGGAAAACTGACACAGGCGTGGGAAGTCTCGTTGTTCACGAGCTGGAGCTGGACGCGCGCAGCGACATATCCAATGACGTTAAGGAATTCAAGGAAGTTAGCTGGCCCTTTGAAGGCGTCATGTACGTTGTGCCGAGCGGGGATCAAGCTGGGATTTGGGTTGCGAGAGCCAAATAGCGGCCCCCCCGCCCACAAGAAAACTGATACCCTATCTCTGACCTTGGGCGTAGCTCCCGAGTATGTGAAAGCGGCGTATCATGTTCTTTCAAGATCTCATTCTCCAGTTGCAGCAATTTTGGGCAGAACGTGGTTGCCTTATTGGGCAACCCTACAATTCCGAAGTCGGTGCGGGAACGTACAACCCAGCCACGTTCTTGCGGGCTCTGGGTCCAGAGCCATTCAACGTGGCTTACGTTGAACCATCACGCCGGCCAACAGATGGACGGTACGGCGACAATCCCAATCGGCTGCAACAGTTTCACCAGTTCCAAGTTATATTGAAACCCAACCCCGTCAATATACAAGACCTGTACTTGGAATCGCTTGAGGCGCTTGGAACGAAACCCCTAGAGCATGATGTTCGTTTTATTGAAGATGACTGGGAGAGCCCGACGCTAGGCGCTTGGGGCCTCGGATGGCAAGTGTGGCTTGATGGCCTCGAGATTAGCCAATTTACGTATTTTCAACAAGTTGGCGGTTTTGATTGTCGACCCGTATCAGGCGAATTGACATACGGTCTAGAACGAATTGCAATGTACTTGCAAGACGTCGACAGTTTTTGTGACCTTAAATATAACGCAACCGTCTCATATGGGGACGTCTTCAAACGCGCTGAGTGGGAGTGGTCAACTTACAATTTTGAAGAAGCAGATATTGCCGCGCACATTGGGGCATTCGATCACGCTGAAGCGGAGGCTCAGCGTTTGCTAAATAGGTCTGAAGAACCCCTGAAGAAACTGGTGTTGCCTGCCTACGATTGCGTCGTGAAGGCGGCTCACGCATTCAACTTGCTCGACGCGCGGGGGGCAATTGGTGTCACGGAACGGCAACGATACATTTTGCGGGTGCGGACATTGGCCCGTGCAATCGCTACGGCTTATCTAGCTCAGAGAGAATCACTTCGTTTTCCACTTTTGAGTGCTTAGCCGAGCATCGATGTCCGCAAGCTCCGCGATGTTTAAGAACTGCTCGCCTCTGCCGTATGAGTGGGCAAGATGATACAAGCGAGCTTGATTGGGCCCGCGCTATCAATTATGAAACCAAAACGCCCGCGGTTGGCCCGATGCTAGAACCCACAAAAGAATTATTGCCCCTGATACCCAAGGTTGAAGCCCTAATTGGCGAGATGACACTGGTGGAAAAGGCAGGTCAACTTTCGCAACGCGGCCTCAACCCCGATGACGACGTTTCTCAAGTTCTGCTGAGTATTAAGAATGCGGAAATCGGATCGTTGCTAAACGCTCAGAATCTTGAGTATCGCAATCGACTCCAACACGTCGCCGTTGAACAAAGCAGGCTGGGCGTCCCAATTATTTTTGGACGCGATATTATACACGGCTTTCGTACTATTTTCCCGATACCGCTCGGGCTCGCCGCGACTTTTGATCTCGATCTGGTAGAGCGGGCATGCGCCATTGCCGCTCACGAAGGCATGGAACAGGGTATCGACTGGACTTTTGCCCCTATGCTCGACGTAAGTCGTGATCCCCGTTGGGGGCGCGTCGCTGAGGGATGCGGGGAGGACCCGTTCCTGACAGCCTGTATGGGATCCAGAATGGTTCAAGGGTTTCAACAGCAAAGCGGAGATCAGCGCAGCAAGTTCGCAGCGTGTGCAAAACACTACGTGGGCTATGGCGCTGTGGAGGCGGGTAAAGACTACAATACGACTTGGATTCCAGAGCAACTCCTGCGTGACGTTTACTTAGTGCCCTTTAAGGAATGCGTAGCAAAGGGAGTCATGACGGTCATGAGCAGCTTCAATGACCTAAATGGCATACCCGCTTCCGGCAACGCACGGATTCTTAGGCATATTCTGAAAGAAGAATGGGGATTTACAGGGTTCGTGGTCAGCGATTGGGACGCAATCATTGAGATGGTGATTCACGGAGTATGTCGCGATCGCGAAGAAGCTGCGGCGATTGCAATTCGCGCCGGCATAGATCTTGACATGTCAAGTCGTGCCTATTTACTAGGGTTGCCGGGTCTTGTTGAGCGCGGGGTTGTGCCACAGGCGCTGGTCGATGAGGCGGTTCGACGAATCCTTATCGTCAAATATCATCTGGGTTTATTCGATTACCCTTACGTAGCTCCACCCAAAGTATCAATTGCGCTGTGCGATGAGCATCTTTCCGTGGCCCGTCAAGCAGCCGTCGAGAGCGTAGTGCTTCTTAAGAACGATGACGACTGCCTGCCGCTTACGAAGAACCTTAAATCGTTGGCATTGGTCGGGCCGCTAGCAGATGCTCCTGTCGAACAATTGGGATGCTGGGTGTTTGATTCACGTGCCGATGACTCCGTATCCGTGCTCGCCGGGCTACGAGCGCGAGTTGGTGACGCATTTGAGCTGAACTACGCGCCGGGATTGCCGGAATGTTGTTCAACAAACGTGGACGGATTTTTGGAGGCTGTCCGCGCCGCCCAGCGCTCTGACGTGACAGTTGTCGTCGTGGGTGAAAATGCCGATATGTCCGGAGAAGCTCGGAGCCGGGCGTACTTGGGATTACCCGGCAAGCAACAGGAGCTAATCCATGAATTGGCGGCAACGGGAACGCCCGTCGTCGTTGTCGTTCTTGCGGGTCGTCCGCTCGTCATTGGCGACATTTGTCCGGAAGTCAAAGCACTCCTTTATGCGTGGCATCCGGGGACGATGGCAGGCCCGGCAATCTGCGATTTGCTATGGGGCGACGTTGGGCCCTCCGGCAAGCTTCCAATGAGCATTCCGAGAGCCGTGGGACAAATTCCTGTCTACTACGCACACCGCAGCACCGGGCGGCCAGCGAAGCGAGATTTCCGCGGCATTCCGATCGGGACACCGGCGCACCCCGTTGACATGGACTCGAGTTATATTGACGTTGATGTAAGTCCGCAATTTCCTTTCGGCTTCGGGTTGGCTTACACTAGTTTCCTATTTGATGACCTTCGCGTATCTCCCTCTCGCGCGCGATTGAGCTCCGACATAGTGGTGACGGTTCGCGTGACAAATACCGGACACCGACTTGGAACGACGGTTGCCCAACTTTATGTTCGTGACAAGGTGGCCTCAATGACTCGGCCTGTGCGAGAGCTCAAGGGGTTTTCTCGCGTGATGTTGCGTCCTGCCGAGTCCAAAATTGTAACCTTCACGCTTAAGTCGACGGTGTTGGCGTTTTGCGGAATGGATGGTGTTTCGATCACTGAACCCGGAGAATTTCAGGTCTTTGTGGGTGAAGATTCCTGCGCCAATCTGACGGAAACTTTCGAACTTGAATAGACAGTGTAGGTTGTACGCTGGACGTTCACGAAGATGAATAGCGGGCTGTAAAATGTCGGAACAACGCCAGAATCCAATTTCCTCCACATACCAGTTTTCGTTTCAAGACCCCGATCTTCCAATCGAAACACGCATTGACAATCTAATATCGCTGTTGACTTTGGAAGAAAAGGTCCAATGTCTCAGTACCAACCCTAGTGTCCCGCGGTTGCAGATTTGCGCGACTGGGCATGTGGAAGGGCTCCACGGTCTTGCCTTAGGGGGACCCGGAAGTTGGGGCAAAGATCGACCCATCACTACGACTACGTTTCCCCAGGCTATCGGAATGGCTGCCACTTGGGACCCGGACATCATTGAACGTATGGCAAAGGCGGAGGCTTATGAGGCGCGCTACGCATTCCAAAGCTCGCAATACGGCCGTGGTGGACTGGTCGTCCGTGCCCCTAACGCCGATTTGGGCCGCGACCCTCGTTGGGGTCGAACCGAAGAATGCTACGGGGAAGATCCCTACCTGAGCGGTACCCTTGCATCGGCCTATGTCCGAGGTCTGCAAGGGCCGCATCCGCGTTATTGGTGCGCGGCGGCACTTCTCAAACATTTCTTGGCGAATAGCAACGAGGACGAGCGCGAGTACTCGTCCTCCGACTTCGACGAACGCCTGTTTCACGAGTATTATTCTGTTCCATTTCGAATGGCTATTGTCGACGGCGGATCACGGGCGTTCATGGCCGCTTACAACAAGTACAATGGCATTCCTTGTACAACGCACCCCGTACTAAGAGACATTACCGTCAATGAGTGGAACCAAGACGGTATCATTTGCACTGACGGTGGGGCCTTCAAGCTGCTCGTCAACAAACACGAATACTATTCTGATCTCTACGAGGCTGCTGCCGCCTGCATTCGAGCGGGAATTACGCAATTTCTCGACGACTATAAGGACAGCGTTATTGGCGCCCTAGAGCGACAGCTCATTTCCGACCTTGAGCTTGATACTGCCCTGCGTGGTAACTTCCGCGTGATGATTCGACTCGGACTCCTCGACCCCCAGGAACGTGTCCCCTATGCTTCCATTGGCAAAGATGGTGAGCCAGAACCTTGGTTGCGTGAAGACCATAAGGCGCTGGTGCGGCACGCCACCCAGGCATCCATCGTTCTGCTAAAGAACTTCGGAAACTTGCTGCCGCTGCAGACACATTCAGTCCAGTCTGTTGTCATGATAGGCCCACTTGCCGATCGTGTCATGTTGGATTGGTATAGCGGTACGCTACCCTACGCGGTGACCCCGTTGGATGGCCTGCGTGAGAGGTTGGCAACTACGCGCGTGCAAGTCCAGGCCGTCACCAACAACGACAAGAGCGACGCTGTTCGATTAGCCCGACAATGCGACGTCGCCATCCTTTGCGTAGGAAATCACCCTACAGGTGATGCGGGTTGGGCACGAGTTGGTCGGGACAGTTATGGCAAAGAAGCCGTTGATCGCCGAATGCTCGACTTGGAGGACGAAGATCTCATCAAAGCCGTTCTCGCCGTCAATCCAAAGACCATTGTTGTGCTCATTTCGAGTTTCCCCTACGCTATCGAATGGACGATTGACCACGTCCCGGCCGTCCTGCATATGACCCACAACAGCCAAGAAATGGGTCACGCTCTTATGGACGTACTGTTCGGTGACTACAACACCGCCGGACGTCTTGTGCAAACATGGCCGCGCTCAATAGCGCAATTACCTGCCAAACTAGACTACGATATTCGCCATGGACACACCTACCTGTACGCGGAATATGATACGCTCTTTCCGTTTGGTTTCGGGCTAAGTTACACTAGCTTCACGTATCGAAATCTTCGCGTAAGTTCAACGTCTTTGAAGGGCAATGGCTCGATTATTATTGAAGCACAAATTCAGAATACTGGAGCGTTTGCTGGGGACGAAGTCATCCAGCTCTATGTGCGCTATCTCGAGTCGGCAGTCACTCGTCCAAAAAGGGCGCTCAAGGGCTTCCGTCGAGTCAAGTTTGGCGTGGGAGAAACAAAGACCGTTGCGTTCGAACTTTACGCTTCACAACTGGCCTATTGGGACATTGAACATCAGCGATTCAACATCGAAAGCGGGCCGGTCGAAATTCAACTAGGACGCTCTTGCGCACAAATCGAGTTGACGTCAACTGTGCTTCTAGATGTCGACAACTGACGGGTGTGTGCCGCGGACGAAATTGCGATAAAGGGCATAGTACCGCCCACAATGCAACATCAATTCGGAGTGCGTACCGCGTTCCACAATTCGTCCGTGATCTAGTACCAAAATTTGGTCCGCGCTTCTAATGGTGCTCAGGCGATGAGCAACAACAAAGCTCGTGCGGCCTTTGAGCAGCTTCGCCAGGGCGGTCTGAACGCGTGCTTCTGTAAGTGCGTCAACTGAGCTTGTTGCCTCATCCAAGATAAGCAATCGAGGATCTGCCAAGAGCGCGCGTGCGAAACATACCAGCTGCCGTTGACCGAGAGACAAGCTGGCGCCTTTCTCCCCCACGATTGTGTCCAGCCCTTTAGGTAATTCTTCCAAAATATCTAAAAGATCAAGCTCTTTGGCCACACTGACAATGGATGCGTCGCTGGCCTCAGGCCGAGCAAATCGAATATTGTCCTTAATTGTGCCGCTAAATAAGAAATTGTCCTGAGGCACCGTCCCTATCCATTGGTGCAAGGAGTCGCTCGTGACATCGAGAATATCTCGACCGTCTAGAAGTATCGATCCTGAGGTAGGCAAATACAATTTGCACAGGAGGCGCGTAATGGAGCTCTTCCCGCTCCCGGTTTCGCCAACGAGAGCTATCGTTTGCCCTTCTCGCACGCAAAAATCAACGTCCATCAAGACTGGCTTGCCAGGCTCGTATTCGAAACAGACGTTTTGGAATTCAACTCGACCCGCAATCGTTGTTAGCCTGGATGCTTGAGTGCGGTCACTCCATTCTGGCTTCGTGTCGAGCAAATCGAACACTCTCTCGGCACCGGCCACCGCCGTCAGCGCCTGATTGTACTGACGCCCAAGAATCGGGACCGGGCCAAAGAACAACTCAGATAGAAAGAGAAACTGGATGAGAGATTCAAGTGTTATTCCACCATGTAGAGATTGATAGCCTCCGATCACCACGACCAGTGCCAGCAAAAGTTGGCCATTGAGCTCGAGTAGCGGGACGAACACGGCAGAATAGCGTGCGCCTCTGAAATTGTTTTGAGCGTGGACTGCAATCTGCTTCGAAAAAGCCGCGTCATTGTGCTCTTGTGTGCAAAACGCTTGAATTACCCGAACGCCGTTCACATATTCAGCGAGCGCTGCTGTGAGTCGGCTATAGGTCTCTTGTACAACGCGGGATGCGTGACTTAGGCGAGTTCTGAAATATCGGAGCAATTGCCAGAGCAAGGGCACGAATACAACGGCCACCAAGAAGAGTCGCCAGTTGTAGTAGAGCATCATGGCTGCGGCGATAAGCATGGACCCGAACTGTACGGTACCGACAAACACTACATCTTGAATGCCAACGCGAATGACATCGACATCCGAGGTAATACGGCTGATTAAACTACCCAATGGCATCCTGTTGAAAAAACTCATTGGCAACCGCATCATGTGAAAATACAGCTGATTGCGCATGTCAAACACTACGCTCTCGCCTAATCGAAGCGCCAAGCGCATACGGAACATAAAGTTTATTTCCGTCGCCACAACCAAGAGCAAAAGCCCAACGACGCTCCGCAATGTCCCATGCGCGTCCCGCAGTGCAATCGGGCCGCTTATGATTTTGGCTATGGCCCAGGTGATGAGCGGCAATTGAATTGCGCGTATTATTACCAGAGTAACGAGCCAGTTGCGTGTTTTTGCGTAAGGCCGCGTATAGCTGAAAAGTCTCCGGATCATTTGCCAATCTAGCTGACGCTGCCCGGCGAGCGTGTCAGTTCGCAGAAGTGGCTGAAGTGTTCGCCGAATAGTCGCATTCATGCCGGAACCTCGCCCAACGAAGTCGGTGCAATCTCAGAATCGAAACTCCCGACAAGCCTTGCTGTCCGGGCGTAGATGCCTGCTAGCTGCATCAACTGCAAATGAGTCCCCTGCTCGACAATCTGACCGCCTTCTAGTACAAGAATGCAGTCAGCGCGGCGCAGAGCGCTTAGTCGATTCGAGACTAATAACGTTGTTCGACCCACCATGGCGCCGTCGACGGCGTGAAGAACCTCGGCTTCTGTCACTGCGTCAATGGCCGTCGTAGGATCATCCAAGATTAGAATGGGTGGTTCCAACAGTAATGCTCGCGCAATTGCTAAGCGCTGACGCTGCCCGCCTGAAAGATTGACTGCACCCTCTTCAAGCTTGGTATCGTAACCACCTGGCAATTCGGAGATAAAGCGATGCGCTCCAGCTGTGCGTGCCGCGCGTTCAATCTGTTCACGGGTAGCGATTGGGTGGCCCAACGCAATATTGTTTGCAATCGAATCGCGGAAGAGCAAACTTTCCTGAAAGACGACCCCAATTTGGCGGCGGAGGGCGTCAATGTCGAAGTCGCGAAGATCAACATCATCAATCAGAACCCGACCCTGTACTGGATCGTAAAAGCGCGGCACTAGACTGAGTAGCGTGCTCTTGCCTGAGCCCGTCGCTCCGAGGATGCCGAGGCATTGACCCGGGCGGACGTGTAGCGTGACACCTTTGAGAACGTTGTCGCTCGCGTAACCAAAATGGACGTCATCGAAGGTGATACGCCCCTCCAGACGTTTCGGACGAATCGGGTGTACCGGATTGTGGACTTCGACTGGAGCATCGATTATTTCAAATACTCGACGTGCTCCGGTCATGCTTTGTTGCAGCGTGTTGACAATGTCCGCCATGCCCGAAGCCCTTGCGGCAAATTGTCGCAAGAGACCGGCGAACACAACTAAGTCACCGAGCGAAATCCGACCAGAGGCAACCAGCGAACCTCCGTACAAGAGCAAGATGGCTATGTTGAGTTGATTGAGCAAATCGACGGTTGGACTAAATCGACTTACTTGCTCGAATATCTTCAGCTGCTGCTCCCGCACCGCTCGGTTTCGCCGATCATATAGGTTGCACTGGTCCTCGGCTCGACCAAATACTTTGGTAACTTGTACCCCCTCAATGCCCTCGGTCATCGTACGGACCATACCGTCAGAAAGTCGGCGTCCTTCACGATACGCTGGCTGCGCCCAACGGGAAAATACCCGCGTTGCCACATATAGGAGTGGCGTCAATGTGAGGCTCACGAGGGTAAGCTTTACGTGCGTGTGGAGCATGTACGTAAGAAAAATGCCTAGTGCCAGAAGTAGTACAGCCCCCTGAATGACGACACCATCGACGAATGAGCGAAGCATCTGTACATCGACGGTAACGCGATTCACTATGGCCCCATTCGAATTGTTATCAAAGAAACGAAAACTTAGCCGTTGCAATAATGTAAAGAGCTCCGCGCGCAAGCTAGGTACAATCTCGACGTGCACCAGTCGAGCTACCGTTACGGAGTATGCGTAATTCAGAAGTGCGCCTAAGGACGCCGCCGCCATAATCGCCACCGCAATCAAGATTAATTGAGATTGAAGTGGCCAGTTGCGTGGCCAATTGAGGCCCAATGGCCAGCTTGGGACGCGCGCCGACGAATCGAGTGCGTGACGGATTACGTCGACCGCAAGACCCGTGAATCGGAGTCCTCCCAGAGTCATTCCGAGCAGCACCAGCTGCAGCAAAAATACCTGCGTCGCGCGCGTACGGTAGCGCCAACTCAAACGCATTAAGCGTGCGATGACATCGACTCTCGATGAATTCAATTTGCTGCTAGCGCTCGGAGCCATTGATTTCGTATAAACTGTCGGCAACCGCCGCTGGGGTCCCAAGGGTCGACGTCGCATCCGACAAGTCCAATTGGGGCTGGAGAATAGCTCAGAGTGAGGTATGTTCAACAGCCATTCGATTCAATCTTGGGGTACTGGGCGAGGCAGAATCAAGGTGGCCTCAATGTGACAATTCGCACAAATACCTTTGCGACCCTGAAACCGACGACCTAGTCGTCCTAAGAGCTTTCCTAACAGGTGCAGACATGCCCGACAACGGAACGAGTCAGGCTAAATCAATTCAATCTCTGACGCAGCAATGCTGCCGCGATTTCTTTGGGCACTACGGGGCGGTGCCGGAGTGGGTCGTTGCGGCGCCCGGGCGCGTCAATTTGATTGGTGAGCACACTGATTACAACGACGGATTCGTTTTGCCTATGGCCATCGAGCGATTTGTTGTAATTGCGGGGCGCAACATTGCGAATGCGAAGCGTGCGAGATTGTGCATTGCTAGTGCGTCCCTGCAGTCTATCGTGGAGATACCCTATGACAATTATCCGGTACCTGGTGATCCACAGTGGGCCAACTACCCGCGCGGAGTAGTGGCCGGGTTTCTCGACCGAGGGATCAGGCCATCCTCGATCGACTCTTGGATGGTGTCTAATGTTCCTCTGGGAGGAGGTCTTTCGAGCAGCGCGGCAGTGGAGGTCGCAGTTGCAATTCTGCTGGGATTGGCGAGCAATGTCGCCCTCGAGAAGCAGGAAATAGCGCGATTGTGTCGTATGGCGGAACACCACTTTGCAAACGTCCCTTGCGGAATCATGGATCAACTAGTGTCCGTCCTAGGCGATGAGCGTGGCGCTCTTTTGATCGATTGTCGTGCAGAGACTGCCCGTGTGATCCCGCTGACCAATCGTGATGTGAGCATTCTCATCACGAATACGAACGTACGTCATTCACTTGCCAGTGGGGAATATGGCCTCCGCCGTCAGCAATGCGGCAGCGCGGCCCGAAAATTGGGCCTCAAATCGCTGCGAGATGCATCGCTTTCAATGTTGGACGACAAAGCAAATGATTTGGATGGAACTGAGAGACGCCGAGCAAGGCACGTGATTACTGAGAACGAAAGAACAGTAATTGCAGCAGAAGCTTTGGCTGAAGGCGATATGCGTGCCCTTGGAAGTCTAATGTATCAAAGTCATGCGTCACTTCGAGATGACTACGAGGTAAGTTGCGCGGAGCTTGATGCACTTGTTGAATCTTCTCATCGAATTGGCGAGCGTTTGGGCGTATTCGGTGCGCGCATGACGGGAGGTGGTTTTGGGGGATGTACGGTAACGCTCGTACGAACTGATTGTGTCAACGACGTTATGGCACGGCTAAGGGAAGAATACCTTGAAAAGACGGGGAGAACTCTGACCGGGTTCGTTTCACGCCCTGCCCGAGGTGCTCACCAAGTGAATATTAACGAATGGATCTCCTGTCATAAGGGTACTAGAACCTAACTGCAAGCCGTGTTACCACTACGCGTGCATCGGAGATTTGTGATGTCAGACACAGTGCCGAACCAATTGGCTACATTGTTAGTATCCTGTCCGGATCGGCGTGGACTTGTGGCGGCACTGGCGCAGGTGTTGTTTGGTCACGGTGCCAATATTTTGGATTCTGACCAACATAGCGATCCAATTGCCAAACAGTTCTTTCAAAGAATTCGTTTCGATACCTCAGAACTGCTTACAGATCGTGGCACGCTGGAGCGTGCCATTGGTGAGGTGGCGGCGCGTTTTGCGATGCGCTACCGCATCAGTTGGAATGGTAGGCTCAAGCGGGTGGCACTTTTCGTATCAAAATACGACCATTGTTTGATTGACCTGCTCTTGCGCCACCGCTCCGGAGAACTGCAATGTGAGATTGCTATGGTTATCAGCAATCATCCGGATCTTGAGCCACTGGTTACCCAATTTGGAGTCGAATACCAATGTATTCCAATTACTGAAGAGGCACGTCCAGAGCAAGAACGCCGTGAACTCGAGTTGCTCTCCGGTCTTGACGTGGATGTAATTGTGTTGGCTCGGTACATGCAAATTCTTAGCCGCGAATTTGCCGTGCGGTACGAACAAAATATTATCAATATTCATCACTCGTTCTTGCCCGCATTCGTCGGGGGAAAGCCGTATCATCAGGCGCACGAACGAGGTGTGAAAATTATTGGTGTAACGGCACATTATGTAACACCAAAGCTCGATGAAGGTCCAATCATTGAACAAGACGTTGTCAGGTGCTCACATCGTGACAATGTGGGCGATTTGATCCGCAAGGGTCGCGATTTGGAAAAAATTGTGCTGGCTCGCGCAGTTCGCTGGCATATAGAGGATCGCATCCTCATTTACGGCAACAAGACGGTAGTATTCGACTGAAGTCGCTAGGTAGAACGTGTGGCTGTATGCAACAGCGCGAATAGTTACCGACCAAGCGGTATTAGCGCGTCGTCGATTTCATCCCATCGATTGAGGCAAACGGCCCGCTTTTTAAATGAGGTAATCCGTGACGCCCCTTCGCCGCATAGCCACAGTGCTACGGAGCCGTCCAAAACGTCGACCAGAGCTTGCAAATGATTAACGGCGGCATCCGAAGACGATGCAGCTGATATGCTGAGCCCCACGGCATCGGCATGCAGCGCTTTTGCTGCTAGAGCGATTTGTGCCGTCGGCGTATCGGTGCCTAAAACACGTGGCACTGCGCCACTTGCGGCCAGATAGAGCCCCACGAGTTGTAAACCCAGACCATGGTATTCTCGGGGCAGGGTTGCCAGTACAATGGTCGGTCCACCACGGGTGCCGTCATAAGCGGAATTCATTAAATGAATCTGAGATTGCAAAATATCTGTGGCCACATGCTCTTGTTGAACGTCGAGTGCTCCGGCCGCCCATGCCTCACCGATTTCGTGCAAAAAGGGTGCCGCCAATTCCGAAACAAAGCGCTTGGTGCCCAAAGATGCGGCGGCTCTACGCATCCGAGTTCGCAACAAATCAGGATCATCGCCTATTACGCAATCGACCAAATCATGGGCAGCTATCGGGTCATCATCATTAAATCTATCGTGCGATGATTTAGCTAACCGCTCCCTCAGAGTTGATTCATCAAGGCATATCGTTTCACCAACTCGATAACCTAGTTTTATCGAACGAGCGATAAGTGTTAGTCGCACTACCTCCGATTGTGCGTAGTGACGAACTCCAGCGTCGGTGCGGTCTGGCTTTGGGAATCCGTACCTTCTTTCCCATATTCGCAGCGCATCAGGGCTTAGCCCCGTCAGGCGAGAAACGACCTGATGGAGTACCCCTGTTCATGGAATATCTCAGCTGCTACAGGGGACAATTCTTTCGTATATTGGGCTCACATTTTGGTTGGTTCAGAGCCGCGAGAAGTCGAATCGGTTGGAGCCTCAATTGCCTTAGGAGAATTGATCTCTTGCTCGACGATGTAAAGTGGGCGCCGTTTAAGCTCTTCGTATATTCGCCCAACGTATTCACCGAGTACGCCTGTCATCAGAAGCTGTGCTGATGAACCAAGAGCCACGGCGAACATAATTGTAGTCCACCCGGGGACAGTGCCAAGGCCCAGGATCTTGACCGCAATCGCCCAGGCGCCAATAGAGACGGCGCAAATTGCCGCAAATACTCCGAGCCAGGTCGCAACGCGTAGCGGTAAGATGGAGAAGGAAGTTATTCCATCGAGCGCGAATTTCAACATCTTATTCAAGGGGTACTTTGTGGTGCCAGCAAATCGAGCCTCACGATCATAATACACTGCCGTCTGTCTGAACCCGACCCAAGCAACCATGCCCCGTACAAATCTATGCTGTTCGCGCAAAGCTCGCAGCGTCAAAACTACTGGGCGGCTCATAAGGCGAAAATCTCCGGCATCGAGCGGAATTGCGACTCCGGTAATTGCGCGGATAATTCGATAGAAGAGTGCAGCCGTGGCACGCTTGAACCATGTTTCCCCGCTGCGTTTTTTACGGACTCCATATACAACGTCGTAGCCGGAATCTTGTTGGTCGAGCATGTCGGCAATCACACTGGGTGGATCCTGAAGGTCCGCGTCCATCACAACGACGGCTTGCCCTTCAGCGCGGTCGATGCCAGCTGTGATGGCAAACTGGTGTCCGAAATTGCGCGAAAATGCAACAAGTCGATAGCGCGTTTCCGCCATTGCCAGATTCACGAGCAGGCGACGGGAATTGTCGGTTGAACCGTCATCCACGAATATCACTTCCCAGTCGTCCCCAATTCGTGAAAGGTTTGCGAAGAGGTCCCGCAATCGCCGATCAAGTTCAGGGATTGACTCCTCCTCGTTATGGACTGGGATTACAATGGATAACTTGGGCCAGGTCATCGCCCACCCTATATACAACGATTCCGAAGGCGAACCAATGGCCGGCTTTCGGTATCGCCCTTGCAACCTAAACGCCATGACTTTTCCGCTCGTAGAGCGCTAACGCGAAATATATCTTGGTTGTGAGTCAACCCGCGAGTTGGTTGATCCGGATATCGCGACGTCGATCTGATGTTGTTTAGGACGTGCGATGCCACAGTGATCCAAACATCATCACACACGGCAGCACTGCTGCCAACCAACCTACAAGTGTAGCTCGATATTGCAGCGCCCCTCCATTGGGCGATTGTCGCATTTGTTTCAAACTCACAATGCTGGCAAGTATTCCTAACACGACGAAATGACCGAAAGCAGGATCACGCCACTGGGGATTTAGCTCCGCGCTGCCCGCAATACCGGCAAACAGCAGGGCGGGAGCCAACCAAATAAGCCAGCGAGTGCTTCTGATTGGCAAGAAAGCGAAAGGTACCAAAAGCGTTAACCAAAACTCAAGACTCTGCACTTCGAACCAACGTGATAGCGCATAGACGGGGTTGGTAATCAGCGCGTCGAGAGTCACACCAAGATTCTGAATGCCCACTGAACCTGCGCCGGTCGGGTCAATTGTGTAGGTCTTGATGCCGTAATAAGGAAGCAGGAATAACGCTACTGCCAGAAAGTAGCAAGCCGAGGTTATTGCCAATATTTTTCCTACAACCTTATTTGCGGAATATGTTATGAGATATATGCCCAGTAGCGCATACCAAATCGCTACCTGCTCGTTAATGGCAACGCTCAAAATTACCAAGGGTATTGCGCGGGAGAGCTTCCCCTTCTCAAAGAAGCAGGCTGCCAAAAAGAAACAGCCTGCCGCGTAGGTGATTGGGAATGTGTCCTTTGCGCCAATCATACCCAGCCGTGGCATCGAAAGATACGCCAATGAAATAAGCAGGCCGGAATACGGGCCCAATGCCTTCTTGCACCAGTAGAAAAGAGGCACGGCGGCCAAGGCAACTGTTGTTACGCGTAGGGTTAGTAGCCCTTCCATTTTGGGCCAAAGCCAAGACACGACGGCAAATACGACGCCTAGCCAACTGGCATGGCCCGTGGCCCGCAATCCTTTTAGACTAAACCAGGAAGATACCCCGCCGATTTCTGAAAAGTGACGGAGAATCTGCCATTCTCCACCTATACCGGCCTGCGCAATACTCATATTTTCTGCCGCATGCACGATGCCAATGCCAGCAAGCAATAGAATCAATCCAGTGGCTCCCAGTGATATGGCCTTGGCCGGGATCCGTGATGTAATCGCTTCCCACATAGATCGGAAATGGCCGTTCGAAACCGGTATTCGCGAAATGGACGGGGCATTTAGCGATGCAAACACAGTTGTTGCGACAACAATTGAAAAGATCGCCGTTGTGAAAAGGAAGGCAAGCGGTTTGTCACCCCAAATCTGCGGTTGAAAGACGAGAGGAACGAAGCCGGCTGCGCAAAGCGGTGTCAGTAAAAGAACTCGCCGCTCAAGTGACTTCAAACGAATGCCTACAAGTTTTGGCGCCGCGCAACTTCCTGCTATCAATAGCGGCAACAGCAATGCCGGTAGCCCAACCAGTGTAAGCATCTCCTTTCGCAGTCCAGGCGCAATACGATTGGTTAGGACAAATTGTGTAAGTCGACTGGACTGAGCGATGCTGCAAACTCCAATCCCGACTGAGAGACCTTCGATTGCTGCCAAAATGAAGGCGCGTACTAGGCGTGTCAAACGCGGGAGCTCAGGTCGAATATCAACTAAATCCATGGCCGCCCAGTCGCAAAATGATCCGGATATTGCCCGTGGTCGAATGACCGCGTTGGGCGAGAACGAATTCCCCGCTCTCCTGAACAATTCCAAAACTGCGCCTTTGAAGCACCTCGAGTACGTTCTCCCTTTCGAACTGGGGCGCGGGAAGTCGGAACAAGATATAGTCCGCGTCGTACACGCTTAAACGAAGCGTGTACGCATCGGGGCGGTTCGAAAGCTGGGGCACAACATTTTCACAGGCTGCGACCTTTGCCTTTGGTGGGACCAAAATCAGCAATTTGTGTAGATTTGCCCGACGTGTTAGGTCTTCTGGATCTGTCCCAAAATGGTACGGTCCAAAACCACCCCAGGCCGTATTGTGCTGAAGTAGCGCGCCGTACTGATAACTCATAGCCAACGTGCCAAGTCCGAGCGCCGCGAGCCATGACCATCTCCACGCGCTACCACGAACGGGATTGATCGCTGCCCTTTGATTAATCCAACGAAGATTCACCAGGGCTGCCGGAAATAGTTGTGAGCTCCAGTACGCCGTGTATTGAAATGTTATCATTAATTGAGGCGGGTACTTCGTAGACAAAAGTGTGAATACAAAGCCCGTTAGTGCTGCCCAAAGTCCAATGGCTCTGCGTAAAGGAAGAAATGCAAGTGGCAACATGATTTGCAGCAGGTACACCAGTTTCTGTCGCTCGAGGAGTGTTTCAAGGGTGTATACGGGATTGCTAATGATTGTCTTGACGACACCCGCAAAGCTGTTGTCTTCCTCCGGAATTAGCAATTTGTACTGATGCACAAATGCATCGCCACCCCCCATCGCGTGGTGCATGATGACACCCTTCATAATCAGAAAGTAGGAACTGCCTGCACATAGCAGAAGCGTTCCAGCGACCGGGCGGCGGCCCGTAAGCAACATTAACCCACCAAGCCCTGCGAGCCCGGCGGCAACATCCTCACGTACACTCAACGCCAGGAGTGCAAAAACAACCGTCCAAATCCAACGCCGGGTATCCGCAAAATAGACGGCGAACCAGAGGAAGAACGGCCCGAGCGGCAAATAGTGGAAATCATAAAGATTTGACCCGTGTAAACCCGGGTACAATACGTAGGCCAACGCCACGCCACAGGCCAACCATCGACCCACGTAACGGGTGCCGAGCAAATAAAGTGGGATGGCAGCCGCTCCGAACAGTAACGCCTGCACCATAAGCAGCGTTTCCGCGTTTGGGCGCAAGGCGTAAAAGGGCGCAATGACAAAGGCAAACCAAGTTGCGTGAAAACCGAAGTGCGATGCACTGGGTCCGCCGAGAGGTGACGACTTGAACAGGGGCGCCCGGTGCAGAACGTTCCAGACTAAGTTGTCCTCAAGCCCAAGGTCGAGACTTGATGACAGCACATTGCGGTGATGAACAACCGTGTAATAGCTAAAAAACGCCGCATAGCTGAGGGAAGCCAGGCACACGATCAACAAGGGAACGTGGCGCGGCAGTACCGCGACAATAGCTTGAATATCAGATTTGACTTTTCGCGTCGTGTCAGAGAAATGTGACCAATAGGGGTGCGAGCACTCCGGCAGGCGGGGCGCGGTGAGGGCGCAAGCAACCGACACTTTCGCCGTGGCAACCACAGTTAGCGAGTATAAAAGATGAGCAAGCTCTCTATCGGTCCAAAGTCGCCAATTAAAGAGTGTTGGCAAGAATGCAAATAGAATGAGAGGCGTGCCGCGCTGTGCTAAAACATGCAACACTTTCTGCGAGCCAATCGATTTGAGGCCAACATACGTAGCCAAAGAGAGGCCCGTCACTGTTGCTACGAGCGCCACCAATTGAGGCTCAATAAAGTGTTGCGTTGTGGAGATTTGATTGTGTCGGGCCAGCTCAAGCAGTGCGTCCCGGTACCACCATGACCAGATTCCGAGCGCGACGCTCAGGACTTCCAGGGTCAGCATTACGGTAGCCCAGGGCCAATTGGGGAAAGTGAATTCAGCCACCACAACCCCGAATTCGTCGCCCCCGCGGTTGCGGAGGAGCCTCCTCCCAGCCAGCGTCGAAGTTCCCAGCAGCTTGGTACCACTCATCTCGTGCTAGGCTCTCTGGCAGGCGTCCACATATAGGCGAAAATCACAGGGATCCATGGCAGCCAAATTCGATGCATATGCAAAGGATTACGAAACGTTACACGCCAATAGCATTACGGCTTCGGGCGAGCAACCAGGCTATTTTGCGGACTATAAGGTCGATTGCTTGGCTCGCCTGACTGGCGCGCACTTCGATGAACCGGTCCTAGACTACGGTTGCGGTGTTGGTGCTCTAACGCATCGCCTCTGCAGGAATTACAGCCAAGTGTACGGGTTCGATCCATCCCCGAAGAGCTTGGCCGAAGCTCGTGAGCGCTGCAACCAGGCAATTTTCTGCGACGATCCGGGGGCCTTACCCGGGGAGCATTTTGGAATCGTCGTGCTGGCAAACGTGTTGCACCACGTTCCGCCGCCCAAGCGAGCAGAACTCGTTGAATGGCTTCGAGACTTGCTTCGGCCGGCGCGGGGTCGCCTTGTGGTTTTCGAGCACAATCCGTACAATCCTCTTACGCGACGGGCCGTTGCCCAATGTGAGTTTGATGACGACGCGATTTTGCTCGCACCCGGGGAACTCGTTCAGCTGCTTTCGCAATGTGGCTTCAAAGCTATCCATCGCCGATTTATTGTCTTTTTTCCGCGCGCTTTGGCCGCATTGCGACCGCTAGAGCCATCCTTGGGCTGGCTGCCCTTGGGTGCGCAAATGATGGTTGTCGGAACGTCGCCGGGTTGATTCGGTCAGTACGGGTCTTGAGTTCGACTTATGCGTCAACCCGCCGGGTCGAATCTTCGCGAATCGGCTTTTTCGGGTCAAAATCAAGCCTGGCGAAGGCTTTCAGGCCAGAATGCAACAGGCCCGCGGGGCGTACGGCGTTTTGTGGTTGTGAGGCGGGGTTGGCTCGTCGGTAAGTTCCAGGCCCGAATTTTCCTGGCGTGCGCGTGCGACTAAAGTAGGATTGTGCCTCACTTTACGGTATACACGGAACCGTCATGAACGACGATAGCGGCGAAAATCGAGACGATCAAACGGCAGAGACCACGGGTTCGTCAGGCGCAAAGGCTGACTTGGGCGCTCCTGAAGTTGCCAAAACTGCCCACAGTGAAGGACCCGTGGCTAATTCCCAATCTGCGGGTGCACAAACTTCTTCGATAAACCCGATTCGTCGAATACTGTGGTTGGAGGAACGCTTGGCTGAGGCCAGGCAAAAAACGTTTGGGCCGTCACAGCCTGGCTGGGCTGAATACCACGCGGCCCGACATGCCCGCGATGGGGTAGTGCAAATTGGGGAGACTGGCCAAAGCAGCTGGGCTGTGCTTCTGCTTGAACGTGTGACGGCATCGCTCTTGCTGCGGGCACACGCCGCACGCGCTGGCCTAATAATTAGCACAGGTCCACTCAGTGAAGCCGATTGGGATATCGTGCTCAAAGTTCCCGCGATTCAGGAAGCGTGGAATAATCTCACTGCCGCCCAAGCAGCCGCGCTTGTGGCATCACTTGGGACTGACGGTGACAAGTCGACTGCAAACTTGCCTTTACCGCAGCGAAAGACATTTGCGATCGGCCTTCATAACTTTGTTACGACAATCGCGGAACCCCTGGAATTCGAATCTAATCGGATCGGGAGGGTTCTATTTGCCCGCTATACCCGCGTGGCGATTGCGGCAGCAGCGTTGATTGTTGCAATAAGCGCTATAGTAAATTGGACAGGTTCACGCTTTGAAAAAACCAATATGGCACTACACCGACCTGTTGAAGTTAGCAGTCAATATCCTGGTGCGGGTGAGGACCATACCTTACTAGTTGACGGAGATCGCACAAACCTTGGTTTTCACACCAATTGCGAGGGTGGTTTCGTAATTATTGACCTCGGCGCCGTCCATAAGATTAGTAAGCTTGTAATCTCTAACCGCCAGGAATATCCGGAGCGGGCGGTGCCCCTATTCGTCGAAGTTGGTACAGATCATCAAACGTATCGACCGCTTGCGGAAAGGCGAGAAGTATTCGACAAATGGACTGCGACGGGCCTTAGCGGCGAAGGGCGATACGTTAGACTTAGAAATACGCCTCCGAACTGCTTTCACCTCGCAGAAGTCGAAGTTTACTAAGTTCTTGCGCCTCGATTTTTGCCCTCTAACTCGGTTGCGGCTAAACCGACCTTCTAAGGATGCGGCGTCGAATATTGATTTGGCGCCGGGGGTATTGGGCAATGTCTTCAAGCATCGGCCCGCTGTTTAGTCGCGAGATTGAGTAGGTTCTTAAGAATCATAAATGTTTGATATTATTAGATAATACTG